>Ga0207707_10000845_pt1 | contig 30005 bp, 25 predicted proteins | sample KBSC83BmetaG_FD_184336 | JGI IMG/M metagenome (GOLD analysis project Ga0207707, IMG submission 184336) | Corn rhizosphere microbial communities from Kellogg Biological Station, Michigan, USA - KBS C8-3B metaG (SPAdes) (version 2) | ecosystem: Host-associated > Plants > Roots > Rhizosphere ... | reverse complement strand
GCAGGAACGCGAGCGTGATCGGCACCAGCACCTCGCGCCCGAGGTAGAGCGCGGCGACGATCACGACACCGACGACCACGCCGGTCAGCCCGGCCGTGTTCTGGGCGGGAACGGGCGCGACGTGTGTCGGCACCGCGTCGGTGGGCGAAAGCGGTTGCCGGGGTTCGGGCACGTTGCGCGTCGTCGACGTTATGCGTATTCGGAGCGCTCGCGGCGTTGCAAGGTTCCGGCGTGCACGGCGGACGCTGCATCACGGCTGCTACACTCGGCGCATGCCCTCGCGCGAGCCGCGCGCCGTCGATCTGCGCATCGACGCGCGCTTCGTCATCCCCGTCGAGCCGCCCGCCGCGCTCGCGGACCACGCGCTCGTCGTCGACGCCGGCCGCATCGTCGCGCTCGTTCCGTTCGCGCAGGCCGACACGGAGTACGCGCCGCGCGAGCGCGTGGCACTTCCCGAGCATGCGCTGATTCCCGGCCTCGTGAACGCGCACACGCATTCGGCGATGACGCTGCTGCGCGGCATCGCCGACGACGTTCCGCTGAAGGCGTGGCTCGAGGAGCACATCTGGCCGCGCGAAGCCCGGTTCGTCGCGCCCGATTTCGTCCACCACGGCACGCTGCTCGCGGCCGCGGAGATGCTGCGCTCGGGCATCACGTGCTGCAACGACATGTACTTCTACCCGGACGCCGCCGCGCAGGCGTACGAGCAGACGGGCATGCGCGCGATGATCGGCATGGTGATCGTCGACTTTCCGACGCCGTATGCCGCCGATGCCGACGGGTACCTGCAGCGCGGGCTCGCCGCGCGTGACGCGTACAAGGATTCTCCCCGGCTCGCCTTCTCGCTCGCGCCGCACGCGCCGTATACCGTCGGCGACGAGACGTGGGGCACGATCGTCGTCTATGCGCGCCAGCTCGATCTCGTGATCCAGACCCACGTCGCGGAAACGGCGCACGAAGTCGAACAGTCGCGCGCACGAACGCACGAGACGCCGCTCGAACGTCTCGACCGGCTCGGCGCAACGGGGCCGGCGTTCGTCGCCATCCACGCCGTGCATCTCGACGCGCGCGACGTCGACATCCTGGTCGCGCAGGGCTGCCACGTCGTGCACTGTCCTGGCTCGAACATGAAGCTCGCGAGCGGCGCCGCGCCGGTCGCCGCGCTGCTTGCAGCCGGCGTCAACGTCGCGCTCGGCACCGACGGTGCGGCGTCGAACAACCGGCTCGACGTGCTCGACGAAATGCGCCTCGCCAGCCTGCTGTCGAAGGTGACGCGCGCCGACGCCGCGTCGCTTCCGGCGGCGACGGCGCTGCGGATGGCGACGCTGAACGGCGCACGCGCGCTCGGTCTCGATGAACGGATCGGCTCGCTCGTTCCGGGCAAGGACGCCGACGTCACCGCGGTGCGGCTCGCCGACGTCGAGACCCTGCCGTTGTACGATCCGGTTTCGCAACTCGTCAACGCCGCGGGACGCGAGCACGTCACCGACGTCTGGGTCGCCGGCGAGCGTGTGCTCGACGAGCGCCGCCTCACGCGGATCGACGCCGGTGCGCTCATGAGCCGCACGCGCATGTGGCAGTCGCGCCTCGCCTGAACCTTCAGGTTCGTTGAATGCCTGCACGCGACAGCACCACCGACGGTCGCTTCGGAGCCGGCAACGCCGATCCGGCCGAGCTCGCGAAGTTCTCGGCGCTCGCACACCGCTGGTGGGATCCCGGCAGCGAGTTCAAGCCGTTGCACGACATCAATCCGCTGCGCGTTGGCTGGGTCGAGCGCATCGCCGGCGGCGTGGAGGGCAAGCGCGTCGCCGACGTCGGCTGTGGCGGCGGCATTTTCGCCGAAGCGCTCGCGCAGCGCGGCGCCGACGTGACCGGCATCGACCTGTCGGAAAAGGCGATTGCGGTGGCGCGCCTGCACCAGTACGAGTCGGGAACCAGCGTCGACTATCGACGCGTCGCCGCGGAGACGCTCGCGCTCGAGATGCCGGGCGCGTTCGACGTCGTCACCTGCCTCGAGCTTCTCGAGCACGTGCCGGAGCCCGCGTCGACGGTCGCCGCGTGCAGCGCGCTCGCGCGGCCCGGCGGCACCGTCGTTTTCTCGACGATCAATCGCAACCCGAAGTCGTACGCGCAGGCAATTCTCGCCGCCGAATACGTGTTGAAGCTGCTGCCGCGCGGCACGCACGACTGGGCGCGGTTCCTGCGGCCGTCGGAGGTCGCCGCGTTCGGCCGCCGCGCGCGGCTCGACCTGATCGCGATGACGGGCATGACGTACAACCCGCTCACGCAGGTCTACCGCCTGACGGATGACACGTCGGTCAATTACCTCGCGGCGTTCAGGCGCACGGAACGCGATGCCGGCTGACACGCGTGCCCGCCGGTCGGCGCGCACGCTGCCGGTGTCGGCAGTGCTGTTCGATCTCGACGGCACGCTCGCGGACTCGGCCGGCGATCTCGCCGCCGCGGTGAACCGGATGCGCGCCGAACGCGGCCTCGCGCCGGTCGGCGTCGAACTGCTGCGACCGCACGCCTCGGCCGGCGCGCGTGGGCTGCTGGGCGCGGGCATGGGCGTGACGCCCACCGATGCCGACTATCCGAGCCTCCGCGACACGTTCCTCGATTATTACGCGGCGGGCCTCGATCGGACGACGCGGCTCTTCGACGGCGTCGCCGAACTGCTCGATGCGCTCGACACGCGCGCGCTCGCGTTCGGCATCGTGACGAACAAGGCGACGCGCTTCACGCAACGCGTCGTCGCGGCGCTGGGGCTCGACCATCGCGCCGGCGCGGTCGTGTCGGGCGATACGACGTCCCACCCGAAGCCGCATCCGGCGCCGCTGCTGCACGCGGCGGCACTGCTGCGCGTCGCGCCGGAAGCGTGCGTCTACGTGGGCGACGACCTGCGCGACGTCACCGCCGGCAATGCCGCAGGCATGGCGACGATCGTCGCCGAGTACGGCTACCTCGGCGAGCAGGGATGCGCCGACGACTGGCCGGCGACCGGCTGGATCGACCGGCCGCTTGCGCTGCTCGACTGGCTGCCGTCAGGCGCGTGACGCGAAAGCGCCGCTGCCATCGTCAGGTCGGTTCTCCCGGCACCGTTCCGCTCACGGGCGTCAGGCGCTTCTGAGCGCGCTGTTGCTCGAGCAGTTGCTCGAGCGTCGCCTGTTGCGCCGCGTAGGCCGGCACCTTGTACAGGTTCGCGAGTTCCAGCGGATCGGCCGAGACGTTGTACATCTCGAATTCCTCCGGCTCCACGGGCGCCTTCTTGACGGTCCGTGAGTACACCGGGAAGGAGTCCCGATCGGGCGGCGGTGCGGGATCCAGCGGCGCGAGAACGACGTCCTCGGGAGGCGGATCGGCGGGCGGATTGGCGTTTGGATCGCCCGGCGTCGACCAGAACTGCGGATTGTCGAAGTAGCGCGAATATTTCCAGACCTCCCCGTCCAGCATCGCGATCACCGTCTCGATGTGATTGGGCTGCGGCACGGAGTTGTAGGCGATGCCGGTCCAGTTGTCCTGATCGAGGCCGCGGCTCGGATCGTCGTCGGTCATGAAATAGAGCGGGTCGGTCAGCGTCGTCTCGGGCGCTGCGCCGGTCACCACGGCGCTCAGGTCGCGGCCGACGAGCGGGAGGACGTCGCTGTGATCGACGGCCAGCGTCGGCCGCAGCGCAGCCTGGTTCGCGCCGGCGAGGCCGAGCAGCGTCGGCAGCACGTCGACGTGGCTCGTCAGCGCATTGATCGTCCGCGGCTGCGGGAACATCGTCGGGTTCGAGATGATGAGCGGGACGTGGATCGATTCCTCGTACGCCTGGTACCACTTCTGGTGCATCCCGCCGTGCGCGTTCAGAAGGTCGCCATGGTCGGACGTGAAGATCACGATCGTGTTGTCGCGGAAGCGCGAGTTCATCAGCGCCTGGTAGACCGCGTACATCTGCTCGTCGACGTTCTTGTGGAGCTGGTAGTAGAAGCGCTGGTACTGCTTGATGTCGAGCACCGGCTGCATCCAGATCGCGTAGCTCTCCTGGTAGAACTTCTGGCAGGACGGCTTCGTGAGCAGCGTTTCCTGCTCGGAGAGCTGCGCGTCGGGCGTGAAGAGATTGACCGGAACGACGTTCTCGACGGTGAAGTCGAATGCCGGCGTCGTGTCCGGATTCTTCGCGAGCAGGTTGGACCAAAGTCCGTAGAGCGTGATGTCGTGCGGATTGACGAACGAAACGACGGCGAGCCACGGCTTCGTACTGTTGTTGCGGCCGAGCTGACCGAGCAGGTCCTGCCCGTACGAGGAGAACGCCTCGTCGCGCCCCGGCGCGTCCTTCGCCGACGAGCCGCTGTTGAACGGCGACTTTCCATGCGGCTCGGGTCCGATCCAGCCCGTAAAGCCGTAGCGATCGAGTCGATCGCCGGCGAGATAGAGCGCCTCCTTCGACGGATCGCGCCGCCCGGTCGTCGGGTCATAGCTCGTGAGTTGCGAATGCGTCCCGGGAATCAGCATGTCAGCGTCGGACGCGTGCCATTTGCCTTTCCAGAAGGTCGCGTAGCCGGCGGCCCGGAAGTAGTCGCCCATCGTCGGCACGCTGTTCGGGTCGAGCCAGAACACGTCGGGATCGAACGATTCCTTCGCCGCGCCGGTGGTCTGCGTCACGCCGTGCAGTGACGGATACTGCCCCGTGTAGAGGGTCGCGCGGCCCGGCGTGCACGCGACCGAGCCGGCATAGTGGCGCTGAAATTCGACGCCCGTCGCGCGGAGCGCATTCTGCGTCTTGAGATACGTCGCGCGGAATGCCTTCAGCTCGTCCGATTCGTAGACCGGCGGATGGCGCATTTCATCGACCATCAGGAACAGGAAGTTCGGCCGGTTGCCCTTGCCGGCGTTGGCCTGCACGCCCGTGGCAGCGGTCGCGTCGCCGATCGCGGGAAGGCCGAGCGCGCCGAGCGTCGCGGCGGTCGTCGTGAGGAAATCGCGCCGCGCCGGTCGCGCGGGCTGCTGCCCGTCATCGCGCCGTGCGGGTTGGGACGGCTTCTCGTCGTTGTGGCTCATGCTGTCCCCCTTCTTGTTTTTGAGGCGCGCAGCATCCCACAGAATTTTCGGCCGGTCAGCAACCTTTCATCGGCTCGCCGAGGGCCTTAGCCCGCGCAGGCGACGTTCGCGAGCCAGAGCTCGTGTTTCGTCCCCCCGCGGGAGCCGACGACGCGCACGCCCTGGTTCGCCGCGAGAGGCCGGACGACCGCGGACGCGACGTCGTCGGGCACGCGCAGCGCGATGCCGTTCGCCTGCGTGATCCGGTCGCCCGCGCGCAGACCGAGCATCGCGGCGAAACCGCCGTCTTCGCGCACCACCAGCGCGTCGCCCGCGGAGGCGAGCAGCGCGCGCCAGGGTCCGGCGTCGCCGGATAGACCGCCCAATAACTCGGCATTGATCTTCACGACGTTGCCGCTGAAACCGGCCGGCGGGGCGCACGTCGCATTGCGCGGCGTGCCGCGCGCCGACGCAACGGCGGTTCGCGCGAGCGCCTGCGAGCCACTCGTCGTCGCGCCCGCCCGGTCCTGCGCAAGCGCGAAGCGGCGCTCGCGTCCGGCCTCGCGGATCGTCACGCCAAACGGCTCGACCGACGCGAGCGTCACGCCGGGAACGATCTCCTGGCCCTGCGCAACCAGGCGAAAACCGCTCGGCAGCCGGAACAGCGCGTAACCCCGCTGCGCGGGCTCGGCAATGACGCCGAGCAGGCGCGCGTCGGCGGGAAGCGTTGCCTGCACGGCGCCTGCGTCGGTCGCCGGCGCATGACCGCCGAACAGGTCGGCCGCCATGATCGTCGTCACCGGGTCGGCCGGCGCGCGTGCGGCAACGTGCAACGGTGCCGGCGCGACGATCTGCCAGCCCCAGTACGCGACGACGAGTGCGAGCAGGAAACCCGCCGCCAGCGTCGCGAGATGCGCGAGGAGCCTCATCGTTCGTTCGAGGCGCGCCGCTCGCTATAATCGCGCTCGCGTTCGCCTTCGCGTTTCCCCGGCATGAATCCCCTGCTGCGCCGCCTGCAGCCCTATCCGTTCGAACGGCTACGCGCGCTCACCGCGAGCGTGACGCCCGATCCCGCGAAGCGCGCGATCAACCTGTCGATCGGCGAGCCCCGGCATCCGACGCCGCCGTTCATCATCGAAGCGCTCGGCCGCGCGGCGCACGGCGGGCTCGCGAATTATCCCATGACCGCAGGGCCGGTTGCGCTGCGCGAGGCGATCGCGCAATGGCTCTGCCATCGCCACGGCTTGCGCGCGCTCGATCCGGGGACGCAAGTGCTGCCGGTCCTCGGCAGCCGCGAAGCCCTGTTCGCATTCGGGCAGACGGTGATCGACGGCAGCCGCGTCGGCGCGACCGTCGTGGTGCCCAATCCGTTCTACCAGATCTACGAAGGCGCGGCGCTCCTTGCCGGAGCTGCGATCCACTGCGTCAATGCCGACGCGCGGGCCAGCTTCGCGCACGACTTCGCGCGCGTGCCGCACGACGTCTGGGCGCGCACGCAACTGCTCTACGTGTGCTCGCCGGACAATCCGACCGGCCGTGTGATGCCGCAGCAGGAATGGCGCGCGCTGTTCGCGTTGTCGGATCGTTACGGCTTCGTCATCGCGTCGGACGAATGCTATTCGGAAATCTATTTCGACGAAGCGAAGCCGCCGCTCGGCGCGCTCGCAGCGGCGCAGGCGGAAGGCCGCGACGGCTTTCCGCGGCTCGTCGTGTTCGGCAGCCTGTCGAAGCGCTCGAACGCGCCGGGTCTGCGATCGGGCTACGTCGCCGGCGACCGTGCGCTCATCAAGGCGTTTCTGACTTATCGCACCTATCATGGATCCGCGATGTCGAACGCGGTCGCCGACGCGAGCATCGCCGCGTGGCGCGACGAAGCGCACGTCATTGCGAACCGCGCGCAATACGCGGCCAAGTTCCGTGTGCTCGCACCGCGCTTAGCGCAGACGCTCGCGTGCGCAATGCCGGAGGCCGCGTTCTACCTGTGGGCACAAACGCCCGGCGACGACGTGCGCTTCGCGCTGCGTCTGCTCGAGGAGGAGAACGTCGCCGTGCTGCCCGGCAGCCTGCTCGGGCGCGATGCCGACGGCGCGAATCCCGGTGCCGGCCGCGTGCGGATCGCGCTCGTTGCCGACGCCGAGCAATGCGCCGAAGGCGTCGAGCGGATCGTCGCCTGCGCGAAGCGGCTCTCCTGACCTGCCCGGCCGCGAGGATCGCCGGCGCCGCCTCGTTTCGTCGGCGTCGCTCGCGCTTCGTCCCGCACCGTTGGCGTTCCGTCGCGCGCGCCGGCCGTGACGGCACATCTCTCTAGAATGCCGGGCATGGCAACCCTCGCCCTCCCCCGCGCCGCCTCGTCGCTGCGCGACGGCTTGCGGTTCAGCTGGACGACGCTGCTGCTGCTCGTCGCGATCAACACCGGCGTCGCGCTGCTGCTTTGGAGCGGCGAGCGCGACGTCCGGCCGTTCTGGCAGCCGCTCGTCACGACCCAGCTCACCGGCCTGGCGATCGCGTACTGCGTCAACGCCGCCGCGCCGTGGGATCACGGCCGGCCCCTTTCTCGTCTGGCGATCGCCAACTGCGTCGGGTCGCTGCTCGGGCTCGCGCTCGTCATCGTCGTCAAGGGCTATTCGCTCGCGCACATGCGAACCGAGCCGATGTCGTTCGTCTTCAACGTCGTCGCCGCGTTCCTGATCGGCTTTTCGATCAGCTCGATGTTCTACATCAAGCGCCGCGAGGCGCGCACCGCCGCCGCGCTGCACAAGGCCGAAGCCGAACGCCACTTGTTGTCGAAGCAGGCCGTCGAGGCGGAGCTCAAGCTGATGCAAGCGCAGGTCGAGCCGCATTTCCTGTTCAACACGCTCGCGTCCGTGCAGTACCTGACCGAGACCGATCCTGCGGCGGCGAGCCGCATGCTCGGTCACCTGATCGCGTATCTGCGCGCTGCGCTGCCGCAGCTTCGCGCCCGCTCGTCGACGCTCGCGCGCGAGATGTCGCTCGCCGAGGCGTACCTCAACATCCTGGCGATGCGTCTCGGTCCGCGGCTGCGCTTCACGATCGACGTGCCGGATGACCTGCGCGATCATCCGTTTCCGCCGAACCTCGTCATTTCGCTCGTGGAGAACGCGATCAAGCACGGTATCGAGCCGTCCGCGGACGGCGGCTCGATCGCGCTCGGCGCCGCGCGAAGCGGCGAGTCGATCGTCGTCACCGTTGCCGACACCGGTTGCGGCGTCGCTGCGAACGCGAAGGACGGGCACGGCGTCGGGCTCACGAACGTCCGCGAGCGTCTCGCCGCGCTCTACGGCGGAAGGGCGCGATTCAGCCTCGAGCCCGCGGCGCCGCGCGGCATGCGGGCGACACTTTGCGTGCCGTACGAACCCGTCGACCGCCGCTAGGCCCCTCCGATGGCAAGGGTGCTGATCGCCGAAGACGAGCCGCTGCTCCGCGCGCAGCTCAAGGCCCGCCTCGTCGACGCGTGGCCCGAGGTGACCGAGATCATCGAGGCCGAGAACGGCGAGCAGGCGCTCGCGCTCGTCCACGAGCGCGGTCCCGACGTCGTATTCCTGGACATCCGGATGCCGCGCAAGTCCGGCATCGAGGTGGCGCAGACGCTCGCGGGCCGCTGCCACGTGGTCTTCGTCACCGCCTACGACGAGTACGCGATCGCCGCATTCGACGAGGGCGCCGTCGATTACGTGCTGAAGCCGGCGACGGCGGAGCGCATCGCGAAAGTCGTCGCGCGCGTCAAGGCGCGCCTCGCGCTGCCGCCGCTCGATCTCGCGGCGCTGCTGCGCAAACTCGCCGAGCGCGACGAATCGGGCGCGCCGCTCAAGTGGATCCGTGCCTCGCTCGGCAACGTGATGCAGATGATTCCCGTCGCCGACGTCGTCTACTTCCGCGCCGAGGACAAGTACACGAAGGTCGTGACGCGCGATGCGGAGGCATTGATCCGCAAGCCGATCAGGGATCTCTACGACGAGCTCGACCAGGAGGCGTTCTGGCAGATCCACCGCGCGACGATCGTCAACCTGAACGCGATCGCCCGCATCGAGCGCGACTTCCGCGACCAGCCGGTGATCACGCTCAAGTCGCGCCCCGAGCGCTTGACCGTCTCGCGGACCTTTGCACACCGCTTCAAGACGATGTGACCCAGGCGGCGGGCGCAACGCGCCGTCGCTGAACACGACGCGGAGGTCCCTGTCTCAAGCGCATGACCGCGGGCCTCGCGCACCGGCTGTCGATCCCGGCGCTTCTTGCCATCGTGCTGCTTGGCTGCGCGGAAACGCCGACGACGACGGCGCAAACGCCGGCGAAGGCCGCGTTCGACGCCGCCCGGATCGCGAAAGGCGCGCAGTTGTCGGCAATCGGCGACTGTCGCGTCTGTCACACCGCCGAGGGCGGACGCGCCTTCGCCGGAGGGCGCGCGTTGCCGACGCCGTTCGGCACGATCCATTCGACGAACATCACGCCCGACGACGAGACGGGCATCGGCCGCTACACGATCGACGAGTTCCGGCGCGCGCTGCACGAGGGTGTTGCGCGCGACGGCCATCGCCTGTATCCGGTCTTCCCGTACGACCACTTCACGCGCGTCAACGACGGCGACGTCGACGCGCTCTACGCGTTCGTCATGACGCGCGAGCCGGTGAAGGCTCGTCCGCCACCCAATCGCGTTGCATTCCCGGCGAGCATGCGACCGCTGCTCGCCGCGTGGAACTGGCTCTTTCTCGACGATCGCCGCTTCACGCCCGATCCGGCGCAAACGCCGGAATGGAATCGCGGCGCGTACCTGGTCGAGGGCCTTGCGCACTGTGGCGCGTGTCACACGCCGCGCAACGCCATGGGCGCCGAAAAGAAGGACGCGCGATTCGCGGGCGGCGAAGCCGAGGGCTGGCAGGCGCCGGGCCTGCTCGCTTTCTCGCCTGCGCCGATCGAATGGACGCCCGATCGGCTCTTCCGCTATCTGCGCGATGGCTTCGATCGCGAGCACGGCCTCGCCGCGGGTCCTATGGCGCCCGTCGTCGACGGGCTCGCAAGCGTGCCGGAAGCCGACGTGCGCGCCATCGTCACGTATCTCGCAAGCCTGCCGCAGCGCGAGCGGCCGCTGTCGGCCGAGGCGACGATCGCCGCTGCGGCGCAGCGCGAGTTCGGCCCCATTGCCCAGCACGCGCCTGACCGCGCCACCGAAGCGGGTGCACGCGCAGCGCGGAACGAGGACGCCGGCGAGGTGATCTTCGAAGGCGCATGCGCGACGTGTCATTTCGCCGGCGTGGCCCCGCCCGATCCGAAGCCGGTGCCGCTCGCGCTGTCGACGGCAGTCAACGCGACGACGCCGCGGAACGCGCTGCGGATCGTCGTCGAAGGTTTGCATCCACGGGCGGGCGAGCCGGGCGCGATCATGCCCGGCTTCGGCGGAGCGCTGACCGACGCCCAGATCGTCGCCGTGGTCGAATACATGCGCGCCCGCTTCAGCGACGCTCCAAGCTGGACAGACGTCGCGGCGACGCTGTCCGGCATCGAGACGGAGAACGCGCCGTGATCGAGCTCACCGTCAATGGCACCCGGCATGCCATCGACGCCGACGGCGACACGCCGCTGCTCTACGCGCTGCGCGATCACCTCGCATTGAACGGCGCGAAATTCGGCTGCGGCCTGGGCCAGTGCGGCGCCTGCACGGTCATCGTCGACGGCAAGGCGATCTTCTCGTGCGTGACGCCAATCTCGGTGCTTGCCGGACGCGCGATACGCACGATCGAGGGCCTCGGCACCGCGGAACGCCCGTCGCCGCTGCAGCGCGCGTTCATCGACGAGCAGGCCGCGCAATGCGGCTATTGCATCGCGGGCATGATCGTGCGCGCGCAGGCGCTGCTCGACGCGAATCCGTCGCCGAGCGACGCCGAGATACGCCGCCACATGGCGCCGAATCTTTGCCGTTGCGGAACGCATATGCGGATCCTGCGGGCGATCCGCCGCGCCGCGAAAAAGCCGGAGCGCGCGATCAGGCCGCCGCGACCGCGCTCGACATGACACGCAACCCGCAAAGCGTCGAACGCCGCGCGTTTCTCGTGCGAAGCGGCGCGCTCGTGGTCACGTTCTCGCTCGCGCCGCTCGATGCGCTGGCGCAGCAGCAGGAAGGTCCGAAGCTGCCGGGAAGCCTCGACCAGGCGCCGCGCCTCGCTGCATGGATCCGCGTCGGCGCCGACGGCAGCGTGACGGTGTTCACCGGCAAGGCGGAGCTCGGGCAAGGCATCAAGACGGCGCTGATCGCGGTCGCCGCCGAGGAGCTCGGCGTCGCGACCGGCGCGATCGCGCTCGTCACCGCCGATACGCGGCGCACGCCGAACGAGGCGTACACCGCGGGCAGCCATTCGATGCAGGACAGCGGCACCGCCATCCGTGCTGCCGCCGCGCAGGTGCGCGAGCTGCTGATCGCGCGTGCTGCGGCGAAGCTCGATGTGCCCGCCGGCGAGCTCCGCGCGCAGGACGGCACCGTCGTCGCCCGCGACGGGCGCAACGTCGGATTCGGCGAGCTCGCCGCACAAGGCTATGCCGAGGTGCGCGCGCAGCCGGTGTCGAAGCTCAGGGATCCGTCGACTTACCGCTATGTCGGCAAGGCGCTCGCGCGCGTCGACATTCCGGCGAAGGTAACCGGCGGCGTCGCGTACGTGCAGGACCTGCGCCTGCCCGGCATGCTGCACGCGCGCGTCGTGTGCCCTCCTGCGTATCGCGCGCGGCTCGTCGACGCCGACGTGGCGAACGTCGCGCGGATGCCGGGCGTTGCGAACGTCTTGCGCGACGGCAGCGTGCTCGGCGTCATCGCCGCGCACGAATTCGAGGCGATTCGCGCGATGCGGGCGCTCGCGACCGCCGCGCGCTGGGAGACGAGCCCGTCGCTGCCGCAGGGCGATCTCTCTGCGGCGATCCGCGGGTTGCCGTCGGAGGAGATCGTCGATGCCGAGCTGCACGGCGACGCCGCGCCCGCCGCGCGCTCGATCGACGCGACGTATACGCGCGCTTACCAGATGCACGGCGCGATCGGACCCTCGTGCGCCGTCGCGCTGCTCGACGACGACACGCTGACCGTGTGGACGCACTCGCAGGGCGTCTATCCGCTGCGTGCGAGCATCGCCGAGATGCTGCGGATGCCGGCCGAGCGCGTGCAGTGCGTCCACCTCGAGGGGTCCGGATGTTACGGACACAACGGGGCCGACGATGTCGCCGCGTACGCTGCGCTGTTCGCGCGTTCGATGCCCGGACACCCGATACGCCTGCAGTGGATGCGCGAGCAGGAGCACGCATGCGAGCCGTACGGCTCGGCGATGATCGCAAGGCACACGGGCAGCGTCGACGGCAGCGGGAACATCGTCGATTGGAATGGCGAGAGCTGGAGCGGCACGCACAGCTCGCGCCCCGGCGGCGCGGGCAACCTGATGCCGGCGTGGTATCTCGCGTCGCCGTTCACGCAGCCGCGACCGAAGCCGATTCCGTTGCCCGAGGGCGGCGGCGATCGCAACGCGATCCCGATTTACACGGTGCCGTCGCTTCGCGTCGTCCATCACTTCATCCCCGAAATGCCGGTGCGAGTCTCCGCGCTCCGCTCGCTCGGCGCGTACGTGAACGTGTTCGCGATCGAAAGCTTCATGGACGAGCTCGCGCAGGCTGCCGGCGCCGATCCCGTCGCGTTCCGATTGCGCCATCTGGCCGACCGCCGTGCACGCGACGTCGTGAGCGCCGCCGCGACGCGCTTCGGCTGGGAAGGCTTCACGGCGCGGCACGGGCGCGGCCGGGGCTTCGCGTTCGCGCGTTACAAGAACCTCGCTGCCTATTGCGCTGTCGCCGTCGAGGTCGCGCTCGAGCATGAAACGGGACGCGCGCGTGTCGTTCGCGCGGCGGCCGCCGTCGACAGCGGGCAGGCGGTCGATCCGGACGGGATCCGCAACCAGATCGAAGGCGGCATCGTGCAGTCGACGAGCTGGACGCTGTTCGAGGCGGTGACGTTCGACGCGACGCGCATCACGAGCGTCGACTGGTCGACGTATCCGATCGCGCGCTTCGCCGACATTCCCGACCGAATCGACGTCGACGTCATCGATCGCCCCGGCGAGCCGTTCCTCGGCACCGGCGAGGCCGCGCAGGGACCGGCCGGCGCCGCGATCGCCAACGCGATCGCGAACGCGACCGGCGTGCGGCTTCGCGACGTGCCGCTCACGCGCGAGAGGATCAAGGCGGCCGTCGGCGTGTAAAATTTCGCCCTTTTGGGCGATCGCATGGACGCTCTGCAGGCAACGATCGAGAAGGCGTGGGAAGCGCGCGCCGAGCTTTCGTCCGCGCACGCCGGAAATAACGTCCGCGACGCCGTCGCCGAGGTCATCGACGCGCTCGATCGCGGGCGTCGGCGGGTCGCGGAGAAAATCGACGGCGCGTGGGTCACGCACCAGTGGATCAAGAAGGCGGTGCTGCTGTCGTTCCGGCTCGCCGACAATGCGCCGATCGGTCTCGCCGGTCCGCAGGCGCCGTTTCGCTTCTACGACAAGGTGCCGACCAAGTTCGCGGCCTACGACGCGACGGCCTTCGCCGAGGCCGGCGTTCGCGTCGTCCCGCCGGCGGTCGCGCGGCGCGGCGCCTTCATCGCCCGCAACGTCGTGCTGATGCCCTCTTACGTCAACATCGGCGCCTACGTCGACGAGGGAACGATGGTCGATACCTGGGCGACCGTCGGCTCGTGCGCGCAGATCGGCCGCAACGTGCACCTGTCCGGCGGTGTCGGCATCGGCGGCGTGCTTGAACCGCTGCAGGCGAACCCCACCATCATCGAGGATAACTGCTTCATCGGCGCGCGTTCCGAGGTCGTCGAGGGCGTGATCGTCGAGGAGAACTCGGTATTGGGCATGGGCGTATTTCTCGGCCAGAGCACGAAGATCCTCGACCGCGCGAGCGGGACGGTCAGCTACGGTCGCGTCCCCGCCGGATCCGTCGTCGTCGCGGGCAGCCTGCCGGCCGCCGACGGCAGCCATGCGCTGTATTGCGCGGTGATCGTGAAAAAGGTCGACGCGAAGACGCGCGCGAAGACCGGCATCAACGAGCTGCTTCGCGCATGACGACGGCGACGCGCGCTTTTCACTGACGAACGCTCATGTCGGTTCAGATCAAGACCGAAGCCGATATCGAAGGCATGCGCGTGGCGGGCCGCCTCGCGTCGGAACTGCTCGACCATCTGACGCCGATGGTCAAGCCCGGCGTCACGACGAAGGACATCGACCGCGCCGCGCACGACTACATGGTCAACGTGCAGAAGACCGTTCCGGCGACGCTCAACTACGCACCGCCCGGGCACACGCCGTATCCGGCGTCGCTGTGCACGTCGGTCAATCACGTCGTCTGCCACGGCATTCCCGGCGAGAAGAAGCTCAAGGACGGCGACATCCTGAACGTCGACGTCACCGTCATCAAGGACGGCTATCACGGCGATACGAGCCGCATGTTCTTCATCGGCAAGCCGTCGATCCAGGCGCGACGGCTCGTCGAGATCACGTACGAGGCGATGTGGCGCGGGATCCGCGTCGTTCGCGCCGGCGCACACCTGGGCGACATCGGCGCCGCGATCCAGCGCTTCGCCGAAGGACACGGCTTCTCGGTCGTCCGCGAGTTCTGCGGGCACGGGATCGGCAACCGCTTCCACGAGGACCCGCAGGTCCTGCACTACGGCCGTCCCGGGACCGGGCTCAAGCTGCAGCCGGGAATGATCTTCACGATCGAGCCGATGATCAACGCCGGGCGCCCGCAGATCCGCGGTCTCGCCGATGGCTGGACGATCGTCACCGCCGACCATTCGCTGTCCGCGCAATGGGAGCACACGGTGCTCGTCACGCCGGACGGCTACGAGATCCTGACGCAGTCGGCGGGCACGCCGCCGGCCCCGCCGCAGTAACTCACCGCCGTCGACTCCGCGTGGCGAGCATCACCGTCGACGCACACGACACAATCGCCGACGCAGGGCGCGAGCGCGTCGCTGCGTGGCGCCGCGCACTGGCCGACGGCCGGCGTGATCTGCGCGATCGCTTCTTCGCAAGGCCCGATCCGTCGCGGCTCCTGCGCGGGCTTGCGCGAATCACCGATTCGATCGTCGTCGACGCGTGGACGCATGCCCGTCTGCCGGCATCGGCGGCGCTCGTGGCGGTCGGCGGCTACGGCCGCGGCGAGCTCTTTCCGCATTCGGACGTCGATGTGCTCGTTCTCTTGCGTGAAGGCGCCGACGCGGCGTGCGCGCAGGCGATCGAGCGGCTGCTGACGTCGTTGTGGGACGCGGGCGTCGAGCTCGCGCACGCGGTGCGCACGATCGACGAATGCCTGCACGAAATGCACGCCGACGCGACGGTCGCGACGAGCCTGCTCGAGCAGCGACCACTCGCGGGGTCGCGCGCACTCCACCGCGAATTCGCGCGGATGCTCGACGCGACGCGCGACATGCGCACGTTCTACGACGCGAAGGCGCTCGAGCAGCAGCAGCGGCATCTCAAGTATCACGACGCCGCGTACAACCTCGAGCCGAACGTCAAGGAAAGCCCCGGCGGCTTGCGCGACCTGCAGACGGTGATCTGGATCGCGCGCGGGGCGAAGCTCGGTCGCTCGTGGCGCGAGCTTGCGCGAAACGGCTTGATGACGACGGCGGAGGCGCGGGCCATCGCCCGTCAGGAACGGCTGATCGCCGACCTGCGCATTCGTCTCCACTACCTCGCCGGGCGCCGCGAGGATCGGCTGGTGTTCGATCTGCAGTCGGCGCTCGCGCGCGAGCTGGGGCTCGCCGACACCCCGGCACGGCGGGCGAGCGAGCAGCTCATGCAGCGCTACTACCGCGCGGCGAAGCTCGTGCAGCAGGTCAATACGGTGCTTCTGCAGAACCTGCACGCGAGCCTTTACCCGGCCGCGACCGCGCCGGCGCCGATCGACGCGACGTGGTCGCGCGTCGACGAGCTCCTCGACTTGCGCGACGAGACGCTGTTCGACGCGAATCCGCCGGCGATGCTCGATGCGTTCCTGATGCTGCAGCGGCACCCGGAGCTCAAGGGCATGACCGCGCGCACGCTGCGCGCGTTGTGGCGAAGCCGGCATCGGATCGACGCCGCCTTCCGCCGGGACCCCGGCAACCGAGCGCGCTTCATCGCGATGTTTCGCGAGCCGCGCGGCCTCACCCACGAGCTGCGGCGGATGAATCTGTACGGGATACTCGGCCAATACCTGCCCGCGTTCGGCGCGATCGTCGGGCAGATGCAGCACGACCTCTTCCACGTCTACACCGTGGACGAGCACATCCTGATGGTGATCCGAAACCTGCGCCGTTTCACCGAGGCGCAGCATGCGCACGAGTACCCGCTGTGCTCGCGGCTGATCGGCGACTTCGAGCGCAAGGAAGTGCTCTACCTCGCCGCACTGTTCCACGACATCGCGAAAGGTCGCGGCGGCGATCACTCGACGCTCGGCGCGCGCGAAGCCGAGCGCTTCTGCCTTGCGCACGGTCTTGCCGACGACGACGCAAAGCTCGTCGGGTGGCTCGTCGCCGACCATCTGACGATGTCGCTCACGGCGCAGAAACAGGACATCACCGATCCGCGCGTCGTCGAGGCGTTCGCCGCCAAGGTCGTCGACGAGCGCAGGCTGATCGCGCTGTATCTGCTGACGGTCGCCGACATCCGCGGCACGAGCCCGAAGGTCTGGAACGCGTGGAAAGGCAAGCTGCTCGAAGATCTCTTCAGCGCGGCCCGCACGGTCATCAACGCGGGCGCCGGCGAGCGTGCAGGCAGCGACAGCGTCGCCGAACGGCAGCGGGAAGCGCGTCGCTTGCTGCGACTCCATGCGGTCGCGGACGACGCCGAGTCCACGCTGTGGCGCGAGCTCGACACGCCGTACTTCCAGCGCCATAGCGCCGACGAGATCGCCTGGCATGCGCGGCACCTCTATTGGCGCGTGCGCGACAAGACGCCGATTGTCAAGGCGCGGCTCGCCCGCGACGGCGCCGGCCTGTCGGTGCTCGTCTACCTGCCCGACCAGCCTGCCCTTTTTGCGCGCATCTGCGGCTACTTCGGCCGCGCGAACCTGTCGATTCTCGACGCCAAGATCCACACGACGCGCCACGGCTATGCGCTCGACACCTTCGCCGTGCACGAGCCGTCGAACGCGTCACCCGCGTATCGCGAGACGATCCAACTCGTCGAATACGAGCTGACGCGCGCGCTCACCGATCCCGGCCCGCTGCAGCCGCCGGCCGAAGGCCGCGTCTCGCGGCAGCTTCGTCACTTTCCGCTCACGCCCGAGATCCAGATCTTTCCCGACGACAAGGGCACACACTTCATCCTCGAAGTCGTCGCCGGCGACCGGCCCGGTCTGCTCGCGCGGATCGCGTGGATTCTCGCGAAGGCGAACGTCAACGTCGCGAGCGCGCGGATCAACACGCTCGGCGAGCGCGCCGAGGACGTCTTCCTGATCGACGGCGCGCGCCTGCACGACGAGCAGGCGATGCTGCGGCTGGAGACGGCGCTGTACGAGGCGCTGAAGCTGCCCGATGGCAAGCTCGGCTGCGCGGACCGATGATGTTGGAGCGAGCGCCGCTTCGCTTGAACCTCGCTTCGCTCGTGTTAGCGCTCGCCGAGGTAAATCTTCCGTGTCCCCGCTCGCCCGATTTTGCCAGGTTGCAACCGATCACTCCTCCACCGCCGCGATTCCCGGAAACAGCACGTCGGTGAAGCCGAAGCGCGTGAAGTCCCGAACGCGCATCGGATAAAGAATCCCGTCGAGGTGGTCGCACTCGTGCTGGACGACGCGCGCATGGAAGCCTTCGACGTCGCGCTCGATCACGGCGCCATTCGGATCGAGACCGCGGTAACGGAGCCTCCGAAAGCGCGGGACGACGCCGCGCAGCCCCGGCACCGAGAGGCACCCTTCCCAGCCCTCCTCGATCTCGTCGGAAAGCGGCATCAGCACGGGATTGACGAGCTCGGTGTACGGCACCGGCTCGACGTCGGGATAGCGAGGGTTGCGCTCGACGCCGAAGATGACGACGCGCGCGCCGACGCCGATCTGCGGCGCGGCGAGGCCGGCGCCGTTTTGCGCCCGCATCGTGTCGCGCATGTCGTCGAGCAGCGCGCGGAGCTCCGGCGTGTCGACGCGCTCGACTTCACGCGCGCGTTCGAGGAGGCGCGGATCGCCCATGCGCAGCACGTCACGGATCATCGGCACTCGCTCCCATGATCACCGCCGCTCGCCGCGGCAGCGCGGTGTCGCGCGGCGCCAGCGGCACGCGCGGCACGACATGCTCGATCAGCGCGCGCACGCGGTCCATCGCCGTCTCGAGCACGTTCGCGATCGCTTCCATCGACACGATCGAGACGCTGTCGCCGCGGCCCGCCGCATGATTGACGACGACGCAAACCGACGCGTAGTCGACGCCGAGCTCGCGCGCGAGCACCGCCTCCGGCATTCCGGTCATGCCGACCATCGTCGCGCCGTCGCGCTCCATCCGATCGATCTCGGCCGCGGTTTCGAGGCGCGGCCCGGACACGGCGCCGTACACGCCGCCTTCGATCAGCGCGATGCGGCCGCTCGTTGCAGCGGCAACGCAGATGTCGCGCAGCGGGTGCGAATACGGATGCGTGAAGTCGACGTGGACGACCTGCTGGTCTCCGCCGTCGAAGAACGTGTTCGCGCGGCCCCACGTGTAGTCGATGAGCTGATGCGGCAGCACGAGGTCGCCCGGTCCGTAACCGCGGATCGCGCCGACCGACGCGACCGCGAGGATCGCGCTCGCGCCCTGCTCGCGCAGCGCCCACAGGTTCGCGCGGTAATTGACGCGGTGCGGTGGAATCGTATGGCCGTGGCCGTGACGCGCAAGGAAGATCGCCGGGTGCCCCGCAACGTCACCGAAGACCAGCGCGGCCGAGGGCTCGCCGTAAGGCGTCCGGATCACCTGCCGGTGGCGCACCGCGAGCGTCGAGAGGCGCGTCAGGCCGGTACCGCCGATGATGGCGAGCATGGAACTTGCTTAATTGCCGGGTCGAGTCGATCGAAGAAGCCGCGCGGCGCCGTGGCCCCGTACGAGGCGCCGGATGCTGGTCCGATCCGATGACTCATGACATCATCGTCCGCCGTCGCCAGCGCGGGCGCGCAAGGACTTTCGCAATCATTCTAGCCGGAAAGCGAACATGTACCTGGACCGACTCTTCAAGCTGATGGCCGACAAGCAGGCGTCGGATCTCTACATCTCCTGCGGCGCGCCGATCAACATCAAGGTCAACGGCATCGTGCATCCGGTATCGAGCCAGTCGATGGATGTCGAGACCGTGCGCCGCATCGCCTACGACCTGATGACGAAGGAGCAGGCACGCGAGTTCGAGAACGAGCGCGAGATGAACCTCTCGCATCTCGACAGGTCGGTCGGCAACTTCCGGATCAACATCTTCCGCCAGCGCGGCTCGATCGCGCTCGTGATCCGCTACGTGCGCAACAACGTGCCGCCGTTCGAGGCGTTGCACCTGCCGTCGGTGCTGCTGAACCTCGTCATGGAAAAGCGCGGGCTCGTCCTCATCGCCGGCGCGACCGGCTCGGGCAAGTCGACGACGCTCGCGGCGATGATCGACCACCGGAACAACAACCGCACCGGCCACATCCTGACGATCGAGGATCCGATCGAGTACCTGTTCGATCACCGGCAGAGTCTCGTCAACCAGCGCGAAATCGGCATCGACACGCACAACTACCACCTGGCGCTGCAAAACGCGCTGCGCGAAGCGCCCGACCTCATCATGATCGGCGAAATCCGCGACAAGGAGACGATGCAGGCCGCGCTGCTGCACACGCTGACGGGGCACCTGTGCCTGTCGACGATCCACGCGAACAACAGCTACCACGCGCTGTCGCGGATCATCAACATGTTTCCGCACGATTCGCGCTCGGCCGTGCTGTCGGACCTGTCGATCGGACTGCGTGCGATCGTCTCGCAACGGCTCATCCGCAACGTCGACGGCGCGCTGCAGCCGGCGGTCGAGATCCTGCTCAATTCGACGCTGATCGCCGAGCTCGTCAAGAACGGCGAGTTCACGCAGATCAAGGAAGCGATGGAGCAGTCGCTCTACCCGGGATCGCAGACGTTCGAGCAGGCGCTCTGCAAGCTCCATCTCGATGGGCGGATCAGCTACGACGAGGCGATGTCGGCCTCCGATTCGGCGACGAACCTTGCGTGGCTCATCAACCAGAACTCGCCGTCGTCGCGGCTCGACCTGGCCAGCGACAATTCGGCGGCGGTCGCGAGCGCCAAAGCCGGCTTCAGCGACATGACGATCGACCGCGCACTTCTCGAGCGCTAGCTTCGTCGTTGCGAAAGCGCGGCGCGCGTTGCCGACGCGCGCCGGAGTATCGTGGCGGGCGTGCCGCCGTCCGTCAGCAGCGCCATTGCCGCAACCTCCGTTCTCGATCTCGCGCGCGCGCTGATCGAGCGCCGCTCGCTCACGCCCGACGACGACGGATGCCAGTCGCTCATCGCCGCGCGCCTCGCGCCGCTCGGCTTCGAATGCGAGACGTCGACGTTCAACGGCGTCACGAACCTCTGGGCCCGCCGCGGGACGGCCTCCCCGCTCGTGTGCCTTGCCGGTCACACGGACGTGGTGCCGACCGGACCGCTCGCCGAATGGGCAAGCGACCCGTTCACGCCGACCGAGCGCGGCGGCTACCTTTACGGGCGCGGTGCGGCGGACATGAAGACGTCGCTCGGCGCGTTCGTCGTTGCCGTCGAGCGCCTGCTCGCGCGCGGCGAGCCGGCCGGCTCGATCGCGCTGCTCATCACGTCGGACGAGGAAGGTCCATCGGTCGATGGAACCGCGAAGGTCGTCGACAAACTCGCGCGCGACGGCATCTCGATCGACTACTGCATCGTCGGCGAGCCGTCGTCGGTCGACGCGCTCGGCGACATGATCAAGAACGGGCGGCGCGGCACGCTCTCCGCGACGCTGATCGTCAAGGGCGTACAGGGGCACATCGCCTATCCGCATCTCGCGCGAAACCCGATTCACGCGCTCGCGCCGGCGCTCGCCGAGCTGACGCAGATCACGTGGGACGAAGGCAACGAATACTTTCCGCCGACGTCGTTCCAGTGCTCGAACATTCACGCAGGAACCGGCGCGACGAACGTGATCCCGGGCACGCTGGAGCTGCTCCTCAACTTCCGCTATTCGACGCAAAGCTCGCGTGAGTCGCTGCTCGCACGACTCGAGGACGTGCTGCGCAAGCACGGCGTCGACTACGCGCTTGCGGTCACCGCGCACGGCTCGCCGTTCCTGACGCCGAGGGGGCGGCTCGTCGACGTCGCGACCCAGGCAATCCGCGAGGTGACCGGCCGCGTGCCGACGCTGTCCTGCGAAGGCGGAACGTCCGACGGCCGCTACATCGCCCGCATCTGCCCGGAGATCGTCGAGATCGGACCGGTCAACGCGACGATCCACAAGCTGAACGAACGCGTCGCGCTTGCCGACCTCGAGCCGCTCGCCGAGATCTACACGCGGGTTCTCGCAGCGCTCTTGATCGACCCATGAGACCCGCAGGGCCGTCCCAAGGGTCGAATTCCGCCCCCGCGGGGGGCAGCGCAGACGCGAAGCGGCAAGCGTGGGGGGATCATTTCCCATGAACGTTCCGCCAGAGCTCGAGACGCTGCGCGACTGGCTCCGCTTTGCTGTGTCGCGCTTCACGCAGGCGGGGCTCGCGTTCGGCCATGGCTTCGCGAGCGCGTCCGACGAGGCGATGTACCTGCTGCTGCACACGCTGCATCTGCCGCTCGAGCAGGCCGAGCCGTTCCTCGACGCGCGGCTCACGCACGCCGAACGCAACGACCTCGCCGCGCTCCTGACGCGGCGCATCGAGGATCGCGTGCCCGCAGCCTACCTGACGCACGAAGCGTGGCTCGGGGACTTCCGCTTCCATGTGGACGAGCGCGTGCTGATTCCGCGCTCGTTCATTGCCGACCTTTTGCCCGACGGTCTTGCGCCGTACGTCGCCGACACTTCGGCAATCCGGTCGGCCCTCGACCTCTGCACAGGTTGCGGCTGCCTCGCGGTGCTGCTCGCCCACGCGTGCGACAACGCCGACATCGACGCGACCGACATTTCCGCGGATGCGCTCGCCGTCGCGCAGCGCAACGTCAGCGATTACGGCCTCGCCGGCCGCATCAACCTCATTCGGTCCGATCTCTTCGACAACCTTCCGGGCAAGTCGTACGACCTCATCATCAGCAACCCGCCGTACGTGACGACGATGGCGATGGAGGAGCTGCCGCGGGAATATCGGCACGAGCCCGAGCTGGCGCTCGCGGGCGGCGACGACGGAATGGATGCGGTGCGCACGATCCTGCGCGAGGCGCCGCGGTTCCTGCAGCCGGACGGCATCCTCGTCGTCGAGGTGGGTCACAACCGCGAGAATGCGGAAGCGGCGTTCCCGCGGATGCCGTTCGTGTGGCTGTCGACGCGATCGGCTGCCGACAGCGTGTTTCTGCTTCGCCGCGAAGACATCGTCGCCGGCCGCTGACCGCAAAATGGGCTGCGCGGGCGGATAGGCTACAAGCCGAAAAAGTGCTGAATCTTGCGCACGAGATCGTTGCGGCGTGACGCGGCGCGTCCGCGCACGACCTCGGCGTCGAGCGCGGACAGCGTCGCATCGTTCGCTGCCTGCCGCTCGGCGAGCACGTGGCCGAGCATTTCGGCAAGGGCGGGACGCGCGCGAATGACACTGTCGAAGCCCTCCTTGTCCAGCCGATAGCAGATCACTTCGCCGAGCGCGACGATCGTCGCGCTGCGCGGCTGGCCGAGCAGCAGGCCGCCCTCGCCGAAATACGCCGGCGCCTTGAGCGTCGCGAGCCGGTGGCGTGCGCCGTTTTCGCTTTCCGAGAAGATGTCGACGCGGCCTTGCGCGAGCAGATAGAGCGAGTCTGCCGGCTCGCCGGTGCGGAACACGAGCTCGTCCGCGACGTAGACGCAGGTCGTCAGCTTGTGCGCGAGCGCCGTCCGCTCGGCGTCGGTCAGCGACGCGAACAGGTCGATCGTGCCGAGTGCCGCGATCCGGTGATCGACTTCGCGCTGTGCGAGCTGCGGGCGCTCGTCGCGCCGCAGCTCGACGACGCGACGCGGGAACGGAATGCCGAGGCCTTCGCGCATCAACGCCGCGTAGACGTGGACGCGGATCGCCGAGTCGGCATGCCAGTATTGCGACGCGTCGGTGAGGTCGTATGCGACGGAGTATTCGATGCCGCTGTCGCTGAACCCCGTGCAGCCGACCGTCGGATGGGGTTGCTGCGACACGTAGGGAATCTGCGCATGCGCGAGCGCCCTCTCGACATCCGCGACGACGCGCGCAGGCGTGTGCTCGTACTCGACCTGGAACGATACGTAGCGCCGCCATGCCGTACGTTCATCGCCGCGGCGGCCGATCACCGTCAGCCGCTGCTGCATCACGGCGCCGTTCGGGATGACGATCGTCTCGTTGTTGATCGTCGCGATCGCCATGTAGCGCCACCGGATGCTGACGATCTGTCCCGTCACCGTGTCGACGCGCACCCAGTCGCCGATCCGGCACGTCTTCTCGAGCTGGAGCGCGATCCCGCCCCACAGGTTGCCGAGCGTCTCCTTCGCCGAGAATGCGAGCGCACCCGAAACGACGGCCGATGTCGTGATCAGGCCGGCGAGGTTCACGCCGATGGCGTTCAAGCGATAGATCGCGTATCCGATCAGCGCGATCGCGACGACGAACTCGTTCAGGATCCGCGGCAGGCGTTTGCGCGCCAGCACCGTCTGGAACACGAACAGCACGCTGATCTGGATGATCCCGAAGGCGATCAGCGCAAGCAGCGCTTCGCGCGCGAGGATCGACGCGGTGGCGGACCGCATGTAGCTCGCCTGCGATTCGTAGAACCAGAGGCCGAGGACGCCGAGCGTGACGACGATCAGCATGACGAGCATGCTGTTGCGCGCCTGCGAGCGCACGAGCGTCGCGATCAGTGCAAGCCCGAGCCCGTACGCCGCGAACATCAGCGCGTCGTGCAGGTACGATGCGAGTGGAATCACGAAGCGGCGGCCGGCGACGAAACGCCGGATTATAGGGCGGTCGCGTAGAATCGGCCCGCCTTTCCAGGACGCTTCGAGGAGCACCGGATCGATGGCGATGCGCAGGGGCGGTCACGTTCTCGTCGCGAGCCTGCTCGCGCAGCGCGCGACGCACGCGTTCGGCGTTCCCGGCGAAAGCTATCTGCCGGTACTCGACGCGCTGTACGACGCGGCGGGATCGCTCGCGTTCGTCGTCTGCCGGCAGGAAGGCGGCGCCGCCTACATGGCGGAGGCGTTCGGGAAGCTGACCGGTCGCCCGGGCCTGCTGTTCGTCACGCGCGGTCCTGGCGCATCGAACGCCGCGATCGGCATTCACACCGCGATGCAGGATTCGACGCCGCTGGTCGTGTTCGTCGGCCAGGTCGCCACGGATGCGGTCGACCGCGAGGCGTTCCAGGAGATCGACTACCGCCGCATGTACGGCGGCGTCGCGAAGTGGGCGGCGCAGGTCGACCGCGTCGAGCGCATCCCCGAATACGTCGCGCACGCGTATCGCGTCGCGCTTTCAGGCCGGCCGGGACCGGTCGTCGTCGCGCTCCCCGAAGACGTGCTCGCGGCGTCGGCCGACGTCGCGGACGCGCCGTACGTCGAGGCGGCGCAAGCCGCTCCTGCACCGGCCGACGTACGTCGCGTCGAGGCGTTGTTGCGCGGCGCGGTGCGTCCGCTCGTAATCGCCGGCGGCAGCCGCTGGGACGGCGAGGCGCGCGCGGCGCTCGCGCGCTTCGCGGAATCGGCGCAAGTGCCGGTCGCGTGCGCGTTCCGGCATCAGGATCTCTTCGACAACCGGCACCCGCTCTACGCGGGCGACGTGGGTATCGGCATCAACCCGGCGCTCGCCGCGCGCGTGCGCGACGCCGACGTGCTGCTCGTGATCGGCGAGCGGCTCGGCGAGATGACGACGTCGGGCTACACGCTGCTCGACGTGCCCGTCCCGAAGCAGACGCTCGTGCACGTGCACCCCGATCCAGGCGAACTGGGCCGCGTCTACCAGCCGGCGCTTGCGATTGCCGCGACGCCGGGCGCATTCCTCGCGGCAATCGACGCTAATGCGTCGCGGCCGCCGGCGCGTGCCGATGCGACGGCCGCGCATGCCGATTACGACGCATGGCGTGTTGCTCGCGCCGTGCCGGGCGATGTCGACCTGTGGCGGATCGTGCAGTGGCTCGACGAGCGCCTGCCGCAGAACGCCGTGCTGACCAACGGCGCGGGCAACTACACGACGTGGATCCACCGGCTCTTCCATTATGGCGGCGGCCGCCGGCAGCTCGGGCCCTACTCGGGTTCGATGGGCTACGGCGTACCGTCGGCAGTTGCCGCGAAGCTGATCCACCCCGAGCGCGTCGTCGTCTCATGGAACGGCGATGGGTGCTACCTGATGAACGGTCAGGAGCTGGCGACCGCTGTTCAGTACAACCTAGCCGTGGTCTTCGTCGTCATCGATAACGGCATGTACGGGACGATACGGATGCATCAGGAACGCGCGTATCCGGGTCGGGTCAGCGGCACCGATCTCGTCAATCCCGATTTCGCGCAGCTCGCGCGCGCGTATGGAGCGCACGGCGAAACGGTTTCGAAGACGTCGGAGTTCGCGCCCGCGTTCGAGCGCGCGCTCGCAGCCGACCGTCCGTCGCTACTGCATGTGAAGCTCGATGCGCAGGCGATCACGATGAATGCGTCGCTGGATGACTTGCGTCTGCAAGCGTTGAAAGCAAAGCCTCCCCGGTAAAGGCTCTGCCGAAGTACGCCGACCCGGGGCTCTTCGGCCCGGCCGGCGACGCCGTCGTGCCTTGCTCCGACGCCGGCGCTACTCCGATCGGAGTATTCCTAGCCCCGGCCTAAACCCTTATTGATGGCGGTCCGTGAGCGCGGTTGTGGTGCAACACCAGGCCGCGCGTCGATTCCGCGGGTAAACAAGAGGGAGCGGTCTCAGTCGTCGTCATGGTGTTCGGCCGTTCGCGCCTGCGATATTCAAGAGGAAGGGGCTTGTTATGAACGCTTCAATACTCAAACGAGCGTCGGTGGCCATTGCCGCCACCGCCGCCGCTTGGATCTTCGCGATGCCGATGCCGGCACGCGCCAGCGATGTACATCTCGCCGACTTTCAGCTCGACGGCGATGCGAAGGAAGCAACGTGCGGAGGTGCTTTTGGAGCACTTTCGTGTCCGACGGCACAGCCCGACGACTGGGACAGTCTCTACTCGTGTCCGTCGTCAGGCACTAACCTGTGCTCGAAGATACCGCCCGGATCCACGACCAACCTGGCCGACGTCATCGCCGACATGGTCGACGAGTTCAATCGTCCGGACCTGGACAATTTCGGGCAGGGGACCAAGGACGACATGAACGTCACGGCCTGGAACTGGACGGCGGCGAGCGGGTCGGCCAAGACGAACATCATGCAGTCGTTTGCCGCGAAGTACGACGGCAACCTCTATATCGGCGGCAATCGCGACATCAACAACGGCGACGCGAACTTCGGCGTCTGGCTGTTGCAGAACGCGACCGTCGAATGCAACGCGGCCATGGTCGCCGCAAATCAGTGTGCAAGCGCCGGCACGTTCGTCGGCAAGCCGAACGCTTCAGGGTTCAGAAGCCTGGTTCCACACAAGATCGGCGACATCCTTATCGTGAGTGCCTTCACCAATGGCGGCACCGTCGCGAACATCCAGGTCTACAAGGTCATCCAGTCCCTCGGTTCGAATGGCCTCCCCAATGCCGGCGACAACGCCGTTCCGGGGACCTGTCCCGCGACCGCTTTTGACGGCTATGCCGGCAAGAGCACCGGCTCCACAGGGATCTGTCTGCAGCAGCTGATTACCCAGACGACGCCGGGGGTAGGCGCCTGCAATAGTCCCATCGGAACCATCCCTGCCGACGCCGCCTGCGCGGCAACAAATGCAGGGGGGGTCCCGGCCCTCGACCCACGCTTCCTGTCCTCGCAGTCCGGTTCCGTGAAAGGTCAGTATCCGGCGCTCACGTTCTTCGAAGTCGGATTGAACCTCGTCGATCTGAACCTCACGACGGAGTGCTTCCCGAACTACATCGTCGCAGGCCGGCAGTCGCAATCGGTCACGGCAGCGCTCAATGACTTCACGCTCGGCTCGTTCCAAAGCTGCGACGCAGGAATCAAGACGCAGGCGAGCGGACCGGTCACGGTCGGCGCAACGGTTACCGACACGGCGACCCTTGCCGGCACGAACGGCGGCCCCACGCCGACGGGCACCGTCACGTTCAACGCGTACAGCGACTCGACGTGCACGACCCAGGTCTTCACGAGCACCAAGACGGTGAGCGGATTTGCGGATTACACGTCGGACCCGTACACAACGACGGCGGCGGGCACGATCTACTGGATCGCCTCCTATACCGGCGACTCCAATTTCCCGGCCGCGACTGGAGCGTGCGGTGACGCGAACGAGTCGAGCGTCGTCAACAAGGCCTCGCCAGGCATCACCACGAACGCGACAGCGGGGCCAGTCATTATCGGCGCCACGATCCACGATACGGCAACGCTGAGCGGCGGCTTCAGCCCCACCGGAACCGTGACGTTCTCGCTGTACGGTCCTGGCGATACGACTTGCTCGTCGACGGTGATCTCCACGTCCACGGTCAGCGTGGTCAGCGGCACGGCCACCTCCGGCAACTACACGACCGCGGCGGCCGGCACGTACCGCTGGATCGCCGTCTACAACGGCGACAGCAACAACAACACGGCCACGACGGCGTGCAACGATGCCAACGAGGCGAGCGTAGTCGCGAAGAACTCGCCGGGCCTGAGCACGGCGCCCACGGTCAAGGTGATCCACAGTGACTCGGCAACGCTAAGCGGTGGATCGAACCCGACCGGTTCGTTGACGTTCAATCTGTATCAGAACGCAACGTGCACGGGAATCCCGGTGTTCACGGCGACCAAGACCGTGGCGGGGAATGGCACGTACGCCTCCGGCGATTCGGCGCAGTTCACTGTTTCGATCGACACCACGTTCAGCTGGCTGGTCGCTTACACCGGCGACGCGAACAACAACGGCAAGAGCAGCGCGTGCGGGGATGAAAAGGTCTTCATCGACATCACCCCGTAACGATGCGGCCGTCGGATGTAACCCGAACCGACTGACGCAGCTTTGAGAGACGGAGGCGCATCCTTCTCATGGGTGCGCCTCTTTTCTTTGTGTCCGCCGCACTTGTAAGCAAAGGAACGCCGTGGACGATCGGGCAGCGGTCATGGAACGTGACGCGACGTTGACGGCAGGAATCCGGTTCAGTCGCGGCGATGTCTTTTCGTGTAACAAAGTCGCGGTTTCGCTGGTCGCCGCCCTTCTCTTCATCTGCATTCTTTTGTGTGTTCGACGCCAGCCCGAGCGGCAGGCGACGCGCTGGCGGAGGCCGATGGCGAAACCATCACCGCCTCCGAGATCGAAAAGTCCGTCGGTGCTTCGCTCAACAAGCTCGAGGAGCAGATCTATGCGCTGAAGCGCCGCGCGCTCGACGCATTGATCGCCGAAAGGCTATTGGCGAAGGAAGCGGGAAGAAGCCAGATGTCCCTTCAGGCGCTGCTCGAAGCCGAGCCGGGCAACGTGGAGGCCGTCACGGAGCTGGAAATCGAACTCGTCTACCGGTCGCAGAAAGGAGCATCGAACCTGGATGAACGGATCGCCAAGGAACAGATACGCCGCCAGCTCCAGGCCCCAAGGATTGCAGCTCGTCAGCGCGTGTTCGTGGATCAGCTACGGGCGCAATCGGTGGTCGTCGTCAAACTGAACCACCCCTGGTTTCGCGCGTCGACATGAACGTCGAAGGCGCCCCGTTCAAGGGCGGTGCGCACGAGGCCGCGCGCTGCGCGAACGATCAGGGACGGTTCTGGCCGTATCACGACGCTCTCTATGTGAAGCTTCAGACCGGCCTCGATGACCTGAAGGCCATTGCCGCGGAAACCGGCGTCGAGCTAGAGACTTTCGAGCGCTGCCTGAGCGCAGGAACTTACCGATCAGCCGTGCAAAAGGACATCGACGAAGGAACCCGCCTCGGCATGCTGGGCACGCCGACGTTCTTATCAACGGCCGCGTGATCTCGGGCGCTCAGCCCCTTGAAAGCTGCGCGCGGATCGTCGACGAAGAATTGGCGCGGTCGAACTGACCGCACCGATTTCCTTGCGCTACTCGCGCGTGATGGTCAACTCCGGCGACCAGCCCGCCACGCCGTCCGCGTTGAACGCCATCGCTTGCAGCGTGTGGGTACCTATCGTGGCCGACCACACGAGCAGCCTGCCCGGCCGCGCCGAGGTGGCCTTTTGGCCGTCCACGTAGAGGTAGATCGATCCCTTCGCCGAGCCGCCCGACACCGACCACCCGATGTTGTTCTTGGCGTGCGTGACGTAGCCCGTTCCGGGTGTCGGGTCGTTGCCGTCGGACCAGCCGAAACAGGTGGGATCGGTGCAGCCGGCGATCGTGGTCGTCGTGGTTCCGTCCCACACCATGAACTCGACCTGGGGGGGCGGCAATGTCTCTGCCGCTGGCAACGAGTTGGTGACTAGATACTGGTCGGCAAGACCGTGGCCCGCCGCAACGAACAACGCTGCTCCAGCAACCGCGCAAATGCTTCGTTTCATCGTCACAGTGAAATCTCCTAGTCAGAATGGAATGGGCTGGAACACCCGCCGATACGATCGACACCAGAACCACCAGGCGCCCGCCACGAGACGTGACTGGCAGACGCGCGATCCGTATCGCGATGACTGGCAGGGCTCAGACGGCGCTCGAGATGCATGGAGATCCTTTGCGAGAGAGATCTCCGGTCGGCCCCTCGCAGGGGCTCGCGCCTGCTCCTCTTTCGGCAGTCCGGCCGTCTCGCACGAAGCGG
>Ga0207707_10000844_pt1 | contig 30022 bp, 32 predicted proteins | sample KBSC83BmetaG_FD_184336 | JGI IMG/M metagenome (GOLD analysis project Ga0207707, IMG submission 184336) | Corn rhizosphere microbial communities from Kellogg Biological Station, Michigan, USA - KBS C8-3B metaG (SPAdes) (version 2) | ecosystem: Host-associated > Plants > Roots > Rhizosphere ... | reverse complement strand
CCTGCTCCGGGATCAGCCCAACGGAAGATGCCGCGTCGCGCCGGAACGACATCAAGGCTCACGCCAGTAGTGCGCCCGGCGCCGGCGTCCTTCCGCCACGATCCGCGGCGCAGCCGAAACGGGAAACCCGATCCTCACGGCCCCGGTGGACGGCGTATTCAGCAGCGGGATGCCGAGCGCGTCGTAGCGCGCCACGACCTCCGCGGCCGGATGATGGTAAGCGTTCAAATAGCCGGTGGAGACAATGGCGAGCACCGGACGCAGCGCCCGCAGGTAATCGATGCCGGATGAAGTCTTGCTGCCATGATGCGGCACGACCAGCACCAGCGGCGGACCGGCAGGCACCGCACGCGCGATGTCGGGCTCGACGTTGGACGAGGTGTCCGCCGGCAGCAGCAATCTTCCATCCGTGCCGGTTACCAGCAGCACGCATCCCGCGTCATTGCCTTTCACCGTCACCGGTGCCGGTGGGCGCAGCATCCGGAACGCGACGCCATCCCATTGCCATGCCTGGCCGGCGTGGCATTGCCGCATCGGCACCGGCCCGCGTGCGGGCTCGCCGCCCCAGACCGGCGTGTGTGGGTAGGCCAGCAGCACCGCCGTCGCGCCGCCGGCGTGATCGTTGTCGCCGTGACTGATGATCATGCGATCGAGATACGTGATGCCGAGTGCGTGCAGCGTCGGCACTACCGCGGCCTCGCCCAGGTCGAAGCCCGACGGATAGCGCGCACCCGCATCGACCAGCAATGCGTGCGAGCGTGTGCGCACCAGCACCGAGAGGCCCTGCCCCACGTCGATCACGGTCGCGCGGAATGCGCCTTCGCCCGGCACGACGGTACGCGGAAAACACAACGGCAGCAGCAGCAACGCGCCCAGCGCACGCGCCGGGACCCCGCGCGGCGCCAGCAGCCAGACCGATCCAAGGCAGGCCAGCGCGAACGCGAGTAACGAGCTTTCCGGCAGGTACTGCATGGCCGCGGGCCACGCCGCGAGATGCGCCAGCAGCCACCACAATGCGTCGACGAGCTGGGCGCTTGCGTGCAGCAGGACCTGCCCTGCCCACGGCCACGCGAACAGCAGCGCGCAGGCGGCGAGATCGATCGGCACGATCACGAAGCTGACGAACGGCACCGCCACCAGGTTCGCGAGCGGCGCGACCAGCGAGGCCTGCCCGAAGAACCACACCGTCAACGGCAGCAATGCCAGCGTCATCAGCAACGGCGCGAATCCGAGCTCCTTGAGATGTCCGCGCCAGCCGGCGTCGCGCGCCAGCGTCCATGCCAGCAACGCCACGCCCGCGAACGACAACCAGAAACCTGCCGACAGCACCGAGAGCGGATCGACGACAAGGATCGCCGCCAGCGCCAATCCGAAGCCCTCGCCGAATCCGCCGCCGCGCCGCAGCAGCCGCCACCCCGCGACGACCGCGATCATCAGCAGCGTGCGCGTGGTCGGCAGCCCGAAACCGGCCAACGCACCGTACGCAAGCGCAGCCGGAAACGCGACTGCGGCTTCGGCCAAAGGTCTGGCCAGCCGCAATCCGAGCGTCGGAACGAGCCACCAGACGAGCCTGACCAGCAAGGCGCCGAACACCGCCGCCAGGCCCACGTGGAATCCCGAAATCGCGATCAGGTGCGCGATGCCGGTTGCACGCACGACCTGCCAATCGTGCTCGTCCAGCGCGCGTTCGTCGCCGACGGACAGCGCGCGCAGCAAGCGCGCGGCATGCGGATCGTTCGGCAGCGCCGCCCCGATCGCATCGGAGATGCGCGCCCGCACACCATCGACGCAAGCGCCCGCCGTGAGCAACGCATTGGCCGGATCTTCGCGCACGTAGCCGGTGGCGATGATGCCCTTCTGCAAGGCCGAACGTTCGAAGTCCATCCCGCCGGGATTGACCAGCCCGTGCGGCCGCTTCATCCGTACCCGCAGCCGCCATGTCGTGCAGGGCGCGATCGCCGGCGGCGCATGCTGGCGCGAGGCGTACCACGACAGGCGCACATGCCCGCGTACCGGAACGGGGTTACCGGCGAAGCGCGCCGTCGCAATCGTGAAATCGAACCGCGTCGCGCCTTCCTGCGCGTGCGGCAGATCCGTCACCGTACCGGTGACCAGGATGTCCTGCTTTTCCAGCGCGTGTGGCAGGCGCGCGCTCATCGCGAGATCCGCACGCCATGCGGTCCACGCGAACGCCGCCACGGCGATCGCGATGCACCACGCGATGGACGACAGGCTCCAGCGCAGGCACATCCCGAAGCCGATCAGCGCGATGCATCCAAGCAGCGCATCGAGCCAGCGTGGTGGCAATATCGGCAACACCTGCACCACGACGGCGCCGCACAGGACCGCGACCGCGATGGCCAGCACCCCCGGCCGGGTTCGGACAGCGCGGCTTCCCCTGCGCGCGTCCACGTCGGCTTCAGCCGGGTTGTTGCATCGGGTGCAGCGCCCCGCCGGTCAATTCCAGCACGCGATCCATTTGCCGCGCGAGACCCTTGTCATGCGTGACCAGCACGATGCTGGTGCCGATTTCGCGGTTCAACTCCAGCATCAGTTCGTACAACGCAGCGGCGTTCTGCTCGTCGAGATTGCCGGTCGGTTCGTCGGCCAGCACGCACGCGGGTCGCGTCACCAGCGCGCGTGCCATCGCGCAGCGCTGGCGTTCGCCGCCCGACAGCTCGCCAGGCTTGTGCTCAAGGCGATGGCCGAGGCCAACGCGGTCCAGCAATGTTTTCGATTGCTCGCGCGCTTCGGGAATCGCGGCGCCGCGGATCAGCAGTGGCATCGCGACGTTTTCCAGCGCGGTGAACTCCGGCAGGAGATGATGGAACTGGTACACGAACCCCAGCGAACGGTTGCGCACCCGACCGCGTTCGGCATCGGGCAATTTCGACAACTCGCGCCCTTCCAGTTCCACCGAGCCCTTGGTCGGCGTATCGAGTCCGCCCACGATGTGCAGCAGCGTGCTTTTGCCGGACCCCGACGCGCCCACGATTGCCAGCGTTTCGCCACGCGCCAGTTCGAAACTGACGTCGTGCAACACCGGCGTGCGCAGGCTGCCTTCCTTGTAGGTCTTGGCGATGTGGCTGACCCGCAACACCGCAGTCGCGTTCCCCGATTCCCGATTCTCCATTGCCGAGCCCCGGCTACTCATAACGCAGCGCCTCCGCCGGCTGCGTGCGCGACGCGCGCCACGCCGGATAGATCGTCGCCAGCAGCGAGAACACGAATGCCATGCCGGTGATCCAGCCGACCGACGGCCAGCTCAGTTCGCTGGGCACGTTGTTGATGTAGTAGACCGACTCGGGCAGGAACTGATAGCCCGTGAGGTTCTGGATGCCATCGACGATGTTGGGCACGTTGACCGCCAGCGCCACACCGCAGACCACGCCGATCACGATGCCCATCATTCCGATCAACAGACCCTGGATCATGAACACGCCCATGATCGAACGCGGCGTCGCGCCCAGCGTGCGCAGGATCGCGATGTCCGATTGCTTGTCGGTGACCAGCATCACGAGCGACGACACCAGGTTGAACGCCGCCACCGCCACGATCAGCGACAGGATGATGAACATCACGATCTTTTCCATCGCGATGGCCTTGAAGAAGTTGGCGTGCTGCTGCATCCAGCCACGCACCAGATAGGCATCGCCAAGCCGCTGGGAGAGCGTCGCCGACACCTTGTTGGCGACGAACAGATCATCCAGTTTCAAGCGTATTCCGCTGGGGCCGCTCATCTGGTAGAGCTTCTCGGCGTCGTGCATGTTCATGATGGCAAGGCCGGAGTCGTATTCCTGCATGCCGATTTCGAAGATGCCCGTCACCGTGAACCTGCGCAAGCGCGGGACCGCCCCGATCGGCGTGGCACTAATGACAGGTGCATACACGATGATCTTGTCGCCCACGTTCACGCCAAGTTGCAGCGCAAGGTCACGCCCCAGCACGATTCCCCAGGCACCGGGTGTCAGGCTCGAAAGTTGGCCGGCGATCATCTTGGAACCGAAATCGGCGACCTTCGGTTCCTGGTCAGGCAAGATGCCGCGCACGATGACGCCTTGGCTCGCCGCATTGCCGCGCAAGAAAGCTTCACGTTCGACATAGGGCGCGGCGCCCTTCACGTGCGGATCCTGCTCGGCGATCGCGAGCGCCTTTTGCCAGTTCGGCATGCTCTCTGCCACGCCGGTGATCGTGGCCTGCGACACCGCGCCAAGGATGCGGGACTGCAGTTCCGCGGCGAACCCGTTCATCACCGAAATGACCGTGATCAACGCGGTGATGCCGACGATGAGCCCAAGCATCGACACCACGCTGATGAAGGAAATGAAATGGTTGCGCCGCTTGGCGCGGATGTAGCGGGTGCCGATGAAGAGTTCGAGAGGACGAAACATTCGAAAGCGCCGGGTTGGGGATGGGCGAACTGATATCCAAGCCGTTCGCGCTGGGCGGAGCGGCATCACGAACGGGTACTGCGCGACGTGCAAGCGTGATGGAACCACGCTGCACGGGCAAGCGGTTCAGACCGTCAGGTGCTGTCGGTGTTCCCTGACGCTGGACTTCCGCCGGCTGCGGCGCCGACGCGCATGCGCAGCCGGCGGCGAGTCTCGGCATCGAGATTGTCCGGCAGCAGCCACAGGTGCGCACGCTCGCGCGGCGGCCAGCGCAATGTCAACGCGATCAGCGGACCCATCACGCGCATCGCCTGGATGGCGCCCTGGGCTTCGCGCCGGTTGTCGCCGGGACGATCATTGAGTACGAGGTCGGCGCCGCCATCGGCGCGCCAAAGTATCGATCGAACGCGCGGGCGCAGCAGGTTTCCGAACGCGGCACCTGCAATACCGGCAATGCCGAGCGTCAATGCGAGATGCGCCCAATGCGGCAGGCCACTTAGCCAGACCGCAATCATCGCCAGCATCGCGGTCGCGAGTGTCGCGAGGATCAGCCCACGCGATGCCCGATAGCCAAACCCGATCGCTGGCACCGCCTTCACCGCGTCAGTCCCGCGCGCGTGCGAATGTCGGTCACGATGATTTGCCAATCCGCGCGCGGCGGTTCGGCATGGCCCATCAGCCAGTCCCACAACACGGGATCCTGCTGATCCAGCAGCGCGTCGAACGCATGGAGCCCGGACGCGTCCAGCGAAGCGCAATGCACCTCCAGCCAGCCGCCAAGCAGTGCATCGAGTTCGCGCGTCCCTCGCCGGCAGCGCCATTGCAAGCGCTTCAGTTGCTCATCGGTCGCCACGGACAGACCTTGGCCGGCCAGCGCGAGGATCGTTGTTTCGATTCCCCACTCCCGATTCCCGGCCTCTCACACCGTGCGGTTGACCAGCAACTGCTTGATCCCGGCAATAGCCTTCGCCGGATTCAATCCCTTCGGGCAGGTGTTGGTGCAATTCATGATGGTGTGGCAGCGATACAGCTTGAACGGGTCGTCCAGGTTGTCGAGGCGGTCGCCGGTGGCTTCGTCGCGCGAATCGACGATCCAGCGGTACGCCTGCAGCAGGATCGCGGGACCAAGGAAGCGGTCGGGGTTCCACCAGTAGCTGGGGCACGCCGTCGAACAGCAGGCGCACAGGATGCATTCGTACAGGCCGTCGAGCTCCTTGCGGTCCTCGGGCGACTGCAGGCGCTCGCGTGCGCCCGGCGCACTCTGCGTTTGCAGCCACGGCTTGATCGACGCGTATTGCGCGTAGAAGTGCGTCAGGTCCGGCACCAGATCCTTCACCACCGGCATGTGCGGCAGCGGATAGATGCTGACGTCGCCTGGCGGCAGTTCATCGAGCCCCTTGGTGCAGGCCAGCGTGTTCTCGCCGTCGATGTTCATCGCGCAGGAACCGCACACGCCTTCGCGGCAGGACCGGCGCAGCGTCAGCGTCGGATCGATCTCGTTCTTGATCTTCAGCAGGACGTCCAGAACCATTGCCGAACCGGTGATGTCGACCTCGTACGTATCCACGCGCGGATTGCCGCCAACGTCGGGATCCCAGCGGTACACCTTGAAATTGCGCACCTTCTTGGCACCGGGCTTCGCGGGGAAGCGCTTGCCCTTTTGCACCTTCGACATCTGCGGCAATGTGAATTCAGCCATTTCGGGATTCCGTATTCGTTGAAGCTTTTTGAACGAGGAAAGTCGCTCGTTGCTCTCGCTGTAAAGGGAAAAGTCGCTCGCGTTGCTCGCTGCGAAACATGAGGAGGAAAACGCGGGGTCTGATTCTTTGCTTCTACCCTTTACTCTTTACAAGGCGCGCAGCGCCCGACTTCACCCTTTACCGCTCTCAATACACCCGCTTCTTCGGCGGCACGGTCTTGACGTCATCGGTCATGGTGTTGGCATGCACGGGCCGGTAATCGAAGCCGCAGCGGCCGTTGTCGTCGACCCTCACCAGCGTGTGCTTCATCCACTCGGCGTCGTTGCGCTCGGGGAAATCCTCGCGCGCGTGCGCGCCACGGCTTTCCGGACGCTGCTCGGCCGAGTGCATCGTGGCCACGGCCTGTCCGAGCAGGTTGGACAACTCGAAGGTTTCCACCAGGTCGGAGTTCCAGATCAATGAACGATCCGTCACCTTGATGTCCGCAAATCCCGCGTAGACCTCGTCGATTCTGGCGCAGCCTTCCTTCAGCGTCCCCGCCGTGCGGAACACGGCCGCATCGGCCTGCATGGTTTTCTGCATCTTGAGACGCAGCTCGGCCGTCGGCGTGTCGCCATCGGCGTGACGCAGCTTGTCGAGACGTGTCAGCGCCGGCTCCAGCGCATCGCCCGTCAATTCGCGATGCAGCGTGTCCGGCTTGATGACCTCGGCGCAACGATTGGCGACCGCGCGACCGAACACCACGAGGTCCAGCAACGAATTGGAACCCAGGCGATTGGCGCCGTGCACCGACACGCACGCGGCTTCGCCGATCGCGAACAGCCCCGGCACCACCACGTCGGGATCGTCGCCGACCTTCTGCACCACTTCGCCGTGGTAGTTGGTCGGAATGCCGCCCATGTTGTAGTGCACGGTCGGCAGTACCGGGATCGGTTCCTTCGTCACGTCCACGCCCGCGAAGATGCGCGCGGTTTCGGAAATACCGGGCAGGCGTTCGTGCAACACATCCGCGCCCAGGTGCGCGAGATTGAGGTGCACATGGTCGGCGTGATCGCCCACGCCGCGGCCTTCACGGATTTCCATGGTGATCGCGCGGCTGACCACGTCGCGCGAGGCCAGGTCTTTCGCATTCGGCGCGTAACGTTCCATGAAACGCTCGCCCTTGGAGTTGGTGAGGTAACCGCCCTCGCCGCGCGAACCTTCGGTGATCAGGCAGCCCGAGCCGTAGATGCCGGTCGGGTGGAATTGCACGAATTCCATGTCCTGCAGCGCAAGGCCGGCGCGCAGCGCCATGCCGCCGCCATCGCCGGTGCAGGTGTGCGCCGAGGTGCATGAGAAGTACGCACGCCCGTAACCGCCGGTGGCCAGCACGATCGCGTGGCCCTGGAACAGGTGCAGCGTGCCTTCGTTCAAGTCGATCGCGAGCACGCCGGTGATGCGGCCGTCGCGCGGATCCTTGACGAGATCGGTCGCGAAGTATTCGATGAAGAACTTGGCGTCATGCTTCAACGCCTGCGTGTAAAGCGTATGCAGGATCGCGTGCCCGGTGCGGTCGGCCGCGGCGCAGGTGCGCTGCGCGACGCCTTCGCCGTAACGCGTGGTCATGCCGCCGAACGGGCGCTGGTAGATCTTGCCTTCCTTGGTGCGCGAGAACGGGACGCCGTAGTGTTCCAGCTCGATGATGGCCGGGATTGCTTCGCGGCACATGTACTCGATCGCGTCCTGATCGCCCAGCCAGTCGCCGCCCTTCACGGTGTCGTAGAAGTGGTAGCGCCAGTCGTCCTCGCCCATGTTGCCGAGCGCGGCGGCGACGCCGCCTTGCGCCGCAACGGTATGCGAACGCGTGGGGAAGACCTTGGTGATGCACGCCGCGGACAAACCCTTCGCCGCCAGCCCCATGGTGGCGCGCAATCCGGCGCCACCGGCGCCCACCACCACCACATCGTATTGATGCGTTTCGACCTTATAACTTTCAGCAGGCATCGGTGGCCCTTTCCCAGAATGAAGTCATCACTTCGATCAGTAGTAACTGGCGCCGGTCAGCCACACCGCGAGTATGGCCATCACGCCCGCCAACGCGCCCAGCAGCGCGCCGAAACGAAGCGCGATCTGCAGCGTCGTCTCCAGCCAGCGGGTGTGCACGTAGTCCTCGATGATCACCTGCAAACCGAGCGCGCCGTGCCAGAACAGGCACACCACGAACACGATCAGGAAAACCGCGTGCACCGGCTGTGCGATGACGCCCAGCACCGTCGGATAATCGGCGTGCAACACGCCGCCCATCAGGAACAGGAACCAGATCGACAGCGGCACCAGCGCAACCGCGGTCACCCGCTGCAACCACCACGGACGCACACCGGATCGCGATGCGCCCAACCCGCGCGCCACCTTCAGTGGATCGCGCAACCCTTCCTGTCCCGGATACGCGCTCATGCGGCACCTCCGCCCACGTGCACCAGCAGCAACACCCAGACCAGCACCGTCAGCACCACGCTGATCGCGGTGATCGCCCATCCGGCCGACCAGTAAACAGGATCGTGCGTGCGATCGCGGTTGGCCGGTCCGTAGTTCATGCCGGCATCGCGCATCAGGTGCTGGACGCCGTTGCAAAGATGGAACAGCAACGACCATGTCCACAGGAACAGCAGGACCAGGCCGATCCAGCTTCCGCAAAATCCCGCGAAGACACTCCAGGCTGCGTCGCTGGTTGCCGCCGCGATCAGGCCCCAGACCACCAGCAGCGCGCCGAGGCACAGGAACAAACCCGTGAGCCTGTGCAGCGTCGATTGCAGCATGTTGACGCGCCAGCGATAAATGCCCAGGTGCGGCGACGTTGGTCGGGAATTCGGCATGTCCTTCGGTTCCTGATGACGACTGGCGCTGTGTCCCCACGTCGGCGTGTGCGCCGATGATCCTTTCTATTGTTGCACGAACGCGTTGGCGTCGCGAATGACGGCCTTCGATTGCTGCCGCTGCGAAGAGGGGCCGTCATGGAAAGCCGGCGCATGGAAGCGCGTTCCGCCGCCACCGGGAATGCCTGCACTCGCGGGATCCCCCGGCGCAGCGATCAGCGAAGATCGCGTTCGCACTGGAAATCTAGAAATCGATGCAGCGCCCGTTCTTTTCCCAATCGCCGTAGCGCGTGGGATCCAATCCATCGCCCTCCGGCGTCGCCCGCTCGCGCGGCGCTGGTGGCGGTGTCGGTGCGGGCGATTTCCCGGGTGCAGGTGCTTGCGAGGCGTCCTGCTCGTGTTGGTCGTCGGTCATGCGGGTCAATCGAAAAAGAAACGCGAATTGTCGCACCGAATGCATGCGTGCGCAGCCGGACTGCTGCTAACGTAACCGTGATCCATGATTCGATTTGTTTGAACCGCCACGATGACTTCCGACTTTCCTGCCATCGATACCGTGCATTGCATCGCGCTGGAAGGCGCCGATGCACGACGGTTCGCGCAGGCGCAGTTTTCGGGCGACGTCGACGCACTGCGACCGGGATACTGGCAATGGAGCGCGTGGCTCGACGCAGAGGGGCGGGTTCAGGCACTGATGCACCTCGCCGATCTCGGCGACGGCCGCCTGCTGACCGTGTTGCGCGGTGGCGACGCGGAAGCCATTCGCGCGGCGCTGGCGCGATACCTGTTCCGGCTGCGCGTCAGCCTCGCGATCGAGTCCTTCACTGCGCAAGGCAGGGATCCACTGCCGGAGGGCGTGGCAAGGCGAGAAGAAGGTGCCATCGTTCTCGGCCAGGGAACCCGCAGCCTCCGGCTCGCAGCGCTGTCGGCATCCGCGTCACCCGACCCCGACGCCCAACGCCGCTGGCATCTCGAGGACATCCGCCGCGGCTGGCCCACCCTGCCGGACGGCGAGCCGGAATTCCTGCCGCCGGCGCTGGGGCTCGAACGGCTGGGCGCTGTGGCGTTCGACAAGGGCTGCTACCCAGGGCAGGAAATCGCCGCCCGCCTCCACTACCGCGGCGGACACAAATGGCGGCTTTGCCGATTGCGCGGGCCCGTGCTGCTACCCGTGGGCGAACTTCGCGATAGTGCCGGCTCCACAGTCGCGCGGGTGCTCGACATCGCCAGCGCAGGAGACGGTTTCGAAGCCTTGGCCGTGCTTCGGGTTGGGACGCCAAGTGAAATCAGCCTGTTGGGGAGTATTTACGCAGTCGAATCTACGTTCGATCCCTAACCCGGTCTAAACCGCTGTGGCCGCCCAACGATTTCTTAACGCTTCGGCACTTGCGCCACCGCAGAACCGCCCTTACCTTTCGCGCAGCTTCGCAAGCCGGGTGTGACGTATTACCCGGTTTGCGCGCGGTCCGGAAGTCCGCACCGCGCGCAAAGACGGCGACGAACGCCGATTGCCACGACATGTTGGCGCAGTGCGGAACCTGCCAGCCCCGGCCCTTTGCCGGAGATCGCTTCCAGGTACCGGGCCAACATCCATCCAGATTGCGGCGCAGGTCTCGGCCCGCCGTGTTCCAAGCCAGGTGCCGGCCTGATCCGGCATGTGGTGCCTTGCATAGGAGAACGACCCGATGACCTTGGGCCTGTTGCTCGGCATGGTCGCACTACTTCCGCGTCCGGTCGCCGATCAAACGTGTCTGGCTGCCACCGTGTACCTGGAGGCGCGCAGCCAACCCACCCGCGGCCAACTGGCGGTCGCCGAGGTGGCGCTTGATCGCCTCGACATGGGCCGGTACGGCAACACCATCTGCGACGTGGTCACTTCGCCATACCAGTTCGCACTGACGACCACCTCCAAAAACTTCAGGATCGACAATCCCGTGGCTTGGAACAAGGCGTGGAAGGTCGCCGGGCAGGCCATGGCGATCTGGAACCAGCCCGTCGCGGACCGCAAGCTGGTCGTGCCCCACGCCAATCACTTCATTCGGCTCGGCTCGACCGCGACCTGGGCCAAGAACCCGGTCGCGACGATCGGCGACCACGAGTTCTACGTAGTCGATTGATTGTCACCTCGGAAAAAAAGAGCCCTCCGTCCGGAGGGCTCTTTTCGATGCAGGGACCGGGGTCGGTCAGTAGCGATAGACCGCATTGTTGCGGATCATCACGTAGTCGCCGACCTGCACCTGCGGCGGATCACGTTGCGTGACCGTGGCGTACTGGCCATCCTGAAGCTGCACGACCACCTGCCAGCCGTAATCGGCGTTGCCGGTGCGCTCACCGATCGCATGACCGGCAAAACCGCCACCTACCGCGCCCGCGACGGTGGCCGCGGTCTTGCCCTTGCCGCCACCGACCTGATGACCCAGCAAACCGCCGACCACCGCACCAATCACGGTACCGACGGCCGCGCCGTTGCTGTTGCCGCTGCGGAGCTGGACTTGCTGGATGTCGCGCACATAACCGCAGCCCTGGTAGCACTGCCGTCCGCCGCCGCTGTAGCCGACCGGTTGGCCGCCGTAACCCGGGCGCGTGTTGTACGCAGGCGCACACGCTGCAAGCAGCAACGCGACAGCAACGATGCCGACCAGACTGGCCACGGATCGCATGGCTTTCCGGCGCTCAAGAATCATTCGTTTCCACATGGCTCTACTCCTCTTCCGTGCGTGGGTAGATCAAATTCACTGGTAATAGCTGCCTGATGTCTTGCCGTTGGCAACCACCGCCCCGTCGCGAACCGGCAGGCCGGTGCCGACACCCGGGTTGTGATCCATGCGGATGTGGCCTGCCTGCCCGTTCAAGGTGTAGGTCACGTCGTAGCCGACCGTCTTGGTGGAGGTGGTCTTGTCGGTGACCGTATGGCACACGTTGCGGACTTCCGTGCGCGTTTGATTGTTTTCCTGATGGCGCTTCTGGATTTCATGTCCCGCGAACGCACCTGCCGCCGCGCCGCCGACGGTTGCGAGTGTCTTGCCCTTGCCGCCACCGACCTGATGGCCCGCGAGCGCCCCCACCAGGCCACCCACGACGGCGCCGCCGACCTGGTGCTTGTCCTTGTAGGTTTCAGGAACCGCGACCTGCTCGTCCTGGCACACTTGTCGCGGTTTGCTGCTGGTCACCGATTGGGTGATCGGCTGCACCGCGACCACCTGCGCGAACCGCGGCTGGGCCGTGGCGGCAGGCGCATTCGGTGCCTGCGCATTGCCGTCGTTGGCCGTCGGCTCCTCGCCCGGCGGTAATTGCGCCGTCGCCGCCGAGGTCGCCATCGCCATGTTGGCGGGCGTCGCCTGGGCTTGCGGATTGTTCCCGTGCCCACATCCGGCCAATACGGCAACCGCAACCATGCCGAGCGATGCAAGAACTGCGCGAGTCAGGATCGTTTTGTGTTTCATCGTGCTCTCCTGGCCGAATGGCCCCTGATGACAACGTGATTCAAACAACTCCACAATGAACCATTCATCAACATGTCTGAATCGGTTCATGTTTCATTCCAGCGTACTCCGATGAGCGTGAATCCGCCCTTGTCGTTGTTCGACAGCCATGCCCACCTGGACGCGCCGGAATTCGACGCGGATCGCACGCAGGTGCTTCGAAACGCGCGCGCAACGGGGGTCGAACAGATGCTGGTCCCGGCGGTGGCCGCTGCCGGTTGGCGGGCATTGCACGCGCTTTGCGCGTCAGAACCGGGCCTGCACCCCGCGTACGGATTGCACCCGTGCTACCTCGACCGGCATGCCGATGATCAGGATCTCGCCGCACTGGCAACGTGGCTCGAGACGCACCCGGCCGTTGCGGTCGGCGAATGCGGGCTGGACGGGATCGCGCCCGACCATGACCGGCAGGTGCGCGTGCTGCGCGGGCATTTTGAAATCGCGCAACGCTTCGATTTGCCGCTGGTCCTGCACGCGCGCCGGGCTTTCGAGGCGATCATTCTGGAATTGCGACGCTTCGGCAAGCCATTGCGCGGCGTGGTGCACAGTTTCTCGGGCAGCGCCGAACAGGCGCAGCAACTCTGGAAACTCGGTTTCTTCGTCGGAATCGGCGGCCCGGTCACCCATGGGCGTGCGCATCGCCTGCGCAAGGTGGTCGCGTCATTGCCCGGCGAAAGTCTCCTGCTCGAGACCGATGCGCCCGATCAACCGGGCGCCCGCCACAAGGGCCGGCGCAACGAGCCCGCGTTCCTCGTCGAGGTCCTGCAGTGCGTGGCGGAACTGCGCGGCGACGATCCGGAAGAACTTGCACGATCCACCACTGCGAACGCGCGGCGTCTGTTCCGATTGGACTGAATCTTCAGGGTCTGGGTTTCAGCAGCATTTCGATCGCACGCCCCACGGCGGCAAAACCGAATGCCGCGGTCACGTGGGTCGCGGCGCCAAGGCCGCCGCCGCAATCCAGCTTCAGCGAATCCGAACCTTCCGGGCGCGTGCCGCAGACGCTGCCATCGGCCTGCGGATAACGCACGTTTTCCAGCGAGTACACCGCCGGCACGCCGAAATAGCGGTCGCGGTTCGACGGGAAATGAAATTCCTGCCGCAGCTTGCGGCGCATCAGGCTGAGCAGCGCGTCGTGCTCCGTGCGCGAAAGATCGCGCACCCGGATCATGGTGGGATCGGTTCGCCCGCCCGCCGACCCGCACACGATCAGCGGCAACTTGCGGCGCCGGCACCACGCCGTCATTTCCACCTTGACGCGAAACGCATCGCAAGCGTCCAGCACCAGGTCGAAGCCGCGATCCAGCAACTCCGGCAGGGTCGCCGGTGTCACGAACCGTTCGATCGGATCGACGATGAGCGCGGGGTTGATGCCGCGCAGGCGCTCGGCCATGACCGCGACCTTGGCCTTGCCGAACGTACTCGCCAGCGTGTGCAGTTGCCGATTGCTGTTGGAGACGCACACCTCGTCGGCATCGATCAACGTGATGGCGCCGACACCGCTGCGCGCCAGCGCCTCAGCGGCCCACGAGCCGACGCCGCCCACGCCCACGACCGCCACGCGCACACCGGCCAGCCGCACCACGCTGCCGGCGCCGTACAACCGCTCGATGCCGGCAAAACGGGGATCGATCATCCGATCATGATAACGACGATCCCATTCCCGCAATGAGAGCCGGGCGTCAAATCCGCACGCGGCGGCGGAGAATATCCACGAACATCACCCAGTCGCCCATCAGGCTGTAAACCGGGTGGCGGAATGTCGCCGGCTTGTTCTTCTCGAACGCGAAATGCCCGATCCATGCGCATCCATAACCGCATACCGGCGCGCCGATCAGCCACCACGGATTGCGGGTCATGATGGCGATGATTATCGAGGCGATCACCAACCACGAGCCGAGAAAATGCAGCCGCCGGCAACGGCGGTCACCGTGCTCGCCCAGATAGAACGGATAGAACTCGCGAAAGTTCCGGTACACGGCGTGCATCATCCCACCAAACAAAAAACCCCGCATTTCTGCGGGGTTTTTCGTGTTGCATCGCAACGATGGATCAGGCGGGCTGCACCTGGTCGGCCTGCAGACCCTTCGGGCCCTGGACGACATTGAAGGTGACCTTCTGGCCTTCCTGCAGGGACTTGAAGCCGGTGCCGACGATCGCGCGGAAATGCACGAACACGTCTTCACCGTTCTCGCGGCTGATGAAACCGAAGCCCTTGGCATCGTTGAACCATTTCACGGTGCCGGTCTGACGCTCCGACATAACTGACTCCTTACTACTCGATTGGTTGAAAAACAGTGCACTTGCGTGCACAACTTGAAGCACTGACTAGCGAGAGTGAAGACAGCGATGCGATCGTCGAACGGTCAGCAACCGGCCCCAACAAACCGCCCCCCGCGGTTTGGCTAACTCAGCGGGCGCGATCCTACAGCACTCTTGCCCCAAAATGCCAGTGCATGCGCCTTTGAATGGCCCAGGCTGTCCACGAGGGGGATCAATCCCGATCGACGTGGCGTCTCTGGCTTTCCTCGATCCCGATCAGCGCCGCCAGCGCACCGCCCAAAGCCAGCGCGGCGATGCCGTAGCCGATCAGGCCGATCACCATGCCCAGCGCCTGCGGCACCGAACCTCCACGCGACATCGAGGCGGTAATGCCGTAGGCGATGCCGGCGGCGATCAGCAGGATGCCGATCCAGGCAATCACCCGGGCGGTGGCCAACGCCAACCCCAGATGGCGGCTTTGCAGGTGTCGGTACGGCAGCCAGCGGCGTGGTTCCATGAGCAATCCTGTTGTCGCGATTCAAAGCGGCTGTTGTGAGAGGTCAGGCCAAGGATGGCCGTCCTGGTGCTTGTGATTCCGACACCGCTTCGAATCCGGTCAATTCAAAGGTGCCGCGATCAGGGATGATCGCAAAGCTTGTGTCGAAAGTCAGGCCATGGATGGCCGTTCTGGTGCTTGTGACTCGAAAATCGTTACGGCAACGAGCGGTTGAAGGTGCCGCGATCAGGGATGATCGTAAAGCTTGTGTCGAAAGTCAGGCCATGGATGGCCGTTCTGGTGCTTGTGACTCGAAAATCGTTACGGCAACGAGCGGTTGAAGGTGCCGCGATCAGGGATGATCGTAAAGTATCGCGTTGAAAAACATCCGGTAGCTTCCGATGGTTTCGCCGCGCCAGATCGGATTGTTGGCGAACAGCAGCACGTGGCCCTTGCCGTAGCGCGCGTCGACGACCGCCGCACGGCCCGCCATCGCGCTGCCGTTTTCCAGCAGGCCGGAGATCAGCAGTTCGTTCGCATCGGCCCAACGCGCGATCACGCTCGGCCGCGCACCTTTCGGAATCGCGAAGGGATTGTTGCGGGCCTGTTCGGCGTTGAGCGGCACCGCTTGCCACGGCTTCACGTTCGGCAACGCGGGCGGGGCCTGGTACGGACGGCCCTCCGGTACGTCCGCGTCATCGGGGCCGCCGCGCCCGGTCGGGCGCTGGTAATCCTTGGCGGTGACGAGCCCGCGGTTGCCGATCGTCTGGTCGGCGACGTTGAACGACATGCCTTCGGAACTGTAAAGCGCGAAGGAATCGTCGTAACCGGCGGCGACGGGACTGCTCTTGTCGACCAGCTTCGCGCGCAGCACGCTGCCGACCACGCGCAGGTCATCGGCCTTGGCCACCGAAACGCCCGGCGCGATCCCGATGTCGATCGCGAAGCGCGCGGTGTCTTCCGACGTGACCAACAGGCCGCCATCGGCCACGAAGCGCTTCAGGTTGGCAACGCCCGACTCGCCCAGGCCCTGCCGGACATCCGGCGTCGAATCGATGCGACCGAGGTTGGGGGTCAGCTCCGTTTTCTGCCACGGCATCGGATTGCCGTACATCGGCAGGCCGTCGATGATCAGCCTGGTGTTGGCATAGCCGACCGGCCCGAACAGGATCACGTCGTACTTCGCGCGCAAGTCCGGCTCGCGCGATACATCCTGCGTACTGATGTAGGTGTACGGCACGTGCAGCTTGTCCAGCGCCATCCGCCACCAGCCTTCGGTTTGCGTGGAAAGCCAGGTGTGCATCAACGCGATGCGGGGGACGCGACCCTTCACGCCAAGCGACGCCAGCGTGAAGGCGGGTTGCGAGAAATCGTCCTGCACTTCGGTCATCGGCACCTTCAGCACCGAGGTATCGACCACGCGCGCGACATCCACGCCGAACAGGTCGCCGAACGACCAGCCGGTGTCGTCATACGGATGCTTCTGCGGATCGTCCGGCGACCAGTACTGGCGATCCAGCAAGGTGTCGGCGATGCGCGAATATGGCTGGTCCATGCGGACGATCCAGCTTCCCGCCGGGAACGTGCGTTTGGCCGTGGCAACCTTCGGCGGCACGACCGGTTCGGTTTTGTCCTTGGACTTGCCGCTCGCGTTGCTTTCTGTATCGTCCGCCACCTCGACAGTGAACGGCGCGTTTGCGCGGCTGATCTCGACGTGCTGCCGGTGCAGCGCGCGCAGCAGGTGCATCTGCGCGCCCTTGTCTTTCTCGCCGCCAGTGAGCACGTAGGCGGCGGGTCCGGCGAGCTGCGGCTTCTCGATCGAGCGTTTCGACTTCTGCCAGAAATTGTCGAGGAAATGCTGGCCGTGCTGCGCGAAGTAATACAGCGCCGTCAGCAGACCGGACTGCTGGTAGTTGTTGTTGTCGCGCTGCGACCAGAGCACCTTGGGCAGCGGCGGATTGGGCTTGTACCAGGTGCGCGCATAGTCGTCCGGATCGAGGATGCGTTCCTCGGTATCCGCGCCACCGTTGCCGAAAGTTTCGTACAGGCGGCTGATGCCGTTGTGCATCGCCGCGATGAACATGAGATACCCCGGGCTCCAGGTATCGAAGTTGCCGTGGGTGAACACGCCGGGCAAACCCAGCTTGGTCAACTGCTCGACATTGTTCCAGCCGATCTGCTGCCATTCACTGGTGAGGATCGGATCGATCCATGCGTTGTACGGCCCGTCGCCGACCGTATTGTCGTACAGGAAGGGCACCGATTCGTGCAGATCGTGCAACACCTGCGCATGCCAATCGACGTACGTATCCAGCACGTTCTTCGTGAGGTCCAGCGTCACGCCCATCGCATCGCGGTTGTTGTCGTGCGCGACGTAGTGGCCCCAATAGATCAGGCGCGGATAGTTTTCACCCAGGTGCGCACGGTGCCACTTGTACAGATCGACCATCCGATCGCGGCCATCCACCTCGACCACCGGCGTGATCAGGGTGATCATGTGCGAACGGATGTATTGAATGTAGGGCGCGTCATCGACCGCCAACCGGTAGCCCAACTCCATCAACGCGCTGGGCGCGCCAGTTTCGGTCGAATGGATGGTTCCGGTGATGTAGTAGACGGGCACCGTCTGCTTGATGACCGCGGCGGCTTTCGCGTCGTCCATGTCGAGCTTGCGCGGATCGGCCAACTGCGCGAGGCGCGCCTTGTTGGCGTCCAGATCCTTCATCAGCGATTCGTCGGCGATCGCGACCGCGATCATTTCACGGCCTTCCTCGGTCTTGCCGATCGTGAACACGCGAACGCGCGGCGAGGCTTTGGCCAGCATCCGGAAATAGCGGTACACGTCTTCCGCGTACGGCAGCATGTTGGGCGCGCCGGCGACGTCGCCCAGCACGGCCTCGGGCGTCGGCACGGTCTTCGACGCCGGCAGGTAATCAGTCAGTGGGGTGTTGAAGTCGGCCTGCGTGGTGTATTTCGCGATCTTCGCGGTATACGCCTGATCGACCGGCTGGTTCGGATCCCGCGCATACGGATTGTCGGCCGCGGCGAATGCCGTGCCGCACATCGCCAACGCCAGCCACGCCCAGCCTGTCCAGATGCGCCGCATGTTCCCCACTCCGAGTTTTGATCCCGCCAAGCCTAGCCAAATTCAACGCCCGACGGGGGTGTCGAAAGGCATGGTGGGATCGCGATGCCGCGATCGTCTCAATCGCAGGCCAGCCACTGCACGCTGAACTGCCGGGCCGCGTCGGTCCAGACACCGGCGACCCGCAAGCCCGCGCGCGATGCGACGCGGGCGAAGCCGTCCAGCGTGTACTTGCAACTCAACTCGACCAGCATCGCCTCGCCTGCGCCGAAATGGAACGTGCGACCATCGACGTGCACGTCCTGCTCGCGCCGGCTGACAATGTGGGTTTCGATGCGGCCCGCCAGCGGATGCCAGCGCGCACGATGGCGGAAGGCCCCGAGATCGAAATCCGCGCCGAGTTCGTGGTTCATTCGCACCAGCAGGTTGAGGGTGAACTCCGCGGTGACGCCCGCCGCATCGTTGTACGCGGCTTCCAGCGCGGTCCTGTCCTTGACCAGGTCGATGCCGATCAGTACGCCGCCAGCCAGCGCACCACCGCCCTGCCCGGCTTCGTTGCGCATCTGGCGGAGCAGCCGCAGTGCATCCTCCGGCGCGAAATTGCCCAAGGTCGAACCCGGAAAGTACACGACCGTCTGCCTTGGCGCACGCGCCGCACGCGGCAGCTTGATCGGCTGGGTAAAATCTGTGCAGACCGGCAGCATTTCGATGCTTGGAAACTCGCGCTCGAGTTTGGCCACGCTCTCGTCCAAGGCACTGCGCGAGATTTCTGCCGGCACATAGGCAACGGGCGACTCGAGGTTCCGCAACAGCAAGCGTGTCTTCAGGCCGCTGCCGCTGCCGTACTCGACCAGGCGCACGTCCGGCCCCAGCACGGCGGCCATTTCGCCGACGTGCTTGCGCATGATCGCCAGCTCGGTGCGCGTCGGGTAATACTCGGGTTGCTCGCAGATGCGCTCGAACAACGCCGAGCCGCGCGCGTCATAGAAATATTTCGAGGGCAACCGCTTGGGCGACTGCGACAGCCCTGACAATGCATCGGCCAGGAGGCCGTCGCCCGGCTGACGGTCGTCGAGGCGGCAGACGCGTACTCGTGGATTCGGTTTCATGCATCCCTCGCCAACCGGATGCCGCTGAATTGCCAGCGCGCCGCCGGATAAAAAAAGTTGCGATAGCTCGCGCGCACATGCCCCGCCGGCGTCGCGCACGAACCGCCGCGCAATACCCACTGCCCGCACATGAATTTGCCGTTGTATTCGCCGAGTGCGCCGGCCGCCGGACGATATCCCGGGTACCCGACATAGGGGCTCGACGTCCATTCCCAGACGTCGCCGAACATCTGCAGCGGCTGTTCGGGACCGCCCTGCGTGCGCGCCGGAAGTGCAAGGAGCGCGCCGGAATCGGCGAAATTGCCTTCCACCGGAAGCCCCTGCGCCATCGCTTCCCACTCGGCTTCGGTGGGTAGACGCGCGCCGGCCCAGCGCGCGAACGCGTCGGCTTCGAAGAAACTGACATGACAGACCGGCGCGGATGCTTCGATCGTCCGGCGCCCGCCGAGCGTGAAGGTAGTTTCCAGCGCGTCATCCCAATACAGCGGGTGCAGCCAACGTTCGCGCTGGACGGTGTCCCAGCCTTCCGACAACCAAAGGGCCGGATTGCGGTAGCCGCCATCGTCGATGAATTCGCGAAACTCGGCGTTGGTCACGCAGCGGTTGGCGATCGCGTGCGGGTGCAGCAACTCGCGATGACGCGGCGTTTCGTTGTCGTAGGCGAAATCCTCGCCTGCGTAGCCGATCTCGGCGACGTCTTGTCTTCCAGTCATGAACCGCAGCGGCACGGTGGCCGCCGCGGGTGCCGGCGACACATCACGAAACGCGGGCTGCAACGGATTCAACGAGAACAGATGCTGGATGTCGGTCAGCAGCAATTCCTGGTGCTGCTGCTCATGGTTCAGGCCCAGCGTGACACGCGCCATCAGTTCGGAATCGCCGCCCTGCCGGCGCAACAGCTCGACCATCGCCTCATCGACGTGCGCGCGGTATGCGTTGATCTCGTCCAGGGTCGGCCGCGTCAACAGGCCCCGCTGCGGCCGGGCGTGCATCGGGCCGACGGTCTGGTAATAGGAATTGAAAAGGAAGTCCCAGCCGTCGTGAAAACGTCGATAACCGGGATCGAAATGCGTAAGCAGGAATTGCTCGAAGAACCAGGTCGTATGCGCAAGATGCCACTTCGCGGGGCTCGCGTCGGGCATGGACTGCACGACGGTGTCCTCGGGTGCCAGCGTGGCGCAAAGCGCCTGCGTCGCTTCGCGCACGCGCCGGTAATCCAGACCCGCATTCAAACCCGCACCCTTGCGCTCGCGCGTTTCGCGGCTCGGTCTTGGCTGTGCGGACATGCGAAGAAGGCCTCGTGCGACGCTGCGTCAGCCAAGCTACAGGCTGAAGCCTTAATTGAAGCAATCCGCACGTTCAGCCGGCGTGACGACGTGCGCGGCGTTGGGCATCCGCAAACACCCCAGCGCCGCGCGCATCCTGCAGCACGGCGCCGCGGATTCACAGGACCGGCGAATCGTCGTGCAGCATCTCGCGACGCACGATCGCGATCGGCGCGAAGCCGTGCTGCATGAAATCGTCGTGGAATCTTTCGAGGTTGAAGTTCGCGCCTTGCTTCTTCTCGACGTCGGCGCGCAGCTTCAGGATCTCCAGTTTGCCGAGCGTGTAATACAGGTAGGTCGGATCGGATGTGCCGCGCTTGGTTTCCACCTCGCCCACCGCTGGTGATTGATAGCCTTCCTCGACGAAGAATTGCTTCGCCTGGTCCAGCGTCATCTGGCCGGTGTGCAGCTTGATGCCAACGATGAAACGCGCGTTGCGCAGCAGCGCATCCTGCAACTGGCCGAGCTTCAGCAGCAACTGCTGGCGGTGGTCCTTCGGGAACTCGTATTGCGCCAAACCTTCGTCCAGCATCATCTGCTCGCAGTAGTGCGCCCAGCCTTCGGCGTTGGTCGCGGAACCGAGCAGCTTGCGCACGCGATCGTCCACCTTGTGCATCCACAGGAACTGGATGTAGTGGCCCGGATACGCCTCGTGCGTCGCAATGCTCGTGATGACGGGATAGCTGAACTGCGCCATGAATTCTTCGGTGCGCTGTTTCGGCCAATCCTTTTCCGGCAGCGTGACGTTGAAGTACGCCGTGGTTGCCTTCTTCTCGTAAGGCCCGGGCGTATCCATTGATGCGAACGTGGTCGCGCGCATGAACGGCGGCGTTTCCTCCACGGTCGGACGCACCATGGACGGAATCGTGATGATGTGGTGGCTCTGGATGAAGCCGATCAGCGTGTCGAACGTGGAGCGGAAGGTATCGAGCAGCTTGTCGGGCGCCGGATGATCGGCGGCGAGTTCCGCGAGCACCTCGCGCGGCGTCTTGTCCGGATCGAGTTCCTTCGCCACCCTGGCGAATTCGGCCTGGTTGGCCTTCATGTTGGCTTCGTCGAGCGCGACCAGCTTGTCCAGCGGCAGGTCGACCATCTCGTCGTATTTCAATTTCTCGCGAAACGCTTTCGCGCCGATGCGGAAATCGCCGTGCGATTTCGGCAGCACGTCGTCTTTCAACCAGGCCTGGTACTCGCCCAACGCCTTGATCACGGCGCCGTTCGATGCCGCGAATTCCTTCTTCAACGCGGCGTCCGTCACGTCGGCAAATGCAGACGGCACGTCGTGCTGGAAGAAACGGATCAGGCCCGGCAACTGCTCCAGCGAGATCTCGGTATAGATTTTCGGCGGATTCACAAGGTTTGCGCGCGCGGCCAGCAACGCAGCCGGCATTTGCCGTTCGCGCGAGATCAGGTCGCGCAGGCGGGTCTCGGGCGGCGCGAACTTGCGTTCCATCAGGGTGAAGGCGCTGGACGTGATGCCGCTGGAATAGAAATCCGGATTCTTTTCCCACGGCCGGATCGACTGCAGCGTCAGCAACGCGCTGCGGATGTTGTTCAACACCAGGTCGCGATCGCCGCGCACGTAGAGACTGAGCGATGCCGGATCGACCGCCGCAACGCGTTGCTCCCAGCCCTTCAGCGCCTTCACTTCGGCGTCGATGCCAGCGCGCGAATAATCCTCGAGTTTGCCGTCGTACTCGTGGACACCGTAGCTGGTGGCCGCCGACGGGTTGGTGGGCAGATAGAAGGTGTCGAAGTACTGGTCGGCCAGTTGCGCGAATGCCCGGTCCGACGCCGCCATATCGGCAGGCTTCGCAGCGCCCGCCACGCACGGCGCGAACAGCAAGACGAATAGCGCCAGCCACCAGCCGTTGCCCAGTCCACGCGTCATGCAGCCTCCCCGATCGGAATGATGCTTCAATGCCGGAACGCTCACGCTAGCAAGGCTGCCGCGACCTCGCCCGTGCCAAAGGTTGGCCGCGCCAACCGCACAACAAAAAAGACCCGGCTGCGGGAGCCGGGTCTTTCTTTACGCGAGTGGAACGATCAATGGCCGTGGCGCCGGTAGTACCGGCCGCGACCGTCGTAATGACCGCCGCCGCGATAGTAGCCGTGGCCGCCGTCATAGCGCCGCCCGTCGCGGCCGCGCCAGTGGCCGCCGCCGCTGCTATACACCACGCCGACATTCACACGGGTGCCGTAGCCATAGCCCGGATAGCCGTAACCCGTGCCATACGAATACGCCGGATAGCTGGAATACGCGGGATAGCTCGGGTAGCTCGGGTAACTCTGGTAGTACCCCGACGTCGGGTAGCTCTGCGCCGGGTAGTAGTAGCCACCGTCGTAGTAGGTGTGCGAATTCTGGCTGGCGCTGGCGATCACGCCACCGATCACCGCACCGACGACCAGTGCGCCGAGCACCTTGCCGGAATCATCCCGGTGGCCCCGGTAGTAGTCGCGCGCCATGGCCGCCGGAGTCGCCAGCACGGCTGCCGCGGCCAACGCGCAGGCGAGCATCAGTTTGTTGCGAATCGAACCGGGTCTGCTTTTCATGGCGGACTCCCCGTGTGAAGGTGGCGTCAGTATCCCACACACGGGTAAATCTATACTGAAGAGTTTTGTTATGGAAATGCTAACCGTTCAGCCGGTTCAAGCACCCTTGGAGGCGGCAGCCTCGCCGCTGCGATCCTTGCGCTTGCGCGACTCCAGCAAGGCCTTCAGGTTCGCCACGGCCTGCTCATGACTGATGGCCTTGGGCTTGGGTGCGCGCGGTTTCGGCGGCTTGCGGGTCGGCGTATGCGCGGCCGGGCTGGGCGAACGCGGCAGTTCCACGGGACCACCCAGCATCCAGTCATCGCCGAATTGCGAACGCGGGATGTAGGAAGGCGGACGCCGGCGTGCGTTGGCGCGGGCAGCAGCCACCGCCTTGGCCGCAGTTTTCACCGAAGCCGGCCGCACGGCCGGTTTGGCCGATATGGCGGATTTGGCCGGCGCGGCGGGCTTGGGTGTGGCGCGCTTGGCGGTCTTGGCGACCGGACGCGGCTTCCTGACCGCGGCGCGCGCGGGCTTGGCGGCCTTGCGCGGTGCTGCCGCCTTCGTCGGCTTCGCCTTGGCGGTCTTGCGGGTCGTCTTCGCGGCCTTGCCTGCGGCCTTGGAGTTCCGTTTTGTCACCATTGCAGCTTTCCTCATGTTGTCGCAGCGCACACCCGACGCACGGGTTGTCCACGGGTGTGCTGAATCGTTCGAGACGGAGCCCCTGTTGCCGAATCGGTCTGTGCTAGAAGCTGCGTCCGTCCACTTGCTGGATGTTCAGATTGGCCGGTTCGACCCCTTGCAGGCAGCGGGCGTTCACCGCTGCCATGGGGTGCCCCTCCTGCTCGCCGTCCGCAAAGGGCGCCACCCCGCAGACGGAACAGAAGTGGTGGGCGATCTTGTGTTTGTTGAACCGGTACGTGCTCATGTCCGCCTCCGGCGTGGACAGCCGCAACTGCTCGCGCGGCACGAACCACAACAGGTAACCCTTGGGCCGGCAATGGGAGCAATTGCACTCCATCACAGTTCCGATTTCGCCTTCCACTTCAAAGGCGATGCGGCCGCAATGGCATCCACCACGCCAAGTCGTCATGCGTCCAACCCCAGCGTCAGTCTGGCAATTATCGCATGAACCGGACTTTCCCGCACGTGTATCCTGTTGATACCTCTCTCGAACCACTCCTGATGCGCAGTTTCGACGACGAACACGGCAGCCACTGGCAGGCCGCACTGCTGGAAGCCTCGTTCGGCAACGTGTTGCTGATTTTCAGCCGCATCGGCGGCGAAGGCGTGCTGCACAAAACGCTGGAGACCGCCAATTTTCGCGAGGCGGAACAATGGCTTGCCGATTCGGATGATGCCTCGCTGCGCGCTTCGCTGGCCGAGGCCGAACCTTGGGGATGAGCCGCAGGCGGAATGCGGGGACTCAGCGGCGGCGCCGACGGGGTTCATCCTTGCCCAGACGCACCTGCAGCATGCCGGAATCCGCGCTGTGGCCGTTCAAGGCTGCGACCGCCGCGCGCGCTTCATGGCCTTCCATCTGGAGTTCGGCGAAGCCTTTGCATTCGCCGCTGAAAAGATCCTTGGCCATGCGCAGGCTGCGCACTTTGCCGTGAGCCTCGAACAGTTCGGTCAACGCGGGCTCGGTCATGCTGCGCGGCAGGCCGCGGACAGTGATCGTCAGCATTCCATACTCCCGAAAACAAAAACGCCGGGCGGAATGCTCCGCCCGGCGTCGCAACTACGCGGCGTTGATTACAGCGCCTGGACTTGCTCGGCCTGCAGGCCCTTCTGGCCCTTGGTCACCACGAAGCTGACCTTCTGGCCTTCCTGCAGCGACTTGAAACCGCTGCCTTCGATCGCGCGAAAATGCACGAACACGTCCTCGCCACCTTCCTGGCTGATGAAGCCGAAGCCCTTGGCGTCATTGAACCATTTCACGGTTCCGGTTTTACGATCCGACATGGATTACTCCTTGCAACAATGGAAATGCCGTCGCCACAACGGCGACAGCTCGAACTGATTTGCAGGGGAGCAAGCGGGACATGTCGATGGGCGAGATCGCGAGATCAGGCGCATCGGGCCACAATTTACCGTGACCCGGCAAACACAGTCCGAGCATGGTACAGGTAATCCCGGAAAATGGCGAATGATATTTTCGCCCCGGATTCAACGGGCGTGCAGGGAAAGCGCCAGCCCGGCCAGCGAGCTCAGCAATACGAGCCCCAGCAGGACGCGGTAGCCCAGCAGCCAACCGCCTCGCGCCGCGCTACGCGTGCCCGACAGGAACAGCGCGGTGCCGAGGGCGAACAGCGCCGTGCCGCCGCCACCCCCTTCGAAAGACCCGGCCAGGGTGTCCGTGATCACGCCGGCGTTGCCGAGATTGAAGATGATCCACTCACCGGCGACCCAGCCGGGCGACGGCGCGCGCTCCGGCAGCCATGCCTGCCCCGCGCCGAACACGATCTGGGCTGCGCCCACGATCAGCACCAAGTAGGCCGACATCCACACCGGTCGTGGCACCGGACGGCGCGCCACCGCTGCGGCCACCAATCCACCGGTGACGATTGCGACAGCATCCAGCCAGGCAAACGGCCGCGCCGCGCGCCAGCGGCGCGTGCGCTGCCGGCGTCAGCACCGCAAGGCGGCCGTCTCGCGGATGCCGTCGACGACGGCCGGATCGAGTCCGACGTTGTTGCGCTCCAATACTTGTTCGGCGCGATAGCTGGAGCGCACCAAAGGCCCGGACACCACTTCCAGGAAGCCCATGCCCAGCGCCAACTCGCGATATTGCTGGAATTGCTCCGGCGTCACGAAGCGCGCCACTGGCAAGTGGTTCTGCGTGGGACGCATGTATTGGCCCATCGTGACCACGTCCACGTCGGCGGCGCGGATGTCGGCCAGCGCGCGTTCGATCTCGTCGTCGGTTTCGCCGAGGCCCAGCATCATGCTGGTCTTGGTGACGGTCTGCGGCGCGTAGCCTTTGGCGAACTTGAGGATGTCGAGCGTCTGCCGGTAACCCGCGCGGGCATCGCGCACGGGATGGGTCAGCCGTTCGACCGTTTCGATGTTCTGCGCATAAGTGGCGAGGCCCGCATCGAGCACCGTGGCGATGTGCTGGTGGCGGCCGGCGAAATCCGGCGTCAAGGCTTCCACCGCAGTCTCGGGCATGCGGCCATGGATCGCGCGGATGCAGGCCGCGTAGTGGCCGGCGCCGCCGTCCGGAAGATCGTCACGATCGACCGAGGTCAGCACCACGTACTTCAGGTTCATCAGCGCGACCGCATCGGCGACATTGGCCGGTTCCATCGGATCCAGCCAGCCGTGCGGATTGCCGGTCGACACCGAACAGAACTTGCAGGCACGCGTGCACACCGAACCCATCAACATCAATGTCGCGGTGCCGCGCCCCCAGCACTCGGCGATGTTGGGGCACTTCGATTCCGCGCACACCGTAGACAGCTTGTGCGTGCGCACGATGTCGCGGATTTCCTCGTACTTCGCGCCGGCCGGCAGTTTCACCCGCAGCCACGGCGGCTTGCGCGCGGCATCCGGCACGCGGCTCAGGGGACTTGGACGAATCCCATCCTTGACTGCGCGCGTGCCCTGCGGGCTGATGAACTTGCTGCCCGGCAGCGGGCGGAGCTTGTCTGCAGATTCGCTCATGAGGTTCGTGCGGAAGAATGGACGCGCAATCCACTGCGCCGAGCGCTCCATTGTAACGCCGCTCCGACCCTCACATCCCGAATTGCGGGTTGCGCAACTGCTGCAGGAAGATCGGAATCACCCGCGGTTCCATCAGCACCGTGAACACGATGCCGTAGGCCGCGCCCCACATGTGCGCGCTGTGGTTGACGGAGCTGCCGCCGCGATGGTCCATCCAGATCGAGAACGCCACGAACGCAACCGCGTACAGGATCGCCGGCACCGGAAAGAAGAACACGAAGATCATCGACCACGGCGACAGCAGGATGAACGCGAACAGCACCGCCGACACCGCGCCGGATGCGCCGAGGCTGTGGTAGTTCGCGTTGCGCCGGTTCTGGATGTAGGTGGGCAGGATCGAAACCAGCAGGCCGCCCAGATAAAACCACAGGAACCCGAGCGGCCCGAGATGCCGTGCGTACAGCCATTCCATCGCACGGCCGAAGAAAAACAGCGTGATCATGTTGAACAGCAGGTGCTGGAAATCAGCATGTACCAGCCCGTAGCTGAGCAGGCGCCAGTATTCGTGTTTCTTTTCGATCGCGGGCGGCCACAGCAGCAAGCGCTGCATCAGCTTGCCATCCTTGAAGGCAATCCAGGAGACGACGCAGGTGATACCGATAATGACGAGTGTGAGGATCATGTCGATTCTTTATTGAATGGAGTGGTCAACGGCAAATTTCACAAGTGAACCTACGCGACACAGATGTAACTTTCGGCCACGTTTGGTGCTAGGCTGGACAGGCTGTCCAGGGGGCCATCAACCCAGCAAGGAGGAGGACACACCATGCACGCACCGCACCGCTTCGGCTTGCCACGCAGGATCGTGATACTAACGGCGGGCCTTCTGGCCGCCATCAGCGCCGCCGCCGCGATGGCGCCGGAACCGATCGTTGGACCGCCGATCGCGATCGGCGAAACCGGTACGGCTGTCGCCGATCCGCTGGTGCCGGTGCCTCCGGAGACGCCCTGCGTCGTCAAGCTCTACACCGCCGACTCGGCCACCGGCACCTTCGACGATTATTCCGCACACGGTTTCGACTACACGCCGCCCGCGGGCTGCAATGGTCCCTGGAACAAGGTCGTGTTCAAGGCCGATTTCAATGTCAGCACCGGCCGCCAATACGATCGCACCGCCAGCGTATGGATCGGCGGCGTCAACGTCTATTTCGGCACCACCCAGGAACCATCGGCGTCACGCAGCCCGAGCTGGCACGTCGAGCGCGACGTCACCAACCTGTCCGCGTTGCTGATGGCTTCGCACCCGGGCAACGCCATCGTCTACAACATCTTCAACAGCACCTACAACGGTTCGATCACCGGCAGCGCGGAACTGGATTTCTATCCGGCCACGCCGGAATTTCCAGCGCCGCGCGTGCCCGATCAGGTCTTGTCGCTGGGCAGCGACCCGGCCGGCAACAGCGTGTCCATCTACACGGACCAGACGCCGATGACGGCGACGTTGACGCTGCCGACCAACATCGAGCGCGCCTATCTCGACGTGACCGCCGAGCCGCAATCGGGCGATGAGTTCTGGTACAGCTGCGGACCGGATTCGATCATTTTCGCCACCGGTTGCGGCGGCACCGGCTTCCGCGAAGCCGAAATCACGCTCGACGGCAAACCGGCCGGTTTCGTGCCGATCTCGACGTGGATCTACACCGGCGGCGTCGATCCGTACCTGTGGCGGCCGATCCCGGGCGTGCAGACGCTGGATTTCCTGCCGTTCCGCGTGGATATCACCCCGTTCGCCGCGCTGCTCAGCAACGGGCAGCCGCACACGATTTCGATCAGCGTGGTGACCGGCGATCCGGCGTTCCAGAACAACAGCCAGCGCTTCGACACGGCGGCGACCCTGTTGCTGTATCGGGATGCTGGCAGCGCGCAGATCACCGGCGGCCTGATCGGCGCAGTTGGCGACAGCGGCGTCCACCCGGACAGCACGCTTTCCAGCAGCGGCGATGTGTACGACATGAATGTCACCTCGAGCCACAAGTTCAACGCGCGTGGCTATGTCAATACCTCGCACGGGCAGGTGACTACCGTCGTGGCCGAAAGCGCGAGTTTCGGCAACCACGACGTGACCACCAACGGCGACACGGTGTACGAGCAGAACATCGCGGTGCAGACCAGCGCGACGTCCACCAGCACGACCATCGGCCCGTCCGGCACCAGCACCACCAGCCGCAACTGGTCGTTCCCACTGCAGCTCGACTACAAGTTCGCGTACAACCCGGACGGCACCTCCTATCAGGCGACCACCGTCGATCAGCGCTTCACGCTGCAGTCGAACGAGGCCGGCGCCGGTGGCCGTTACGCCTCCAACCGCTACCAGACCGACAACGCGGCCGACACCTTGAACTTCGACGCCAGCGGCAACTTCACCGGGCCGGTGGGCCAGCAAAGCTCGCAGACCTATCGGTCCAATGACTCGACCGGTGCCTGCTACAGCCGCACGGTCGCCGCCGTCGCGGGCGCGGTGACGCAGGTGAAAGACGGTGCGGCGTGCCAGGTATCCGGACAGCACCGGCATTGATGGACAGCGCAGGCGACGGTCGCCGCACGTGCGGCGACCGTCGCCGCCGCGCAAGGTAGTATGCTGGGAGCCGATGTGGGGGCATCCGGCGCCGGCGTGCGGCGTGTGTCGCCCCCCACGCAACAACGTCCACTCAACCGCCCGAGGGTTTCTTCATGTCGTCCTTTCGCTTTTTCCGCTGCCTGACCGTCGCGGCCGCGATGGCCCTGACCGGCGCGGCCCTGCCTGCTTTTGCAGACTCCGCCGTCACGGTGGCATTCCAGCCGAACAATCCATGGACGCAGGAAATCGGCAAGGTCACGCGCATGGACAACGCGCAGGATTACACGGTCGCGATCGCAGCCGGCAAGACCTTCCAGATCAACCTGGTCACGCGCGATCCGAATGTATTCTTCAAGGTCCGCAACGACACCACGCGCGACAATCTGGTGGATACCCTCAACACCGGCGCGACGACGTGGTCTGTCACCACCACGGATCCGGCGACCTACACGGTCAGCGTGTACGTCCAGCCGGAAGCCATGCAGCGCGGCGAGATTGCGGACTA
>Ga0207707_10000841_pt1 | contig 30143 bp, 63 predicted proteins | sample KBSC83BmetaG_FD_184336 | JGI IMG/M metagenome (GOLD analysis project Ga0207707, IMG submission 184336) | Corn rhizosphere microbial communities from Kellogg Biological Station, Michigan, USA - KBS C8-3B metaG (SPAdes) (version 2) | ecosystem: Host-associated > Plants > Roots > Rhizosphere ... | reverse complement strand
GTCCGTCTACGTACCCGGCTCCTAGCCAAACCCTCTCATGTCAACCACCACCAACTCCTAGAAGGAGGGCATAGCAATGCCTATCTATGTTGCTACCGGCTCGCTCGCGCCGGGGCTCAAGGTCGGGTCGACTGACCTGTCCGACCATGTGAAGGCGATCGAGGTGCAGCAGAACGTCGCGGACGTCGACACGACCGCGATGGGAGCGACGACTCAGACGCACGCGGCCGGTCTCCGCGACGACCGGATCATCGTCACGTTCTTCCAGGACTTCGCCGCTTCGAAGGTCGACGCGACGCTGTTCCCGCTGTCCGGTTCGGTGACGGGCGCAACGATCGTGGCGTACGCGAACGGGACGACCGCGTCATCGACGGCTCCGTCGTACACGATGGTCGGCGCACCGTTCGACTACAGCCCGATCAACCTGGGAGGCCCGGGCGAGGCTTCGACGACGCAGGTGACGTTCCTGCCGGTCGCCGGGTCGCAGATCACGCGCGGCACCGCCTGATGCGGGAAGGCGAAGTCGTCGTACGCGGCTACAAGGAGTTCCTTCGAGCCTGCGACCACGCCGACAAAGCCACCAAGAAAGAGGTGCGTCTCATCCTCCGCGACGTCGGGAACGTCGTCCGCCGCGACGCGGCGTCACGGTTCTCGGCGGTGTCGACGAAGACGGCGGCCGGCTACCGGACGGTCGTCAGGCAGCGCGGCGTCTCGGTCGAGCAGTCGCTCCGGAAGACGACCGGTCTGCATCCGGAGTACGGGTCACGGCAGATGCGTCAGGCGCTTCTGCCGGCGTTGCATGAGAACGAGGAGCGGCTCCGGCTCGAGATGGAGCACGCGGTCGACCTGATCGCGGACGTATTCGAATACGGCAGCTACTAGAAGGAGAGGCGAAACCGGGCCATGGCAGACGAGCCGCGAATCATCGTGAACGGCAAGGAGTACCCGATCCCCGACTCGTTCACGCTCGGCGAGCTGGCGGACATGGAGAAGATCACCGGGCAGGGCTACGACCTCGCCCAGGGCGGCGTGCTGGGGACGTTGGCGCTCGCGTATATCGCGGTCAGCCGTGTCGATCCGCGCGTCACCGTCGACGACCTCCGCGGGCTGGGAGAGGACGAGCTGGACGTGAAGGGGGTGCCGGACCTCCCCCCCGTACTCGGCGCGAAGAACGGGACCGCGCCGACTTCGAAAGAAGGTTCAAAGAAAGGTTCGGAGCCGACCCCGGACGCGACCCCCGTTCCTACTGGGACGACCAGCTAGGCGCGTTCATCCACTTGCGTCCCTCTGACATCGCTGATCTACGCCCTCATCAGTTGTTGAACGCCGCCGAGATGGCCGAGATGCTGTCGAAGCGAGGCTTCTAGATGGCCCGCCGCATTTCGGTTGAGATCGTCGGGAACGCGGCGTCGCTTGAGCGGAGCTTCGGACGTGCGTCGGCGTCGGCGGTCGGGTTCCACCGTGATCTGAACAAGGCGACGCGTGGCGCCCTGTCGGGGTCGGGGATCATGCGGAGCTTCGGCCGTTCGTTGGCGTTCGCGTCGGGAGGGTTTCTGGCGTTCGCGACGATCGGCGGCGCGATCCGTTCGTCGATCGACGCGGCGACGGACGCGGCCGCGACGCAGCGGCAGCTTGCGGCCCAGCTGAAAGCGTCGGGGCTGTCGTACAAGAGCTACCGCGGCGAGATCGACCAGACGAACCTTCACCTGTCGGCGTTGTCGGGGTTCACGAAGGACGAGCTCGACAAGAGCTTCACGACGATCGTCCGCGGCACCGGGAACGTGAACAAGGCGCTCGCGGACACCGCGTTGGCGGCGGACATCGCGCGTGGCCGCCATATCTCGTTGTCGACGGCGTCGATCGCGGTCGGGAAGGCGGCGGCGGGGTCGACGACCGCGCTGCGGCGGCTGGGGATCATTCTCCCGAAGGGGACGACAGGTACCGAGGCGCTCGCGATCGCGTCGAGGAAGTTCGCCGGCCAGGCAGCGGCTGGGGCGACGGCGCAGCAGAAGTTCGCGGCGGTGCTGCACGACTCGGAGGTGATCATCGGGTCGGCGATCCTGCCGACGCTGAACCGGTATCTCGCTGAGGGCGCCCGCTGGCTCGACCAGATGAACCGGTCGGGACGGTTGCAGCGCGACGTCGCAGTGGCGGCACAGAAGGTCGGGACGGTTCTCCGCGGCGTGTCGGCGGTCTTCCATGGTGCCGCTTCCGCGATGCGCGTTCTCGACCGGGTGACCGGCTCGACCGCTAACACGTTGAAGGCGTTCGCCGCGGTCTGGGTGGCGCTTCGCGTCAGGACGTCCCTCGTCCAGTGGGGAATCATCGAGGCAGGCATCTTCCGGACGGGAGGCGCGGCCGCGCTAGCGACCGGAGAGGTGGCTGGGCTGCGTGGCGCGCTGCTCGGGCTACGCGGAATCGGCCCGCTGGCGATCCCGATCATCCTGCTGATGAGCACGAAACGAGGCAGACAGATCGCCGCCGAGAACTCGGGTAACACGCAGGGACTTCTGTCCGACCTGATGCACGGCGACATCACGAAGGGCAGCGACTGGGAGAAGCTCGGGAAGGACTTCGGGAAGTTCGCGTTCGGAGGCGTCGACCCGAATAGCCCTGTGGGGCGGCTGTTCGGGATGAAGCCGAAGACGCAACACGAGTTCACCGGTCCGAAGCCGTTCCCGTATTCGCCGTCGTTCGACCCGTCGAAGATCCCGCACGCTGCCGCTGCTGCTTCCGGCCGCGGCCGGACGAGGCGGCCTCTCTCGCTGCAGGGCCGGTTCAACCTTGCCGACTACGCGCTCGCGCAGGCCGGGATGACGCAGAGCCAGGCCGACGACCGGCGCGCCCTCGAAACGGAGGCGGCGATCACGCGCGAGCAGCTCGCGCAGGCGAAAACGCTGAAAGACAAGACGAAGTACGCGCAGCAGCTGGCCGGGATCATGCAGCAGATCCAAGGCATCGACGCGTCCACCGCGTCGGCGGCTGAGGAGAAGCGGAAGGCGGCGGCGGAGAAGCAGCGGGCAGCGAAAGAGCGCGCCTCCCAGTTCTCGGTGCCGCTTCGCCTCCAGCTCGCCCAGGCGAAAGCCGACGCGATCGCCGCCGGCACCGGCTCCACAGACATGACCGGAGGCCAGATCTCCGCCGCCAAGGCGATCCGGGCCGCGGCGTTGAAAGCGATCCATTCGCATCGGCTGTCGATCCAGGGGCTGATCGACGCGTGGAACGAGGTGTTGACGGTCAACCAGCAGCTCGCGTCGCAGACCGGGTCGAAAGGGCTGAAAGCGAGCTACCACCACGCGTCGACGAAAGCGATCGTCGCCGGGCTCGGCCTGACTCGCGACCAGGCTGTCGCGGTTCGGGAGCGCGCTGCGCAGGCGGAGGCGCACCGCGGCCAGGTGCCGTCTGGTCCGGCGGCGCAGGGTCAGCCGATCCATATCGGCACCGTGCACGTCCACGGCGTCCAGGACGTCAACAAGCTCTGGTCGGAGCTCGAGAAGGTCGGGAAACGACGCCACCAGCGGCGAGGGACACGGTAGATGCCCGCCCCAGCCAACGACAGCTTCGCGAATGCGGTCACTCTCAGCACGGCAGGCGGCACGCAAGCAGGCACGACGGTCTCAGCGACATCGGAGACCGACGAGCCGATCTGGAACGGCCTAACAACCTCGCTCGAACGGAACTCGGGCGCTTACACGTTCCAGTCGGTCTGGTACAAGCTGACCGCCGCCATCGACAGCACCTGGACTGTCGACCCTGGTGCGACAGCGGCGGGCCTCAACATCAACGCCTACACCGGGACGACCCTCGCGAATCTCGTTCTGGTTGCTCAGGACTCCAACAGTCCGATCTCGTTCAGCGTGGCAGCGGGCGACACGGTGTACGTCCAGCTCTACAACTTCGATACCGGCACTCCTCCGGGCCAATCCACGACGTCCCCGCAGCCGTTCACGGCCGCGTGGACAGTCGTCTCCGCGGATCCTTCTACGATCGGCGGGATCAGCATCGCGTTCTCCTCCTCCGCGCTCGCAGCTATCCCGACCTGGACGCGGATCGACACGATCACTGGAGTGAACATCCAGTCGTGGGAGATCAAACGCGGCCGGCCGACGGAGCGCGACAAAACCGAGATCGGCACCGCGACCATCTCAGGGATCGACACCGCGGGAATCTTCGACCCCACCAACAGCAGCAGCCCCTATTTCGGGCTGCTCGACCCGGTCAAGCAGGTCGCGATCAACCTCGTCAACCCGACGGACTCGTCAACGTCGACGCTGTTCCGCGGGTTCGTGTCCGACTGGAACTACGAGATCGACGTTTCCGAGCACTTCTGCACGTTCACGATCGAATGCGAGGACGCGCTCTCCATCATCTCCGACGCGGAGGTGATCCCCGACGCAGCCGGCAACACCGTACCGTCCGAGTCAACCGGAGACGTCTACTACGACCCGACCGCTTCAAACGACGACCGTATCTTCGCGGCGATCGCGGACACCGCGACCACGTTCAACCCGTACGGGGCCGACTGGCCGTCCAGCCAGCTGAGCATCGCCACCGGTAACACGCTCGTCAAGGGTGCCGTCTACAGTCCCCGCAGCCCGCTGCTGCAGGTGATCGACGACGCCGCCGACGCCGACCTGCCATGGGGTAGCAACCGGTACGTCGACAAGACCGGCGTCATCACCTTCAAAGGACGGCTGCAGCGGTTCGACCCGACGAACCCCGACTACGAGATCACGTTCTGGACGGTCGGAGACGAGGCCGCGTTCGCCCTGGACAGCTCGACCGCCCTGATCTCCAGCCTCAAGTTCACGCGCGGGAAAACGAACCTGCTGAACGCTGCGCTCGTCACGCCGTTCGGGGTGAAGGACGCCGACATCGCCGGCCAGTTCTCGTCCGACTCGACGTCGATCACCGCGTACGGTGCGAGGTCGATCAGCTTCGAAGGGCTCCTCACAGACGGCAGCAAATCCGGTGCGACGTACGGTCCGACCGACGACCTGCAAGAGACGAAGCTGATGGCGGACGGGCTCGTCGCGAACTACAAGGACCCGCTAACACGGATCAGCGAGGTCACGTTCCGGCCGCAAGGCACCTCCGGTGCCCGCGCCACCGCCGCGTGGGCGCTGATCTGCGGTATCGAATTAAACGACGTCCTGACCGTGACAACGACACATCCCGGCGGCGGCGGATTTGCAGCCGAAGACCAGTTCGTCGAGTCGCTCGCCTACACCTGCGACGTGCAGGGCGGATCCCAGTTCACGAACGTCACGCTGACCGTCGAAGTGTCGCCGCGCGCCAACTGGGCGACCAACCCGTTCACCTAGCCGATGCCTCAGAAGCCCATCCTGCACGGACGCGACCAGCGGCCCGGCGGCGCCGACCCGGCAATCACCGGCCCCTGGCACAAGACCGGGACCGCCGGCGAGCCGACCTTCGCCGGAACCTGGTCAGGGCTCGTCTGGTTCAAACTCGTGGTCGGGCCGACCGGCCATCTGCAGCAGTCGCTCGAGCTGATCGTCAAGGTGGACGGCGGCACCGCCGGTACGACGATCATCACGCTGCCGTCCGGCTACTACGACTGGGCCGACGGCGAGAACATCCCCGTCAACGGCCAAGACACGTCCGGCGCGTTCCGCGCCTGCTACATCGACGGGCTGACAGGCGACCTGGTTGACGGGCCGGCGCCGTGACGACCTACGATGTCGCCGACGACGGGTATACGAACACCGCGTCGTTTCTCGGCACCACCTACCCGGCGACCGAGCCGCTGTCGTTCTGCCGTCTCGGCACCGACTACTTCCTCGCGATGCTGCACTCCGGAAACGTCGAAGTGTGGGCGTACATCTCCGGCACGCGGACCGTCTACACGATCGGCGCGATCGGAACGTCGACGGGCGCCGACATCCGGAACGGGTCGAACTTCGGCGACCAGGCCATAAGGCTCCGCTCCGACGGCACCGACGTGTGGCTCGTCTACTACACGCAGGGCGTGCAGACGAACCCGTACGGTGCGGGCACCTGGACGCCGTGGATGCTGACCGTGTCCGTCTGGAACGGGTCAGGGTTCACGCTGCTCGGCACAGACGCCGCCGCTTCGAACAACAACAACCATGACGGAGGCGCGAACGTCGGCTTCGTGGGCCAGCTCGTCGCAGCAGCGTCACCGGACGAGCCAGGCGCCTTACACGCGATGTGGTCGGAGTGCGGGCCGACGAAGATCGCAGGCCGCGGCATCGGCGGCCAGGACGCGGTCCAGAGGGTCTCCTACTCGAAATGGGACAACGCCGGGCTCGTGTCGCAGGCAGACGCGTACAACATCACCGACGCCGCCCCCTATGACGGTAACTTCTCCACGCCGGTTCTGACCCAGCATCTGTTCCTGACGAACGCGTCCGGGTCGCCTGTCGCGTTCTACGGTGCCCCTTCGTCGATGAACACCGCAGGCGTCGGCACGATCGCGTACGGCGACACGCTCGAGATGTGGGACATGACGACGGTGACGCTGGGATCGCCGGTGGTGCTGCAGACAGCGTCAGGCTCGTCGTTTGACGCTGTAATCACCGGCCTGACGAACGTCAGCGCGCACCGCGTCCCCGGCGGTTCACGGTTCTCAGACGGGACCGGGATCACCTATGTGTCGGTGCCGTGGGCGAAGGGCGCCGGCGAGCTCGTGCTGACCGTCGCTGTACCTGAAGACGGCGCCACGGCGTTCACGTTCCCGGATTCGTCGTCGACGATCGGGCACGGGTTCAACCTCGGCCAGGAACTCGTCGACGATGGAGCGAATATCTGGCTCGGAAGCGGCGGCTCGATCGGCCAGTACCACCGCAACTGTCCAGCCTTCGAGATCTGGCAGGCGCACCCGGCCGCGACGATCGGCGGCAACCTGGTCGAGATGGAGATCGAAGGCGACACGATCTACACCGTCGGCCGTGAGATAGGAAGCGCCGGCACCGGCAACTTCGGGCCGTTGTCGCTTCCGATCCTGCGTGACTTCTCGACCTGCGGCTCCGGGCTGCGGGTCTGGCAGCGGCTCAGCTGACCCTATGACGACCGAACCCCTTTAGCCCGTGACGGGAGCGTAGCCGTGGCGACGAACCATCTGCCGCCCTACTGGGCGCAGCATCTATCGGAGGTGCTTGGCGGGCCGCCGCGCTCGGAGACGGTCCGGTTTCTGCACGCGTGGGCGCAGGCGGAGGGCGGGTCGGCGCGGTGGAACCCGCTGAACTCGACGATGCGGATCCCCGGTTCGACGGACTACAACGCGACGGGCGTCCAGAACTATCCGCGCCCGGTCTGGGGAGTGTGCGCGACGGCGATGACGCTGACGAACGGGAACTACCCGCACATCGTCGGCCGGATCCAGGCGGGCAACGCGACGGCTGAGGAGATGGTCAACCAGTGCGCAGATCAGATCCGGCTCTGGGGGACCGATCCGCATCTGATCCTGACGATCCTAGGAGGCATGTGATGGCGACCCCGGACGAGATCGTCGCAAAGGCGAAGTCCCAGGTTGGGGTGACGGAGGAGCCGGTCGGGTCGAATGACGGGTCGCAGGTGCGCCGCTACCAGGCGATCACGGGCGCGTACCGGGCGCCCTGGTGTGCGTCTTTTTGCCAGTGGGTCCTGACGGCTTGCCACGTCGGGCCGATCGCGAACCGGACCGCGTCCGCCTACTACATGGGCGACTACGCCCGGTCGCACGGCTGGACGCACCCGAACCCGATCCCGGGCTGCGTCGTCGTCTACCGGATCGGCCAAGGCCACGTCGGCATCGTCGTCGCTGTCCACTCCGCGAACCTGTTCGAGGCGGTGGAGGGGAACGAGAACCAGCAGGTGTCGCATACGCACCGGAGCCGCGACATCGTCTACTGCTTCTTCACGCCGCCCGGTGTGAAAGCGAAGCCGCGCCGCGTGCAGGTGCCGCGCTTCGAAGTCGTCTCGTCGTCGGGCGGTCATGCGCAGGTGCGGGCGGTCTGGGGGAAATGGTCGCGCGTCGGCCCGCAGATCCCCCGGCTCGCCGCGAAGTACCGGGACGTGCGGGTGCGGCGGAAGACGGTGACCGTCACGAAATGACCGGCTCAAGGCGGCAGAGAAACGGGGTCAGGGATGACGACGGATGACGCATGAGTCCGGACGAAGTGCGCGCGTGGCAGTCGATCTTCCGGGACGTCGTGATCACGCTGGTAGCGGCGTTCATGCTGCTGTACGAGACGATCGTTGTCGCCGACCCGAACGTCTACATCATCGGGGCCGGGTTGACGCTGCTGGGTGTGCCGGCGGCGATCCGGCTGGACACGATCCGGCGGCGCGGCAGCGGCGAAGAGAACGACCCCTATGACGGCCCGGGCGGCTACTTCCGTGAATAGCCCGCGGCGGCTCCTGCGCCACCACCTGCATCTCACCAGCTGGTTCGTCGCGTGCGCGATCGCGTGGGCGCTTTTCCTGATCGTCCGCGAGGTGATCCTGTGACGAAGGTTGAGCGCGGCCTGCGCGAGTTCCTGTCGACGTGGCAGTTCTGGATGGTGCTCGCGTTCTTCGGGCTCGCCGCCGTGTCCGTCTATTCGATCCATCTGTCGGCGCGGCAGGCGCGCGACGAGGCCGCGCGTCTAGCCGCCGCGAACGCTGCCGCGTCGACGCAGGTCGGCCAGTGCTTCACGGCGGTCAGGAACTCGCCGGTCGTGTCGGGATTCGTCGACGCGCAGGAGGCGGTGATCGAGAACGGTCTGATCTCGAACCGGCAGGCGCTGAACGCTGTCCCGACTGGCCCGTTGCGTGCGATCAGGATCAAGTCGCTCGCAAGGTTGAGAGCCGCGAAGCAGAACGCGGACGAGCTGCGCGCGCTGATCAGGAAGACGACCCCGACTAGACGCCGGTGCGTACGGCTCGCCCGGAAGCTCGGCATCAACGCGTCCAGGTACACCCACCAATGACAGGAGGCAGGCCATGAAGGTTACGTCGACGTTCCTGAAGAGGGTCGCGCTCTCGTTCGTGCGTGCGTTCGGCGCGTCGCTGCTGGTATTCGCGATCGGTTTGGCGCAGGCGCCGGAGTTCTCGTTCTCCCGGTCGGCGGGGCTGGCGGCGCTCGTCGCCGCGGTGACGGCTGGGTTGCGTGCGGTGCAGCACGCGGTTGAGCAGTGATCGCGCTGCTCGCCGTACTAGCGGCGGCCACGTTCGCACCGTCGATCAGCATCGACGAGCCCGCCCCGACGTTCGGGCAGACCGTCACGTTCACGGCCGTCTACCCGTCCGCCGCGAGGAAGAAGATCGGGACGCGGCAGAAGGTGCAGCCGCAAATCGACGTCTACTGCTCGCAGAACGGCACGCTCGTCTACTGGCAGGTCACGTCGATGCAGTCTGAGCAGAACCTCGGCGGCGGCTGGTGGCAAGGCGAGACAGGGTCGGTGCTGCTGGGCGGTGTCAGCAACATGGGCCTCGCATGGGGCGCCGGGGCGGCAGACTGTGAAGCCGTGGTCGGCTACTACACGACCGACCAGACTGGGGCGCTCTACTGGCACGACGTCGCCGACGAGGGCTTCACGGTGGCGGCGTGACCGGACGCGACCATGCGCAGCTGTACCGGGGCGCTGACGCGCTCTGGTACTGGCGGGTCAAGGCCGGGAACGGCGAGACGGTCGCGCAGGGCGAGGGGTACCTCGATAAGCGGGACGCGCTCGCTCTGTTGGCGTCCCGGTTTCCGGAGGTGCCGGTCGTCGAGATCGAACCGGAGGCGGAGTGACCGATGGGCGCCCGCGACGACGCGCTCGCCCGCGACCTCGCCGCCCGGGCGCGGCTCGCGGACGACCCGATCGCGCAGATCAAGATGCGCCGCGACCGTTCCGACCTCGACGGTCCGCGTCATAGGCCAGCCAGCAGCGAGGTAGCCCTGACGGCCCGCGAGCGCGAGGTGCTCACCTATCTCAGCCGCGGCCTCGAGCACACGATGGTCGCCGACGCGCTCTGCATCGGCTATGAAACCGTCAGGACGCATCTGAGGACCGCCCGGGCGAAGCTGCGGGCGAAGAACAGCACAGAGGCGTGCTGCGAGGCGATCCGGCGCGGCCTGATCACTTGAGATGGACGAGCCCGCCGACGACGAGGAGGCCGTCCGCGTCTTCCACTGGCGGGTCCGCTGCTTCCTCGACCTCGGCTTCACTCTGCTCCTGTCGCGGCGGCTCGCGAACCGCGGCTGCGACTGGCACGAAGCCGAGACGCTCCTCGCTGACGGCTGCCCGCCCGACCTCGTGTTCGCGATCCTCAAATAGCTTCGCCGCCGGCAGCACCGTCAGGAGCAGCAGCCCCGGCCAGGACAGGAACCCGTACCACTCGCCCTGCCGGTCCTTCAGCTTCCCCTCCGCATGGCAGAGCAGGATCGGGACCGCGAACGCCGCCACCCCGACGAGCAGTAGCTCGAGGTTGTAGAGGGCCGGGAAGTCGTGGTTCACCGGCGGCGCCGCTTCAGCAGCCCGGCGGCCCGCCACCCGACGAGCCCCCATACTGCGACCCAGACGGCCGCCCAGAGCGGCCACGTCACGGCGTCACGGCGTCACAGTGACAGTCCACGCCGATACGCCCCTGGTGAATACGACCAGGAACGGGCCGGAGAGGCTCTCGCACGACCAGTGGTATAGGTCCTGCTGCTCGTCGCATCTGAGGTTCGCGACACCGTCGCCGTGTTTCGCGACGATGGCGGTTTTGGCGGCGGCTGAGGCGCAGTCGTGCGCCTGCTCGGCCGGCGTCGTCCTCGTGACGGTGCAGACGGTCGGGTCGCCCGCCAGGGGCCCTTTCGCGAGCGGCCGGCAGGCGGCGAGGCTCCGCGTGGACCCGCAGACGCGGCCGGCCGGGAGCGGGCGCGCCCAGACCGTCACCGTGCCGGAATTGGTCGATGCGCCGCTTGATCCTTCGATCTGCCAGACCATCCGGCAGCGGAACCCGGTGTAGGTGCCGTGGCGGGCTTTGGTTGCGCCGACGCATCGGCCGCCCAGCGTGCCGGGGTGCGGGTATTGGAGGGCGGTGAGGGCTTTCGCCATGTGGGCGGGCGTCCACCAGATCGGTGTGGCGGCCTCGGCTCCGGTGGCGACCAGGGCGGCTATGAAGATTGAAGCGGCGGCGGCTCTCATCGGGTTCCTTTCAACCTTGAAATCCACAGGCGTGTTTGACTAAAGTGCGGCTGGCGTCCGGCCCCTCCATACCGCCCAACTTCCGACGAAAGCGGGGAGAAGACGATGAGGCAGGACGCGAGCGGATTCACGGGCCAGCCTTCCGAGGACGTGTGGCAGCGACTCCGCCGTCTGAGGGCTGATCTTCGAGCTTCCGAACACGAGCTCGAAGACGAGCCAGAGACCGGTTCGTCTTATCCCTCCACTTCAGAAGATCCTCGACCGTCTCTCCGAGTTCTTGAAGGTGGCCGCGGCCGCGCGGCGTAGCTGCTTCTGGATCGCGAAGCACCTGGATCTCGTCCAGCGTTGAGGCCTTCACGCCGGTCAGCTTGATGTAGGCGCGCCTGTGCTCCGCTGGTAGCGAACGATCGCCGCGCAGGAATGCGTTGTAGGTGCCCTTGGCCGTCCCAGTGGTCACGTGTGCCTCGGTGGCGACCGCCTGGAAGAAATCCCGCATGGCGCCGCGCGCTGTCCCGTAGCGGCGCCCTATGGCGTCCTGGAGGGCGCGCTGGGGTGTGCCGGGCTCATATAGGAGCGTTCGTGCTGCCACCGGTGCCACCAAGCGTGTCCCCGATGGGCCCTGAAATCAAGAAGTGGCAGCAAATTGCCACCATTTGACACCGGTGGCATTAGGTGGCATAGTCCGTGCCACCTTGAGCGCTACCGCGACAAGCAGATTCGAGCAGAGGGTCCGTGAACGGCTCCTCGAGAACAAGCTCGCCGGCCGGACGCCCGACAGCATCCGTGGCCTCGCCCGAGCAATGGCGAACGGCGACCCGGCAAGGGCTGAGGGTTTCAAGCGGTCGCTCTTTAAGTGGATGGCGGCCGGTAAGCCCTTCCCGAGTGTCGAGAGCCGCGCGCTCGTTGCAGCTGCGCTCGGCATTGCTCGTGAGGAACTGGCCGAAGACGATGACGAGGAGGCCGACCCGGCCATGCGTGAGTCGTTCGCCCTCTTCGTCGACCTCATGGGTCGCTTGCAGGACCGGAAGCCGGTCCGCGAGGAGTCTCCCGCGTGACCGCCGCGCTGCTCGTGTTCGCGTTGTTCGCGTGGATCCCGCTGTTCGTGTGGTGGCGGTTCTGCCGGTGACAGGCCTTCTCGCTGTCCTGATCCTCGGCTGGGTGTACGGGCTCGCCTGGTTCGCGTGGGACGACATCCGCGAGTTGTGCGCCCGGGAGCTTGAGCTTGACCGGCTCTGGGAGGACGAATGAAAGCGCACCGTCACGCCCCTGCCTGGTTCGTCCGTTGGTACATGGGCCGTGTCGCCGGGCGTTACTGCCCATGCGAATGGCCGATCAAGGTCAAGCGCCTCATCCGCGTGTGCTCATGGTTTGACGACGAATACGACCGGCTCGACTTCATCCGGTTCGCCGGGTTCCACATGGGAACCACGACGACTGCCTCGTCAACTCAGAACATCGGCGTTAAGTGGACGAGGTTGAAGCATGGCGGTCGAGGCTGATGAACCGCCGGATCCGCCGCCTCGTCATGTACCGGTATTCCGGCCCGTCCGCGACGTGGCCGTTGGGGGATCCTGCCTGTCTGTCCTGGGGGCCGCAGCCCGGGATGGCGGCGGGATCTCCGAGCGGCTGGCCGTTGGGTAAGCCTGCATCCCCCCTCTCCCCAGAGACCACAGAAGAGGGTGCAGGCTTCCCGAGCGGCTCCGGAACCATCGGCCGGGAACTCCTGGACGAGCCGGCCGCGGCGCCCGTCACCGTTGGGGATGACGCGCAGCAACGGGTGCCGTCCGGGCCGCTCCAAATCCGATACCGCGACCGGCGAGACGCCGCATGAGCGTCCGCCAGAAGGAGCACCGCATGGCGAGCCCCGCAACACACCTCGAAAGGACGCGCTCGGGTATGCAGGCGCGCGGCGCAGCCGTACGGGCGCTGATCCTCGCGCATACCGACGAGTTCGAGCAGCTGCACGGAGACGCCCGCGAAGCGGCTGGCCTGCCGCGCGAGAAGCAGAGCAACACAAGGACGCCGCAGACTCTCCGCGCACAGATCGAGCGTGCACGGAACCGCGTGGCGAAGTGGGAAGCCGAACTCGCCGCGATGAACGGGAACGGCGCATCCGCTTGATCTCTGACTTCCTCGTGTCGACGGAGGAACGCGCATTAGCGATGCGCGATCAGGGTCGCCCTGTCGGCGAAATCCTGGCGACCCTCGGAATCTCGCAAACGACGTACTACCGGTACACGAGGCCGGAGTATGCCGAGGCGGGGCTGCGTGCCAGCCGGGAGGCGAAACGGCGACGCACCGGGACATGCAAGCTCTGCGGTGGCAAGACAAGCCTCCGCCGCGATTCATCCGGTCCCGCCGACGTGTGCGGCAGTTGTTCGGCCGACTATTACGGCCCTTTGTGGTCGCAGGAGCGGCGCGGGCATGGCCCGGTCGTTGAGAAGGCGCTCGCGTTTGTCGGCGAGCAGCCGCGGCGTTACAGCGAGATCAGGGACCACTGCGGTATCACGTCCGGCCACACGAGCGTCCTGGTTCACAGGATGCTGCAGTACGGGTTCATCGAGCGTGTTAGCCGCGGCGTGTATCGGAGGGCGGCCGCGTGACGCCGAAGGAGAAGGAGCTGGAGACCCGCAAACGTCTCGGCACACGCCACCCCCGGAGTGAGCGTGCCCCGTTCCGGCCGACCGCGCCCACCCGGACCCCGCGCGCCACCGGGGCGCCCCGGGCAGCGATCAGCCACGACGAAGGCGGCCAGGCGTGACCATCACCCGCAGCGTCGCGCGTGACCGGATCCTGCTCGCCGAGCTCGAAAACCTGTGCCTCCGGTTGGAAGAAGCCAAGGCGGAGCTGCGGCAGGCGTTCGCGGCCGACGACGTCCGCGGCGCCCTGGCGGCAGCGACACGCTGCGAGTCCGTCGGGTTCCTGATGGGCGAACTGAGACGCAATCACGAAAGGAATCGATGAGCCAGATCGCCGAACGGACACCGATGCAGGAAGTCGTCGCGCAGGTCCGCTCCGACACCTTCAAGCAGCAGATCGCGCTCGCGCTCCCCGGCAATGTCAGCCCCGAACGGTTCCAGCGCGTAGCCGTCACCGCGATCCAACAGACGCCCGAGCTGATCACCGCCGACCGTGGCAGCCTGTTCGCGTCGATCGTCAAATGCGCCCAGGACGGCTTGCTCCCCGACGGGCGAGAGGCAGCCTTCGTGGTGTTCAAAGGACGCGACGGCAAACAGGTGCAGTACCTGCCGATGATCGGCGGTTACCGGAAGATCGCCGCCAAGCACGGGTTCACCATCTCAGCCGATGTCGTCCACGAGAACGACGACTTCGCGTGGACGAAGGTGCCGCCGAACCTCGACCACACCTACGACCCGTTCAGCCCGCGCGGAGAAATCAAGGGCGCCTACGCGGTCGCGTTCGACCGGGAAGGCCGCCTCGTGGCGCCGCCGGTCGTGATGGGGCTGGAAGAGATCGCGAAGGTTCGCGCGGTTTCGCGCGCCGCCGACTCCGAGTACGGGCCGTGGAACAAATGGTTCGAGCGGATGGCCGCCAAGACCGTCGCGCGCCGGCTGTTCAAGGAGCTGCCGCTCGGCGACCTCGAAGAGCATGAAGCGCGGATCGTGGAAGCGGCGGACGACGAAGCCGACCTGCCTATGGCAGCGGCGGGGATGAGCACGGATGAGGCGAACATCGCTGCGCCGCTCACCAACCTCGCCGTCCCCGTGAGCGCCCCGCCGCAGGATGAGCCGCCGCTCGAAGGCGAGTACGAGCAGGCGTGATGGAAGCCGCTGTCGCCGCTCCGACGCTCCGCTGGTCGTCCGTCAAGGACTGCCCCCGCAAGGCCGTCTACGAGGCCACAGGGGCGCCCGCGCGGCAGCGGTCAAACAAGGAGGAGCGGATCCTGTTCCGCGGCCAGTCGCTCGGCCGCGACTACGCCGCGTTCCTCGCGCAGACGCACGGCGCCGAGAACGTCGAGACGGAGGTGCCGATCCGGTGGCCGCTCGGGACAGGCCACATGGACATCTACCTCACCGCGACCCGGACAGCGATCGAGGTTCTATCCACCCTGCACGCGTCCGACCAGATGATCCAGTCGAAGCTGCTCCAGCTCGTCGGCTACATCGAATACGCCGACTTCCCCGTCGACGCGGGAGCGCTCGTCATCCTCAACCCGTCCGACTTCGGCGAGGACGTGTTCCCGGTCGCGCGCACCTCACGCGTCTACAAGGACCTCGTCGACGAGATGCGAGAGCGTGTCGCGCAGGTGCAGGCTTGGGCCGCGGACCCGACGCTGATCCCCGCCAGGGTCTGCGGTAAGCCTGCAGACGCGATCGGCCGGTTCTGCCTCCACGCCGCCCACTGCTTCGAAGGATGGGAGCCGCCGCCGCTGCATCTGGTCGACGACGCCGAAGCCGACATGCTCGCGTCGCGCTGGTACGCGTTGAAAGAGCAGGAGCGCGGCGCGGCGAAGGTGACGAAGGATCTCGCTGACGAGCGGAAGAAGGTTGAAGGCGAGCTTGTCGAGCGTGTCCCGGTTGGTCAGCATCAGGTCGGCGGCTGGGCGGTCACGCGCACCCATGTTCAGCGGTCCGCCACCGTCGACCTGAAGAAGGCCGAGATCGCCGGCTATCCGGTCGAGTCGCTCGGAGAGTTTCTCCGTGACGGCGCCGAGTACGACACGTTCAAGGTCGCTCGGCTCGACGAGGCGCCGGAGGACTTCGGGGAGGTGCCGTTCTGATGGTCGCAATGGCCGGCGATTTCCTGGACGCCGACGTCGACGAGCTCCGGCAGGATCTGGAAGAAACGATCCGGGTGCTCAGACGGCTGAAGGCCGCGCACGCGTCGAATCCGCAGCAGGCGGCGACGATCGCCGTGCAGATCGAAGCGTGCCAGCGGCATTTGGAGATCCAGCGAGCGAACCTGGAGGCCGCGACGTGACCGCGATCAAGCGTGTTGACGCTTCAATGGAGGAGCTACGGACCGCGCTGATCTTTTGGGTCGAGCGTGCTCGCCGCTTCGAGGAGAAGCTGGACTCCTTCGCGTACATGAAGGCACGGGGCGTCACAACGCCAGAGTTCGCGCTAGGAAATAGCGTCTTCGAGGAGTCGCTGCCGACTCTCGCGGACATCGTGGGCCTCGTGCCAGACATGCTTAACCGGGGAGACGATGATGTCTGACATCGAGTGCGAACACGGCGTCGTTTATGGTGAGGCCGGTCGTTGTGAGGAATGCCGGGGCGAGTTCAATGCCCCGCCGGTGCCGTCTGACGTGCTGGCTAAACGGATTCTTCGGATGGCTGCCCGCGACGCGTTGGAGCTTTCGGCCGCGCTCACACCGAAACCTGGGACGGTCGCGCATCTCGACTTCTGCGGTGCTTTGTCTTGCGACGACGGTGGTACTCCCGAGTTCCCGTCGCTTGTCTGCACGTTGCCGGTCGACCACGACGGGATGCACAAGCAGGACGGCGTCCCCTGTGCGTGGATGCGGCCTGACGAGTTGGCTGTCTTGTCCGGCCGCGAAAGCAGACGCCCGTGACCGTCTGGTACGCCGTCCTGGCCGGCCTCGTCGCGGTGTGTCTGCTGGCCGCCTGGAAAGCAACCCGATGAGCGGCACGGAAGCCCGCGAACGCGCCCGCTACCGCACGATCGTGGTAGATCCTCCATGGCACTACGACTCATGGCCGACAAGTCCCGCACGGGTTCCTAAGGGCGCGATCTTCGACGGACGGCGAACACCGATCAAGTACGCCACCATGACTGTGGACGAGATCGCCGCGCTGCCTCTCAGCAGCCTTGCCGAGCCGTCAGGCTGCCATCTCTACCTCTGGACGACGAACCGTTACCTCCGAGCCGCCTACGGCGTCCTGGAGGCGTGGGGAGCCCGTCCGTCGCAGCTCCTCGTCTGGGCCAAGACGCCGATGGGGATCGGACCCGGCGGCGACTTCGCACAGAATGCGGAGTACATCCTCACCGGCCGCATCGGTTCACTTCGCCCACTTGAACGCGTGGATTCCGTCTGGTTCAACTGGCCGCGCACGGCTGTCCATTCAAAGAAGCCGGAGGCGTTCCTAGACCTTGTGGAGCGAGTCTCGCCCGCACCGCGCTTGGAAATGTTTGCGCGTCGTCAGCGGCTCGGTTGGGATACCTATGGCGATCAAGCGTTACAGCACGTCGAGGTCGCATGAGGACGCTGGACGATCTGCAGCAAATGTGCGACGCACCGTCTGACGCCTACTCAGCGGGCGCATGGTGCGAGGCGGCCAACGACCTGCTCGTCCATGCGCTCGAATCCGAGCGGCGGTTCATTGAAGTCTGCGGAGAAGGCATGGCGGCCGATGCCGAGGTGGCGCGGCTGCAGACGATCCATGACGCAGACTGCACAATCCACTACTGCCAGCCGCCGTGGCGATGCTCTTGCGGTCGCGCTCAGGCTGAGCGGGCTGTGGCGGAGGCGGCGACACTCCGGCAAGCCCTCTCCTGGTACGCCGACACGGCGAACTGGACGCAGCCCACCTCGTGGGGCGGCCGGATCTTCGACGACGAAGGCGCCGCCGTAGCCGACTGCGGAGAACGGGCGCGGGCCGCTTTGGCTGCTGGGGAGGCCAGCCGGTGACCGCGCTAGCCGCCCGCTTGCCAGAAGCCGAGCTCGCCCGTCAATATCGGGAATCCTTGAAGGACAAGAGCTACCGCGCCTACCCGCTCGGCCAGGAAGCCGGCCGCTACCTCCGCGCGAAACGGAAACGGCTCACCACCGACTCCTACCGCGACTACGAAGCCTGCCTCGACAAGCTCGCCCGCCACTTCACCGATCTCCAACTCGCCGACCTCGAGCCGCCAGTCGGCACCGAACGGCTCGAAGAGTTCCTCGACCACCAATGGGGAGCGCGGGCGCCACGCACCTACAACAAGAACCACTCGATCCTCAGCGACTTCTTCAAGTTCCACGTCATGCGCGGCGCCCTCCACGGCAACCCGATGCTGCCGATCACGAAGGCGAAGAAGCGCGGCGTTCACCGCGAACTGTTCTCCCCTGACCAGCGGCTCGCGATCTTCGCTGCCAACCCCGGCCAGCCGGACGTCAGCGCGCTACGGCTGCTGCTGACCTACGGGCTCCGGAAAGGCGCGCTTCGGAACGTCCAGTTCCGACACTTCGACTTCGCTCGGCGGCGGCTGACGATCTTCACGAAGGGCGAGACCGTGCAGCGCGTCCAGATCCCCGACCCGGCGTTCTGGGGCGCCCTCGAAATCCACATGCGGACGGTCGAGGCGGCGCCGGAGCACTATCTTCTCTGTCGCCAGAAGACCGTCCCCGTCGCGTTCGGGCCGAACCGGAAAGCGACCTCGTTCCGGACCGTCACGTTCCCCGCCGAGCCGATGGGAGGCCACGGCCTCCACTCCTGGTGGTATCGCTGCCTATCGCGCGCCGGCGTCACATCGGAAGGGATCGAGCGGGGCGAGCGGATGCACAAGGCCCGCCACACCGCCGGCCAGCGGGTCCTCGACAAGACCAAGGGGAACCTGAAGGCCGTCCAGAAGCTTCTCGGCCATGCCGACCTGTCGACGACCGGGAACACCTACACGGACTGGGACGACTACCAGCTCGCCCAGACGCTCGAGGAGATCGCAGATGGCGATGAGTGAATCGTTCCCGCCGCTCGCAGACGAAACCCCTGCAAACGGCGTGATTAGTGGAGGCGGCGGGAATCGAACCCGCGCAACGTTCCCGCCGCTAGAGGCCTGGACTGCATGGGCTGCCGGTCTGTTCGAGGGCGAAGGGTGCATCACAGCAGAGCGGCGCTCCGGCAACCGCAAGATGCGTCTCGTTCTAAGCGTGTCGTCTACGGATCATGATGTGCTTGAACGGTTCCACGCAGTTGTGGCTGCCGGCAAGATCTTCGGTCCATACCAACGCGGGCATCTAAAGCCACATTGGATCTGGCATTGTTCGCAACTGCCGGATGTCGAGAGAATCTGCGATCTCCTCCGGCCATTCCTAGGTCAACGGCGATGCGAAGCAATCGATCGCGCGTCGCAGCAGAAGCGTAACGCGGACGCAGCCTGGCGTCCGCTACGCCGGAGCCGCGTGCTTTTGATCCATGGGCAGTTGCCGATGGCGGATTCCGACCATTCTGCCCACGCTGGCGGGTGCGGGTCGTGAACGGTTTGGGCGGTCCCGGCAGACGCCACGATGACAGTGCCGCTACGGCTCGTGTTCTCGCGTGGGACGGCGCGCCGACAAATGCGTGCGATCATCGGGGGTGCCCGAATCGTCCCGTGATCCACGCCGAATTGTCGGCTCCGGGGACCGAGTACGGTGCCGAAGCTGACCTTTGCGAGGAACATCTCGGCGCGCTCACCGAGCAGGGCCGCGCGTTCCTTGTCGCGCTCGGACTGATCGAGCCGTCGACCGAGCTCGAACGCAACATCGTGGCCGCGATGGGAGAGCACCTATGAGCGACTCTGCCGCTACGGAGTACGTCCTGTCGCACCCGAACGGGCCGTTCCACAAGATCGACCTGCTCGCCGGGAGCCTTGTCGTGGAGAAGTACATCTACGGGACGCGCTCAGGCGGCGAGGGCGTCCAGTGGCTTGCTCAGAGCGTGGACGCGGACGGCAACCTGCTGCTGCACGAGGCTTGCCGGACGCGCAAGGAAGCGCTGGAGGTGCTAAGCCGTGTCTGAGAGCCGCTGGTGGGCTGTGACGTATCGCGGCACCGCCGAGATGGTCGTGTGGGTGCAGGCCGATTCCGCGACTGAAGCTAAGGCGGCTGCCGAGCGTACCGAGTACGACGACGCGACTCCGGTCGAGTTCGTCAAGGGCAAGCCGTACACGATGAAGGCGAAGCCCGACCCCAACCACACGCCGGGGGACGACTATGCCGAGTGAGCGCCAAGATCGCGATGCCGCTCGGGTACGGATGGGATCGTTGACTTGGACGCAGCGGGTGCGTAGCTGGCTCGCGGGCAAGTTGTTCGCACTCGCCGGTCGGCTCGACGAGTCCTACGACGTGTGGCTGGACGACGCGCAGAGAAGGGCACGATGAGCGATTCTGCCGCCCAGCCTCTCGGATGTCGTTCGTGCGAGACTGCTCCCGCACGCGCTGACTGGCGTGCGGGAGGAGGTGATGCGAGAACATGAGAAGGTTTCTGCTCCGTCTGCTGACGCGCGAAGTCCCGCTCGTGTACTTCTCGGACGGGGACGTGTTCGATCCTCGTCGTCACGCGATCCCAGCGAAGCCGCAGGGCATCGTCCGTGAGAACCTGACGGCGCGCGAGTGGCGTTGGAAGCGAGTCCGACATGCCGACTGATCGCTCGGATGCCGCAAAGGCGAGGCTCTCGTTCCGCGTCCTATATCGGTACTTCCGCTCGGGCGGCATATACCGCTACCACCCGAAGTCTCGTCGCGCCGCGCTGTCGTTCGCGTGGGCGTACTGGCGGAAAGGAGCCACACGTTGACTGCCGCTTGGGACGCTGAGTACGAGGCGCTCGAAGCAGAGGCGACGAAGCTCGTCCCGCTCTTCTCGCCGTGGGATAGCCCGCAACCCTCGTGGGGTCTAGGGTCATTCGGAACCGTCGAGCCGTCCGATGACGGACGCCACCGCGTCTGGATGAGCAGCCTTGCTCGGCGCGGGTTGGGCACCGAGACGACGCTCGACCTTGCCCAGCTTCGCGCTGCCGCGATCACGCTGCTCGTCTACTGCGAGGCCCACCGTGGGAGGGCGACACGATGAGCGGCCGTCACCCTTGGCCTCCGCCGTCGAAGAAGCAGCACGCTTCGGACTGCGCCGTCAATAACGAACCGGCGCTCCGGGCTGGCCCGTGCGACTGCGGTGCTCACTCGAATGCCGCTTGCCCCCATCGTTTCCGTAACGGTCGCCTCGCGTGGGAGCGGATCGGCAAGTTCATCCGCTGCCGCGTCTGCGGCCTCGCTTCGGAGGTCATCCAGTGACATGGTGGCTGTGGATTCTCGTGGTGGTCGTCGCATTGATCGGCTTCTCGCTGGTCAGCGGGGCTGAGGATTACCGGCCCAGGAGGAAGCCGTGAACGATTCTGCCGCGCCGGTTCACCAATCCGACATCGACGCTGGACGCGAGCCTGCCCGCACACCACGTCAACTTGCGAGCGCCGTCAGGCAGGACACCTGCACGGCGGGTACGGAGTGCTACAACGCCGAGTTGCTGATCGAGCGCGGCGACATCGAAGGGGTGCGCGCGTGCGTCGAGCGAATCAAGGCGGCACTCGTCCGGGCCGAAGCCAAGATGGCCCTCGCAATCGAGGCTGAACGTGGCTGCTGTGCCGCTCCGACTCGTGAACGCCTCGACTGGATCGCGCGGTGGGCGCGTGGCTGGAAGGAACTGCTTGCGGACAGGTCGCTCGACCACTATTACGAGCAGCTTCCGCTGGAAGTCGCCGTCGACATGATCCTCGAACTGACGGAGGCCCAGCGTGTCGTCGCCTGACGCCGCTTTTCTTCGCAGGCCCCAGCTCGTCCTGAGCCTGTGCGACTACAGCGGCGTCTGGAGCCAGCCTTACGACGAGGACGGCTATGACGTGCTCCGCGTCGATCTACGCCACGGCCAGGACGTGCGGCTCCTTGAACTTCCCGACCGGATCGTCCACGGCGTTCTCGCTGCGCCTCCATGCACTGTGTTCGCCAACTCGGGCGCACGGTGGGAGCGTTCGGAGCGCGAGATGCTCGACGGCCTGTCGATCGTGGACGCTTGCTGCCGGATCATCCTCGCCGCGAGGCCGTCGTGGTGGGTGCTGGAGAATCCGGCCGGGAAGCTGTCCCGCTATCTCGGCAAGCCGACGATGACGTTCCAGCCGAACGAGTACGGCGACCCGTATACGAAGCTGACGTGCCTGTGGGGGTCGTTCAACGCGCCCGTGCGGGAGCTTGTGGCGGCGACGGAGGGCTCGAAGATGCACCGTGTCGCTCCGTCGCCGGAGCGGGCTCAGATCCGTAGCGAGACGCCAGCCGGGTTTGCTCGCGCATTCTTTGAGGCGAACCCGTGACGGGAGAAACCGCCAATGCCGCGTTCGTCTGCGACCACGATGAGAGGCCGACGATTTCGGTTGCCGGTCATGCTGGCCGCGCTGGTCGGAATGGTTCCGGGACGAGCGCGGAGCGGCGCGAGGCTATGGAGATTCCGTGGCTCGCCGCTGACGCGCTCTCGGAGGCGATCCCGCCGACGTACACCGAGTCGATTGGTCGGCAGCTTCTCGCCAACCTGAAACAGGAGGCCGCAGCGTGAATGACGCTCCTGTTCGTTCCGCCAAGCCCGGCGCCGTGACGCCGGCGGCCGTGTCAGCCATCGGGGGGACCGAGGCCTGAAGTGGCTGACGCTCGTTCTCGTCACTGCGTTTGTAGCGTGCACGACAGCCGGAGCGGCACCGATGCCCCGCTACTGGCACGCCTCCCGTTGGTTCCTCCGGGATGCCCTCTGCCTTCACCACTACGAGGGCGCCTGGCACAACAACACCGGCAACGGATACTTCGGCGGTCTCCAATGGCTCCCGAGCACGTGGCTACGGGCGGGCGGCCGCTACGACGTGAGTTTCAACCATCCCGGCGACCGTCGCTATGCGTTCACCGCGTCGCCGCGCGAAGAGATTTACCGCATGTGGCTGACGTATCTGAAGGACGGTCGCTCGTTTCACGAGTGGGGAACTGCTGCGCGTTGCGGCCTCAGGTGAGCGCGTGACGCGGACGTACAACAAGGGGACCGCTGAGCAACGCTTCCGCGCACGTCTGCTCGTGGTGGAGTCGGGCTGCTGGGAATGGCAGGGCAGCCTGCTCAAAAAGGGGTATGGACGTTTCGGCTTCAGTAGCAAAGAGGTTGTCCTCGCGCACCGTTTCGCCTGGGAGCTCGAGCATGGAGCGATACCGGACGGCCAATGCGTCCTTCATCGCTGCGACAACCCGCCGTGCTGCAATCCGGCGCACCTCTTCCTTGGAACGCGGGCTGACAACAACCGGGACATGTGGGCGAAAGGGCGAGCCCGCATCGCTAACCGTCAGGGCGAACGTGCGAACAATGCCAAGCTGACAGAAGCCCAAGTCATTGAGATCCGCCGCCGCTATATCCCGCGCGTTGTTACCTGCAAGATGCTCGCCGCGGACTACGGCGTAACTGAGCACACGATCGACGCCGTCGTCTCTCGACGCAACTGGGCGCACGTCAGATGATTCAGCGGCCGCTCGTCGAGGTCGCCGCCACCCCCAGGCTGACGCCGCGGCAGGAGTGGGCATGGCGGATCGTCTGCGCTTCAGCCGGTGGGGCAACCGCTCAGGAAGTCGGTGCGCTGCTGCATTCGGTGAAGGGCAAGCATTGGGTCACTGACCCGTGCGAATGGTGCACGTCGGAGGGGCTGTCGGTCCTGCGCTCGAAAGCTTTGCGCCCGCTCGTCATCCGCCGCCGCACCGGACTCTGGGAGCCGCGCGAGAAGGCTGACCGGACGGTCGACCGCGGCTCGCAGCTGTCTCAGCTTCCGGGTTGGCTCGAGGGATGATCCGCGTCGACCCGCCCGTCCGCCCCGGCGACCGCTGCGTCGTCTGCGGTGGTGAGCGTCGTCCGGAGCGGTCGCGCCGCTACGCAGGCTACGAAGCCGAGCAGGATCCGTTCTGCTGCACCGAGCATGCGCGCGTCTACCACGGGTGTCCGCTGCCGGCGGCGGCGACCGGGCCCACACGAAACAGACGGAGGAGGGCCGCGTGAACGACGACAGGGAGGCCGCTTTCATCGCTCGACTTCGCGAACGCGCCGAGGAGGGTCACGCCGACCTCGCCGATCCGACAAGTTGCGTCGTCTACTACGACGAGATGACTGCGTTGCTCGACCTTGCCGAGGCAGCGTGGGTGCTCCGTGTCCCGAAGCGCGAGCTTACGACGCTTCATCACGCGCTCAGGTTGGCGGCGAAGCATCCCACGATGTCAGCGGAAGAACGGGCAGAATTGGAGCAACTCGCCGACGTGTGTTGGAACGAACACGCGTCGCGCGTAGCGGCCCGCTTGGAGGCCAACGGTGTCCTCTGATCGCAGTGGCATGATTGCCTGCCCGACCCCGTCGAAGCTGGCGTACACGTCGCGTCGTGAGGCTGCCACGTTCGCCAGACGCGCCACCGGCCCGCAGTTCGGCGGCCAGCTGCGGCCGTACCTGTGCGCGTGTGAGCGCTGGCATCTCACAAGTATGCCGCGCAGGCAGGGACGGAAATGGCGGAAACGAGACGCCGCATGACCGTGACGCTGACAATCATCGGCACCCCGGCCCCGCAAGGTTCGAAGACGAAGACACGCTGGGGGATGCGCGAAGACAACCCGCACACGAAGCCGTGGCGCGCAACCGTCGCCGCAGTCGCAGCCGAACAATGGGAAGGCAAACCGTTGATCGACTGCGCGGTCGAGCTTGACGCGCTGTTCGTGTTCCCGCGCCCGAAGTCGCACTACCGCACAGGACGGTACGCAGGCCAGCTACGCGAGTCGGCGCCGCGCTGGTGCGAAGTCAAACCCGACGCCGACAAGCTCGCACGAGCGATCGGCGACGCACTCACCGGCGTACTACTCAGAGACGACAAGCAGATCGTGCAGTGGACGATCCGGAAGATCTACGGCGACCCGGCACGCTGCGAGCTCGTGCTGTCGGCCGCCGACGAGTTCGAACTGACCGCCTGAATATGCCTGTTTGCAGGGGTTTATCAGCGTCCACCCAGAAAGGCAGATATGACGACACCCGCACCGCCGGCAGACAAGAAGACCGCCACAAAAACCGCGTACCACGTTTTCGGAGTCGGAGGAGAATTCCTGCCCGGCGCACGCGACCCGGACGTCGACGTGACGAGCTTCGAACCGGGCGGCACCTACACCATCATCGCACGCAACGTCGAAGCACAATCACCGGCCGCCGCGATCCGCAAGCACGTCGAATCGGTGAAAGACGGGCACGGCGGCACGTTCGTCGCTGTCCCGGCGCGCTCGTGGCGACCGGTGAAAGTCACCGTCGAGCAGCAGACCGTCGTGAAAGTCGGGGACGCATGAACGCTGGCGAGCACAAGTGGGGCGAAGGAGACCCGTCGGTCTGGGGCAGCGCCAAGGAGCTCGCTTGGTACATCACCCACAAACACCCGCTGCTTTTCGGCATCATCGTCTTCTGCCTCGTAATGACCGCGCTTAGTAGTGGACGTTGACGCCATGAGCGCAGGCTTCGAACACTCCCACGAACTCGCCGCCGCGCACGCCGCCCTCATCGAGCTACGCCTCCACACGCGGCGTCTCCACTGGATGAGCGGCGGCAAAGGCTACGACAACATGGGCCGCCGCGAACTCGAACAGGTGCGCGTCAAGATCGACGAGGCCGACTTCTGGCTCGCCGCCGCATCCAGGTCGCTGAACGCTGGAGGTAAACGCGCCGTCGCATCCGGCTTTTGGCCGCGCGAGTAGCCGTCCGCACGACCAGCACACCGTCCAGCCTGCCGCGCGCAGGGAACGACACCCGCACCACCGAGAGGGCAAACAATTTGAGGCCACCGCAGGGGTCAACAACCGAGACGACGACGTGACGCCCTACTACCAGGACGACGCCGTCGCGATCTACCACGGCGATTGTCGCGACGTTCTGCCGACACTCGGCCAGGTCGACGCGATCATCACCGATCCGCCCTACTCAAGCGGCGGCATGTACCGATCCGATCGCGCGACCGCCACGACCAGCAAATACCAGATCGACCACGAGACGCTGCGTTCGTATGGCACCTTCAGCGGCGACAATCGCGACCAGCGCTCATTCGAAAAATGGGTCGACAGCTGGGCGACCGCCTGCTTGCCACTCGTGCCGGAAGGCGGCGGCATTGGCGTCTTCATCGACTGGCGGAACGTCGCATGTGTCATCGACGCAATCCAAGTGGCCGGCTGGGTGTATCGCGGTCTTACGCCGTGGCATAAAGGCACGGATCTGCGACCCAACAAAGGCTGGGTCTCGGTGCGGCCGGAGTGGAAGACGTACCTTGATCCGTTCTGCGGTTCAGGTTCGACACTTGTAGCGGCGAAAAACCGAGGCCGTAAAGCGATCGGCATAGAGATCGAGGAGCGGTATTGCGAGATCGCCGCCCGACGGTGCGCCCAGGAAGTGCTCGACCTCGGGAGCGTCGCATGACCGCCGCGGCCCGCGCGTTCACGGTGCAGCTCGCCGAACTCGCCGCCGACCAAGGCCTGGCATGAGCGACGGATTCGTCATCCTCGAGATCGCCGCCCGCGACCTCCCCGCCCCCCACGCCACCGAATACTGCAAGACGTGCCCCGCCATGTCGACGATCGGCTACCTGTCGCGCGTCATCAAAGCCAACGGGTCCGTCACGGTCAGATGGGTCTGCAACCACTGCGAAGCCTACGACACCGCCGGCGACCTACCGCACAGCCTCGTCACCAGCCGCGGCGTCGAAGTCGATGCGCTGCCACTCCGCGCAACGCTCGTAGACGACGGCCTCCCGGACTGCACCGTCTGCGGTGTCGCAGCCGTCGAGTTCCACCATTGGGCGCCACGCGCGATCTTCCCCGACTGGCCCGACGTCGGCGTCTACCTCTGCAAACACCACCACGACGAATGGCACGCCCGGATGCGCGCCCACGGGCTCCGCTGGCCATACGAGCTTGCCGAGGCGACGTGACCGTGTTCGCCGACTCCGCGATCCAGTACGCCACCCGTGACGGCTTCTATGTCCTACCGTTGAAACCGCGCGGCAAGCTGCCGCTCACAGAACACGGCCTCCTCGAAGCCACCGTCGACACGATGACGATCGAAACGTGGTGGGGAAAATGGCCGAACGCGAACGTCGGCATCCGGACAGGCCCGATCGTCGTCGTCGACGAAGACCAAGAAAACGCGCTCACACGGCTCGCCGCGCAGCACGGAAAGACGATCCCGCCCACCCGGATCGCGAACACCAGCAACGGACGCCGTCACTACTACTTCACCCAGCCCGAAGGGTTCCGGGTCCGCAACACCGCCGGCAAACTTGCCCCCGGCATCGACACACGCGGAGACGGCGGCTACGTCGTCGCGCCACCATCCATCCATCCAGACGGTGGCGCCTACACCTGGGAGACCGACTGGCCGATCTCCGTCATCCCCGAATGGCTCGTCGAGCTCCTTCAACCCACGAACGGGGCACGAACCGACCTCGGCCCGATCCGGTTCGCCGGTGCCACAAGCCCCTACGGCCAGCGCGCGCTCGAGCAGGAAGCCCTCGCCGTCGCCAACGCCGTCGAAGGCACCCGCAACCACCGGCTCAACATCGCCGCATTCAGCCTCGGCCAACTCGTCGCCGGCTCCGAGCTTGACGAGACCGACGCCAGAAACGCGCTCACTCAAGCAGCGCACGCATGCGGGCTCAGCGACACCGAAACGAAATGGACGATCGACAGCGGCATCAACGCCGGCATCCTCAAACCCCGAAGCGCACCCGAAACCGGTGGCACGGCCACACCGAAACTCAGGCTCGTCGAAGCGCCACCCGACCCGGCCGCCGTAGCGCGCGAAGCCATCCCGACACGCGCCGTCGACGGGCACACGTTCATCACCGGCGAACCCGACACAATCCCCGCCTCCTGGGGAAGCCACGACCAAGTCCTCTGGGCCGAAGGCGAAGGGCTCATGCTCGTCGGACCCGACGGCGTCGGCAAAACCACACTCGGCCAGCAGCTCGTCCTCGCCCGCATCGGCCTCCGCGACAACCTGCTCGCCCAGCCGGTCAAGAAGGCGCGAGGCAAAGTCCTCTACATCGCCGCCGACCGGCCCAGGCAGGCCGCACGCTCATTCGGCCGCATGATCAGCCCCGCCGACCACCAGACCCTCAAAGAACGTCTCATCGTCTGGCGCGGACCGCTCCCCTTCGACATCACCAAAGACCAGGGCGCCCTCGCCGGCCTCGCCGAAGAACTCGAAGCAACCGACATCTTCATCGACAGCCTCAAGGACATCGCCGTCGACCTCGTCAAAGACGAAGTCGGATCCCGCGTCAACATCGCCTTCCAGGAAGTCATCGCCCGCAACCTCGAGCTCTGCTCCCTCCACCACCAGCGCAAAGAAGGCCGCGACGGCGGCGGCAAACCCAAGAAGCTCTCCGACGTCTACGGGTCACGCTGGCTCACCGCCGGTATGGGCTCCGTCGCCTGCCTCTGGGGCGAACCAGGCGACGCCCTCGTCGAATTCCTCCACCTCAAACAGCCCTCCGAAGACGTCGGGCCGCTCCACCTACTCCACGACCACCGCGCAGGCAAGACCACGATTGAGACCGGCACGAGCGCCTGGGAGATCCTCATCGAATACGCCAAAACCGGGCTCGAGGTACGCACCCTCGCCGAACGGCTCCACCAGAAAGACAAGCCCGAACGGAACGAGATCGAGAAGGCCCGCCGCACCCTCAACGGCCTCGTCGACAAGGGCGTCGCGACCTGCACAACCAACATGAACGGCCAAACCGTCTACAAGCCTGTGGAAAACCATGCGTGACCCCCTGCGTGACCGTCAACCATGCGGAATCGTGACCTCCGTGACCCCCCGCGTGATCGAAAACGTGACAGGGGTCACGGCAGGGGTCACGCAGGGTCACGTTTGGCTCAACCATGCGTCACGCTCAAGGTCACGCCTCCCCCTACGGGGGAGGATGGCGATGAATTTCGCCGCCACCGTCGACCTCGACCAGCCCGCCGGCACCCTCGAGGAGAACCCATGAAGCCCGAACGCGAACAACCCTGGAAGCGCGCGTACGACCTGCTACGCGATCCGCGCTTTGCCGCCTTCCTAATCGGCCACGGCGTCCGCGACCCTCGAACGCTCACGATGGGACAACTGGCCCGCCTCATGACCGATTACAGGACCGGAGACCGAAGCCAGTGACCGGCGACCGCTACTGGCAGACCGCCTGATGAGTTGGGCCAGCCTCCACCCCGACGTCCAAACCGTCGCCCAGACCACCCTCACCCAAAAACAACTCGACGTCTGGAAACTCGAACTCGCCGGCGCCTCCGAAAACCAGATCGCCCGCATCCTCGACTGCTCCCGCTGGACCGTCCGCGACCACCTCGCCACCGTCACCGACAAACTCAGCCGCGCCGGAATCCGCCAATCCGTCACCGGCCGCTTCTACCTCAAGGAGACCGCATGAGCCAGCCGCTCCCCCGCTTCCGGCAACGCCAAGACGAAGCCGAACGGCTCCGCCGCATCGCCCGCATCTGCGTCGACACCGACACCCCCATGCCGAACCCCGCCCTCGGCTACCGCACCGCACCCGGCGACCAACGACGACTCCGCTACATCCCCGTCCACGCCCGCGGCGTCGGCGGAACCATCCCCGGCACCGACCCGCTCGCCCAGATCATCGCCGCCGAACAGCGCAACAACCGGGCCGCCTAGACAACGTCCGACCCGACGCGCTACACTCCCGGCCGCTAGGAGACGCCAGTGACCAAGGCCCTGAACGACCTAGCCTGACGAGCACACCCGCCCGCCAGTCGTCGCGCCACACGTGTCACCACAGCCGCTCGAGAGGGCGGCTTTCTCATGCCCAAACCCGCCCGCCGATGAGCTGGACAGTCTGGACATGCCACCAGAAACGCGTCCAACCGAAACCAGCCGCACCGCCGAAGCCGGCCGAAACGAAACCCGAACGGTGATCCTCAAAGTCTGCCCCCGCCACGGACCCGTCCCGCTCACCGGCTGCCCGAAATGCAAAGCCGACGACCGGAACCGCCGCAACCAGCGCGTCCGCGACTACGGCTACTCGTCGAAGAACTGGCAGACCATCCGAACCCTCCGCCGAAACCACGCCGGCGGACACTGCGAACTCCACCTCCCCGGCTGCACGCTCATCGCAACCCACACACACCTCGACCCATCCGCGCACGGCGACCACCGCAACGCAACCATCGACCAGACACGAGCCTGCTGCGCCAACTGCTCCGGCGCCATCGACGCGCCCCGCAGCAGGGGGGGCGGAGCGCCGACGCAAAACCAGGGGGCTCCCCCAA
>Ga0207707_10000837_pt1 | contig 30250 bp, 28 predicted proteins | sample KBSC83BmetaG_FD_184336 | JGI IMG/M metagenome (GOLD analysis project Ga0207707, IMG submission 184336) | Corn rhizosphere microbial communities from Kellogg Biological Station, Michigan, USA - KBS C8-3B metaG (SPAdes) (version 2) | ecosystem: Host-associated > Plants > Roots > Rhizosphere ... | reverse complement strand
CGGCCGCAGCAGACGCACGAACACGCCTCGCTGCTCGCAAGCGTCAAGGCCGGCCTGCCGGCACTGACGCGCGCGATGGAATTGCAGCGCAAGGCTTCGACCGTCGGATTCGACTGGAACGATCCGCGCGCGGTGCTGAGCAAGATCAGGGAAGAGGCCGACGAGATCGAGGCCGCGCTCGACCGCAACGACGCGGATGAGCTCGCCGAAGAGACCGGCGACCTCCTGTTCGCGCTGGTCAACCTCGCGCGTCACGTCCGCGCCGACCCCGAAATGGCGCTTCGCCGCACCAACGCCAAGTTCGAACGCCGCTTCGCTTATATCGAGCGCGCGCTGGCGGCAAAGGGGCGGACGCTCGAGGCCGCAACGTTGGACGAGATGGACGCGCTGTGGAACGAGGCGAAGGCGGAGGAATTCGGAAAATAGCGCCAGTAGGAAAACTGTCGTCCCGGCGAAAACCGGGACCCATAACGCGTGATCTATGAAGAGTGCACGCGGCGAGTACCGCGCGCAAAAACCAAATCCTGTGGTTATGGGTCCTCGCTTTTCGCGAGGACGACACCGATGCTCAGATCGCCTGCGGCACGGCGTCGAACCGGTTCACCACAATATCCCGCTTGGTCTCGTCCACGCGCACGGTCATGTCGAAGCGGCCGTCGTGCAGTTGTTTGTTCAGCACCTCGGCATTGCGATGCAGCCATGAGATGCCGGCGCCGTCGGAGGCGTCGATCGAGAGGTTGAGCGTGGTGCGTGTCGCGGCGAGCCGCTCCTCGATTGCGACCAGCAGCGCCTCGATCCCCTCCCCGGTTTCGGCGGATACCAGGAAGCAGGGACGCTCGGCCGGGCGGCGCGCGGCGATGTTCTGCAAATTCTCGCGCTCCTCCGGCGTGAAACGGTCGATCTTGTTCCAGACTTCGATGATACGCCCACCGGCCTCTGGATCGATGCCGAGCTGCCGCAGCACCGCATCGACGTCGCGCTGCTGGGCTTCGGCGTCTTCATGCGAGATGTCGCGGACATGGAGGATGACGTCCGCCTCCAGAACCTCTTCCAGGGTGGCGCGGAACGCGGCGACGAGTTGCGTCGGCAAGTTGGAGATGAAGCCGACGGTATCCGACAGCATCGCCTTGCCGCCATGCGGCAGGCTCAGCGCGCGCAAGGTCGGATCGAGGGTCGCGAACAGCATGTCGGCGGCCTGCACGTCGGCACGTGTCAGGCGGTTGAACAGCGTCGACTTGCCGGCGTTGGTGTAGCCGACCAGCGCCACCACGCGATACGGCACGCGCTGACGCCCCGCGCGATGCAGCCGCCGCGTCGCCTGCACCTTTTTCAATTCATTCTGCAGGCGGACGATGCGCTCGCCGATCTGGCGGCGGTCCGCCTCGATCTGGGTTTCGCCGGGGCCGCCCATGAAACCGAAACCGCCGCGCTGGCGTTCGAGATGGGTCCAGGACCGCACCAGGCGGCTGCGCTGATAGTTGAGATGGGCCAGCTCGACCTGCAGCGCGCCTTCTTTCGTTTTGGCGCGGCGACCGAAGATTTCGAGGATCAGCCCGGTGCGATCGACCACCTTGGTGTTCCAGGCCTTCTCCAGGTTGCGCTGCTGGATCGGCGACAGCGCACAGTCCATCACCACCAATTCGACCGCATTGCCGCCGACGAGGCCTATGATCTCCTCGACCTTGCCCTTGCCGAGATAGGTCGCAGGGCGAATTTGAGCGATCGGAGCAAGAATCGCATCCGCCACTTCGAGGTCGATGGCGCGGGCCAGGCCCGTGGCCTCCTCCAGCCGGGCCTCGAAATCGCGCATATGATCGCCCGTTTGCGCATCGGCCTCGCCGCGGCGCATCCGCAAATAGGGCCCGATGACGATCACCCGCCCCGAGTCCTTTGCCCCTGCCGACCGCGGACGGTCAGCTCCCCCTTCCCAATTCCGGGGTTCCAATCAGTTCACTCTCAAGCCGGAGCGTCCTCGCCGCCCTCGAACAACTGGATTGGAGCGCCCGGCATGATGGTCGATATCGCATGCTTGTAGACAAGCTGCGAATGACCGTCGCGCCGAAGCAGCAGACAGAAATTGTCGAACCAGGTCACAATTCCCTGCAGTTTCACTCCATTGACCAGAAAGATCGTCAGTGGCGTTTTGGTTTTACGAACGTGATTAAGGAAGGTGTCTTGTAGATTTTGTGCGCGGTCTGCCGCCATTGTTGTTATCCCGCCATTGTTTTTTTATTTGAACCGACGGCGACCCTCTGATGGAGCCGTCCTCCGGTTGCCGCGGTCCCCAGAGATCCCCCTCCTGGGACGTTGGCCGTGCGATTAGAAGGCAGGTGCGCTTTTTAGGCAAGCCGGTTCATGCCGCCGTCATACGTAAGTCGTGGCAATCCTCATCAAAACGGCACGATGCGGCCGTTTTTATCAAGCAAATGCATGGAAGCCTCCAAAACAGGCGGCGTTAGCCGACTCCCAGTGCCTTCAGCTTGCGATGCAGGGCTGAGCGCTCCATGCCGACAAATTCCGCTGTGCGAGAGATATTCCCGGAGAAACGGCTGATCTGGGCGATCAGATAATCACGCTCGAATACCTCGCGCGCCTCGCGCAGCGGCAGGCCCATGATGTGCTCGCCGTTATTGCTGGTCGGCATCGCGGGCACCATCGAACCGACATCCTGCGGCAGCATATCGGCGGTGATGATGACCTCCGGACCGCCGCCCGCAAGGATCATCACGCGTTCGACATTGTTGCGGAGCTGACGGACGTTGCCCGGCCAGACATGCGATTGCAGCACCGCCATCGCATCCTGGCCGATCTGCCGTTTCGGCAGCCCCGTCGACGTTGAAATCTGGTCCATGAAATAATCGATCAGCTCCGGGATATCCTCGCGCCGCTCGGAGAGCGGCGGCACGCGGATCGGCACCACCGAGAGGCGGTGATAGAGGTCTTCGCGGAAGCGGCCCGCGGCGATCTCCTCCTCCAGATTGCGCGCGGTGGACGAGATGATGCGGACGTCGACATGCACCTTGGTGGTGCCGCCCTGGCGCTGGAAGGTCTGGTCGACCAGCACGCGCAGGATCTTGTTCTGGGTCTCGCGCGGCATGTCGCCGATCTCGTCGATGAACAGCGTGCCGCCATGCGCTTCTTCCAGTGCGCCTGTCTTGCGCTGCTGCTCGCCGTTGGTGAGTTCGATGCCGAACAGCTCCTCTTCCATGCGTTCCGGCGTGATCGCGGCCGCATTGATGACGACAAACGGCCCTTCCGCGCGGCTCGAGGCCGTATGCAGCGTACGCGCCGCCAGTTCCTTGCCGGCCCCGGACGGGCCGACAATGAGGATGCGGCTGTTGGCCTTGGCCGCCCGGTCGATGGTCTGGCGAAGCTGGTTCATGCAGGGCGAGCGGCCGGTCAGGATGCTCGCCGACGGCGTCATCTGCTTCAGCTCCCTCACCTCGCGTTTGAGCCGCGAGGTTTCGAGCGCCCGGGTGGCGACCAAGATCAGCCGGTCCGCTTTGAAAGGCTTTTCGATGAAGTCATAGGCCCCCCGCTTGATCGCCGCGACCGCGGTCTCGATGTTGCCGTGACCCGAGATCATCACGACCGGCAGGTCGGGATGGTCCTTTTTGACCTGTTCCAGGAGTTGCAGCCCATCGAGCTTGGAGCCTTGCAGCCAGATGTCCAGAAACACCAGATGCGGACGGCGGTTGGCGATCTCGGCCAGCGCGGAATCGCTGTCGCGCGCCGTCCGGGTCGAAAACCCCTCGTCATCGAGGATGCCCGCGACGAGATCGCGGATGTCGGCCTCGTCGTCGACAATCAGAATATCACTCGCCATCGCTCGCGCCCCGCCTGTCAGTTGCCTGTTGCGGCTTCGATTTTTGTTTCACTGTTAGTCGCTTCTGCCGGCCCATTGGTTTCTTCCACCACCGCTTTTGTTTCGGCGGGCGGCTGTTCCCGTTGCACGTTGGTCGCAGTCGGCGGCGGGCTGGCTGCTGCCGCGGCTGGGTCCTGAACCTCGATTTTGGATTTGCTGTGGCCGGTGACGGCAAAACGCAGCCGCATCCAGGCCCCGCGCTGACCCGCCCGGAAGTCGGAGGCGTCCTTCAGCTCGATCTTGCCGCCATGGTCCTCCAGTACGCGGCCAACAATGGCGAGCCCCAGGCCCGTGCCCTTTTCCCGTGTCGTGACATAGGGTTCGAGCAGCCGCTGGCGGGCCACCTTGGGCAGTCCGATACCGTTGTCGATCACATCGATCACGATGTCGTCGTTCTCGCGCGCGGCAATGACATCGATTCGACCCTTCCCGTTCTCCTTGCCGAGCTCTTCGGGTGGCACCTGCTCGATGGCTTCGGTGGCGTTCTTGATGATGTTGGTCAGCGCCTGGCTGATCAGGCGGCGATCGAATTGCGCGTGCAGCGGGTCCTGCCTGATGTCGGCCTCGATATCGAGCTCGGGATGGGCCACCTTCATCAGGAACACCGCCTGCCGCACGGTGTCGGCCACGTCCTCGCCTTCGATCACGGGCTTGGGCATGCGCGCAAAGCGGGCGAACTCGTCGACCATCCGCCTGATGTCGTCGACCTGTCGTACAATGGTATCGGTACATTGGTCGAAGATCGACTTGTCCTTTTCTTCGGTGATGGTCTTGCCGAATCTGCGGCGGATGCGCTCGGCGGAGAGCTGGATCGGCGTCAGAGGATTCTTGATCTCGTGCGCAATGCGGCGGGCAACGTCGCCCCAGGCCGAGGTGCGCTGCGCCGAGACGAGCTCGGTGATGTCGTCGAGCGTGATGATGTAGCTGTCGCGCGACTGGCTGGTCTGCTCGGCGCTGACCCGTACCGACAGGTTACGCTCGATGCCGTCGCGCAGGATCGTGATCTGGCCCTGCACCAGTCGCTGCGTGCCCTCGCGCGCGGTCTTCATCATCTCGTCGAGCTCGGGCAGCACGTCGGACAAGGGATGATCCAGCGTCTCCGATTCCGCATGTCCGATCAGCTTTTCCGCCGAACGGTTGAGGATGCCGACGTTGCCGGAGGCATCGACGCCGATGATGCCGGCGGAGGCTGAGGACAGGACCGCCTCGATGAAGCGGCGGCGGCTGTCGATCAATTCGCTGGCATTGACCAGCTCGTCGCGTTGGGTGCGCAGCTCCTGCGTCATCTTGTTGAAGGTTTCGCCGAGTTGGGCGAGGTCGCCTTCCGACCGGCGCACGGGCACCTGGACGTCCAGATTGCCGGTCGAAACGTCGCTCGCCGCTCCCATCAGCCGCCTGATCGGCGCCACCAGCCAGTTCGCGAAGTTCAACCCGATCAGCACCGACGCCATCAGGATGGTCAGCGCAATCACGGCGAACATCAGCGCGAACGCCACCTGGATGCCGAGCTTGCGCGATTCGATCTGGGCGTATTCGGCAACGCTGATTTCGGTCTGCTTCAACTGCGCCACTACCCTGGGATCGAGCAGCCGCGCGACATAGAGGAAGGTGTCGTTGAAGGCACGAAGCCTGATCACGGCCGCGACGTAATTGCCGTCGGGCAACACCGCGATTTCCGGTTCGCTCTCGTTGACATTGACGAGGAAGTCCGCCGCCGGCGGGGTGAATTTCAGGCGGATGCCGGTGTCCGCCGCTTCCAGGATGTTGGTGTCCTTGTCGATGATCATCGCGCCCGGCAGGTTGCGCGAGGCGGCGCTGGCGGTGAGCAGGTCGCGAAACGAGCCGCGGTCCTGATCGTACAGCGGCCGCGCATGGGCGATGTCGTTGGCCATGCCGAGAATATCGCCGCGGATCAATTGCGCATGCTCCTGCATGTAGGCGCGCGCAATGGTCAGGGAGTTCTGGATCACTTCGCGCGTCGGCCCCGAGAACAGCCGGTCGAGACCGCGCTCGATGGTGACGTTGGCGACGATCGAGACCATCACGGCCGGCAGCACCGCGATCACCGAGAACAGGCCGACGATCTGGACATGTAGCCGCGCCGCCGCCCGGCCGCGCCGCCTCGCCTGCACCATCTGGACGATTTCGCGGACGATGATCCCGACCAGGAGCAGGATGGTCACCCCGTTGATCATCAGGAAGGAGCGGACGACGTCGCGGGTCGGCTCGATCGGGGTCAGCCCCGTTAGCACCACGAAAGTGAGGAAGGCGGACAACAGCGCGATCCCGACCGCGAACGGCGCAAGCCACCGACGCAAGGAAATTCCCTTACGTTCGGCAAGCAGCGGGTCGAAGGATGCGGCCGAAGTCTCTGCGCTCGTCATTCCGGCAAGGTGTGTTGAAACTGTCATTGTCCCGGATTCGGGACTGATGCATTCATATCACATTGTTGCCGAATTGCGACAATTCCACGGCGCATTTTGCAGGGCACACCAGCGCTCAGGTTCAATGAGGCGGATCGCGGGGCAATGCGGTCCGGCACGACCGGAGATGGGCTACGCAGGCCGCGGGCCCGCGTCCAGATCAGCCCCAGGAGACGGTTCCGCAGCCCCTGCCGCCGCGCATTCTGTTCAGTTACTGATCAACGCGTGGATCAGCGAAGGCCGAGATACCGGGTCCCCGGACCGACCACGTCCGCGGTCAGGCCCCGCTGCGATAGACCTGAATATCGAGGTCCCTGATCTTCTTGCGCAGCGTATTGCGGTTCAGTCCCAACAAATCGGCCGCGCGGATCTGGTTGCCGCGGGTGGCTGCCAGCGCTGCGGTCAGCAACGGCACCTCGATTTCCTTGAGGATGCGGTGGTAGAGGCCCGGCGGCGGCACGCCGTTGGGAAAGCCCGAGAAGTGCGACGACAGATAGGCTTCGACCGCGCCGCCGAGATTGTCGACGCTGTGCGAGGCGTTGCCGCCTGAAGTCACGGCCGGCGGCGCCAGCTCGCCGTCGATGACCGAAGCCGTAATGACGTCCTGCGGATAGAGCGCCGCAAGCCGCCGCGCGAGGTTTTCCAGCTCGCGGACGTTGCCCGGCCAGCGGTGCTGCTTCAGCCGCTCCAGCGCCTGGGTGTCGAGCTTCTTTGGCGGCAGACCGTCCTTCTCGGCGAGCGAGAAGAAATGCCGGACCAGGTCGGGCAGATCCTCGATCCGCTCGCGCAAGGGCGGCAGCCGCAGCGGCACGACGTTGAGACGGAAGAACAGGTCTTCGCGGAACAGCCCCTGCTGAATCAGAATGCGCAGGTCCTTGTTGCTGGCGGCCACGATGCGCACGTCGGTCTTGATCGGGGTACGGCCGCCTACGGTGGTGTATTCGCCCTGCTGCAACACGCGGAGCAGCCGCGTCTGCGCCTCCATCGGCATGTCGCCGATCTCGTCGAGGAACAGCGTGCCGCCTTCGGCCTGCTCGAAGCGGCCGGAGGCGCGGGTGTTGGCGCCGGTGAAGGCGCCGCGCTCGTGCCCGAACAGCTCCGATTCAATGAGGTCGCGCGGGATCGCCGCCATGTTGACCGCGACGAAGGGGCCGTTCCGCCGCTTGCCATAGTCATGCAGCGCCCGCGCCACCAGCTCCTTGCCGGTGCCGGATTCGCCTGAAATCATCACGGTGAGGTCGGTCTGCATCAGCCGCGCCAGCACGCGGTAGATTTCCTGCATCGCCGGCGAGCGGCCGACCAGCGGAATGGAATCGAACTCCGTGTCTTCTGCCGGCGACGCCGTGCGCTCCTTCGGTTCGGCCAGCGCGCGGCCGACGATCGCGATCAATTCCTTCAGGTCGAACGGCTTGGGCAGATATTCGTATGCGCCACGCTCGGAGGCGCGGATCGCCGTCATGAACGTGTTCTGCGCGCTCATGACTATGACGGGCAGATTGGGGCGCATTTTCTTGATACGCGGCAGCAGATCGAACGCGTTCTCGTCCGGCATCACCACGTCGGTGATGACGAGATCGCCCTCGCCCTGGCTCACCCAGCGCCACAGCGTCGCCGCGTTGCCGGTCAGCCGCACCTCGTAGCCGGCGCGGGATAAAGCCTGGTTCAGTACGGTTCGGATGGCGGTGTCGTCGTCGGCGACGAGAATGCTACCTGCAGGCATTTTTGTTCCTCATCTAGTGCCCTGTGTGGCATGCAACGGCGTACCCGAAACGTCATCGCGATTGGTGTGGTCGGTGGACTGCTTTGAAGCGTTGAACATCGGCATCAGCACGCGGAAGCTCGTCTTGCGCGGCTGCGACTCGCATTCGATGATGCCGCCGTGGTCGCCGACGATTTTCGCGACCAGCGCCAGCCCAAGGCCGCTGCCGGTCTGCTTGGTCGTGACAAAGGGATCGAACAGGTTCGGCAGCAGATCCTCCGGCACACCGGAGCCGTTGTCCTTGACGCAGAACTCGAGCGGCAGCGACACCCGCGATTTCTTGCCGGGAACCGACAGGCGAACGCCGGGACGGAACGCGGTGGTGAGCTGGATCTCCGCGTCCGTGCCGAGATCGACCACGGCTTCGGCGGCGTTCTTGACGAGGTTGAGAAATACCTGGATCAACTGGTCCTGGTTGGCATGCACCGGCGGCAGTGAGGGATCGTAATCCTCGACAAAGCGGATGTTGCGGGCAAAGCCCGATTGCGCCAGCCGCTTCACGTGATCGAGCACGGAATGGATGTTGACGGGACCGCGCGCCACCGGCCGGTCGTCGCCGAACACTTCCATGCGGTCGACCAGGGTCACGATGCGGTCGGCCTCGTCGCAGATCAGCCGCGTCAGCATTCGGTCTTCCGAGGAAGCTTGCTGCTCCAGAAGCTGCGCCGCGCCGCGGATGCCCGACAGCGGATTCTTGATCTCATGCGCGAGCATCGCGGCCAGGGCGATCACGCTCCGCGCGGCGCTGCGATGGGTGAGCTGCCGGTCCATCTTGTCGGCGATGGTGCGCTCCTGCAGCATTACCACGATATGGCCGGGGCGCTCGGTGAGCGGCGCGACATGCAGGTCGACCTGGCGGTCGCCGCCCATGCGCGGCGTACCCAGATCGACCTTGTATTCGTTGACCGGCGAATGACTGGCGCGCACCTGATCGATCAGGGCGAGCAGCGGACTGCCGAACGGCACCAACTCCTTCAACGACTGGCGCTGCAGGAACTGCGTGGAGATTTCGAAAAAGGATTCGGCCGCCATGTTGGCGTCGACGATCTTTCCGTCGGGGCCGATCAGCAGCACGGGATTTGGCAGTGCGTTGAGGATGGCGTCGCTCTCCGACGGCATGGCTTTGCGATATCCTGCGGCCGAAGTCATGCAGCGGCACTCCATGCAAAATCGTCAAAGGCCTCGCCCAGTGCCTGATGCACAGAACCGGGATCTTCCGAGGTCAGAATCTTCTGCCGCCAGGCCTTGAGTTTTTCAGCGGGCACGCGCCCGGCATGAGCCGCGGCATCGAGCGCCCAGCCGAGATGCTTTCGCGCATGACGGAGCCCGATGCGAACGCCGTAATGGCGGCAGATTTCGTCATAGAGCGAACGGACGTAAGTGAGCTGCTGCGCAAGCGCAGGCGCGGTTTCCATCGCCCCGCCCTCGAGCCGCCGCCCGATCTGGCCGGGGAACCACGGCTGGCCTTGCGCGCCCCGGCCGATCATCACCGCATCGGCGCCGGATTCCTCCAGCGCGCTCAACGCCGTCTCGTAGGAGGTGATATCGCCATTGGCGACGAGCGGAATGGAGATCGCATCCTTCACGGCGCGGATCGCGCCCCAATCGGCCTCGCCCTTGTAGAACTGGCAGCGCGTGCGGCCATGCACGGTGATCATCTGAACGCCGGAGGATTCCGCGCGGCGCGCCAATTCGGGCGCGTTGCGCGTGCGATCGTCCCAGCCGAGCCGCATCTTCAAGGTCACCGGCACCTTGACCGCCGATATCGTCGCTTCGATCAGGCTCACCGCATAGTCGAGGTCGCGCATCAGCGCCGAGCCCGACTGCCCGCCGGTCACATGCCGTGCCGGGCACCCCATATTGATGTCGATGATGTCGGCGCCGGCGGCTTCCGCCATCCGGGCCCCCTCCGCCATCCAGTGCCTCTGGCAGCCCGCCAACTGCACCACATGCGGGCCGATTCCGGCCGCTTCGCAGCGCAGCCGGGAGATCCGCCGGCCTTGCGCCAGATCATCGCTGGCAGTCATCTCGGAGACCACGAGGCCCGCTCCGAGTCGGGCGGCGAGCCTTCGGAAAGGCGCGTCGGTGATGCCCGACATGGGTGCCAACAGCACCCGGTTGATGACCTGAATGTCACCAATTTTCAAAGGCTTAGAACGAAAGCCAGCGAGGCCGGTCACGAACGTCTCGTTTTTCTGGCGGCCGCCTCATCGCGACCGCCGACATCCATTTTGAGCACAATTCTTGTGCAGTCAAGTTGCATGCCTACACTTTAGACATTTCTCCTGATCTTGCAAGTGCAGTGCAGCAAAATGTGCTCCGATCACAGCAATGGGGGATAGTTCTCTTGTTTTTGCATAACGCATGATATGGCCCTGCCCGCCGACCCGCCCCGCATTTCCATCAGCTCACCGAAGTCCCATGACGAAATCCCTGCGCACCGCTGCCATTCTTGTCGCCGCCGGCCGCGGCTTGCGTGCCGGCGCCGGCGGACCGAAGCAGTACCGGATGATCGGCGGCCAGACCGTGATCTACCGGGCCATGGAGGCATTCTGCCGGAATCCCGACATGGCGGCCGTGCAGCCCGTGCTGCACCCGGACGATATCGCCATGTTCAACACGGCCTGCACCGGCTTGCAGCATGAGCCGCCGACGCCGGGCGGTGCGACGCGCCAGGCCTCGGTGCATGCAGGGCTCGAGGCGCTCGCGCGCCAGAAGCCGGACATCGTATTGATCCATGACGCGGCACGACCGTTCGTCTCGCCGGCGGTGATCTCGCGCGCGATCGATGCTGCCATGAAGACCGGCGCGGCGATTCCGACGATTGCGGTGAACGACACCATCAAACTGGTCGACGGCTCCGGCCATGTCGAGGCCACGCCCGAACGGGCACGCTTGCGAATCGCCCAGACCCCGCAGGCATTCAAATACGATGTGATCCTCGAGGCGCATCGCCGCGCCGCGCGCGAGGGACGCTCGGATTTCACAGACGATGCGGCGCTCGCCGAGTGGGTGGGATTGACGGTTGCGACGTTTGAAGGCGATGGTACCAACATGAAGCTCACGACCCCCGAAGACTTCGTCCGCGAGGAGGCGCGTCTGGCCGCGCAACTCGGCGACATCAGGACCGGCACGGGCTACGACGTGCATGCCTTCGGCGACGGCGACCATGTGATGATCTGCGGCGTGCGCGTACCTCACACCAGGGGATTCCTCGCCCATTCCGACGGCGATGTCGGCCTGCACGCTTTGGTCGACGCCATCCTCGGCGCGCTGGCGGACGGCGACATCGGCTCGCACTTCCCGCCAAGCGACATGAAGTGGAAAGGCGCCTCTTCCGACCAGTTCCTGAAATACGCGATCGAGCGCGTTACCGCGCGCGGCGGACGTGTCGCCAATCTCGAAGTGACCATGATCTGCGAGCGGCCGAAAATCGGCCCGCTGCGCGACACCATGCGCGCGCGGATCGCTGACATCACCGGCGTGAACATCTCGCGCGTGGCGGTAAAGGCGACCACCAGCGAGCGGCTCGGCTTCACCGGCCGCGAGGAAGGGATCGCCGCCACCGCGAGCGCCACGATCCGCCTGCCCTGGAGCGAGTGACGTGAGCGGCAGCGATGCTCGCGCCTTGGCCCGCTCGCTGCTCGACCTCTGCCGCAGCCGTCGCCTGACGATTGCCACGGCCGAATCCTGCACCGGCGGCCTTGTCGCCGGTGCGCTCACCGACATCCCCGGCTCCTCCGATGTCATCGACCGCGGCTTCGTCACCTATTCCAACGACGCCAAGCGCGCGATGCTGGGCGTCGAAGCCTCCACGCTTGCGACCTTCGGCGCGGTCAGCAAGGAGACCGCGACCCAAATGGCGGTCGGCGCGCTGGAACGGGCCGACGTCGATCTCGCCGTGTCGATCACCGGCATCGCCGGCCCGGGCGGCGCAACGCCGGGCAAGCCGGTGGGCCTTGTTCATTTCGCCGTCGCCGCGCGCGATGGGCGGATCCTGCATCGCGAACAGCGTTTCGGCGCCATCGGCCGCAGCGCCGTGCGCGCCCGCTCGGTGGTGGAAGCCTTGCGCATGCTGATGGAGCTCGCCCGCGGGCCGCGAGAGGCCAAGCCGAAACGCGCCGCCGTCAGCCGCATCCGCCCGCGCGCGGTGCGCACGCCGCGCCGGCATGCGGTGAAGCGGAGACGTCCCCCCAGGGGGTGAGCGGTCTCCGAAGGCCCGCGCACGCGAGGCTGCGGATCACGTCGACGGACCGACCGCCCTCTTGCCGTAAATCACGTCCGCTCGCTTCTCGAACGCTCCGGAGAATCGCGCAAACGCCGCGTCGAACATCGCGCCCATCAGGGTCGCGAGCATCCGGCTCTTGAACTCGTAGGCGATGAAGAAGCCGACGTCGCAGGCCTCCTCGCCTTTCGATTCGAAGGTCCAGCGGTTCTCCAGGCTGGAGAACGGTCCCCTCAGGTAGCGCACGAGGATTTTGAGGTTGGGCCGATCGAGCGTCACCTCGCTGGTGAAGGTTTCCTTCACGAGCTTGAACGACACCGTCATGTCGGCGACGATCATTTCGGTCCCATCCGGATGGGTCTTGCGCTGGCGGACTTTCAGCGCCTGGCACAGCGGTACGAATTCCGGGTAGCGCTCGACATCTGCGACGAGGTCGAACATCTGCTCGGCGCGGTGCTGGACGCGCCGCTTGTTGGTGAAGCGAGGCATGTCAAGCGCTCAGCGGGCGGACGCTGCGCGAGCCGCCCTGAGTTTGGCGAAATCCTCGCCCGCGTGATGCGACGAGCGGGTCAAGGGGCTCGCCGACACCATCAGGAAACCCTTGGTGTAGGCGACCTTCTCGAGCCCCGCGAACTCGTCCGGCGGGATGTAGCGCATGACCGCGTGGTGCTTTCTGGTCGGCTGCAAATATTGGCCGACGGTCAGGAAATCGACGTCCGCCGAGCGCAAATCGTCCATCACCTGCAGCACCTCGTGGCGCTCCTCGCCGAGACCCACCATGATGCCGGACTTGGTGAAGATGGTGGGGTCCAGTTCCTTTACCCGCTGCAGCAGGCGGATCGAATGGAAATAGCGCGCGCCAGGCCGCACGCTGAGATAGCGCGACGGCACGGTTTCGAGATTGTGGTTGAAGACGTCGGGCCTGGCCGCGACCACCACTTCCAGCGCTCCGTCCTTGCGCAGGAAATCGGGCGTGAGGATTTCGATCGTGGTGTCAGGACAGCGGGCGCGGATCGCGCGGATGGTTTGCGCGAAATGCTCCGCACCGCCGTCGGCGAGGTCGTCGCGATCGACGGAGGTGACCACGATATGGGTCAGGCCGAGCTTGAAGGTCGCTTCCGCCACATGCTCGGGCTCGCCGGCGTCGAGGGCGCCGGGCATGCCGGTCTTGACGTTGCAGAAGGCGCAGGCCCGCGTGCAGGTGTCGCCCATGATCATGAAGGTCGCGTGCTTCTTGTCCCAGCACTCGCCGATGTTCGGGCAGCCCGCTTCCTCGCAAACCGTGACCAGCCCGTTCTCGCGGACGATGTTGCGGGTGTCGGCATAGCCGCGCGTGTTCGGTGCGCGCACGCGAATCCAGTCCGGCTTCGGCGGCGACACCGAATCCGGCCGGTTCACCTTTTCGGGATGGCGCGGCCGCAGCGGGGTCGAGGAAACGGTATCGATCAGGGTGACCATGGTGTCGAAAAACTCTGGGGAGTCCTTAGCTATGCCGGGCGGAGGAAACCCGCAACCCGGCTTTCACGACGCTAGAGCCTTATCCGTTCCGATTGAATCGGAACGGGGCTCTAGACTCTTGTTTTGACGCGTTTTCTTCACGCGAACCGGTTTCCACTTCGCTGGAAAACGCTCTAGCAGATCGGCCCGGATATTGGCAGCATCGGAGCCAGTTCCGTCCCCGATTCCCGCCGATTACAATGCCTCCAAGCACCAAAAAGGCCGTAAACGCCCCTGCCCTGGGCAGGCCGCTCAAACGCGCCTTTTTTGGGCGCAGCGTGCACGAGGTCGCGCCCGACCTGATCGGAGCGACCATGCTGGTCAATGGCGTCGGTGGCATCATCGTCGAGGTCGAGGCCTATCACCACACCGACCCGGCCGCCCATTCCTATAACGGACCGACGCCGCGCAACCAGGTGATGTTCGGCCCGCCCGGCTTTACCTACGTCTACCGCTCCTACGGCATCCATTGGTGCATGAATTTCGTCTGCGAGAAAGAAGGCTCGGCGAGCGCGGTGCTGATCCGCGCGCTGGAGCCGACCCACGGGCTGGCCGCGATGCGCCGGCGCCGGGGTCTTGACGAAGACCGCGCGCTCTGCTCGGGACCGGGAAAATTGACCGAGGCGCTCGGTATCACGCATGCGCACAATGCGCTGGCGCTCGATGCGCCGCCGCTCGCAGTCTATGCGCGGAAGGGCAAGGTTGACGTCGTCTCGGGCATCCGGATCGGCCTTACCAAGGCGGTGGAGCTGCCGTGGCGCTACGGACTGAAAGGCTCGCGCTTCCTGAGCAAGCCGTTTCCGGATTAACGCACGGCGCAGACCACATGCCCACCGGGGCCGGGCCGAAGCCCTTCGGCCAGTGCGGGCGAGAAACGGCCGACCAATTCGGCAAAGCCGACGTCTTCGACGCCGGCAAATCCTTTGCCGCGCAGCAGCGCGGATAGTTCGCCCGGGTTGAAAAAGGAAAGCCAGGGCTCGCCACGCGCAGCCGCCCGCTCTGCGGTCGCCATCAAACTGGCGCGGCGTTCGGGCGTGTGGTTCTCGAAGGGCTCGGTATAGTCGAACACGACAGCGGACGCCGGCACGCTCGCGATGTAATCAAGCGTCGCCGAGATCGCCTCCGGCGTGAGATACGGCACAACACCAAGCCATTGAAAAAAGGCGGGGCTATTGCGGTCGAAGCCGGCGTTCGCCAGTCCATCGGCAAGGTGTTGCCGCTCGAAATCGACGGGTGCGAAAGTGAGCGACGCCGGCAGCGAAATGCCGGCCTGCTCCAGCCGCTCCCGCTTCCAGGCCTGTGTCGAGGGATGATCGACTTCGAACACGCGCACGCCTTCGTCCACAAAGGGATTACGCAGCGAGAAGGTGTCGAGGCCCGCGCCGAGCACGGCGACTTCCCGCACGCCGCGCGCGACGCTTGCCGCCAGCGCGTCTTCCGAAAACCGGCTCCGCGCGGTGACGAACAGCCGCATCAGCCGCTGTGCCGGGTCGGCGACGATCTGGTCCAGCGCTGCGCGCGTCTCCTCGTCGAGGATTTTCACCGCGAAGGAATCGCGAAAGATCACCCCGCCTTCATGCGTCTGGTGGATCGCCCGGTAGGCTGCCGCGCCGCGCGCCGTCTGACTGGGCTGACCGGCGCGCATCCGACCTCACGGCGCCAGATGGCAGACCGCTTCGACGCGGTTGCCGTCGGGGTCGCGCAGGAACGCGCCGTAATAGGATGCGTGATAGTCGCGCAGGCCGGGCTTCCCCTCGTCCGCCCCGCCTGCGGCGACGCCGGCGTGCCAGAACGCATCGACCTGGTGACGCGACTTCGCCTTGAAGCACCAGTGGCGGCCGAACGCCTCGCCCGGTTTCGTGCCCTTGCGGATGGTCAGATAGACCCGGTCCGGATATGCGGCCCGCGCCCGCTCGCCATAGCCGAGCCAGTCGTCGCGGCGGCCGACCTTCACGACATCGAGCGCCTTCATGATCGCATCATAGAAGCGCTCGGCGGCGGGAATGTCAGAGACGGTGATGGAGACATGGTCAAGCATCGACGTCCTGCAGCCGCTGCAGCGCCTCGATGATCTTGGCGCGACGCGCCACCGCCGCTTCGCGTTTTTCCTTCTCCTCCTCGACGATCTCCTCGGGCGCGTTGGCCACGAATTTCTCGTTGCCCAGTTTTGCGTCGACGCGCTTGATGTCGGCCTCGGCCTTGGCCATTTCCTTGTCGAGCCGCGTCTTCTCCGCCGCGAGATCGACGACGCCCTTGAGCGGCAGCGCGGCGACCTCGCCGCGCACCAGAAGCTGGACCGCGCCTTCCGGCGCGCGATCGGCGAAGGCAATATCAGACAGCCGCGCCATCCGCTTGATGACGTCGTTCCAGCGCGGCAGGCGCGCTTTCGTCTCGGCGGAAGCGCCGGCCAGCACCAGCGACGTCAAGGTCGCCGGCGCGATGTTCATTTCGGCGCGCACCGAGCGGATCGCGGTGACCAGATCGACCACCCAGCCGATCTCGGCTTCGGCGGCCTCGTCGGTAAAGTCGGCCGGCTCGACAGCAAGCAAGGCGGGCGGAACCATCGGCTCGTTCGGCGTCACAGCCGCCAACAGCGCGAGCTGCTCGGGTGTCACGGCACTCCCCTTGCGCGACCACGGCGAGAGCGCCAGCAGCGTGTCGCGGCGGCCGGTGACCTCCCACAATTCCTCCGTGATGAAGGGCATGAAGGGGTGCAGGAGCTTCAGGATTTCGTCCCGCGCCCAGGCGACCATGGCGCGGGTCTCGGTCTTCGCCGCGCCCTCCTCGCCCAGCAGCATGGGTTTTGCGAGCTCGAGATACCAGTCACAATAGACGTTCCAGACAAAGCGGTAGATCGCGTTCGCGGCGTCGTTGAAGCGATAGGCTTCGATCGCCTGGGTCGCCTCGCGGGTGGCGCGCACCGTCTCATGCACGATCCAGCGGTTCAGCGTGTCCTTTGCCTTCGTGGGGTCGAATCCTTCCGGCAACACGCAGTCGTTCATCTCGGCGAAACGGCAGGCGTTCCAGAGCTTGGTCGCGAAATTGCGGTTGGTCTCGACCATCTGCGGCGACAGCTTGATGTCGTGCCCCTGCGCCGCGCCGCGGGCCAGCGCAAAGCGCAATGCGTCCGCGCCGAACTCGTCGATGACGCCGAGGGGATCGATGACGTTGCCTTTCGACTTCGACATCTTCGCACCCTTCTCGTCGCGGACGAGCCGGTGGATGTAGACGGTCGAGAACGGTGCCTCCTTCATGAAATGGAGGCCCATCATCATCATCCGCGCCACCCAGAAGAAGATGATGTCGAAGCCGGTGACGAGAACGTCGGTCGGGTAATAACGCTTCACTTCCGGCGTATCGTCGGGCCAGCCCAGCGTCGAGAACGGCCACAGCGCCGAAGAGAACCAGGTGTCGAGCACGTCCTCGTCGCGCTTGATGAAATCCGCGCGCTTGTTGCGGTCGAGCGCCATCTCGCGGCCCTGCTCGGCGGTGATGGCGCCTTGCTCGACGTAATAGCCGAGCGCGTGGCTGATGGCTTCTTCCTCCGTCTCCGCGACGAACACCTTTCCGTCGGGCCCGTACCAGGCCGGAATCTGGTGACCCCACCAGAGCTGGCGCGAAATGCACCAGGGCTGGATGTTCTCCATCCACTCGAAATAGGTCCTCGACCAGTTCTCCGGCACGAATTTGGTGCGGCCCGAACGCACTGCCGCGATCGCGGGCTGTGCCAGCGTCTGGGCGTCGACATACCACTGATCTGTGAGATACGGCTCGATCACCACCCCGGATCGGTCGCCATGCGGCACCATATGGGTGTTGGGCTCGATCTTCTCGAGAAAGCCGAAATCCTCAAGCCGCGCCACGATGCGCTTGCGCGCCGCGAAGCGCTCGACGCCATGGAATTCCCTTGCGAACTCTTCCGAACCTTCGGGCAACCCGCGCAGGTAATCCTCGTTGCCGACCAGCGTCAGGCAGCCTTCCTGGTCGAACACGTTGATCTGCGGCAGACCGTGGCGCTTGCCGATCTCGAGGTCGTTGAAGTCGTGCGCCGGCGTCACCTTCACCGCGCCCGAGCCTTTCTCGGGATCGGAATGCTCGTCGCCGACGACCGGAATCCTGCGCCCGACCAGCGGCAGGATCACGTGCTTGCCGATCAGATGCCGGTAGCGATCGTCCTCGGGATTGACGGCAACGCCGGTGTCGCCGAGCATGGTCTCGGGACGCGTGGTCGCGACCACGATGAAGCTCGATGGATCTTCCGGGCTGAAGGCCTTGCCCTCGATCGGATAGCGCAGATACCAGAGGCTGCCCTTGACCTCGACCTGCTGCACTTCGAGATCGGAGATCGCAGTTAGCAGCTTCGGGTCCCAGTTGACCAGCCGCTTGTCCTTGTAGATCAGCCCCTCGCGATGGAGCTGGACGAACACCTTGATGACCGCGCGCGACAGACCCTCGTCCATGGTGAAGCGCTCGCGAGACCAGTCGCAGGAAGCGCCGAGCCGCTTCAACTGATTGACGATGGTGCCGCCGCTCTCATCCTTCCACTGCCAGACGCGCTCGAGGAATTTTTCGCGCCCCATGTCGCGCCGACCCGGCAGTTGCCGTTCCATCAATTGCCGCTCGACCACCATCTGGGTCGCGATACCGGCGTGATCGGTGCCGGGCTGCCACAGCACGTCGCTGCCGCGCATCCGCTCGAAGCGGCAAAGAACATCCTGCAGCGTGTTGTTGAGCGCGTGCCCCATGTGCAGGGAACCCGTCACGTTCGGCGGTGGAATCACGATGGTAAAGGGTTTTGCCTCGCGCCGGTCCGGGCGGCCGGCGCGGAACGCGCGGGCATCCTCCCAGACCAGGGACATGCGGCCTTCGATATCGGCGGGCTGGTAGTTTTTCTCGATCATGGCTTGCAAATCGGCAATGGCAACGGCCTAGAAAGCCGTCGGAACGCGCCAAGTCAACACGACCGGCACGCCAAAAGCGGCATTTGATCGGCTTTGAGTGGCTTATTCGGGGCTGATATGGCGTCCCGGGAGGCTGGCCGCCACGGCATAAAGTGTGGAGCGGCTTTCCGAAAAGATCATGCCAAAACAAGAAACTAAAGCGCGATGACGATTGATCCGAAAGGCATCGCGCCTCAGCGCCCGCGCGATACGCGCTCGATCTCGGCCTTCACGATGCGCTCGACCAGCCCCGGCAGGTTGTCGTCGAGCCAGGATTTGAGCATCGGCCGCAGCATCTCCTTGACCAGGTCCTCAAGCGTCCGCGCATTGTTGCTCAGCACGGTATGGGCGAGCGTGTTGAACGCCGATTCCACCGCCGAGACTGTCGTTTTCGACAGTATCGGCCCTGCCGGCGCAGATGGAGCGGGATCGAAGGCCTGCTGCTCGAAGGCCGGAGGCTCGTAAGCAGGGGGCCGGTTGATGGCGCGCGAGGCTGCCGATTCCGCAAATTCGAGATCGTCCTGCGGATCGACCTTCTGGAACGATGGTTGCGGCGGCGGCACGTTCGGCACCGCCATGTCGTCCGTCAGCTCGAATACTTCGGGCTCGGGATCTGGCTCAGGTTCAGGCTCGGGCTGCGGCGCGCGAATCTCCTCGGGCGAGGTCGCCTCGTCGAGCCCGTTCAACAGAGCATCGATATCGTCCTGGTTGTTGGGGGCACTCGCCGCAGGCGCAGGAGGTGAAGGTGCCGGCGGTGGAACGGGCGCGGCAGGCTTTTTTTCGGACGCGGCGACCGCCGCCGGAATCTTCGAAGGTGGAATGTCGGCCATCGCCGGCTTCGGAGCCGGCGCAGCCGCAGCCGGCTTTTCCGGCTTTGCGGGGGCCGGCGTGGGCGCCGCTGCGGCAGCGGGTGCCGCAGGCTTGCTGTCGCCGGCCGGCGGCTTTGCCTCGTCGTCGGCGATGATACGCCGGATCGACGCCAGAATCTCCTCCATCGAGGGTTCTTGGACCTTTGCAGGCTGCGTCATCTCCGACTCCAAATCATCAACGCCCTCGCATGCGTTGTCTTACACCAAGCACGACGGAATGGGCCGGCTCCGGTTTCGCGGGCTTGCACGATTTCCGTCGCAAGCCCGACTTGTCCCCAGATCAAGCCGGCACGGTTCAACGCAACGCTCCGCCGCACTCAGGGCATCGAAGCGTCGTGGCCATGCCGCATGCGCGCCACGAATCGCTTGGCTGCCTTCTTAAAAGCTATGTCATGGCGATTAACGATTGCAAGCAACGGCCCGCGGAACGGATTTAATTCGCACTGCGATTTGCTACGCGAAGCGTTCCAACAGGCGCTGGCCCTGGATGCGCCGCGAGGAGAGGGCCATCGCCCTCCCCGCGCACCGAATGTATCTTGAGACCAAGGCACGATCCGGAAAAGCGTGACGCGCTTTCTCCTCGCGACAAACGCGGAACGCGTTTGCGCGGAGATCATGCCCCAACAAACAGCTAAAGCGCGATGACGATTCGTCGCGCTTTAGCGCCCGTCCGGCGTGCGAACGCCGATCCAGCTATCGCGGACCTGCTGGTAATGCACGCTCGGATCGTAGGTCGTGGTCGCGAGGTTGAGCACCTGCGGCGACAGCCGACCGATCGCATTGAGCACTGAATAGGAGGCTACCACGCGGTCATGCTGCGCGGTGACGAGCGCGACGCGCGCGTTCACCAGCGCCTGCTGCGCGTTCAGCACGTCGAGCGTGGTGCGCTGCCCGGCCTTCGCTTCCTCGCGCACACCGTTGAGCGCGACTTCGGAAGCCGTGACCTGCGCCTGCGCCGACCTCACCTGCGCCTTGCCGGCCTCGAGCTGGCCCCATGCGGTGACCGTATTGGCGCGGGTCGCATCGCGCGTCGTTTCGAGGTTGAGGCGCTGCTGCGCCAGATTTTCCTTGGACTGACGGATCAGCGAATATTCGGCGCCGCCCTGATAGATCGGCACCGAGACCTGGGCGACGGCGGACGCGCCGAACGCGCGCTGGACCGTCAACTGCTGTTCGTAGGACTGCTGCACCGATGCCTGCAGGCTGACGGTCGGCAGCAATGCGCCTTCGTTGATCTTCACCGTCAGGTAGTTGACGTCGATGCCGTACATCGACGCCGTGACGTTCGGATTTTCGACGAGGCTGAGCTCGACGGCCCCAGGCAAGCCACTGGGCAGGAACCGGTCGACCGGGGAGCCCGGCGCCAGATTGGACGGCTCGTTGCCGATGATGCGGCGGAAATTCGAGCGCGTCGTCGTGAGGTTTGATTCGGCGGTGAGTTCCTGCGTCTTGCCGGCGGCAAGCTGCGCTTCCGATTGCGCCACGTCGGTGCGGGTCACTTCGCCGACGTTGAAGCGGTCGCGCGTCTGTTTCAGCGTCTGTTCGAGCACGCGAACGTTGCTCTTCTGCACTTCGACGATCGCGGAGTCGCGAAGATAATCCATATAGATGGTGGCCGCGCTGAGCAGCACCGACTGCTCGAGAACGCGCAAGCCTTCGCGCGCACCGGAGACCTGGCTTTCGGCCACGCGAGTGCGGTTGGCGGTTTGCTGGCCGTTGAACAGCGTCTGCGTCACGGTCAAGCCGACGCTGCGCGGCGGATTCGTGCCGTGGGTTTCGGTGCGCACGATCTGGGTCGGCGAGCCGCCCGAGGTCGCCAGCGTGTCGGTGTATTGATAACCGGCGCTCGCGGTCAGAGCGACCTTCGGACGATAACCGGACAATGCCTGCGGAACGTTTTCGTCCGTCGATCGCACCTGTGCGCGCTGCGCATTGAGCTGCGGGTTGTTCTGATAGGCGCGCACCAAGGCAGCCTCGATCGTATCGGCGAGGGCCGGCGTCGCTCCCAATTGCGCCATCAGCAACGCCAAAGCGGACGTTACGCTGACGACCTTCAACCCGTACATTCCTGCTAATCCATTCATTTTATCGCCAGTGCCATGCGCATGGACCGGCCGATACTTTCCCAGCAGCCGTGCCAACATATGCCGCTCACAAGCGGGAAGGAACCACCCGAGAGAGCACATGCGTGGAAAGTCTGGACGTGAAGCTTCCCGGCCACACTTCTGATTTTAGGGCGGAATCTTTAACAATCGGGCGCCATCCGTTCGTCGCATTTGTTTTCGCGGCTCGGCGCACCGTTGCGCGGTATCCAGGAGCCGAGGCAATCCCACGCGGCCGGCAGCTTGTGTCAGAACACGAACGCCGCTGTGCGCTCGAGGCCCGGCAACACCGGGGCCGCAGCGTCAAAAAGCGTCCGATCCCCGAGATCGCCGTGGGAACGCGTGACGATCATGGCCCGGGACGGCTGCGACAGTGCGAAGACACCGAGCAGCCTGCCGCCGTCCTTGAGCTGGCCACACAAGGTTTTGGGCATGATCTCGGTCGCACCGTTGAGGATGATCGCATCATAGGGGGCGCTGGCAGGATCGCCGGCGGCGGCCTCCGCGGTCTTGAAGTTGACGTCTGGCAGCCCAAGGCCCGCCAGAATTTCTTTCCCGCGGGCGCAAAGCGCCGAATCGCCTTCGATCGCGGTCACCTTCCCCGCCAGCCTCGCGGCAACGGCCGCGGCATATCCGGTCGCTGCACCGACGATCAGCACATTGGCCGTTTCCGTCAGTTCCGCCGCCTGCAGCAGTTTGGCGGTCAGGACCGGCTTCACCAGGAACCGTTTGGAACCGCCTTCGGCGACATCCAGGTCGAGATCGAGGTAGGCCAGCGCCCGCTTGCCTTGCGGCACGAAATTCTCTCGCGGCAACGCGAGCATGGCGTCGAGTATCCTGTGATCGGTGACGTCGCTGGTGCGCACCTGGCCATCGACCATTTTCTGGCGCGCGGTCGAAAAACCCGACATTTATAAGCCTGCAAGACGAAGCGGACGTGCCGCGGATGCTACGGAATCCGCGCCATCTTTGGTACAAGGTCTTGCAAAACGCAACATGCCGGTTCTGGCCATGATACCCATCCGCAATTCTCGAAATCACGGAAGTCATCGAATCATTTCCTGGCGCTTTCATACGGGCTGCCGCCCCCAACCCGGCGATCCGGCTTCGGCGACCCCAAGGACGGTGATGGCGGTTGGCGGGCGTCGGCTTGGGTTCAAAAATACCGGGCAAGACGCTGTCGGGCCTCAGGTTTCATCCCTCCCGGCGATCCGGGGCGGAAGCGCGATTTCCTCCTATGCAAGCGGAAAAGGCTTTGTTATACGCTGCCCGCTTGCGAACATTCGTGTCGCCTATTCCTCGGTAGCTCAGCGGTAGAGCATTCGACTGTTAATCGAATGGTCGCTGGTTCGAATCCAGCCCGGGGAGCCAATCGCCTGCCATCGCCAGACCCGTCGTACCCTGGAGCCTGCAGGCTCCGGCACCGAAAGCGCACGCGCCCGCCGCATGATCGCCGCGATCCGATTCGAGAAAATGCGGATGGCCAGAGCACCTCACGACAAATCCTATGACGACCTGGCGCACGACATGTGCGCCCACCCCGCAAGCCCGCAGCATCTCGCGGCGAAGGCGGAGATGGCGCGGCGTGCCGTGGTGCAGGACCGGTTCAGAAGTTGGATGATGCTGCTATCGACGGGCATTGCCGCCGTCGCTGCCATCGCATCCGCATGCTCGGCTTATTTCGCCTATTACATCGCGACGCATTGAAGCCGGCTCTGCCGGATCCGAAACCTCTTCGCGCCCCCGCTCGTAGCTCATCGCTGCGTTGTCGTGAGAGGCGCCGATGGACGAGAGGCAGAAAAAACCGATTGAGGATAGCCTGACGGACCGGGTCAAACGGCTCCGGGAGGACGCCGCTCGCCTCCCTCCGGGCCTGGAACGGAGCGATTTGCTGCATCAGGCAAGGCAGGCCGAGATATCCTTGCGTTTGATCGAGTGGATCGCCTCACCCGACCTCAAGCCTCCACCCGACGACTTGATTCCGATTCGAAGACACCGGCTGCGCCGGAAAACACACTAACGTGCGACGGCTTTGGACGAACCGTCATCGTATTTTCGCGGCGGATGCAATCGCAATTCGACGAGCATCCGCCGCAGCGTTCAATTGCAAACGAGGCGAGACGTTACAGACTCGGCTGCCCCAGCAGGAAAGCGCCTCCGCTCAGCTCCGAACCGCTCAGCCGGTAAGGACTACCCTCCCATCGAGCCGCGAGATGCTTGATGACGTGGAAATTCAGCATCCAGGGATCGCCCTGGCGGAGAATCGAAGCATGATCGCGCTCCTCGGGAGGCAAAATCATCGCCCTCGCCACTGCCGACTGCAGCTTCATCGAACCATGGTCCGTCAGGATAACGTACTCTTCGGGGTCTAATGACACCATAATGAACACCATTCGCTTTGCGCCGGCGAAATAAGCCGGCTTACGCGCCCCCAGTGCCCGCGTACAGATTGATTAATCTTGGTTAACGACTGGTTAATTGAAGGGAGGCCGGCAAGGAGCCCGCGCAAAAACGCACGCGGAATTGAACTAGCGCAGACGCCGGAAGAAGCTGCGCACCTCCTGAACGAACAGCTCCGGCTGCTCGAACGCGGCGAAATGGCCGCCCTTCTCCATCTCGCTCCAATGCTGGATGTTCGGATAGACTTCGCCCATCCAGCTTCGCACGGGAGGCACGATCTCCCGCGGAAAAACCGCGACCCCGGTCGGCACCGTCACCCTGGCGCCGCGCGGACGTCCAAAGCTTTCCCAATAGAGTCGCGCGGAAGAGGCGGCGGTCGCGGTCACCCAGTACAGCATCACGTTGTCGAGCAGCTCGTCGCGATGGAGAATGTTTTCGGGATGGCCGTTGCAATCCGTCCAGGCCCAGAATTTTTCCAGGATCCAGGCGGCCTGCCCGCTCGGCGAGTCCGTCAAGCCGTAGCCGAGCGTCTGCGGGCGGGTCGATTGCTGCTTGGAGTAACCGGAATCCCAGTCGCGATAATATTTGATGCCCTTGAGCGCCCTCGCCTCCTCTGCGCTCGGCGGATCGCCGACGTTCGGCCGCACCCCCATCGCCAGCGTGATGTGGATGCCAAGGCAATGCGCGCCATCGAGCGCGCCGAGCGCGGTCGTCACCGCCGAGCCCCAGTCGCCGCCTTGCGCGCCGTAACGCGCGTAACCGAGCCGCGCCATCAATGCCGCCCAGCCTCGCGCAATATGCTCAACGCCCCACCCTTTCGTCTGCGGCTTGTCGGAGAAGGCGAACCCCGGCAGCGACGGACACACCACGTGGAACGCGTCGGCAGCATTCCCGCCATGGGCGGTCGGGTCCGTCAGGGGCTCGATCACCTTCATGAACTCGACGACCGAGCCCGGCCAGCCGTGGGTGATGATCAGCGGCATCGCTTCCGGATGCCGCGAACGAGCGTGCAGGAAATGCACCCCCAAGCCGTCGATCTCGGTCGTGAACTGTGGAAAGCGGTTGAGGCGCGCTTCGCGGCCGCGCCAGTCATAGTCCTCAGCCCAATAGCGGCAGATGTCCTGGATCCACTTGAGCGGAGCGCCCTGGCTCCAGTCGTCCACCAGCTCGGCTTCCGGCCAGCGCGTGTTGCGCAATCTCGCCTTCAGGTCGTCGAGGATTTCATCTGCGACGGAGATGCGGAACGGCTTCACGGCGTCGTTCATGCGCGACACACTAGGCATGATCTGGAAAAGTGCGAAGCGGTTTTCCGAAAAGATCACGCCCAAACGAGCCGCGACAAGCGCCGCTGTTAGTCACGCGGGTTCAAAATAGAGCCGTCAGCGCGGGCAAAAAGATCGGCGGATTTCCCTAGGTTCTCCGCAGCATATCCACAGGTGGCGGAAGAGATAAACCCGGCGCCACAACAATTGCTTACCGCGCAGCAATCCACACCTGTGGAAAGCTGCAGGCGGCTGACGCCAACCCGGTTCAGTAGCCGTTCTGGTCCATGGCGGCGCGGCAGCCCGGGCTAAGATTGCCCTTCTGGCGCTGCAGGCAGGCCGTGATCGCGCGGACGTTGGGGATCTCGCCGGCACAGAGCCGATAGACATCCGGGGTGCAGGCGCGGCGCTGTTCCGGCGTGCCCTGAAAGGCCGATGCCGATCCGGCGCTGGCCAGCACAAGCGCCAATCCGAGCGCCGCGGCGAGACGGTGAGAGGCCGGAAGTCCAACGGTCTTTGCGTCCATGACAGCATTCCCTTTGATCGCTTGGGCGCGCCCCCAAGGCGCGCTCGCATGGCCGCAGGTACGCGAATTAATTCTGGGAAAATGTGATTTCTCTCACAGTCCTTGCGAGCAGGAACCGCTTACCTTCACCGCGGGACGTCGAAAGAAATCGATAACCAACTCGGCCGGGGAAGCCTGATCGTTACAATTTGAGCGATCCGGGGAACCCGCCAATAAAACAGATTTGCGATGCTGCGCTCCCCAGTCCGGGAGAGTGGCCGTGAGTGAAGTTGAGTTCGATTTGTTGCTGGACGCCGTGCAAGCGGCGATTGCGCCTGTCCCGGGGGAGGATTTCATGTTGGCCAGCTTGCCGATCTTCAACGCCCCCGCGCCGCAGTCCAACGCACGGAAAGCCGCCAACGACAATCAGCTCGCCTGGCCGTTGATCCCGTTCCCGAACGGCTGGAACGCCGCCTGCTGAAATCGGCCGCCGTCGATCTTCCAAGCCCATCCTGTCCTTACGACTTGAATATCCAGGCCAAACGCGCGCACTCGCCCGCTCGGTTGCTTATCCGGGGTCGGGCGTATAAGAGTGCGCGCCGGTGGGGCCACGTGGCGGAGTGGTTACGCAGCGGTCTGCAAAACCTTCTGATTCCATCCCTTCCAGTATGCCACTATGCCACTTAGTCCCATTTGACGGGCCTGACTGACGCGTCGGGTATTCAGGCGATACCCACCGATAACAGGCCGTACCAAGGCATTCGGTGCCAATTGCGGTGCCAATCGGCCGCGGCCCTACTCAATCACTCGAACTTTACGCCCTTTGACTTGGCCAATGCGGCGAATTGGACGCATAGACGACTTACCGTCTCCTGTGCTTCGGCCATCTCCGTCGCCATGGCCATTACTGTTCTAGTCTGGAAATCCTCCTCAGCCTTCCGCGCCGCAGCCTTCTTTGCCCCTTTAGTCGCCATGTTCGTCGTCCTTTCTGTTGAGCGCCGATTCCCTGCGGCGCGAGAGAAACTATGGCATAACGGGAATTCCCGTACAAGCAATTTATCCAGCAACATATTGATTTGTAACGATAAAAACGAATTGTCAACATTAAGAGTGGCGTAAGTCATTGACTCAACTGAGGCGGGAGCATGGGATGCCACCGGCAAAGAGGTGGTCGCATGCACGATCCAGACGACGAACAAACGCCAGTGGAATTTTCGATCATTGATCTTCTTACTTGGCTGGAACCCAAAGCGAGCGCGATCCTGAAGCGGTAAGGAAAGTCAGATGTCGGCTTGAAGCCGCTCAAGCGCTTCTTGTCGCGACTCCACCAAGTGTCTCGGAAGATGATCGGTGGGCCGCTACAATGGCGTACTTAGATAAAGTCGACCCGCCGCCTTCAGGTAATTAACTTTTCGTTTACCTTATGTCGGCAGCTTGATTCCCATGCGCCTCGTCATCCTCGTCGCATTCCTCGCTTTCGGCTTCCTCGCCAACAAGGGCCTATACGCCTTGGCCGACTATGTCGGCTTCTGGTGGTTCGTCGGCGTAGGCGCTCCGCTCGTGGCAGCCGTAGCGATCGGCGGGATTACTTACGATCGCGCCTTGCAGCGCCGTAGCTAGCCGCTATTGCGGCGTTCCGGCCGAACCAACAACAGGGATTCCACCACCCGACGTCACGATAGTGCAAGCGACACCCCTGCCATTTGCCGCTATGACCACCGGAACGCCATATGCGCCGGTCGCAGTGACTTCCCGAATGGGAACGCCTCCGCTCGGGACGATGACAATTACCAGTGCCATTTACTTCTGATTCTTCCGCCGTCGAAGCTCGGCGTTTGCGCTGATAGCCGCCAGGAGCCCGGCGGCATTGCCAGCCTTGCCGGCGGCGAGACTGTTACCCTTGCGGCGATCTAACGCATCCGCGATAGCGGCAATGCGCGCGTCACGGGCCGCGCCCTGCTCCGTCAGTGCCCGCGCGATCTCGCCGTACTTCGCGGTCGGGTCTGATCGCAGTTGTCCGGCCGCAGCATTGACCAGGCGCTTCGCGCCGGTTGCAATCATGCCGGTCAAGTTGGAACTGGGGCCGATCAGCGGCAGCTCTCCCGCCGGGCGGGGCTTGAGCGCATCGGCTGCCGAGAGACGTTGCGCGGTCTGGCTGTTCTGATTCACGGCATGGTGTGTGGCGCGAAAAGCCTGGTTGCGCTCAACACTGGCCAATAGGTCGTCGGCGGCCGGCTTTCCATGCACAGTCGCGATCTTCTGGGCATTCCAGGCTTCTTCGCCGCCCTGCAACTTGCTCTTGAGCGCCTGGAGATCATTATCCCGAGTGCCCAGCAATCGCTCTATCTCGCCGCGACTGCCACGCTGATACGCGATCATCTCGTCGGCGCTGAGCTTGCCGTATTTGTCAGCGTGGTAGGCCGGGCTCGGCGCCGTCACGTCACCGCGCAAATATTCGGTGCCGCTCTTCACGGCCTCCGCGCGCTTGGCCATGAGGGCGCTACTTTCGTTCGCGCTCCGGTAACCCGGAACCTGAAGCGAAAGCGTATCATTCAGCGCTGCACGCACTTCTCGGAGCGAATCTTGTTGTCTGGCCAGGGCACCTGGCTGTAGTCCGAGGCCCGGCTCTGAATAGTCCAGCAGAGAATCGATCTCGCCTTTCGTTTTGTGGATTATAGCCAAGGACGGCAAGGTGATGAAAGCCGAGCGGGGCAAGTATCTGCTTGATATTAGCACCTCCGCTCACTTCGCTCACTTCGCTACCAAACCGGTACCAAGTACGTGTAACTAAACGACTTTTCCAAGGTGAGTGGTCTTAAACCCACCGCTCACTTTGGGGCCTTACCGCTCACTATCCATTGCCAGTCAAAGTAAGCGAAGTGAGTGAAGTAAGCGAAGTGAGTGAAGTAAGCGAAGTGAGTGGGATGTGAAGTAGTAGAGGGCTAGAGCCCTGGAAAACTTAAAAGTTGAATCGTTCCGCCGCCGTCGAGCGGCCCCCCGGCGCGAAACGTTTTGCATCTCGGCAGGCGTGGCGCGGCCAGGTCGCGTATGCCGTGCAATTCGCGGAACCGTCTTCGCGTGCGCACATGGCAAAGGCGAAAATCCAACGTCGGCTAGGTTGCCCCGTGGAGTACTGGGACGGTTTGCCACATGGTGCTTCGACGCAAGCCCCTGCAGCCCTGAGATAGCAGCATAGTCGGCGTCATAGGCTGCGGTGTTCCGCCCCGTGGACAGCGCCCGGAAGCGCGCCAGCACGTCAACAATGATCAATGTCGCCTTTGGTACTGACTTGATCCACGCCTCGATGGCTTCGAGCCCGCCCTCATCAGCGCGCGGCCATTCGGTTCGATACTCGAAATTCTCCGGGCCCGCTTCAAACGGCCCCAGCACCTTCCTGATACGGGACTTCAGCCGGCGCTCGTTACCCGCGTCAATCAATGGGAAGCTGCCGGCGACATCAGCGCGCGGACGGCGCAGCGGTACAGGCAACTTGTAGAACACCAGATCGCGCCGCACATCGGCGCGAAGCTTCTACAAAAGCTGCGCACGCTCGATATTGAGACGTGGCACACGACGTTGCGGACGGGTGGCCGCGTGCGTGGGAACGGTGATCTATCGGCCCGAACGATCGGCCACGCCCATCGCGTGCTCAGCAAAGCGCTGCGCGAGGCCGCGAAAAACGAACTGGTCGTTAAAAATGTCGTGGCGGCCGAATCGGCGCCAAGGGTCGACAATGAGGAAATGGCGATCGTCCATGACGTGCCGGCCTTCGTCGAAAAGATACGCGGACACCGCCTGTTTACGCTCGGGATGGTCGGGCTGTTCACCGGCGCACGCCTTGGTGAAGTGCTGGCACTGCGATGGGGCCGCGTCGATCTCGACGGGAAGGTAATTCAGATCCGGGAGGCGCTAGAGCACACGAAGAAATTCGGCATCCGGTTCAAGGTGCCGAAATCGAAGGCCGGCCGCCGCGACCTTACCTTGCCTGATTTGCTGGTCGACGCACTACGCGAGTTCCGCAGGGAGCATCTTGAACTGAGGCTCAAGCTGGGCGCCGGCAAGCTGCCCGACGATGGTCTATTGTTCGCCGGCCTTGACGGTGAGCCGCGCGCGCCGTCGTCGGTCTCACGGTCTTGGAGCGACGCTACGGGTGTTGGCTACCATAATCTGAGGCATACCCATGCCTCGCAGCTTATCGACGCGGACGTGGATATCGTAACCATCTCCCGGCGCTTGGGACACGCCAGCCCGGCAATTACACTTGCGATCTACGCTCACATGTTTAAGAAGACCGACGCCAAGGCCGCCGCCGCGATCAACGCGGCCTTGAATCGCTAGGGTGCCGGGTGCCAAATGGGTGCCAATTTCACGGTTCGTTCCTTGAAAATGGCACCCTAAGTTGT
>Ga0207707_10000836_pt1 | contig 30280 bp, 20 predicted proteins | sample KBSC83BmetaG_FD_184336 | JGI IMG/M metagenome (GOLD analysis project Ga0207707, IMG submission 184336) | Corn rhizosphere microbial communities from Kellogg Biological Station, Michigan, USA - KBS C8-3B metaG (SPAdes) (version 2) | ecosystem: Host-associated > Plants > Roots > Rhizosphere ... | reverse complement strand
AGGAGTGCGTCATGCTCACTTCGAACGGCTTGCCGCTGGGATCGACCATGAAGTTCAGCTCGGTCCAGCCCTCGAAGCCCTCGAGCAGCTCCCGGCAGCGTCGGACTCGGAAAAGCCGACATGCGAGTCGCAGTTCGGCGCCGTCAGGTGCTTGGAGCGCGGGGGCTCGTAGACCTCCAGCGGAATCGGCAGCGAGGTGTCCGCCTGCGCGGCCGCAGGCGGGGACGTTTGTGCGTGCGATGCGCCCGCAACCAACAGCCCGATGGCAGCGGCGAGCGTCAGAGTCGGCTTCATACCCGTTCCCATCCCTGCCGGCGACCCGTTGTTGTTTGATTGTCGCGTCGAGGCCGGAGTGTATCAGGACTTGCCGTACAGGGTCCGTGGCGGCATTGGAGTCAGTACCGGCCGGTTGCGGATGAACTGCGAGACGATCCATTTCTCCCCGCGTGCCGGCGATCGGCCCGCGTGCAGCATGCGCAGGTCCGGCTGCATATCGCGCAGCACGTTGCCGAAGAAGAGGGCGCCGCCGCGCCGGCCCTTGTGGCTGATGCCCAGGCTCGGGAAGTGGGTTTCCCCGCCTTCGTAGTCCTCGTTGAGATAGACGAGGAACGTCAGGACGCGCTGCCCGTTGCGGGCGATCTCCGCGGCGTAGTCGGGCGTCTTGGGGTCGACGAAATCGTAGTGATCGGTCGCCGCCTCGCCGGGCTGATAGTTCAGCACCGCCGGAGCCTCCATGTGGCTCATCGGTATGCGGCAGGCGTAGGACATCCGCGCCTGCAGCAGCACGTCCAGCAGCTCGACGTCCGTCAGGCCGAAGTTGGCTACCGAGTTGGTGCGCGTCTGGCTGGCGAAATCCTGCTGGTTGACGGGGTCATAGACCAGGGCGCGCGTCAGCCGGCCGCGGGCGCGGGCGATGAGCCAGTCGCACACCGGCGGGCTGATGAAAGAGTCCAGCGCCTGGATGTACGGATCGGAGCTCAGCTCGCGGGCCGGGGGACTGGCCTGCCATGGCGCGAGCTCGATGCCGGTTGCAAGGCGTGACCAGTAGTCGCCTGCAGGGGTCTCGGGGCTCGCCGTGATACCGGCCAGGGCGTGCAGCTGGCCTCGAGCCGGCTGCCAGCCACGCTCGGCGGCGACGGCGAGCCAGCGCAAAGCGTCGCGCAAGTTGGACTTGACGTACAGGCCAAGGGCCGCGAGCGCCGCGATACGCGCCGCGGCCTCGGGATCGCCACGATTGGCGGCGTCCAGCAGGAAGCGTGCTCCCTCGGCGGCCAGCAGGGGTGCTCGGTCACCGGTCAGCAGTCGCTTGCCAAGCTGCCTCATGCACGCCAGGTTGCCTGCACTGGTACCGCGCGCCAGCGCATCGATCGCCTCGCTATGGCGGCCTGCAGCATCATGCTCATCGGCGAGCCTGAGTTCCGGAGCGGGAGGGGCGAGCGGCATGGCCTCAGCTTAAAAGCGAAGCGTGCTTCCGAACAAGCGTCCGCAGCATGGTTGTCGCGCCGCAGCGCAAGCCGACTGTTTCCCGATCTGCGGTTATGAGGCACCGCAGCACTGGCGCCTGTTGCGGGTTTACGCTTATCTTGTTGATCTCTACCGCATTACCGGGAAGCGTGCACACACGATGGGGAGGCGTTCTCGTTTCGGGCTCGGCTGGACGATCGCGTTCGGCGCAGCGTGCGCCCTCGCATCCGGTGCCGGCTCGGCCGGCCAACCTGCACCCACGGCCTCCGGTGGCTTCCCGCATGACTTCTCCATGCTGCAGAAGTACTGCAGCAAGTGTCATAACACAGAGGACTGGGCGGGGGGGATCGCCTTCGAGGCGCTCTCGCCGGAGAACATTCCTCAGGATGCCGAGACCTGGGAGAAGGCGGTACGCAAGCTGCGTGGCGGCCTCATGCCACCGGCGGGCAATCCGCAGCCGGACCGCAATGCCAAGGAGGCGTTCGTCGACTGGGTCGAGGGCACGATCGACCACGCGGCACTGCCCCACGTGGATCCGGGAAGGGTCGCGCTGCATCGACTCAACCGCAAGGAGTACGCCAACGCGGTGCATGACCTGCTCGATGTAGACGTCGACGCACGGGATGTCCTGCCGCGCGACGATTCCAAGGACGGTTTCGACAACATCGCCAGCACTCTGCAGGTGTCCCCGTCGTTCCTCGAGCAGTATCTGGCCGCAGCACGCAAGGTCGCCAAGGAGGCGCTCGGGGATGCGCATTCGCGGCCGGTCGGTACGACCTACACCGATACGGGCAAAGGCAACCAGTTCTTCCGTGCCGAGGGGATGCCGCTGGGCACGCGCGGCGGCATCGTCGTCGACCACGACTTCCCGGCCGACGGCGAATACGTCATCAACATCGCCAACATGGCCCAGGCGCTGTGGGTCACGAACCTGGAGTTCGAGAACCAGGTGGTCGTGACCGTGGACCGGCGCAAGATCTACGAGACCTCCATCGGCGGCGAAGCGGACATGAAGGCCATCGACCAGCTGCAGGACCCGGCCGTCGATGCCATCAACAAGCGGCTGAAGAACATCCGCTTCACCACCACGGCCGGACCACATCAGGTGGCGGTGACGTTCCGGCAGCGCAGTTACGCGGAGTCCGAAGGGTGGCTCGAGGCGAACGTGCCGGGCGGAGGGCAGGAGCACGTGCTGCGCGTGAGCTCCTTCGAGATCCGTGGCCCGCTGAAAGCTACCGGCGTGAGCGAGACTCCCAGCCGTCATCGGATTTTCAGTTGCTACCCAAGCAGCCCCCCGCAGGAGCCCGTCTGCGCGCGAGAGATCGTGCAACGCATTGCGGAGCAGGCTTTCCGCCACCCGGTCGGGGCCGATGACGTCGCGGACCTGATGCAGTTCTATGCGGCCGGGGCCAAGCAGGGTGGCTTCGAAACGGGCGTTCGCGAAGCCATCACGGCCATCCTCGCGGATCCGGAGTTCCTGTATCGCGCCGAGCTTGCGCCGCAACCGCTCGCCGCCGGCGGTATCTTTCGAGTCAGCGATATCGATCTGGCCTCGCGACTGTCGTTCTTTCTGTGGAGCAGCCTGCCGGATGAGGAGCTGTTGCGCGCAGCCGAGCAGGGCCGGCTGCACGAACCGGAGGTTCTGCAGCGCGAAGTCCATCGCATGCTCGCCGATCCGCGCTCCGCGACGCTGGCCTCGAACTTCGCCTTCCAGTGGCTGAACATGGCGAAGCTGTCGGAGATTCAACCTGACCCGGCGATCTTCCCGAACTTGAATGGCGACATCCGCAAGGACTTCCTGGAAGAGCTGCGCTTATTTATCGACAGCACCTTCCGCGAGAACCGCAACGTTCTGGACCTGCTGCGTGGGGACTACACCTACCTCAACGAGCGCCTCGCTCTGCACTACGGGATCCGCGACATCAAAGGCTCGCAATTCCGGCGCGTGCAGCTCACCGATTCCAACCGCTTCGGACTGCTGGGCAAGGGGGCCGTACTCATGGTCACCTCGTACCCGAACCGCACGGCGCCGGTGCTGCGCGGTCAGTTCATCCTCGAGCGCATCATGGGGACCCCGCCGGCCGAGCCGCCGCCGAACGTGGGGACGCTCAAGGAAAACCAGGAAGGGACCAAGCCGAAGACCATGCGCGAGCTGATGGCGGCGCATCGCCGGGCGACCAGCTGCAACGGTTGCCACGGCCTGATGGACCCGCTCGGCTTCGCGCTCGAGCAGTTCGATGCGGTGGGTGAATATCGCACCAAGGACCGCTTTGCAGGCGTGCCGATCGATGCGAGCGGCCAGCTCCCCGATGGCACCGCCTTGAACGGACCGGCGGACCTGCGTAAGGCGCTCCTGCGCCGTCCCGACCAGTTCGTTCAGACCCTGACCGAGAAGCTCATGACTTACGCGCTCGGGCGCACGCTCGTGTATACGGACATGCCGGCCGTGCGCGCCATCGTGCGCAAGAGCGCCGCCGATGACTACCGGTTCGAGTCGGTGATCATGGGCATCGTCACGAGCGCAGCGTTTCAGAGTGAGCGGGCGGCTTCGCCGCCGGCTCTCAAGCAAGCGTCTCTGGTCACGAGCGCAGCAACGGCACCGTAGCCCAGGGAAATTTTCGAGGAACTGCTCATGTTCATCACACGCAAACATCTCTCGCGCCGCACGGTTCTGCGCGGCGCCGGCGCGGTCATCGCCCTGCCTTTGCTCGACGCCATGATTCCGGCGGCCACCGCGCTCGCTGCCACCGCGGCCAACGTCAAGCCGAGGCTGGGCTTCGTCTACTTTCCTCACGGCGCGGTCATGGACCGGTGGAAGCCGGAAGCCGTCGGCACCGATTTCGTGTTTCCGCAGCTCATCAAGCCTCTGGAGCCCTATCGCAAGCACACCACCGTCGTGACGGGCTTGCGCAACAAGGGCGGGGAGAGCCCCGACCCGCATGGAATCATCGCCGGCACCTGGCTGTCGTGTGTCGGGCCGAGCGACCCGGATCGCACCGGCATCCGCGGAGTGAGCGCCGACCAGGTGGCCGCGAGTCGCATCGGCCAGGAGACGGCGCTGCCCTCTCTGGAGCTTGCGATCGAGGCCGAAGGTGGATTGACGTGCGCACCCGGTGTGGGCTGCGGTTTCGCAAGCACCGTTGCATTTCGCACGCCGACGCAGCCTCTGCCGATGGAGAATGATCCTCGCAAGGTTTTTTACCGGCTGTTCGGGCAGGGCGACACCGCCGCGGAGCGCACTGAGATCGTCTCGGAGACGGGGAGCCTGCTCGATCACGTGCAGGAGAAGGCGCAGCGCCTCGGCCGCGAGCTCGGTCCCGCGGATCGGGCAATGCTTGCCGACTATCTCGATTCGGTGCGCGAGCTCGAGCGGCGTGTGCAGAAAGTGCGCGAGTCCGCCGCCAGCAGCGACGTCAAGCTCCCTGACGCCCCGCTGGGGATTCCAGCGGACTTCGCCGAACACCTGCGGCTGATGTTCGACATGATCACCCTTGCCTGGCAGTCGAACAAGACGAACGTGGCGACCTTCATGATGGCCAAGGAAGTCAGCATGAGGACCTACAACCAGATCGGGGTGCCGGACGCGTTCCATCCGTTGTCGCACCATCAGAACGATCCGGCGAAGCTCGACCGTCTGTCCAAGATCCAGACGTATCACACACAGCAGTTCGCGGGCTTCGTCAAACGCCTGTCGCAGACGCCTGACGGAGACGGCACGCTGCTCGATCATTCGCTCATCCTGTTCGGAAGCAACATGAGCAACAGCGACAAGCACAACAACGACCCGCTGCCCTCGGCGCTCCTGGGGCACGCGAACGGGCGTGTCAAGGGCGGCCAGCACCTGCACTATCCGCAGGACACACCGCATGCCAACCTGCTGCTGACGATGCTCAACCGCGTCGGAGTGCCGCTCGAGAAGTTCGGCAACAGCACGGGCGCCTTCGCGGAGGTTTGATGCGGCTCGTCGTGCGCCGAACGGCGCCGCCCTTCGTGGCAGCGGCGCTTCTGGTTGTCGGCCTCACGCCGCCCGCGGCGCTCGCCGCGGACCCTGTCAGCGTCGATGGCACGCCTGGGCTGCAACTCGTGCGGGCGGCGGAACGCGATGACCTCGAGGCCGCCGCGAGCCTGCTGCATTCCGGAGCTGATGCGCGCACGCGCGACGTCGATGGGACTACCGCGCTTCACTGGGCCGCGCACGCGGGTGACGCGCAGCTCGCCCGGGCTTTGCTGCGGGCCGGAGCGGATCCGCGCGTGCGCAACGACTATGGCGCTACACCCATGTCGGCCGCCGCCGAAGTGGGTGCGGCCGGGGTCTTGAAGGAGCTTCTCGATGCCCATGCCGACGTGGAGTCTCCCAACTCAGAGGGACAAACGGCGCTCATGGTGGTCGCCCGGACGGGACGCCTGGACGCGGCAGAGTTGCTGTTGAAGCACGGTGCGAAGGTGGACGCGCGGGAGCAGTGGGGTGGCCAGACTGCTCTGATGTGGGCTGCGGCCCAGAGCCAGCCGCAGATGATTCGCCTGCTGCTCGCGCATGGCGCCGACGTCAATGCCAGGGCAACTGTGAGGGACTGGCAGCGACGCGTCACCGCGGAAGGGCGCCCCAAGGACATGACGCACGGCGGATTGACGCCGCTGTTGTACGCCGCGCGAGAAGGCTGTCTCGCGTGTGTGCAGGAGCTGGTACGCCACAAAGCAGACCTGAACCGGTGGGACCCCGACGGCATCACGCCGCTGGTCATGGCTCTCTTGAATATCCATTGGGATGTCGCGCGCTATCTCATTGAAGCGGGCGCCGATGTGAATCTCTGGGACATCTACGGCCGCACGCCGCTCTGGTGCGCCGTCGACATGAACACCTTGCCGCACGGCCGCCGGATCGACCTCCCGGCGCTGGACGACACGACCGGACTGCAGATCGTGCAGATGCTGCTGGACAAGGGCGCGAATCCCAATGCGCAGTTGAAGCTGCGCGCGCCCCATCGGCAGGTCGCGTTCGATCGCTACACCGAGCCGATGCTGAACGTCGGAGCGACTCCGCTGCTGCGTGCCGCCAAGGCCGGCGACATTCCGGTCGTCAAGCTGCTGCTGCAACACGGCGCGCTGCCCAATCTCCCCAACTTCAACGGCGACACTCCGCTGATGGCGGCGGTCGGCAAGGACTGGATCAACGCCCCGACGCGCGGTGCGTTCTACACCGAGGATGAGGCCATTCAGGTGTACGCTCTGTTGCGCGCCGCCGGAGCCGATGTGAAGGCCCGAACGCATTTCAACCAGACGGCCCTGCACAGTGCGGCGCTGCGCGGCTGGAACGAGCTCGTGAAGCGTCTCATCGCCGATGGGGCAGACGTCGATGCCGAGGACAACGATTCGCTCACGCCGCTCGACTTCGCGATGGGACGCATTCCGAAAGAGTTCAACGCCGTGGTGGCGGTGCCGCGCCCCGAGACCGCGGCCCTGTTGAAGTCGCTCGGAGCGAAGGTAGAGCACCCGAACCTGCCGCCGTGGCCAGCCGCCTCGACGCCCAAGATCACAGCGTGGATACCCAGTGATACGGCGCTGATCCCGCCCCAGTAGAGCGGGCTAGGGCGCTCCTGCAGCGGGCGCGACGGCGGCTGCACGCCTCACCGACCGCGGCTCATCCTTGGAGCGCGCATCCGTGCCGCTCAAGCGTTTGCCGCGTAATGTCCCCAGAGACTGCGGTAGGAGCGCTCGACGAAAGCGTCCGGATTGCCCCACTGCGCCACGAACTCCCTGGCGGGTTGGGTCGCGACGATCTCATCGGCGCCGACGCCCTTCAGCAACGACTGGACCAGCCGGTCGTAGATGGTGAAGTACATCTTGCGGTGAGTCTGCAGATCGGTGCGCCCCAGCAAGGGGCCGTTCGCCGGCACTATTCGCGTCTCGGGGCCCGCCACCTGCAGCAGCTTGTCATACCCGGCGACCAGGCCGGCGATCCAGCCGCCGGTCTTGTAGTCCATGAGCGGCCAGCCGTCATTGGAAACGACGCCGCCGGCCACCAGCAGCTTCTGCTCGGGGAAGTGCACGTAGATGTCCCCATCTGTGTGCGCCTGCTGCAGGTAGCCGTAATCGATTCTACGACCGTACGTGAGCGTATCTGTCGTGTAGGTCGTCTTGGTCGGTCGCGCCTTGGGGGGCAGGGGACCGTACAGCTCCGGCAGCCAATCGGTCTCGATCGGGCGGCTCAGCCACAAGCGGGTATTCTCGTGCGCGACGATCAGGGCGCCGTCCTTGCCCAGTCGCTCGTTGGAACCGGTCTGCTCCGGATGCCAGTGGGTGTTGAAGAGCACGTGAACACGTCGCGCCTGGGTCGCCTCGAGCGCCGCTTTCACCAGCTTCGAGGAGTGTGCCTGTAACCCGCCATCGACGAGCAAGGCGCCCTCCGGCCCGGAAGCGACGACTACGTTGCATCCGGCGCCCGTGATCAGGAACAGGTCGTTGCCGAGCGGACTCGTCGCCAGAGAGGAGGGCGGCGGCCCTGCCGTGGCCGCCGCCGGTTGAAACACTACACTGCCCGCCGCAATCGCACCGCATCCCTGGAGAAATACGCGGCGTGCAACTCTTCTCATGCGCTCCTTCAGAACTCCGCTTTCACGCCGACGTAGTAGCGACGGCCGAGGATGTCGTAGTAACCCGGGTTGGTCGTATTGGAAGCGTCGGTGACGCCCGGGTTGTATCCGATGGCCGGCGGCTGCTTGTCGAACAGGTTCTCGATGCCGAAGCGAAAGCCGTACTTGCCCAGGTTGTAGGTGGCGAAAAGGTTGTACAGGTTGTACGAGGGCGCTCCCTGGATCTTGGTGGTCGGATTGATCGAGGCCGCGGCGTTCTTGATGCTGGGCAGATGTTGCCACAGGATGCCCGCGGTCAGGTCGTTCCAGCTGTACGATACGGTGGTATTGATCTTGTAGGTGAAGATACCGCCGGTGACACCGCCCGATGCCGGAATCGGATCGAGCGTGCCCTTCGCATCCACCAGAGGGGACGTGGGCGAGAGCTGGTACTCGAACTTGTTGACGTAGTTGACCAGGGTCCCTGCGCTGAACAGGCCAGGACCGAGATCGTGGGCCCAATTGACACTGAAGTCGATGCCCTGCGTCAACAGTGTACCGAGGTTTGAGTACAGGGCCGTCACGGAAGCGCGGTCGCCCGTGAGCGGGTTGCGCTGGATCAACTGGCAATTCGCTTGGGTGACACTGTAAGTCGGGTTGCTTTTGCCGTCGGAGTTGAAGCAGCTGTTGTAGGTCGCGATCGAGGACTGCGGTGCGATCGTGTCCGAGATCTTGATGCGGTACGCATCGATCGAGGCCGTGAACTTCTCCAGCCCGAAGGGCTCGGTGATCACCGTACCGAGCGTCCAGGTCCTGCCGGTCTCAGGTTTGACCTTCGGATTGCCGGTCTGCACCTCGATCTCCAGCGGGAAGAACGTCGGGCTCTGGCGCGTCCAGCCGTTAGGACCATTCGGGGTGTTGAAGGTCTGGGTGTTGAACTCGGAGGTAGTATTGCCGATCAACGCCTCGCACAACGCCTGCACCTTCGCACGATTCGGGTTGCTGGCCACGTTGCCCCACGGGGAGAGCGTCGAGGACGAGCAGGGATCCTCCTGCGGGAACGCGACGACAGCCTGCGTCGGACCCTGGAACAGCTCCGCGACGTTCGGCGCGCGCGTCGCCGCCTGATAGCCGCCGCGGAAAGAGACAGAGTCCAGTGGCTTCCAGGTGAACATGCCCATGTACGTGTTCGTGCCACCGGCGGTATTGAAGTTCGTATACCGGTAGCCAAGATCCAGATCGAGTCGCTTGACGACCGGGATCAGCAGCTCCGCGTAGCCCTCCTTCGCGTTGATGTAGCCGGCGGTATTCGCCGATGCGAACAGACCAATGGGGTTGTCGGTGATGGCGCCTACCGGGTAGCCCGGGCTGTAGCTGAAGTCCTCGCTACGGTACGTGGCGCCGACGTTGAAGCGCGCCTCGCCGGCCGGGAGCCTGACCAGCGCACCGCCGATGTTGCCCTCGATGATGTTCTGGCGCAGGTTGGTCTCGTTCTTCAGCGGGTCGGCGATGCTGTCGACGCAGTCCTTCGAGATCGCGAACTGCTGGAAGACGGGTATGCCGCTCGTGCAGGTGACCCCGTAGCCGAACGGAGTACCCTTGGGCGAGGAGTTGACGACGCCCTTGCCGAAGTTCGGCTGCGCGACCAGGTACTGGTAGCGCTGCAACGAGTTCATGCCGGTGAAATCCTGCTGGTCGTGCGTGTTGCCTCGCGATGCATAGACATCCCAGGCCCAATCGCGGAACGGCAGCTTGCCCTTCAAGCCCACCAGTGCCTGCCATACATCAGTCTGGTTGTGGGCGACCTCGAAGCCCGTGTAGTCCTGCAGCTGGTACAGGCTCCAAGGCGAGTCCGGACCCGTGGTGCCCGCGGGGGCGGTCGGATTGACGACGCGCGAATTGAGCAGAGAGAGAAGCGCAGGCGGCAGCCAGGTCGAGTCCTGCGGCGAGCCGGGCGTGGTGCTGTTGTAGCGTGGAATGCTGGCCTGCCAGATGGTGACCGCGGGCGGATAGCCGAAGCTCGTCGACTTCACCGAGTTGGTGTCATAGCTGAACTGCGTGTACGCACTGATGTTGTCCGTGAAATCGAACGTACCGCGCGCGAAGATCGAGTGGCGCTCTTCCGGAATGGAGGCGTACTGCCGCGTGATCGCCTGATCCAGATTCCCCGCGCTGCCGCCCGTGCCGCTGCCGAGCACCTTGATGGCCTGGTAGCGGCCGGGAGCCAGGGAGTTCAGCGGCCCGTTGTAGCCCAGGCCGTTGTGGCCCTGGATGAACGGGGTGTTGTCGGCATTGAAGTAGATCGTCGTGCCGCGCCCGACCGTGCCCGGGGCCACTTGCGGGAAGAGTGCGTCGATCGCGGCTTGCGAGGGCTGATTGCCCGCTGAGGGCGCGTACTCGGGGGGTACGATGAAGCCGCCGCTCGGGTTGTTCGGGTCGTTCCACCCATTGGTGTAGAACGTGCGATTGGCCTGATAAACCGGGTCTCGTTTGGCCCATTCGACACCGACCATGATATTGCCGTGGCCGTCCATGCCGTTCATGCCGAGCAGCGCGCTGGCGCGTGTTTCCGAGCCGTCGCCCTGGAAGGTGTCGCCGTGCTGCACGTCGAACTCCAGGCCTTGGAAATTCTTCTTCAGGACGAAGTTGACGACGCCCGCCAGGGCGTCGGGGCCGTACACCGCTGAGGCACCTCCGGTGATGGTCTCGACGCTCTCCACCGCGAGCTGCGGAATGGTGTTGATGTCGACCGCGTTGTTCGCATTGCCCGGCTGTCCGCGCCGTCCGTCGATCATCACGAGGTTGCGGTTAGGGCCCAGGCCGCGGAGGTTCAGGGTGACTGCGCCCGGAGTGAACGTCGGGGACCCCTGGACTCCATTGGTGAACTGCGTGTTCTGCGGCACGAACTGCGGTTGCTGGTTGAGCACCACGTCGAGGCCGACCGCGGAGTTGTGCTCGAACTGGTCCTTGCTGAACGTGGTGATCGGGCTGGGAGCCTCGAGATCGCGTGAGCGCGCGATGCGCGAACCGGTGACGGTGACTTCAGCTAGCGGCGCGGACTGATCGGTCGCGCCCGGTGTTTGATCCTGCGCAACGGCGCGCTGTGGCGCGGCCGTCCCCCAGATCGCTGTTGCCACTGCTGCAGAAATCAGCCAGCGCGTCATGTTAATGCGCGGCAGGCGCGGCGTTTCCGCCACGAGCTTGATGGTCATGCACTCCCCCTCTCGCAGGTGCCCGACGTGCCGCGTCCCGTTGCGTCTGAGCCGGACAGTTGTTGAGTTGTATCGGCGAGCCGAACTGATGAGAACCGTGAGCGGGTGCGAGTCTGCTCTGAGCAACCCTTCAGGGTCAACAGGGAAAATTCAGCTGGATCACGCAGGCGAGGGCAATTCCGCCCTTGTCGCGCTCGCGCGACAAGGGCGCAAGCACGCCTATCTTGATCGGGGCAAAAATAAAGAGCATGCTTCGCATTGTTCTCCCCCGGTTCCGCCGCCGGTAGCGCGTGTGCGCGCCACGATTTGCAGTGGCGGCGCTGCGCCCGGCCGGCCTCACACCGTTCGCTTCTTCGGTCGCCGAGTCGATCACGAAGCGCTATTCGACCCGGCTCCCGAGCATTGGCCGCATCGCCTGACCCGCTCGCCTGCATTGCAGGCATTTCGGTACCCGATTCGCCCTCCGCACGACGCGGCAACCGAGCCGGTGCTCAGGACCGTCGCCTCTGACGTAGCCGCCAGGGGTCGATCACGAGTCGCTGGAGCCGCTGGGCTGCGGGTGCGCAGGCGTGGGCTGCCGCATCCCCACGCACGGGCCTGACGGCGCCCGGGTCGAGCTGGTAGAGTCTCTCATCCGGCGCACGGATCCAGAACACGAAACACGAAACGCCGGGAGCTCGGGGGCGCACCATGGCGAGCGTGACCATGCAGGCTGATCGGGGAGCCGCTTTGCGTGCCGGGCTGATCGGCGGCCTGGCCGGAGGGGTGATCGTCTGGATCTATGAGGCGGTCGTCTGGGTCGGCTGGCAGCATCAGATGCCTCTTCCCGGCATCGCGCGCAACGCAACCGGCCTGGTCTTCGGCAAGAGCGCCCAGGACTCCCTGGGTCTGCTGGCGTACGTGATCGGCATCGGGATCCATTTCTTCTTCGCACTCGTGTGGGGCGTGCTGTTTGCGCTCATCTGGCCGTACTTCCGCAAGCGCGGTTACGAGGCCACGTTCATTGCGCTGTTCTACGCGGTGATCGCCTGGATCGTGATGCATCTGGCCATCGTGGTCGTATCCGACAGCCACCCCAACTACACCGATCCGAACGTGGTCATCGGTGGCTTCATGTCCCACATCTTCTTCACAGTGCCCCTGGCACTGGTCATCAAGCGGCGGCTCGAGCCCCTCGCCTGACGGCCGCAGCGCGCGCGGATTGCGCGGGGGGCGTAACCCCCGCGCCTCACATTCGCCTGCAAGCGGCCACGAGCCTCAGGGAAACACGTTGCGGCTCTTGATCAGCCACTTGCCCTTCACGCGCACCACCTCGTCCTCGCAGCGGCCGACCAGCGACACCTTCGGATCCCCATTCGGCGGTTTCTCTGCCATGACAGTGAACCAGTACGAGTCGATGTGCGCGTGATCCTTGTCGCGGAACTCGATGTGCGAGTTGAAGATAGGGTGGTACATCTTCGGCACCGTCTGGCCCTTGGCCTGCGCGGCGGCGCGTGAGTCCTTGACCTCCTGGATCAGCTTCCTCAGCTCGGCGTGTCCCTTGTACACGTGGTCGTGCTCGCAGCAGATCTGTCCGTCCTCGGTGAAGAAGGTCGGATAGGCTTCCGCGTCCAGATTGTCCAGCGCCTGCACGTAGTGCCAGATCAGCACTTCGATATCGGCGCGATCCTTGGCTTCACGGATGACATCCGCGTCGGAGGACAGCGCGATCTGCGCGAACCCCATCGACAGGACGGCGAGGGCGATGGTCTTGAGCATGCTCGGATCTCCTCATGCGGTTGCACTGGGGCTGCGGACCAAGGCGATCAGGATCCCGGTCCCGAGCCCCAGCCGGAATGCTGTGCGGACTGGCGGGTGCGCGAGAACGCATCGATCTGTCGAATCAGCCCGTTCTGGACCTTGAAGAACTCGATCGCAAGTCCGAAGGCGTTCTTGGGGAACTCCTTGGGCGTCATGAAAACAGCGAAACCGAGCACCACGCCCCGCTCGACATCCGCGAAGTAATAGCGGCGATTCTCCACTATCCAGTACACGGAGGGCTGTTTCATCCCGTTGCCGCAGCTCCATGGGAAATTCGCCGTGTCGCTGGTGATCGTCCCGGACTCCAGACGCTGGCACGCCGGCCCCCACGGCACTTCCTTCGGGTCGATTCTCTTTGAGACCGAATCCCAGTACTTGTCCGCGACCGCGAACAGCTCCTCGCGTGTGGAACGCTCCGGCTGCGGGATGATGTCGTCCCAGATCCGGTCGGGCTGGTGCAGCGCACGGATGTTTTCCGCTCCGAACGAGCCGGCTCTGGGCTCCAGGTCCAGCTGTTCCACCTCGCTGATGAGCTTGTCCGCCACCTTGATGCGCAGCACGTAGTACCACCATTGGTCGCCGGCGCCCGCCGGCACGGGGCGTGAGCTCGGAGGCGCCCCCGCGGGACGCTCGTACGAGTTGGTGACGACGCCGTAGAACACGGCCGATTCGGTGGTCGGGTCGGCAAAAATCAGCCGATAAGGAATGCGCCGTGCCGGCCCCCAGACGGGCGAGGACTCGATTTTGCCCTGTACCCCGTCGGAGGTGATCTTCGCCTGCGGGGCGAGCGGCAGGCCGGCGGGGGAATTCTGCCCGATCGCATCCAGGACCTGATTCAGATCCAGCAGCAGGCAGCGTTTGTCGCAGCTCGGATGGGCGACATTCTCGCGGTCGTAGTCCGCCTTGGCGGCCAGCACGGGCGCGCACAGAGCGAGCGACGCAATCGCCAGCCAGCGCGCGGCGGGCCGCCGCACCTTCGCTCGTAAAGCCATGGGGTTCCCCTTCTGCGTGTGACGAGTTCTGATGACTCTCGAACCATAGACCGGCCCGCGGCGAGAACTGGACCCCGGGGGGGTCCAGTTTGCCCGGCATGCCTGTCTTAACTCTCGACACACACGGGTAAGTTGCCGACGCGGATGCGCAGCTGGATGGCCACCCCAAAGTCCCAAATCCAGTGCGCGGGCCGGTTGCGTGGCGGCCGCGCCGCCGGCTCCGCTCGATGGCCGCCACTTACTGCGCGAGGCGCGCACCCCAACGCGCCCGCGCAGTGGGTGCTGCCAATCAGAACTTCACGGTGATACCGACGGTGAAGCGCCGGCCCAGGACGTCGTATACGGTTTTGTTGGTGGGCGTGGCACCGGTGAAGTCGGTGTAGTTGGCGACAACAGGGGGCGCACGGTCGAACAGGTTGGTGACGTGCCCATACAGCTCGATCGACGGCCAGCCGCCGCCGGCGGCGCGCGTGTACTTCAGATTCAGGTCGGTGTAGGCGATGGAGGGCACGGTATTGCGATCGATGTCGACACCCTGGACGTAGGTGACGTCGACGCGGCCGCGCCCGATGAAGCGCTCCTGCACCAGGAACTGGTAGGGACCGTTCGTATAGCTCAGGTCGGAGAACAGCTGGAAGCGCGGCAGGTTGAATCCGTCGCCCACCTGGCCGGCATAGTCGATCGTGCCGACCGCCTGGTTGGTCACCGAGTTCTCGGCGAGGTAGCTTCCGATCAGGCGCGCGCTGAAGCGCTCCGCACCCCCTCCGAGCAGGTGGATGCCATGCTGGTAGTCCAGCTCCAGGTCGGTGCCGCTGACTTCGGCCCGGGACACGTTGAGATACTCGTTCCTCACGAACACCAGTTGATCGGTGACCGGGTCGCGCGTGATCAGGGAGCAGAACTCCTGTGCGCCGGCATGACAGTTGTTCACGATGATCTGCGAGCCCAGCTGCGCAATCGCATCCTGGGTGTCGATGCGATACCAGTCGACCGACAGCGACAGGCCAGCCAGGAAGCTCGGTTGCAGCACCGCGCCGAGGGTCAGCGTGTCGGCCTTTTCCGGGTTGACGGCGGGATTGCCGGTGGAGAACTGGCTGAGAGTAACGTTGTTGTTGTTGAAGAAAGGATCGCGCACGACGACCCCGCTTCCCTGCGAGTCGAAGCGCTCGGCCAGGTTGGCGGCGCGCGTATCGCGCGACAGGGTGGCGCGCAGCCGCAGGTCATTCACGAGCTGCCAGTCCAGTCCGGCCTTCCACGCCCAGACGTGGCCGCTGCCGGAATAGTTGGCCAGCCGTCCGGCGAGGCTCAGGTTCAGTTGCTCCAGGAGCGCGCGGTTGGAGAAGAGCGGCAGGAGCGCCTCGCCGAAGTACTCCGCGACCGAGTACTCCCCGGCGATGCTCGGGAAAGAGGAGAACTGGTACACGAACGGGTTGCCGACGAAGCCCGGCGGAATCCCCTGGATGCCGAGCGCCGGGTTGTTCTGCGGGACGAACTCGGTGTGGTCCGGCGGATCGGCGTACTGCTCGAGCGAATCCTTGCGATACGAGGCGCCGAGCGCGAGCGACACCCCGCCGGCGCCCCATCCCCGGAAGATCTCGCGATTCGCCGAGACTTCCGCGAAGCGTTGATGCACGGTCGCGAAGCCGTACTTGTTGCCCAGCACGTACTGCTTCGCCGCGGCGCTGGCGTTGCCCGCACCGAACAGATCGAGCGGCACACAGCCGTTCGCCGGGTCGTAGAGGGTGGAGCGGCACACGACCGCACCGCTGGCAGGGTCGACGACGGCATCCATGGCGAGCGACAGGCGGTCGGTGCGGATGTAGTCGAGCAGGAACGACTCGCTCTCGTTGCGCCCCTGTTGGACGTAGGCGCCGAAATTCCAACCGCCGCCGGTGCCCTTGAGCCCCACGGTATAGGACTGCAGGGTGTTGGATGTCTGATTGCGCGAGTTGCCCAGGTCTGCCTGGCTCGCCATGCGCGACAGGCCGAAGGAGGGCAGGCCTTCCTGCGCCATCTGCTGGCGAATGCTCGCAGGGAGGAAGGCGTTATCCGGGTAGATCGTGGCTTCCCACTGCGCGAACTGAACCGCGCCCACTTCCACGTAGTTGGTCGCGCTGTGACCGTAGAGTCCCTGGACGTACGCGGTCAGGTCATCGCTCAGGTCGTAGTTCAGGTAGACGAAGCTGCTGCTGCGGGAGATTGCCGGGTACAGCGAGCCATCGCCGGTCCGGTCGGCCCAGTAGTTGTCGCCGATCCCGCCCGACTGGCAGTAGCAGCCGGTGCCGATGATGGCGGGGCTGCCGGGGACGAAGGCAGTTGCCGAGCCGTCAGGCAGGAACATGAGGCGGTTCAGCGCGGAGCCCGGCGCGTCGATGAGCCCGCCGAAGGTGTAGCGGGTCGAGCTCACATCCGGCAGGGTCAGCAGTCGCGGGCCGGTATGCGTCGCGAGCCACTGCGGGTTCGTGACGAGTCCCCAACCCTGGAACCAGTCCCGGTTCGCAAACGTCTCGACGTGCGCTGCCCGGTAGAACTCGGTGGTGCCGATGACGTGCAGGCGCTCACCGAGCGGCGTGCCGAAGGTGATGGAGCCGCCGCCGTTGCCGTTGTCCCCGCGGCTGGTCGCACCGCCGTTGGCATTGAGCTGCAGACCGTCGAAGTGAGTGTCGAGGATGAAGTTCACCACGCCGGCGACGGCATCGGAGCCATACGCGGCGGAGGCGCCGCCGGTGACGATGTCGACGCGCTGCACCAGCGATTGCGGCAGAGTGCTGATGTCGGTCGCACCGAGGCGCGAAGAGGGCGTCACTCGCCGTCCGTCCAGCAGCACCAGGGTGCGGTTGATGCCCAGCCCGCGCATGTTGAGAAAGCTCTGACCCGAGGTCGTCGAGAAGTTGTAGGAGCTCTGTGGAGTCGAGTTGTTGAGGAACTGCGGCATCTCATCGAGCGCCTCGATGAGGGGTCCGGGCTTGACCTGTTGCAGCTGCTGCGCGGACAGCACCGTGACGGGCGTCGGAGTGTTCATGCCCGTGATGCCCAAACGGGAGCCGGTGACGACGACCTCATCTTCCGGAGTGCGGCCGCTCGCGGCGCCCGCGGGCTTGCCGGCTCGCCTGCGCGCGGCGGCATCTGCGCTTGAGGATGCGGTCTGCGCGGGCAGTGTGGCTTCGTGCGGGCCGGAGCCGCCAGCGGAGTCGTCCGGGTGTTTTGCCGCCTGACCGCCGCCTGTCCCGGATCGGCTGCGGGGGGTTGCAGTGTCGTTCGCCACTGCGATGGTGTGGTCGTTGATCAGCGAATAGGCAAAGCCGGCCGGACCCAGGAGCTTCTCGAGCGCCTCTTTGAGCGTGTATTTGCCGTGGATCGGCCCGACGGCGACACCACCATCGGCGGAGTCGTCGAAGCGGGCGACTTGCAGTCCGGTCTGCTCCGCGAAAGCACGGAGCGCGGTATCGAGCGGCTGCCGCGAGATGTCGATGTTGTAGGTGGCCGTCGCCTCCGCGGCGCTTGCGGGCAGACTGCATAGCGCGAGCGCGCATGCGAGTACCGCAGCGACGGAAGACAGTCTCACAGCGACCCCCTCATCGTTCTGTGACGCCAGATGGCATGACCGCGCTCATATAAGACGGGTTGAGTTTGGGACCCCCGGCGTGTAGCGCATGCGCGACAGTCGTGGGCAAGTCGGGAGGCAGCGCTGATGTATGCGCCGGCGGACCCGGGCGCAGTATGCAGGACTTAACGGTCGCGAGGGGCGCCGGATGTGCGCCGCACGCGGCTGAGTGACGATCGTGCGATCAGCGGGCCGAGGCGATCGTGATGTCGCGCCCGTTGCGCTCCACGGTGACCGACGTCGTCGAGCGCAGGAAAGCGACGAACGACTCCGGATCGGAGGCGCTGAATACGCCGCTCATGGTGCGCCTGGCGAGCGCCGAGTCGGCGACGTGAATTTGCAAGTGGTTGTAGCGGTTAAACGTTTCGACGACCGTGGCGACGCTGTCATTCTCGAAGGACAGCCGTCCCTCGGCCCAGGACAGCTCCCTTTCTGCGTTGACCTCACGCACGGCTTGCGCAGAGCCGGTCGGTGACACCGTGATCTGCTGACCGGAGCTCACCAGAACAACGGGCGATGCCGCCTGCGACTTGGCGGCGTCGGCCACGGGAGCCGCCTCGCCGGTCACGGCCTCCGGCACACTGGCCGGCTCGCCCCCCGGGCCAGGCCCTGCACGCGGAAACGGCTCCGTGTTGTGAGGCATGACGGCAACACGGCCTTCGGCGACGGTCACGACGATGCCCTGGCTGCGGTGCTCGACACCGAATTCCGTTCCGACGGCCCTGACGACCGTGCCGCCGGCACGGACCAGAAACGGCCGGTTCGGGTTCTTGGCGACACGGAAGCGCGCGCGGCCGCGCTGCAGATCGATCTGGCGGAGCTTGCTGTCGAAGCTGATTCGCAGCCCGGTCTCCGGGTCGATCTGCACGACGCTTCCGTCGGAGAGCGTGAGCTCACGCCGCTCGCCTTGTCCCGTCACCACCGTGTAGTTTCTCGGAGAGAGGCCGCTTAGCCACAGCGCCAGCAACGCCGCCGCCGCCGTAGCGAAACCCACCCCCAGCCACGTACGACGCGGGCGCGAGGCGCGCGGGGCGTCTTGTGAGGGCGGACGGGGTGGCAGGGGAAAGCTCATCACCTTGCCGGCGGCATCCGCGGGCAGGCGGCTCTTTCCCGTCTCGTCCGTGGAGAGCGTCGCCCAGCGCTGAAACTGTTCCAGTGCTCCGTGGACCTGCGCTACGCGCAGCAGTTCCTCGACGTGCAGCGCCGACTCGCGCAGCCAGTCGACGAATGCCGTGCGGGTCTCCAAGGAGACGTCCTCGGAGTCGAACAGCACCCACCATTCGGCCGCCTCCTCACCTGCACGCCGGCGCCGCTCACTCGCGTCCATAGGAGATCACTCGCAGCAAATCCGGGCTCAGCTCAGTGCGCAACCGTTCGTAGCTCTTCATCAGCTCCCTCTTCACCACCCGTGGTGTGGATCCCAGCCTCCTGGCGATCTCCTCGCGTCCCAACCCTTCCGTAAACTGCATCTTCAGCACCGCGCGCTGGCGGGGGCTCAGTGCACGCAGCGCGCGCTCGATCTCCGCCTGGGCTTGCGCCACCGCAATGTCCGCTTCCGGGCGGTCCTCGGCGGGCAGCCCTTCGAGCCATTCCGACTCGTGCGGATGACGCCGGCGAGCCCGCAGAGCCCACTCGTTGGCAACGTTGGCCGCCATCTTGAAGAGGTAGGCCTGGGGGTACTCGATGAGCTCCGCGCGGTCATAGCGCAGCAACCGCAGGAACACCTCCTGCGCGACATCGCTGACATCGGCGGCGGGCACGATGCCCTGCTCCATCAGGAACCTGCGCAGGGGCACACGCCACTGACGAAACCAGAGCGTCAGGCGCTTTGCGGTCTCGTATCCGCTCATGCGATGCGGGCGCAGGCAGACATGCTGTACTCGTACCTCCTCACCCATAAGACCGGGCGTGGTCTTATGTTGGCCCCTGTGCCGGCCGAGCGCCGCCCCACGCGGCACGCGCGCCACGGGGAGATCACGACATAACACCGGTCCGTGTGGGACTAGTTCTTTTTTCGGAGGCGAATGATCAGGTCGATGCCGGCGACTTCCGTGCCCGGGGGAGGAGGCGGCAGACGGCTGAACTCGACCTCGGGCACGGGAACATCGATCAGCGCCCCGCTCGAGGTATCGTGGAAGTGGTAGTGGGCGTCGACGTTCGAGTCGAACCAGGCGCGCGAGCCGTCAACCGACAGCTGGCGGATGATTCCGCGCGCGGCGAACAGGTTCAGCGTGTTGTAGACCGTGGCTTTGGAGACGCGCGCACCTGAGCTGCGCAGAGTCGCCAGGATCTGCTCTGCGGACAGGTGCTGCGGCGCGCACAGGAGCAGCGATGCGATCCGCACGCGCTGGCCGGTTGGACGGATGCCGCACTCGGAAAGGCGGGCCTGGCACCGTGCGGTGACCGTCCCAGGCGTCAGGACATTAGCCTCCATGCTGAGCATTATAGGCACAGTTCGGCACAGAATGGCCACTGAACGCCCCGGGAGGGGTGAGCCCCACTGTTTTCGCAGGCGACTGGCAGGGCGCGATGCGATCCGTGACCGGGGCCGCTGGCCTCAAGCCGCCAGCTTGGTCTCCAGATGCCGGGCGAGCTCGGCGATCGTCGGGAAATCGAACAGCTCGGTGAGGTCCACCTGGCCGGGATATTCCCGGTCGATCTGCTCGTGGATCTCGATCAGCTTCAGCGAGCTTGCGCCGATCTCGAACAGATTGTCGTGGATGTCGACGTGCTTGCCCTCGAGGGCCGCGTCGCAGATCGTCTTGAGCTTGTTCTCGATCTCCGAGAGCGAGCTGGATTGTGGCCCCCGCTGCGCGGCGCGCAGTGCGGCCAGCTCCGCGAGCTCGGCATCGAACTCTCCCTCGATGAAGCTTTCCTCCAGCATGTGGCGCTGAATCTTGCCGCTGGTCGTCTTGGGGATGCGCTTGACCGGCACGACCTCGCTCACTTCCAGCCCGACCTTCTCGTTGACGAGCCTGGCGACCTGGGTCGCCACCGGCAGGAACTCCGTCATGTCGCCGCGGTGCAGAGCGAACACCACCAGCTGCTCGGTTTGCGAGTCGCGCCGGCGCACGCCGGCGGCCACGACCTTGCCCAGCTCCAGGCCATCGGCCGCTTGCGCGATCGCCTCCAGGTCGTGGGGGTAGTAGTTCTGGCCGTTGACGAAAATGATTTCCTTGGCGCGCCCCGAGACGAACAGCTCGCCGCGATCGATCAGCCCCAGATCCCCCGTGCGCAGCCAGCCGTCGGCGGTGAAGGCCTCCGCATTTGCCTGCGGGTTCTCGAAGTAGCCGCGAGTGACGTTCTCGCCGGTCATGTGGATGTGACCGACCTGGCCCTCGGGAAGCGGCCGGTCGTCGTCCCCGGCGACACGGACGCGGCAGAAGGGAACCGCAGTGCCCTCGGACACCAGCTCGACGGCGTCGCGGTCGGACTTCGCAACCGGCGTCACCGGATCGCCGACGCCCATGCGATGGCGATTCAGGGCGATGGTGCGGATCGGCGCTCCGGGCTTGGGAAACGCCGCTGCGAGGGAGGCTTCCGCCAGCCCGTACACGGGGTACATGGAATTGCGCGGCAGCTTCGCCGGGGCGAGCCGAGCGAGGAACTCCTCACACAGCTGCACCGAGATCGGCTCCGCGCCGTTGAAAATGATCCGTACACGGGACAGGTCCAGGCCTTCGATCGAGCGGTCCCCGAGCACCTTCAGATAATGCTTGTAGCCGAAATTCGGCGAGCACAGCACGGATGCGCGCACCCTCGAGGCGAGCGACAGCCACAGCAGCGGGCGGCGAACGAACAGCTCCGTGGGCATCAGATGCGCGTGCACGCGCATGAAGAACATCATGATGTGGAACCCGATGAGTCCCATATCGTGAGTGAGCGGCATCCAGGAAAGACTGACATCCTCCTCAGTGAAGGCCGCCGCTTCCTGTACACCACGGCAGTTGGCGAGGATGTTGGCGTGCGTGAGCACTACACCCTTCGGCTCGCTGGTCGAGCCGGAAGAGAACTGAATGAACGCCACGTCATCGGGCTTGGCCGGTTGCACCTTGCCGGCGCGGGAAATGTCATCGAGATCATCGACGAGGAATGTCCGCGGCCGCAGGCTCAGGAACAGCTCGCTCTCACCGGCCTGCGCGGCGAACGCGCCGATACGGTCGATGGACTTGCGGTCCGTATACACGAAGGGCTGGCCCATCCGCGGGCTGCCGAGCTTGCGGGCGATGCGCAGGAATTTGTGGCGATGCTCATCGCTGATGCCAATCGCAATCGGCACCGGCACGATGCCCCCCAGCAGCGCCGCCCAGAATGCGTCGATGAACTGCTCGTTGTGGCCGATGAAGAGGATCAGCCGATCGCCCCGCCGGGCGCCGATCCGCTGCAGGTGATACAGAATCCCGAGCGCACGCTCGTGCAGTTCCGCGAAAGACACGCTGCGCGACTCGTTCTCGCCCTCGAGATAGGTGACGCTGCGCGCGACGTGGCGGTTGCTCTCGATGAGCTCCGTGAGAGTCGTAGCCTTCTGTGTCAACGGCGTTCCAGCCTCATGTGCAGGGGATATTTGCTGCGTAGGTTGATCTGCGCTTCCAGCTCCAGCGGCATGTCCGGGACGTGCACCAGGCGGTAGCGCCGGGCGACCTTGTACAGGTGCATCAGCATTTCGTACAGAGCGAAGGTCTCCCCGATGCAGTGGCGCGGACCGGCCGCGAACGGCATGTAGGCGAACCGCGGCCGCTCCGCCTCATGATCGGGGGCAAACCGCTCCGGCCGGAAGGCATCGGGATCGTGCCAGTAGCGCGGGTGCCGGTGCAGCAGGTAGAGCGGCAGCAGCACGTTCGTTCCGGCCGCGATCTCGAAGCCCGACAGCACGTCCGGCTCGATGGCGCGGCGTGATAGCAGCCAGCCCGGAGGATACAACCGCAAGGCCTCGTTGATGACCTGCTGCGTGTAGGCGAGCGCTTCCATCTGCGCGAGGCTCGGAGCGCTGACCGCAGCTGCGGAGTCGATCTCCGCGTGCAGCCTGGCCTCGACCTCCGGGTGCTGCGACAACAGGTACCACGTCCAGTTGAGGGCGCTGGCGGTCGTCTCATGCCCGGCGACCACCAGGGTCAGCACCTCATCGACCAGCTCTCGCTCCTTCATCGCCTCGCCGGTGTCCTTGTCGCGGGCGTTCATCAGCATGCCGACGTAGTCGAAGTGCTCTTCGTGCCCCTCGCGGCGGCGGCGGACCAGCTCTGCCACGAGCTTGGTGAGGGAGCGGAATTTGAAGGCGAACTGCAGGTTGCGGCCCTGCTCCTTGGTCACGACCTCGAAGGGGTTGCCGCCGGGCTGCTGCGCCAGACGGTCGAGGTCCGTGCCGAAAATCGATCGCAGGACGATCTCGAGCGTCAGCTCGCTCATCTCGTCGGTGAGGCTCACCACCTCCCCGCGGGCCGCTTGCGCCTCCCAACGGGAGATGAAGCGCTCATTCGCCGCATCGATCAGGGCGGCGAATTCCGTGATGACGCGCCGGTGGAACATCGGCTGCATCATGTAGCGCTGGCGCTTCCAGAACTCCCCCTCGCTGGTCATCAGACCCTTCCCCAGGAGGATCTTGACCCGATCCAGGCCCACGCCTTTAGTGTAGTTGCGGTGGTTGGAGACGAGCACGCGCTTCACGTCATCGGGGTGATGAATGACGTACGTGTACGATCTGCGCGTCGGCACGTACACGCGGTAGGTGTCGCCGTGGCGGGCGAACAGCTCGATCATGCGGTCCAGGGAGTCGTCCGTGGATCCGATGTCGAACTGAAGCGCCGCCTCCGGCGGCTGATTTTGAGCGGTTCGTTGAACAGTCATGCCAGCGACTTCGGGTACGATCTTACATTATGCACGTCATTGATTCCGATCGAGTAATCCTTGATAACGCCCGGCAGGGCGGCCCGCAGGGCGAGGCGCGTGAGCGCCGAGTAATCCTTGATGACGCCGGGCCCGCAGGGCGAGGCGTGAGCGCCGCGTAAAATGACCGACGAAGGGGGCGGGGATCTCCGCAATACCATCTACCGCGCCGTCACGCGATCGAACCGACGGATGACGGTGGCACGGCGGCTGCTCTATCGCATCGCAGTGCCGCTGGGTGTGGGAATCATCAAGTGCTGGTGGTGGACCTGCCGCGTGGTGCGCATCGAAGGCGAGGAGCACCTGGCGCAGGCCTTGTCCCGGGGGCCTTCCCTGGTACCGTGCTATTGGCACCAGCATCAGCTCTTCTGCGCAAAGTATCTGCTGGAGCAGCGCGCCCGGGGCTTGAGCGTCGGCTGGCTCATCAGCCCCTCCGTCGATGGGGAGATCGGCGCCATGATGGTGCGGCGCGTGGGCGGCCGGGTCATTCGCGGATCTTCCTCGCACACCGGTGCGCGGGCTCTGCGGGACTACTACCAGGCCCTGGTTCAGGAGAATGTGTCTCCGGTGGTCACGCCGGATGGGCCCAAAGGGCCGCGCTTCAAGTTCAAGCCGGGGGCGATCCTGCTCGGGCGCATGTCCGGGCGGCCGATCCTGCCAATGGCCTATGCCGCCTCCCACGCTTGGCTCATCAAGTGGGACAAGTTCGTGATCCCGTGGCCGTTCTCTCGCATCGTCATTGCCGTCGGTCCGCCTCGCTACATACCGCGGACCCGCGATGGCGGCCTCGAGCCCCTGCAGCTGGAGATGGAGCAGGAGCTCAAGCGGCTGTTCGAGCTGGCTCGCGCCGCCCTGGAGTCGGCCTGACCCCGGGGCTGGCCGCGCAAAAACCGCGCTTGTTTGCCGGCTGCTACGGAATATGCGTGCCAGTGCGCAGACGGTTTCTGCGATTTAGCGCTACCCTGCCGGCAGTGCATCACCACCCTGTCGGAATCTGTTAACTCGCCCCATTACTTGATCGAACAGCGCCTTAGCTTGTTTTCCTTCATTAGTGTGCGAGAATCCGACGCAAGTACTTATAAAACCCGCAGAACGACCATGGACAGTCGCTCCAACGCCGAAGGCATCGGCGGAATCCCGAAGGGATCGCCGGAAACCGGAGGGGCGGCCAACGAAACGGTCGCCAGATGCGGACCACAAGCACCGACGTGGCGCCCCAAGGCCGCGCGGCTCGGGAGGTCAGGGCTGAATGTCGTCGCTGCCGCCGGATAAGACCGCGGAATTCACCGCGTCGGACATCCTTTCGGCAGATGCCTGGACCGGCCGCGCACCCAAGCCCGTTCTGGGCATGGACGTCGCCTGCACGAAGATCGCGGTCGACTTCCAGAACATGCGCCGCGAAACCGTCGACGAGTGCATCCGGCGCAATCTGGAGCTGCTGCGCGAAGCAACGGGCAGCGATTGCGCATTCCTCGTGGTCCTGCGTCGGGACGAGCTCGTGGTCGAGGACGTGCAGGTAGCGCGCAGCGCCTTCGCCCAGTGCCGTCCGGAAGGACTGCTGGGCGCGCCCATGGATTCCTTCCCCTGGTTGAAGTCACGGCTCGATCATCTGCGCCTGTCGGAGCTTCGGGACACTGGCTCGGTGCGGCGCGAGCAGGCAGCGGAAGCGCAACGCCTCGCCGATCTGCAGGTCGGCTCCGCTCTGCTGGTTGCGCTGCGCGTGCAGGGCCGGCCGGCGGGCTTTCTGGGACTGTGCCATACGTTGCCGCGCGGGGCGTGGGACGTAAATCTGCAGCTGCTGATGAAGCTCATCGGCACGAGCCTCGCCACGGGCCTCGAGCGCATCCGCATCGAGACACGCCTCGCGAAGCTCGAAGAGCGCACCTTGCTCTCGCAGTCCTCTGCGAATGACGGGCTGTGGGATTTCGACGTCGAGAGCAACGAGGTCTACTTCTCGCCCCGCTGGAAGGCGATGCTCGGCTATGCGGACGAGGATATGCGCGGCTCGCCCGACTGGCGCAGCCTCGTGCATCCGGATGATCTGGCGCGAGTGCAGGCCGCGATTCGCGATCACGTGGCCGGTAAGACGCCCGTGTTTGAAAGCACGCACCGGATGCGCCACCGCAACGGCGAGTGGCGCTGGGTCATCAGCCGCGCTACCGCGCGCGTTGACAAGCATGGCCGTCTGCTGCGCCTCGTAGGCGTCGAGCTCGATATCACCGAGCGCAAGCTATACGAGGAGGCGCTGTTCCGCGAGAAGGAAAGCGCGCAGATCACCCTGCAGTCGATCGGCGATGGCGTCATCACGACGGATGCCCAGTCGACCATCGACTACATCAACCCGGTGGCCGAGGAGCTGACGGGTTGGCGGCTCGAGGATGCGATGGGGCGCCCGGTCGAGGAAATCTTCCGCGCCTTCCACGAAGAGACCTGCGAGCCGCTCGAGAATCCCTTGAGCGTATCGATCCGGCGCATCCGGCCGATCAAGTCCGTGCGGCCGATGCTGCTCATCCGCCGCGACGGCAACGAGCTGTACGTCGAAAGCACGGCCGCTCCGATCCGCGACGGGTCCGGTCACGTGGGCGGTGGCGTCCTGGTGTTCCACGACGTCAGCGAATCTCGCGAGCTCAACCGCCGTCTCTCCTATCACGCCAGCCACGACCTGCTCACCGGGCTCGTCAATCGGCGCGAGTTCGAGAGCCGCGTGGAGCGTGCCCTGAAGAGCGCCAAGGCGCGCGAGGCTTCCTACGCGCTGTGCTATCTGGATATCGATCAGTTCAAGATCGTCAACGATACCTGCGGTCACAGCGCCGGCGATGCGTTGCTGGGCCAGGTCGGTGCCCTGTTGAAATCCAAGGTCCGCTGGCGCGACACGCTGTCGCGCCTGGGCGGCGACGAGTTCGGCATCCTGCTGGAGAGTTGCTCGCTCGATGAAGCGATGCGCACCGCAGAGACGTTGCGCGAGGGTGTCCGCAACTTCCGCTTCACCTGGGAAGATCGCGTCTTCCGCCTCGGCGCCAGCATCGGCGTCGTGCCGATCACCGCCGACAACGAGGACGTGGCCTCGATCCTATCCGCCGCCGACAGCGCCTGCGCGGCGGCCAAGGAAGGCGGGCGCAATCGCGTTCACAGTTTCGCCGAGAACGATATCGAGCTCATGCGGCGCCGGCGCGAGATGCAGTGGGCTGCCCGCATCAACGCGGCGTTGGAGGAGGGGCGCTTCGAGCTGTACCGCATGGCGATTCAGCCGCTGCAGCGCATCGAGCCCGGGGCCCATTACGAGCTGCTGCTCCGCCTGAAAGATGAGACCGGCCGGATCGTCTCTCCCAATGACTTTATCGCCGCCGCCGAGCGCTACGGCATCACCCCCGCCATCGATCGCTGGGTGATCGAGAACGCCCTGCGGTGGCTGGTGTCGGAAGCCGACGAGCGCGAGAAGCTGTTGATGTGCTCCATCAACCTCTCCGGCCAGAGCCTGGGCGATGACAAGTTCCTGCCGTTCGTCATCGATCAGTTCCACCGCAGCGGCCTGGACGCCTCCAAGATCTGCTTCGAGATCACCGAGACCGCCGCCGTCGCCAGCTTTTCCCAAGCGAACCGTTTCATCCAGGCCCTGCGCGAGCTGGGCTGCAAGTTCGCCCTCGATGACTTCGGCACCGGCCTGTCCTCGTTCGGCTACCTCAAGCACTTCCCCGTCGACTTCCTCAAGATCGACGGCAGCTTCGTGCGCGAGATCCTGCGCGACCCGATCGATCGCGAGATGGTTCGCTCCATCAACGAGATCGGCCACCTCACCGGCAAGCAGACGATCGCCGAGTTCGCCGAGAACGCGGAGATCATCCAGATGCTCACCAGCCTCGGGGTCGACTACGCCCAGGGGTACGGCATCGCGCAGCCGCAGCGCGTGCTCAAGTCCGCCGTCGCCTGAGCAGACCTCACACAGGGAGGGGTCCGCGGTGAGCTGTCGCAGGTGATTCCCGGGATACCGACAGGCCAGCGGCGGCCCGAGCGCAGCATCTCCACCCCATGGCTCGCGCTGCTGTGTCTATTGGCTCTGCCGCCTGCCACGGCGTTGGGCGGAAGCTGCACGCTGGCGCGGCTGGGGTCCGTGGATTTCACGATAGTCGACGGCGAGCTCGTCGTGCCGGTCACGGTGAGCGGCCGTCGAGCCCGGATGCGGGTGGAAGTCGCGAGCTCACACTCGAGGATCGATGGCGAATACGTACAGCCCTTCGGGATGAAGACGCGCTACTTCCCCGGCTTCACGGTGGTGCGCGTCGGGGACAAGCGCATCACCCAAGAGGCCGCCCTGACCGATTTTGCTGTCGGGCCCTTACGGGTCGCAAAAGCGGAGTTCCTGCTGATTCCCTCGGATCGAGCCCCGGGTAGCGACAGCGAGCCGGTCATCGGCACACTGGCGATGGACGTGCTCGGCCATCTCGATTTCGAGCTCGACTTCGCCAACAACAAGCTGAATTTCTATGCGCAGGACCACTGTCCCGGTGGGGTTGTGTACTGGACGAACCGCTATTCGAGCGCGGCGCTCACGCGCGGGCCGAGCGGCAACTTCTACTTTCCCCTCGAGCTCGAGGGAAAGAAGGTCGAAGCCAGCATTTCCACCACGAGCTCCGGTGCTTCGCTCCCCACAGAAGTGACCCGGCGTCTCTATGGTTTCGATGAGACATCCCCGGGTGTGGAGTCGACAACCGACCAGGACGGACACACCGTGGCCCACTATCGCGCCATGTCGATCAGCGGAGACGGGCTCAGCGTCAAGAACGCGCGAATAGAGCTTCGTACCACGAAAAGCCATGAGGTGCCGTGCTCCCTGACCACGATGCAGGGTCCGGCGAGGTATGAGGGATGCCTGGGCGGGGAGGCGCCGCTGCTCATCGGACTCGATGTGGTGCGTCATCTGCATCTGTATTTCGCGACGAAGGAGCGGGTTCTGTACTTCTCCGACGCGACGGCGTCGAAGTAGGCCGCGCCCGCGAGACGCCCTCGAGTCCGCCGTCGCTTAACCGACCTCTTTCTCCCCTCCGGCTCTTGGCAAATCTCAGCGCACGCAAGCGCGGGCGCGGAGAGCCAAGACGCCATGACGAAATTCCTCTCTGATACGGCGCCCAAAGCCGTGATCGGACGCTCGCCATAAGAGGGGTCGGCGCCCCACGCACGCGGCCTTCGTCAGGGCGTGGGCGCCGTCACAAAGAGCAATTTCGTCATGGCACCTTGACTCGCCGCTCCCTGATGGCACCGCGCCCGATTTGCTTCCAGAACCAGAGAAGAACCAAGAGCCGGAGCGGAGCGGACTCTCGTGAGAGGAGGAGGACCCATGGACAACGCCTGTACCTTGTGATAAAAAGGTACTGTAGTGAAGAAAAGGACCGCCGCGACGGCTCATGAGTGTCAACGAGAAATTCGGCCCGATCCGCAAAGGACTGCTCGAGTTTCTGATTCTCAGGATCATCGCGGCCGACAAGGTGTATGTCGCCGACATGCTGAAGAAGCTGGCCGCCACGCAGTTCGCGACCCAGGAGGGGACGTTGTACCCGCTGCTGAGCCGCATGCGGCGCGAGGGCCTGCTGCAGTACGAATGGCAGGAATCCGATGCCGGCCCGCCGCGGAAGTACTACGAGCTCACGGCGCAGGGCCGTGCCGAGCTCGATGAGCTGAACGACTACTGGAAAGAGATCAATAAAACCATCCAGCAGCTGGGAAAATAGTCATGCGCAAAGTCCTCACCATCAGCCTCAACGGCAACGCCTACCAGATCGAAGAGGGCGGTTACGAGGCCCTGCAGGCCTATCTGGAGAGCGCACAGGCCAAGTTGCACGACGATCCGGACCGCGCCGAGATCCTTGCCGATCTCGAGCAGGCGATCGCCGAGAAGTGCAACCGCTTCCTCACTCCTCACAAGAGCGTGGTGAGCGCCGAGGAAATGCAGCAGGTCCTCACCGAGATGGGGCCGGTCAACGGCCAATCCGCCGAGGGCGTCCCCGGCGGCGCGCAATCCACGGCCGGTCAGCAGGAGCGCTCGCAGACCGGCGCGGCGGATTCAACGACGACCCGGCGCCTCTACCAGATCCGTGAAGGGGCGATGATCAGCGGCGTCTGCAAAGGCATCGCCGCCTACTTCGACGTCGATGTCGCGATCGTGCGGCTGATCTTCGTGGCCCTGGCCATTCTGACCTGGGGCGCGTGGATTCTCGCGTACATCGTGATGATGTTCGTGATTCCGTACGCCAGCACGTCGGAGGAGCGCGCCGCCGCGCACGGGCAGCCCTTCGATGCCCAACATCTGATCGAGGAGGCGAAGAAGCAGTATGCCTCCTTCAAGGAAGGCGCGAAGTGGCGCCAGCAGTGGCGCCGGCAGGCCAGGGCCGAGAGACGGGCGTGGCGCCGCGAATGGCGCCGTGGGAGACAGCAAATGAGAGACCCCATGCGCTATGGCTATCCGCCACCGATCGATCCCGAGGACACCAGCTATGCGGGACGGGTATTGCTGGGGGTGATGGTTCCGATTGCGGCGCTGTGCAACGCCGTGCTGATCATCGCCTTCCTGGTCATCCTGGCCCAGCTCGTCACGCACGGCACGGTGTTCGGCTGGGCACCGCCCGCGGATGTTCCGTTGTGGGCCGACATCCTGATTCTGTTCGTGCTTCTGCAGGTATGCACCGCTCCATTGCGCGCGACCCGGCATTACGCCTGCTACGCGCACGGGCCCAGCGCCAACGTGTGGTTCGCCATCTGGGGCAGCAT
>Ga0207707_10000834_pt1 | contig 30287 bp, 24 predicted proteins | sample KBSC83BmetaG_FD_184336 | JGI IMG/M metagenome (GOLD analysis project Ga0207707, IMG submission 184336) | Corn rhizosphere microbial communities from Kellogg Biological Station, Michigan, USA - KBS C8-3B metaG (SPAdes) (version 2) | ecosystem: Host-associated > Plants > Roots > Rhizosphere ... | reverse complement strand
ACCGGTGATTTCACCGGTGGGCTACAACTCGTCGAGCGGGTTCGGTGGCTCTCTCAACGTCAACGGCGACGACGCCGCCGCGGCGATCGCCGCAGCGGTCGGGGCGGAGGAGCTTCTCCTGGTTGCAGACGTGGAGGGAGTCCACGACGAGAATGGTGGAATCGTGTCGAGTCTGAACGCTGAATCTGCCGCCGAATTGATTGCAAAAGGGACCGCGAACGGCGGGATGGCGGCAAAACTCGAGTCGGCCCTTACCGCGGTTTCGTCCGGAGTTGCGCGCGTCAGAATCTCCGATCTGGCGGCGCTCAGCGACGATGACCGCGGCACATACATCACAGCATCTCAGAGCGTTGCCATATGACTACTGCCACACTGCCTGAAGAGACCGGAATCGTGCCTGCTTCCACCGAGTGCTCGGCGCTCCTCCCGACCTACAAGCGCGCACCAATGCAGTTCGTCGGTGGAGAAGGCGTCGAGCTGATCGATGCCGAGGGCCGAAGATATCTCGACTTCGCGAGCGGGATCGCGGTGAATGCGCTCGGCTATGGAGATCCAGGGATTGTTCAGGCGCTGACCGACGCGCTTGGGAGTGGTCTCATCCACACCTCGAATCTTTACCGTACGGCACCGGGCGAGCAGCTGGCGCAGAAACTGGTCGACCGGTCGTTCGCGTCGAAGGTGTTTTTCTGCAACTCCGGCGCGGAGGCCAATGAGGGCGCGTTCAAATTTGCACGGCGATGGGCCCGGCAAGCGGCAACCGACTCGAAGGTAGAGATTGTCGCTCTGCGCGGCAGCTTTCATGGGCGACTGTTCGCATCTCTCGCAGCGACCGACCGGCCATCCTACCGCGCGCCGTTTCGTCCACTTGCGGGGGCGGTGTCCATCTGCGAGCGGGACCTGACCGAGCTGGAAACTGCTCTCGATCCCGAGACCGTCGCCGCCGTGATCGTCGAGCCGATCCAAGGCGAAGGTGGGGTGCGCGTTCTCGATCCCGATTTTCTGCGTCGCCTCCGCGCAATCACCGCTGAGCGCGAGATCGCTCTGATATTCGATGAGATTCAGTGCGGCATGGGCAGAACTGGATATTTCTTCGCCTATGAAGGTCTCGGCGTCGTGCCCGACATGTTGACGCTCGCGAAACCACTCGCCGGCGGGTTGCCGATGGGCGCGGTGCTGGTTTCCGACGAGATCGGCGCCGCCATCCAGCCCGGCGATCATGGTACGACCTTCGGCGGCGGTCCGGTGGTCGCTTCAGTTGCGAATTATGTTGTCGACCGGCTCTCGGATCCGGACCTGCTCGAAGCCGTGCGGGAAAACGGACGCTGGCTGGGAGCCGAGCTCGAAAGCATTGCGCGTCGTTCCGGAAAGGTTCGAGCGATCCGTGGCACCGGTTTGATCTGGGGGCTCGATGTCGTGGAATCCGCGAGCGCGGTGGTCAAGCGTGGCTGGGATGAAGGCCTGCTTGCTCTGACGGCGGGCGAGCACACCATCCGGCTGCTTCCGCCGCTGATCATGGATCGTTCAGATCTAGCGCGCGGCACTCGAATTCTGGAGAAGATTCTGGCCAATTAACGCTGCAAGCGAGTCGCGTATCAGACTGGTCCGGGTTAAGATTCCCGGACCATTTTTTCAGGGATCAATGGCATCGACGGCACTCTCGCCCCTTTGCCTCGGGGCGCTTCTCGCGGCTGCAGGGTGCGCCAACAACCCACCGGCTGGAAACGAGTTGCCCATCGCGCGCCTGTCGGATACCGCGGAAGCACGGCGGCTATTCGTCGAAAACATTGACGCGATCCACAAGCGCGACCGCGCACGCTATCTCGCAACCTACCTCCACACCGACGCGCTGGCGCGAAATGGTCCGGGCGGTCTGGAGCTTGGATACTCAGGCTGGAGCGCACGTCGCGATTCGACGTGGCCCGACACTCTGATCGCACGAAATCTCACAGTGCATTCGATCGCGCCAGGTGTCGTGTATGGAACCTATTGTTATACCGTCACCCAGAATGACACTACATCGAGCGGTGTCTCTGAAAGGGTTTTCGTTAAAACGAGCGAAGGCTGGAAGATTGCCGTCACGACGGCGTTTGGTCTTCCGCCCGGCGCTCCCCCGCAGTGCAAATGATGCGACCTGGCAAGAGCTCACTTCAGCCGGTTTGGAAAGCTCTAGACGAGGCGCAATTCGGGCTCCGCAACATTCTCAACCTTCGGGAAGCGCTTCCGAGTGCGGCAGAGGCGCGGCATCGCGCTGAGTCATGGCTCCGTGAACGACAGATCAGCGGCGCGCGCGAAGTGCTGATCGTTACAGGGCGGGGCAATCAAAGTCCCGGCGGGGTGTCGGCAGTGAGGGGCGCAATTGTTTCTCTGCTTCCACTATTGCGTCGCCGGGGGGTCGTCAGCGAATGGCGCGAGCATACTCCTGGCTCTTTCGTGGTCAAGCTGGCTTCGATCACCGATCTCCTCGAAGCACCGCGACGGAAGCGCGACCGGGACGAGCCTCGGTCCACGCCCGATCCAATGCAGCTGTCGGCGCTGGATGGCACGACACTGAAGTTGCTCAGGCAGCTCGCGGCACGATCGCTGGAGATGCTTGGCATTCGCGAGGTCGACAAATTCATCGAAGCCGAGATGGTGTCGAAGTTCAATTCGCTGGCAGGTGGCGTTCCCTCGGGCGTCGACGGCGAAATAAGGCTGAGAGACGCAATAGTTTCGGCGCTCGAACAGCTCGACGAGCAGTAGTCGGCCAACATTCCCACCCAACTCACGCAATGAGAAAAGAACTCGCGGCCATTGGCGCTCTCCTGGTCAGCGTCCCGGCCGCCGGGCAGACGATTCCCGGATACTCGGCGCAGTCATCTCCCCAGGAACGCGCGCTCGAGGCTGACGTCATAACTCGCCCGGCTGCATCAACGGCGGCGACGCACTCGAAATTTCTTTCGATGCAGCCGCACATGGCGGGAACGTCCGCGCAAGCGCGCACGCGGGACTACGTCGTGGCGCAGATGAAGTCGTGGGGGCTGGAGACCGAGGTGCGCGCATACAGCGTGTGGATGCCACATCCGATCAGCACCCGAGTGTGGAGAATCTCGCCGCAGCCCGTCGAGCTCAAGCTGGAGGAAGGCCCAATCCAGGAGGACACGACATCGGTCGCGTTCAAGCAGGTGATGGCCTTCAACGGTTACGGTGCCGTCGGCGACGTGAACGGTGAAGTGGTGTACGTGAATTACGGACTGATCGAAGACTACGCCCAGCTCGACTCGATGGGCGTGACAGTGAAGGGGAAAATCGCGATTGCACGCTATGGACGGTCATATCGCGGCATCAAAGCGCGCGAAGCAGAGAAGCACGGCGCGGCGGGTCTGCTGATTTACAGTGACCCCGCTGACGATGGCTTCATGCGCGGAGATGTCTATCCGACGGGTCCGATGCGGCCGGCGAACGGAATTCAACGTGGCAGCGTGATGAACCCGAACGGAGACCCGAGTACGCCCGGCTATCCAAGCGTGGCCGGGGCGAAACGGATCGCGTTGTCGCAGATGGAAGTGCCCAGGATTCCGGTGCTTCCCATCTCGTACGGAAACGCCGCTGAGCTCCTCCGTGGACTCGATGGGCATTCGATTCCGCAGAGCTGGCAGGGAGGACTTTCCTTCCGCTATCACGTCGGGCCCGGGCCGGTGCGGGCGCGAATGGCGGTGACGACAGATGCGACGACGCATCCATACAAGGAGATCTGGGACACCTTTGGAGTCATACGCGGCAGCGTTTATCCCGACGAGATAGTGATGATCGGCGGTCACCGCGATGCATGGGGACCGGGAGCCGCCGACAATGTGAGTGGAACCGTGAGCGTGCTCGAGGCTGCGCGCGCCATCGCCGAGCAAGTCAAGGCAGGAAAGCGTCCCAAGAGAACCATCGTGTTCGCAACCTGGGATGCGGAGGAGTGGGGACTGCTCGGCAGCACCGAGTTCGTAGAAGAAGACTCAGCGCGGCTGAGCGGTCACGCTGTGGCCTATCTCAATCAGGACGACGTCGCGCAGGGACCAAACTTCGGCGCGGGCGGGTCTCCCTCGTTGCGCGCGCTGCTCCGGGATGTAGCGGGAGAAGTGCCGGATCCGAGCAGGCAAGGAAGTGTGTACGAGGTGTGGCGGAAGCGAGCGAATCTCGCGGCCGATTCACTGGAGCCGCAGATGGGCGATCCCGGCGGAGGATCCGACTTCGCGGGCTTCTACAATCATCTCGGCGTGCCGATCGCTGACTGGGGTTTTGGCGGACCGCAAGGCGTGTATCACTCAGCGTACGATTCTTACCATTGGATGTCGAAGTTCGGTGATCCGTCATTCGAGATCCACGCAACAACCGCCCGGCTCGGCGCGGCGATGCTGCTTCGACTCGCCAATTCCGATGTACTTCCTTACGACTACGTTGAGTTCGCGCGCACGGTGAGGAAGTTTGCGAGCCAGGTGACGCAATCAATCGGCGACAAGCATTGGAAGGTTTCCGTGTCGGGATTGTCGGCTGCGATCGACAGGATGGAAACCGCTGCCACAGCATTCGCGACAGCGCGAGACAACGCACTTACTGCTCAGCCGTCAGCTGACCGAATTGCGCGGGCCAACGCGGCGCTGCTCCAAGTTGAACGCCAGCTTACAAGGCCCCAGGGCCTGGTGACACGCCCGTGGTTCCGCAACGTGATATATGCTTCGGACGAGAACAACGGATACTCCACGATGGTCTTTCCATCGGTAAACGAAGCGATCCGCGCCAACGACGAAGCACTCGTCGGCAGGGAGTTGGCCGATCTCAGTCTGCGCTTCGATGCAGCAACACGCGCACTGGAGGTGGCGACAGGACTACTGGTCTCCAGGTAGAAAATCGTGGTCCGTGTTAGGCCCGGACATTGCGATAGATCGACGCGACGAGAAACGCATTGGCAGAGAGCAAGATGAGAACCGGGCAAGCAGAAGTGCGCCGCTCACGACTCACGTCGGAAGAACTGGCACCGATCAGTGCGTACGGCGCGAAGGCAAGCTGGCCGCCGGGATTTCAACTGTATCAGCGTGGATCTCCGGCGGATGGCGTGTTCATCGTGCTGGATGGTCACGTCATGTTGCGGAATAAAATCAAAGTTGGCCGCGGCTTTGTACCGGTCATTGCAACGACAGGGCAGACATTCGGCAGTGAAGGGCTGACGGCGAATAGCCACTACGTGACTGACGCAAACGCGTCGGAAGAAACGACGACGATGTTTCTGAGCGGACCACAATTCCGCGCATTCGTCAGAGAGCACCCCGCCCAGACGATCCCGCTTCTTTCCCAGATAATGTCGGAGCGCGCCTACCTGCTCGAGAAACTTCACGAGCTGGCGGCGCTGAATGTCGATCAGCGTCTCGTCTCTACGCTCACGCATCTGAGCACTGATCGCAGCTTTACCACAGCGGATGGCCGGCTCAAGCTCGAAAACAGTCATCACCGTCTGCTGTGCGAGATGGTGGGCGCAACGCGCGAGTCGATTGCGCTGGCGCTGAGCCGTCTCGTCTCAGCCGGAATCGCAGAGAGAAACGGAATGACGTTCTTGATCGAGCCTGGCTCGCTCACTCCGTCGCTCGGCGAAAACGGTGATCACGAAGCGCGTCTGCAGGTCGCAAGAGAACTGGCTACGTAACGAGGATGCATGGCCGATCAGAACGGCGCTGACGGCGACATACTGAACGGTGCGGAGACTATCGACTTGCAGGAGGAGGGCTCGAAAGGGGCCCTCCTCCTGCATGGTTTTGGGGACACGCCGCAAACATTAATGCTGCTCGCGCGGCGATTGCGCGCTGCGGGCTATGGGGTGTTCGCGCCGCTGCTACCCGGACACGGGCGTACGATGCGCGCGTTCCGCGAGTCGAATGCGGATCAATGGATCGCTGCGGCAGAGAGTGCCCTCAAAGACATGCAGCAGCGGTACGCCGATGTAAGCGTGGTTGGTCTTTCGATGGGCGGAGCGCTTGCTGCAATCATCACTGCTCCGAATCGGACCGTCAGATCGTTGGTGTTGATCGCACCGTATCTCGAAATGCCGTTGATGCTTCGCCTCGCGGCCAGCACTCACTGGCTGTGGGGACGGATCGCCGGCGAAGTGAATGCGCGTGATCCGCGTTCCGTCAAGAATCCAATCGAGAGAGAAAAGAATCTTGCCTACGGCGTCGTCACAGGCCGCGCGCTGTTCGAGCTCTCAAAAGTGGTGCGACGGGCACGGAAAGCGCTGCGCTCGGTGAGTGTTCCGACGCTGATAGTTCAGTCACGGGACGATCCGCGCATCGCGCCTGACGTAGCCGAGTCGGCGCTGGCGCAGCTCGGCAGTCGGGAGAAAAAGCTGGTGTGGTCCGAAGGCGGCCACATCATCACGGTCGACTACGGCCGCGAGCGAGTATTCAGCGAAGTCGAAACATGGCTGGCCCGCCACGAAGGTCCAATCACGACAGCCGCCGGTGCTTGACCAGCGGCTGTCGCTGAAGATGACCTAGAAGCGGTCCTGCACGAACTCGGTCACTGTGTCGACCGCGCGCTCGCCGAGACCCGCGGCCTGGTGCACCACTCCGGTCGCGACGCGCTTGACCCGGGCTACAGGTGACTGTTTACGGCGGCGCGAGGCGCTTCTTTTCCGACCACCGGTCTTGCGACCGCTGCTCTTGCGCGCAGCGCTCTTCCGGCCCGACGAGCGGCCGCTGGATTTGCGAGAGGATTTGCGTGTGCTGCTCCCACGACGCCGCGAGGACGACTTGCGTCCACCGCGTGCGCGCGAAGAGCTACGCGAGCTACGGGAGCTCCGACTGCTCGAACGCTTTTTAGCACCACCGCGACTGCGTCCGGACGATCCGGCGCGCTTTCTAACACCACGTGAACGACTGGACTTCTTGGCTGCAGCCATGGGAATGCTCCATGTACTAGGGTTCGTAGCACCGATAGCAAGATTCGCGCACAATAGCGCGTGACAGTTACCGCGACCCGCGCATCATGGCAGGTAATCCGACATCAAAGTCGCCGGGTTTCGCCATGCCGCAGGATCCAGAGATTGCTGCGGTCGCGGCCTGCTGCTTCCCATAGGGAACGCATCCGGGCGGGCGGCTCGTTCATCGGCTCGTCGGTGAGCTTGAAGGTTCCCCAATGTGCAGCCACTACTACGAGCGGGCTCTCGATCTCACTCGCCGTCAGCTGCTCGACTGCCTTCAGGCAGTCGTCCGGGTTCATGTGGACCGAACCCATGAACCAGCGCGGCTCGTACGCTCCAATCGGTAGAATGGCGAGGTCGAAGGGCCCGTACCGGGAGGCAATGCGCCTAAACTCGGGATGAAGGCCGGTATCTCCCGCAAAGAAGATCGACCGGTCGGCTGAGCGCAGAGTCCAGCCGCACCACAGCGTCGTGTTACGGCTACCGAGGGTACGGCCTGAAAAGTGTTGAGCGGGCGCGCACGCCAGTCGCAAACCGCCGACCGTTGCTTCCTGCCACCAGTCGTGCTCCGCTAGATCCCGAGCGCCGTGCCGTCGCAGGAAATCCGCGACGCCCAATGGTGCGAACCAGCGCGCGGCCGGGTATCGAGAGGCAAGTCTCGACACTGTGCGCGCATCGAGATGATCATAGTGGTCATGAGATAGAATCACGACGTCGACAGGCGGCAGGCCGTCGAATTCCACGCCAGGAGGAACCCACCGCTTCGGTCCGATGAACTGGACCGGTGACGCCCTTTCGCTCCAGATCGGGTCGATCAGAACGTTCATGCCCGCGATCTGGACGAGAAAGCTCGTGTGGCCAATCCAGGTGATGGTCACCTCCTCGGGAGCCGCGCGGGGTACCACGAACGCCGGCGCTGCGCGCTGGAAGACTGATGCATCGGGGTCGGGGCGGCGCGGATTTCGCCGTCGTTCGACGAGGGACCATTTTAGAAAGTCCCGAAACCCGTGTTGCTGGATGCCGGGCCACGGGTTTTGAAAGCCGCCGCCTGGGCGGTGATGCGAGGCCACGGTCAATTTGTCGTCAGCCACGGGTTACCATGACGCAACCAATCTTAGACATGCCGCGAGTGAGAGCGCCCGAGTTTCCGGCGGGTCTCGACTGGATCCAGACTGATGGACATTCTCTCACGCTGGAGAGCTTGCGCGGGAACATCGTTCTTCTCGATTTCTGGACGTATGGCTGAATAAACTGCCTTCACATTCTTCCGCAGTTGCGGAAGATCGAGGAGAGCTTTCCGGACAATGTCGTCGTGGTCGGCGTCCATAGCGGCAAATATATCGCGGAGCGCGAGACGTCCCGTATTCGTGAGGCCGTCCTGCGCTACGACATCCGCCATTCGATCGTAAACGACCGGCAATTCCGGGTCTGGCGCTCCTATGCGGTCCGAGCGTGGCCGACCATCGCGGTCGTCGATCGCGAAGGGTACGTGGTCGGCGCGCACGCCGGTGAGTTCACCGCAGAAATGTTCGAGCCGCTTCTCGACGCGCTCACAGCGGGAAGCAGCTCCAAGGCGACCGAGCACTCTGTCAGTCCGGAAGTCCCCGCTACCAAACCTGGGCTTCTTCGGTACCCGGGGAAAGTTGCCCTGAGCGGGCGTCGAATCGCGATCTCGGATACCGGGAACCACAGAGTCGTTTATGGCGAGCTGACAAACGAGCGTCGAATGAAGATCGCCAAGGTCTTCACCGACCTGCAGCCTGGAGCCCAATCGGCCGTTGATGCAGGGACCTTTCGATCGCCGGAGGGTCTCGCGTTCGCAGGTGACCAGCTCTATGTCGCAGACTCGGAAAGGCACATCATTGCCGCAGTTGATCTCGCACAGGGCAATGCGACGGTACTGTCCGGAACCGGCGAACAAATGCGCAGCCGCTCCGATCGCGCGAGCGGCGCGCTGTCGTCGCCGTGGGATCTCTGCGTGATCGGCGGCAAGATATACGTGGCGATGGCGGGTGTGCATCAGGTGTGGGCAATCGACCGAGAAACAGGCAAAGCGCAGGTCCACTGCGGCGCGGGCGGGGAGGACATCGCGGACGGCCCTTTGACCGAAGCATTGTTGGCCCAACCGATGGGAATTGCGACCGACGGCAACAGGCTCTTTTTTGCTGACGCCGAGTCTAGCGCGGTGCGATGGGCCGACACTGCCGCGGGCGGCTCGGTCGGAACAATCGTGGGTACAGGACTCTTCGATTTCGGCGATACCGACGGCGTCGGCGACAAGGTTCGGATGCAGCACCAGCAAGGGCTCGCGGTGCGTGACGACGAGCTACTCGTAGCGGATTCGTACAACGATGCACTGAAGTGGGTGAAGATCGACACGCGAGAGGCACGAACATGGGTATGCGGCTTTCACGAACCCGGTGGCGTCGCGATCGCAGAGCGACATGCGTACGTTGCCGACACCAATGCACACCGGATCATGGTCGTCGACTACGAGAGCGGCGCGATGGAGCCGCTCGAGATCGTCGAGTAAGGGACTGGAGAGCCGGAATCTAGGCTGGTCGCACGGAACCGCTGGCCCTGACGTTGCTCCACATCGGGCGCGGCACGATTACTCAAACCAAATGACGTTGAAAACTTCCACCTTGTTCTTCGCAGCCCTCGTCGGTTGCGCGCAGCAATCGCAGCGGCCAGTGGTGCTTGCGCCGGTCCGAATGGACGCGCCAGCGGCCGAACAGAACGCGGCCGTATTCGAAACTCAGCGCGATGATCCGTTCGCGACGACGAACCGCATCGATTGGCCCGGACCAAACGAGTACCGATCATCGAGTGGCAGGCCCGGCCCCGACTATTGGCAGCAGCGCGCCGATTACACCATCTCCGCGACGCTCGATACGACACTGACCGAAGTCTCGGGGTCGGTGCAGATCAGTTACACCAATAACTCGCCGGATACGCTGCGCTACGTCTGGCTGCAGGCGGACCAGAACCTTTATCGCACCGGAAGCAAAGGCTCGGCGCTTTTCCCGGCCGACTCTCGGTGGGGCGTAAGGGGTTTCGAAGGCGGCTATGCTCTGAGTGACGTGCGCGTCAACGGCACTGTCGTCAGACCGCGCATCAACGACACCATGATGCGGCTCGATCTGCCCAGCCCCCTTCCGCCGCACGGTGGAAAGACGACGATCTCGATTCTGTATTCGTTCAAGGTCCCCGAGCACGGGTCGGATCGAATGGGCCGCGACAGCACGCTCTACGAGATCGCGCAGTGGTATCCGCGGATGGCCGTGTACGACGACGTACGCGGCTGGAATACCGATCCGTATCTCGGACAGGGCGAGTTCTATCTCGAGTACGGCGATTTCGAGTATTCGATAACCGCACCGGCGGGTTACGTGATCGCCGGCAGCGGAGTGTTGCAGAATCCCGAAGAGGTTTTGACGGCGGAACAGCGTAGGAGACTGGCGACCGCTTCGAGGAGCGCGGCAGTCGTTCAAGTGATTACCGTCGCAGAGGCGGCCTCGGCGAGAAATCAGCGCAGGTCCGGCACCAAAACATGGCGTTTCCGCGCTCGCAACGTCCACGATGTCGCATGGGCGGGCGCGCCGGACTTTCGCTGGGATGCCACGAACTGGAGCGGAGTCCTGACCCAGGCCTTTTACCAGTTTCCGAAAGCCGGGAAGTCGTGGGAGCAGGCGGCGGAAATGACCCAGTGGACCATCCGTCAATACTCGGACCTGGTCTATCGGTATCCGTGGCCACAGGCTACCAGCGTCGCGGGGCCGGTGGGCGGAATGGAGTATCCGATGTTCGTGATGGTTCACTACGGCAACGATGACCCAGCCTCAATCTTCAGCACTGTCAATCACGAGCATGGTCACGAATGGTTCCCGATGATCGTCGGCTCCAACGAGCGCCGCTACGCGTGGATGGATGAAGGACTCAATACCTATCTGAATGCGTTTGCGACGGAAGCGCGCTATCCCGGACAAAGCGCTTACCCGGCGTATCTGCGCAATTGGGCGGACGCAGTGACCCAGGGCACTCAATCACCTTTGATGACGGCGCCCGACGACATCGATCCGACAGCGCTGGCTGCAATCGGGTATCGCAAACCCGGCGTAGTCCTGCTGACCCTCCGAAATCATGTCGTGGGTCGAGAGGCGTTCGACAACGCGTTCCGCGACTATACCAGGAACTGGGCGTTCAAGCATCCGACGCCGGGAGATTTTTTTCGCAGCATCGAGAACTCAACGGGCGAGGATCTGTCATGGTTCTGGCGCAGCTTCTTCTACACGACAGACGTGCTGGATATCGGCGTTGACAGCGTGTCGACCCGCGTTTCAGACGGCCAGCACTTCGCTACGATTGTGCTCCACAAGCACACCTCGATTCCATTTCCGGTGCGGTTAAGAGTGGCGTACGCGGACGGGACGACCCAGGATTTTTCCTTCCCGGTTCAGATCTGGGCGGGTGGTGATCGATTCGACGCGGTGATAGCAGTTCGCGCAAACGTAACCGGCGTACGGCTTTGGCCCGATGCCTCCGTCCCGGACTGGAACTCGAGCAACGACCGGTGGGGAGCGCCGCCACCTGCCGGTGTCATCGGACCGGTTACGAGACCGTGATGTGGTCGTTTGGAATAAGGGCGGTGTTCGGGTAAATTGCAGCAGTATCCAGACTTAGCAACGGAGTAAGGAATGCCGGATTTTGGAAGCTGGGCGACCGCTTGGTGGAAGCCAGTCCTGTTCGTTATCGTAGCCGGTCATCTGACCAACGTGTCGGTGACTTTGTTTCTGCATCGGGCCCAGACCCATCGCGGTGTCAAGCTACACTACCTCGCCGCGCTTCCAATGCGTCTTTGGCTGTGGCTGTCCACGGCGATCGTAACGAAGGAATGGGTTGCCTGTCATCGCAAGCACCACGCATTTGCCGACCGCGAGGGTGATCCGCACAGCCCGCTCATCGAGGGCCTGCGCAACATCATCGTCAAGGGAGCCTTCTACTATAGAAAGGCGGTTCGACAGCCCGGCGTTCTGGATAAATACGGGAAGGGAACACCAAACGACTGGCTCGAGCGGCACCTCCTATCCCCGCTCAACTGGGTCGGTATCCTGGTGATGCTGATCGTGGATATCTATCTGTTCGGCTTCTTCGTTGGCCCACTCGTATGGGGCATCCAGATGATCTGGATTCCTTTCTGGGCCGCCGGGATCGTAAACGGGGTCGGACACGCCGTCGGATATCGCAACTTCAACGTCAAGGACGAGAGCAGAAACATCTCGCCGATTGCGATATGGCTGGGCGGCGAAGAGCTGCACAACAATCATCACGCCGATCCCCACTCCGCGAAGTTCAAGGCAAAGTGGTATGAGTTCGATATCGGCTGGATCTATCTCCGGCTGCTCTCCGTTTTCGGACTCGCTGAAATCTCCTACGCGCGCCGGTAGGCGGGTGCGTGCCTGAGACAGTAACCTGCGCGCGGTGCGGCCAGACGCGCGCAGGCTTCGTCAAGCCGCCGTTTCCCGGCGCCATTGGCGCTCGCGTCGTCGAGGAGATCTGCACCCAGTGCTGGGCAGATTGGCTGAAGCAGCAGACGATGCTGATCAACCATTACGGGCTGAACGTGATGGACCCGCAGGCGCGCGCCTTTCTGACGAAGAACATGAGCGCGTTCCTGTTCAAGACGGGCGCGTCGGCCGACATCGACACCACCAGGAAAGGAACGATCAGCCACTGACGTACTCGACGTGGCTGGGTAGCCTCGGGGTCGGAAGGCAAGGTCGGCCGTTCACCATCTCGGTTGGCTCACCGACGGAAGCAGTTGCCGTGGCTAGGTACTTACCGCCATACGCGAATCGGGGCACAGGCGAACAGAGACCGGCCAGCAGTCGTTAAACCAATTTTTCGGGCCGCAAAGAATTCGTTGATTCGCCAACGAATTTGTTTTCCAAAAACTCTGTTGACGTTGCAATCCCTGATTCGTTATATCAGTGCTGCCTTCCGGATGCCGCGAAGATTCCGGCGTCACTCCTTTCAAAATCCAGACGCGCACTTGACTTTAGTCACAATAAGTGACTAATTCGCTGCACGATGCGCGAACGCTCCCCCAGAACCGCCTCATACAGTGTCGATCTGGTTCTGGTCACGGCGATGGGCAACGCACTGGCGGTGTTGCTGACGAGAAATGCCGGCGATCGCGAACGCTGGGCACTGCCGTGGCGAATTCCCCAAACCGGTGAAACGCTCGATGGCGCGGCGAGTCGCGGAGCGCACGAGGCTATCGGCGAGGCGCCGGGCTGGATGGAGCAAATCGGAGCGTTCGGGGATGCCAAGCGGCACCCGGGCGACGTGGACATCTCCGTCGCTTATGTGGGATTGGTACCACACGAGACTGCCTCACCCCGCCCGGGCTACACCTGGTTCCAGATCACAGAAGTGCCGCCGCTCTCACCCCGCCAGAGGGCGATGGTCGAAGCCGCGACCAAGACGATTCAGGCCAGACTCGATCAGGCTCCCATCGCCTTCCGCCTGCTGCCAGCGACGTTCACTCTGAGCGAGCTCCAACAGATGTACGAGCTCCTGCTCGGTAAACGCTTGCACAAGGCCAGTTTCCGACGTGCCCTTCAGGCCGCCTGGCTCGTCGAACCTACGGACGAATGGCGCAGCGAAGGCCGGGGCCGACCCGCTCAACTTTTTCGATATTTACCGAAGAAAAGGCGTAGAGCGCAACGCGGCGTGAGATTTGATTTTCTATTCCCCTGACCTCGTAATGGTGCGGTACCAGACAGGCCACTAGTCCCGGAACCTCTTGCGGTAACGGTGTATTAGTTGCAATGTGTACCTTAAGGTAAACACCCTGACTGGGGGTCTTACATCCATGCTGGCCTATCTCGACAGTTTGTGCGCGGCTCTCCTCGCACGAGATGGTACAGAGATACAGCGGCTTCTGGCACTTCCCGCTGCGCGCGATCTTCCCCGACGAGTGCGCGAAGAGGCAGTCGCGATTTCACGCGCCGGCAATCGCAGCTTCATGGCCCCCATTCACGCGCTCCACTTCTATTACAAGCTCACTCACATGGTTGACGAGTCGAGCGATCCGATCTTCGGGGACACCGCGAAGCAAGCCGATACCGCGAGTGGCCAGATCGAGCTGCCACTGCGGAAAGTAGGAAACGGCGGCCGTTAGTAAGCGCTAGACGAGCGCGCGAAGCGAATTCTTTTTCTTCATCGCCTCGCTCCAGATATCCCCAACCTTCTCAAATCGCTCGGCGGCGTTGCCGAGATGGAAATCGCGTGGATCGAGATCGTCATTGACCTCTGTCCATTTGAGAGGCGTCGATACCGTTGCCCCCGGCTTGGCTCGAACGCAGTATGGTCCGGCGACGGTCTTGCCCTGAATGTTCTGCAGGTAGTCGACGTAAACCGTTGCTGCGCCGCGCGCTTTGACGAAGCGCTCGATGGTTGCTTCCTTCCGGTGTGAATCGGCTACCTTGGTGGCAATAACCTGCGCAACGAGGGTTGCCGCATCGTTTGGAGTCCGCGGCGGAAGGGGGAGATAAACGTGGAGTCCGGTGGATCCTGACGTCTTGATTGCCGCGTTAAGCCCAAATCCGTCGATGACATCCTTCGTCCAGCGCGCGATCTGGATGACCCGACTGAAGTTAGCCCGCGGGCCCGGATCCAGATCGATGATGGTGTAGTCGGCGTACTCTAGTGATCCGACGCGTGAGTGCCACGGATCCACGGAGATCGCGCCAAGCTGGATCGTGTAAAGCAAGGTGAGCAGATCGCCCCCGATGAAGCGCGGCTGCTTCTCTCCTCCCTCTGTCTCGATCGTTTCGACGCGGACTCCGGCCGGCGTCGTATCCTGGGCCTTCTGCTGGTAGAAGCTCTGGCCGTCGATGCCGTTCGGGAACCGCTTAAGAACCAGCGGTCGGTCCTGCATGGTCGGAAGGATGAACCTGGCGATGCGCGTGTAGTAACGCATCACGTCGCCCTTGGTAAAGCCATCTTTTGGAAAGAAGACCTTGTCGAGGTTCGAGACCTTGAGAGATTGTCCGCCCCCGAGGTCCAAGGTTCCCTCGCCGCGCTTCGCCTCGATCGCGGCGAGCTCGTCGAGTAGCGAGTCGGATTCGGGGCGCGCTTTCCCGCGCTTGGGTGCGCGAGCAGTGGCACGCCCGACCGTACGTTCTGTCTTAGGGCTCTGTGATTTGCTGCGCGACGATTTTGCTCGTGACCTGGCGGCGACCGGCCCGCTCGGATGCTCTCGTTTTGCGACCGCGGAGCCGGCGGCTTTGCGCTGCACGCTGGTTCCTTCGATCCCGACCTCGTGCGCGTTCTTATCGTCGCGGATCCCCAGAAAGATCGGCTGCCGCAGGCGACGGTCGGCGGTCCATTCACTGAATTTGACTTCGACGACGATCTCGGGTTCGACCCAATGTGCCTTCTCGTTGGTCTTTGGCGTTTCTACGAACGGAGAAGTCCTACGCTCGAGTGGTTTGAGCTTGCCGTACATTTCCTCGAGACCTTTGCGCGAAAAGCCTCCGCCGGTGTGGCCGACGTAGATGAAACGGCTCTTGTCGAAGTAGCCGAGCAGGATGGCGCCGATGTGTTCGCGACTGTTGCGCGGCTCGGTGTAGCCGCCAACCACGAACTCCTGCCGAAACTCGATCTTCAGCTTGAGCCAATTCCGCGATCTGCTCCCCGGCTCGTAAACCGAATCCACGCGCTTTGCGATAACACCTTCCCAGCCATCGCGGCGAGCCGTGTCGAGCATCTTCTTGCCCTCGTCCTCGACTGATTCGGTGAGCCGCAGGCGCTGGGTGACTCTGGAGGCGACACGTTTCTCAAGGTGCCGGCGGCGAACGGACCATGGCTCATCGAGCAAGACATCGTCGCCGTCCATCAGCATGTCAAAAAGAATGAGCGCGGCCGGCGCGGAAGAGGAATGGCGCGCGATGATATGGGACTCCTTGACGTGCATCCGGCTCTGGAGCTCCTGGAATCTGGCGGGCTCGCCCTCGATGAGGGCGACGATCTCGCCATCGAGCACCAGAGATCGCTTCGTCTGGGAGGCGAGTTTCTTTAGCGCGGCGACGATTTCCGGAAACTGCTGTGCCTTGTCCTTTCCGTTGCGGGTCATGAGGCGCACGTCGTCGTCGGTGGCGTACGCGAGCACCCGAATTCCGTCGTACTTGGGCTCGAACGTCCAACCGCTGCCCGGGGCCTCGGTGCCGATACTCGCGTACATTGGCTCGAGCGCGAGAGATGCGGCCTTCGCGGGCGAAAGAGTCTCGGCTTTTGCGGATGGTTTTCTGGCGCGAACTCCAGGTTTTTTCGGTGCAGCAGACGGTGCCACTTTCTGCTTCTTCGGCTCGCGGTTGCTGTTCCAGACGCGACTTTTTCCGGTGGCGATCTCTTCCATGGTCCGCCCGGTATCGACAGACGTCATGTTCTCGGCGACGACGTCCTCGTCGGTGGCGTAGTCGTCGCGATGCTTTATGAGGAGCCACTGCGGCTTCGATGACGAGTTATCGCGCGCGAATTTCATTCGCACCAGCGCGAACGACCCGTGCAGCCGTTCCCCATGGAAGGTGATCTTGAGATCGCCGCGCCGGAGCCCTTCGCGGATGGCATCCTGCTCGCCATCGGCGGACGTCGCGGCATCGGCGGTGTAGGTGCCGCGGTCCCAGAGCATTACGGTGCCACCGCCGTATTCACCTTTGGGGATCGTACCCTCGAAGGTGTTGTAGTCGATCGGGTGATCCTCGACCTGCATGGCGAGGCGTTTGACCGACGGATCGAGGCTGGGGCCTTTCGGGACCGCCCAGCTCTTCATCACTCCGTCGAGCTCGAGGCGCAGATCGAAATGAAGATGACTTGCCGCGTGTTTCTGAATGACGAAGCGGAGCCGACCTGATCTTGCGGCTGACGAGGTGCTTTCGCCGGATGGCTCGCGGGTGCGACTGAAATCCCGCTTGCGCCGATACTCCGTCAGCTGCGCGCGGGCGCTGGGTTTCTTGCTTCTATCGGTTTTGACGGCCATGCAGGCGTCCTAAGCTGTCTTCGCCTTTTTCTTCGCGGGTTTGCGGCCAGCGGCAACCGATTTTCTCTTTGCACGAACGGCGCCTTTCTTTCCGGCACCCTCCTCGAGGCTGGCGCGAAGTCGTGACATCAAATCGAGAACACCGCTGTCCGGAGTTTCTTCTTCTGGCTCCTCGAGCTTGGGCTTCTTGCCCTTCATCTTCGCCTTGATGATGCGCATCAGGTTGGCGCGATACTCATCGGTGTAGCGGCTGGGATCGAAAGGCTCCGCAAGGTTTGCGACGAGCTGCTCGGCCATCTGCAGCTCCTGTGGGCGCACCTGTTCGCGGCTCGGAAAATTGAACTCGCTGGAATCGACGAGCTCATTGGCAAAGCGCATGATCTCGAGCACGAGCGCTTCGCCGACCACCTTCACGGCTGCGAGGTGCTGGGTCTGGCGGATGATGATCTTGCCAATGCCGACCGAGCCGGTCTGGCGAATTGCTTCGCGAAGCAGCGCATAGGGCTTGTCGCCTCCCTTGCCGGGTACGAGATAGTACGGCGTCTCGAAATAGCGTGGATCGATCTCTTCTTCCTTGACGAAGTCGAGGATGTCGATCGTCTTGGACTGCTCGAGCGCCGCGGCCTTGAAATCCTCGTCGGTGAGGACGACGAATTTTCCCTTCTCGTACTCATAGCCCTTGACGACCTCGTTCCATGGAACGGGATCGCCTTCGGCCTGGCAAATCCGCTCGTATTTGACAGGCGAAAGATCTTCCTCGTGGAGCAATCGGAAGCTGATATGGTCAGCGCGAACGGCAGTCTTGAGCTCCACTGGGATGTTGACCAATCCGAACGTGAGCGAGCCCTTCCAAATTGCGGCCATCCGTCAGCCTCCGTTTGTGCGCGTCGTTGCTGCGAGCGATGTGCATGAAAGCAAATCGAATGCCGCCTGTGGAAAACCAAATTTGTGATGCCCATAGACATGAAAAAGCCCCGCTTGGCGGGGCTTTTTTGCGAACTGAAAGAGCCTGTTAGCTGACCTTCGTTACGTCGGCAGCTTGCGGTCCCTTCTGACCTTGAACGACTTCGAACTCGACCTTATCGCCCTCGGCGAGAGACTTGAATCCGGAGCCACTGATCGCGCTGAAATGGACAAAGACGTCCGGGCCACCCTCGCGTGAAATGAAGCCAAACCCTTTGGCGTCGTTGAACCATTTGACCGTTCCAGTGATGCGTGCCATTGAACTATCCTCTTCCCCCGCAGGGCAATCTGTAAAGCATCGACCATAGGCTAGCGAATCGCATCTACGCGTTTCGCTTCGCCGGATATTCGTCCGCGTGACGCATTATCCATCCGGCAGCCCGCAGAGGAGGGCAAGTTTTGTGCAACAGGCTGTCGACCTATGCCGCTCCCGCGACGTAGTGTGCTGATCTGCCGCAGCTCTTACAGCGCAAGGTGACGTGCGTATAGGGAGGCGGTGGGACCTGGCGGGGATCACGCTCGATCGAGCCGGAGCACGATGGGCAGCTGAGTGGAGATCCGCTCCGATCATTGCTGATCAGGAACAGGGCTTGGGCGGGGTTGTACGCGTTCGGACGTGGCTTGCGCATGAGCTCTCCGGTTTACTGCGAACACGACGCTGCGCGGCTGGCGTCGCATCATAGGTGACGATTGATGGCTGTCCTTTGAAAAAAAAAGCCACCGAGATTCGCGAGTGGATGTGCATGGGGTTGTTGACTCTTCTTGCTGCTTGCGGCCCCCACGCGCACATCCCTCTGCGACCGGCAAATCTGCCCGGCGCGCTGGCGTCCATGGACGATGGTTCTGTCCTGGCACGGCGCCTGGCACCGGTCTTATACCTCCAACGGGACGAAACGTTCCCGCTGGAGCGGGTGGTGGCGGTACTGCACCCCAGCCGCCCCCTGATCGCCTACCACCTGCTGTGGCGCGACGACGTACATGGGTCATGGATTCCGTTCACTGTTCCGACTGATGAAGAGGTCCTATGGGTAGGCTACGACTCGACTTACGCTCCCACGGACGTATGGACCTACTGGCATGGTCAGATCCTGCACACTCCGTGGCCAAAGGCCCAGGTAAGAATTGACGTCCAATGGGGAAAACATGGCAGTCTTCCCAGAAACGTCGTCGAGAGCGACCTGCCAAGGCCGCGGACCCTGAACTTCTTCTACGCGATGACGATTTTCGGTGAGCCGGACATCCTGCTCGGCGATCTTACGCGTAAAGGCCCTCTTTGTTTCTGTCACGGCTACGGGCGCTACCGTGATTTTTCGCGTCCGATCGCACTGGCGGGGCGCATTGACGCGGTGGTGAGGACCAGCGATCCACGCCCGGTTCTGCTCGAGGTGTTCGGGAGCAAGTACTCCAACAAGCATCAATGGCCATAAATGAAACAGCCGGCGGATAGATCCGCCGGCTGTTCATTAAACTTTTGCTTACTGGCGTGCCGTTGCCGTCGCAGCTGCTGCCTGTTCGCGTTGCGCAATCATGAACAGATCGCTCTGGGAGGCGCTTTGTTTGAGTACCTGGAGAGCGTGCACCAGCTGGTTGTCGTCCGGAACGCTGCGACGCTTGGCGGTAGAATCTCCAAACGCTAGGCGCGCGACGGTATTGCCGAGGAGCCGGTCGATCTCGGGCGCGGCCTGCTCGTACTGGGCGCGATCCAGCGTGACGCCCTTGGCCTGGAGCCGGCGATAGAATTCCTCGCGCCATGCCGGGGGCACGGTGAAGTCCGGCTTCACGCTTTTCTTGAGCTCGAGCGAGTAGTCCATCAGCGTCGCCCGGACATCGGCTGTCTTCGGCGCAAAGGAATTGAAGACTTTCTGCTCCGCGGTCGTGAGCGTATCCGGCCGGACGATGATGTCCGGGGTGATGGCGCCACCGCCGTAGACGGTGCGACCGGCGTCTGACTTGAACGCGGGACGCGAGCGGCGAACCGAGTCGGTCTCGAGGGAGTCGGGCATGACTTCGACGAACTCACCACTTGGCAGGAGCTTCCGCTCCTTCTGAATCGAGCGTCCGCTCGGCGTGTACCACTTGGCGGTCGTCATCTTGAGCGCGTAGCCGCCCTCGAGGGGGAAGACCGATTGCACGAGCCCCTTTCCGAACGATGTCGTGCCGACAATCAGCGCGCGATCGTGATCCTGAAGGGCGCCGGCGACGATTTCCGAAGCGGACGCGCTGCGGCCGTCGGTGAGAAGAATCAGCGGGATCGACGGTGCGACGGGATCGTCGGTGGCGACGAAAGTCTGGTTCTCGCCGTTGCGGGCGCGGATGCTGGAGATCTGCAGGCCCTTCTTGAGGAAGAGATTGCTGACGCTCAGCGATTGATCGAGAATGCCGCCGGGGTTGCCGCGAAGATCGATGATGATTCCGTGAGCGCCCTCGCGTGTGAGACGCGTGATCGAGCTCTCGAGCTCGTCGCGCGCGCTCTCATTGAACTGGAGGAGCGGGATGTAGCCGGCCTTTCCATCGAGCATGATCGCATACGGAACAGCCGGGATGTTGATGATTGCGCGCGTGAAGGTGATCGGGATCAGCTCGGGTACACCGGGGCGAGAGAACTTCACCAGGACTCTGCTGCCCGGGTTGCCCTTCAGGGCATCGGATGTCTGGGAGACCGTCCAGCCACGAGTGTTGGTGGTGTCGATGAAATTGATGCGGTCGCCTTCCTGGACTCCAGCCTGTTCAGCGGGGGTGTGGGGGAAGACGCGCTGCACGGTGATAAAGCCCTGGGTCTCGGCGATCTCCATTCCGATGCCAGCGTAGCGGCCGTTGGTCTGGGCGTTGAAGGTCGAGAGCTCTTTGGGCGAGAGCAGAACGCTGTAGGGATCGTTCAGCTCGTGGACGAGGCCGCGGGCGGCCTTCTCATAAAGAGTTGCCTGATCGACAGTATCGACAAAGCGAGTTGCTACGATACTGAGCACCTGATCGAGGAGCCGCGCACCTTGCTGGCTCTCGCGCTGTTGAAAGACAAAGCCACCAGCCATGATCGGAATCAGCATCAGGCTGACAAGCAAGGATTTTCTGGATCGCGACATACTGTGTTGGAAGAAGAGGAGGGCGGTAACGTAATAAATACGCCCGCGGGGTGTCAGTGTTCCTCAAAGACGCACAAAGGGCACCAGCGGAACGACTGCGTCAGGCTGCCCGGGACGCGAGGACGTAGTCGACTAGCCAGTCGCGGTTGACCTGCCGGAAGGTGGCGTCGCGGAGCAGGCCAGCGGCAAGAAGCATTTCGTGCGCGGGTTGGAGCACTCGTTGCAAATGAGAAGGATATCTCTGGGTGAGGGGAAGCTGCTCGGCGAGGGAGGCCAGCGGGACTCGCCAGGTCACGACGCCTTCCTCTCGCGCCACTTCGAGCAAGCGGTAGAGTCTTCTGGCAACAGGGTTGGTGAGGGACAGATAGTGCATTGCGGACAGCGTCACGGTGTGACCGGCGGCAATATTGGCGCGAATCAACGGGCCGATCGTGACGCGCGCATCGCCGGGCTCGGACGCCGCGAGTACCGGAAACAAGGTGAACTGTTCGCGCTCGGCGAGGCGTCGGCGCGCGATTGAAACGGAAGAGAGAATGGTGAAGCGTCCTTCTAGCGGCTGTCCTTCTTTTGCGGCAACGTACACTCCGCTCGACTCGAGGATGGTGCGCTCGAGTCGGGTGAGCGCGGAGCGCAGCTGCTCGTACGTTCTGCCATCCACACGCCGCCCGATCGAGCGCAGGAATGCATGGAGCGTGAAGCTGATGACTCCGTCCTCGGGAGCCCCGGCTTCGTGGTAACGGTGCAGGAGCTCGACATACACGTCCTGATCGAAGGTCCCCGGCAACCGGTCACCGGGACTGGGAAGCACTCGCCATCTTCCACCGCTTTCGGGGGAAAAGGAGATGGCTGTGTCCTCGGCGGAATCGCTGAGCCGGAAGATAGGAAGCGATTCGAGCGAGCGGTCGAGGACGATAGCACGCGTCGCAATGCGCCGACGGGCCACGAAGGTCATGCAGAGAGAATATGTCACTGATCAAGTACATCGCAATCGCGGCGCTGGTGTTGTTCGGAGTGATTCTGGCTTTGATCGGCATTCTGTCGGTCACGCACGACACGCCGGTGAGGAGTGTGATCGCCGAGGGCGACAAGGATGGCCCGCCGAGCGTGACCGATCCACTCTTCGCGCGCAGCATCGAACTGTTTACCGGAACGCACATCGATCCGGGCAACAACGTCCAGATTCTGCTCAATGGCGACGGAACTTATCCGCAGCTTTGGAAGGACATTGCCGCTGCACAGCGCACGATCACGGTGCAGATGTACTACTCCCAGCCTGGCGCGGTTGCCGACACTCTGGCGAAGTACCTGATCGAGCGAGCCGAGCACAAGGTGCGGGTGTTGTTGTTGCTCGACGCGTTTGGGTCGCAGCCACTCAAACACGACTGGATCGAGCGACTGAAGCATGCGGGGGTCGAAGTGGTATGGCTGCGACCGCTGCGGTGGTATACGCTGCAGAAGGCGGCGCAGCGATCGCATGTGCGCGTAGTCGTGATCGATGGAACGATCGGCTACACCGGGGGCTTCGGTCTCGCCGACTACTGGCTCGGTGACGGAAAGCACGAGGACCAGTGGCGGGAATCAAACGTCAGGTTCGAGGGTCCGACGGTCGGGGCGCTTCAGGCGGCATTCTCGGCCGCCTGGGCGGAGGCGACCGGCGAGCTTCTGACTGGCGACGTGTTCTTCCCGCGGAGCACCTTCGCGGATGTGGGCGACGTTCAGGCCGGTCTGATGCACAGCATTCCGAGTACGGGCAGCACGCCCGCGGAGCGGTTTCTGGCGCTCTCGATCGTGGGCGCGCGACGGACGCTTTATGTGACCAACTCGTATTTCGTGCCCGGCGAAAACTTCATGCAGCTGTTGCTGTCAGCGGCGCGGCGCGGGGTGGACGTTCGGGTACTTACAGTGAGCGACAAGACCGACGTAAAGACAACCTGGTATGCCGGTCGGACGTATTACGAGAAGCTGCTCGAGGGTGGCGTAAAGATCTACGAGTATCAGCCGACGATGATGCACGCCAAGACGATGGTAGTGGACGGGATCTGGTCGTACGTGGGCTCGATGAACTTCGACAACCGATCTCTCTCATTCAACGATGAATCATTGCTGGTGGCACTCGATCGGCGGATCGGTGCGCAGATGGACTCAATCTTCATGGACGACCTAACCCGCTCCAAAGAGATCAAGCTCGACGAATTTCGTAAGCGGCCGTTGTCGGGGAAAATTCTCGAGTGGGGAGCGCAGAAGCTCCGGCGCGTCCTTTAACTTCCGCGCTGACAGGCGATGGCCCGCGACGTGAGGGGGAAGGCTCCCATGCTGCCCCGCTTTCATCCGATCGTGCGCAAGTGGTTCAAAGAGACCTTCGGGAAACCGAGCGCGCCGCAGAGAGAGGGGTGGCCGGCGATCGCCACGAGGGGCCACGCTCTCATTCTCGCCCCGACAGGAACGGGGAAAACTCTCGCCGCATTCCTATGGGAGCTCAATGAGCTGATTACCCGGGGCTCGAAGGAGCCACTGCCCAACGGGGTGCAGCTGCTCTACATCTCGCCCCTCAAGGCGCTGAACAACGACATCCAGCGCAATCTCGATCGTCCACTTGCCGAGCTGCGTAGCCTGTTCGCGGAAGCTGGAAAAGATTTCCCGGAGATTCGCGTCGGCGTGCGTACGGGCGACACTCCAGCGTCTGCGCGCGCCAGAATGCTGCGCAAGGCGCCACACATTCTGATCACCACTCCCGAATCACTGAACATCATGCTGACCACGCTCAAGGGTCGGGGCATGTTCACTGGGGTTCGCGCGGTGATTGTCGACGAAATCCACGCAATGGCGGGGACCAAGCGTGGAGCGCATCTGGCGCTAACGCTGGAACGGCTCGAAGCCGTCGTCGAATCACCACCGCAGCGGATCGGACTGTCGGCAACCCAGAGACCACTCGAAGAAATCGCGCGCTTTCTGGGCGGGTGTGAGAACGCAGATGGCGGATCGCCGTCCTTCCGTCCCGTGACCATCGTCGATTGCGGAATGACGAAGGAGCTCGAGATCCGCGTCGAGTCTCCGGTCGCTGATCTGGGCAACGTCGGCGGGAGCATATGGCCGGCGGTAGCACCGCTCGTTCTGAATCACATCAAGGCCTCCCGAACGACGCTGGTGTTCGTCAACAATCGCGCGCAGGCCGAGAAGATCGCGGCGCGGGTTAACAAGCTGGCGGAAGAAGAGATCGCGTTGCCATATCACGGCTCACTGGCTCGCGAGCGGCGGTTCGCCCTCGAGGAGAGACTCAAAGCAGGGTCGCTACGCGCTCTGATCACGACCAGCTCGCTGGAGCTGGGTATCGACATCGGCTCAGTGGATCTCGTGATCCAGCTTCAATCGCCCAAGCGTGTCGCTTCGGCACTGCAGCGAATTGGTCGGGCGGGCCACACCATCGGTGTGCCAAGCAAAGGCATTCTGGTGCCGACGTTCCGCGACGACGCGGTGGAGATCGCCGCCATCGTCGCCGCAATGCGCGCGGGTGACGTCGAGCCCACGCGCGTGGTGCAAAATGCCCTGGACGTGCTGGCGCAAGTGATCGTCGCGGCGGTGTCGGTGGACGACTGGATCAGCGAGGATCTTTTCGGGGTGGTGCGCCGCGCCTATCCGTACCACCAGCTCACGAGATCGGCGTTCGACGAGGTACTGGCGATGCTGTCGGGCAAATATCCGTCGGACATCGCCGCCGAGCTGGAGCCGCGCATCACGTGGGATCGGGTGAACGACAAGCTGATCGGAACGCGCGCGGCGCGAATGACGGCCGTGATCTCGGGCGGGACGATTCCTGACCGCGGGCTTTACACGGTGAATCTTCCCGATCGCACCAGGTTGGGCGAGCTCGATGAGGAATTCGTGCATGAGTCGAGAATGGGCGACGTATTTCAGCTCGGATCCTCGACGTGGCGAATTGCAGCGATCGAGCACGACCGCGTCGTCGTAATACCAGCGCCGGGCACGCCGGCGCGAATGCCCTTCTGGCACGGCGAATACATGGCGCGATCGCTGATGCTGAGCCATCGGGTCGGTGCGCTGCGGCGGGAGCTCGCCGAGGCTCCCGACGAAAAGCGACTCGCTGCCGAGTATGGATGCGACGCAGCGACGGCGAGCTCGCTGGTGAAATACATCGCAGCACAGCGCGCGGCGACGGGAACGGTGCCCGATGACCGCAACATCGTTCTCGAGCAGTTCCGCGATGAGACGGGTGCGGTGCGCATTGTGATTCACGCGGCATTCGGCGGCCGGATCAATGCGCCGTGGGGAATGGCACTCGCGCAGCGGGTGCGCGGAGTACTCAACGACACCGACCTGCAGGTGCAGACGACCGACGATGGAATCATGCTGCGCCTGCCGGATCTCGGGATGAGCGCGCCACTGCAGTCACTGCTTGGCCTCACCGGCGCCGAAGCAGAGCAGCTGGTGATGGAAGAAGTGGGGTCGACGTCCTTGTTCGGCGCGCGATTCAGGATGAACGCAGCGCGGGCGCTATTACTGCCCCGGGGGAATCCGCGCCGGCGGATGCCGCTGTGGCTGCAGCGATTGAAGTCGCTCGATCTGCTTCAGGTAGTACGGCAGTTCCCGAGCTTTCCTATTCTGGTGGAGACGTACCGCGAGGTGCTCCAGGATGCCTTCGACATGGATGGACTGAAGGAAATTCTGGCGGAGATCGGAAGCGGTGCGATCCACATCCACAGCGTGCAGACCGACGTCCCGTCTCCATTCGCGGCGAGCCTGCAGTTCGGTTTCGTGATGGATTGGCTCTACGGGGATGACACTCCGCGCGCGGAGCAGAGAGCGGCGTTGCTTTCAATCGACAGGTCACTCCTCGACGAAGTGATGGGCGGCGAGGGAAGCGACGACATCACCCGGGAGGCAATCGACCAAACGGTTGCCGAACGCCGAGGCACCGCACCGGGGCGCCGCGCCCGCACCAACGATGAGCTCGCGCACTTGCTCGACAGGGCCGGCGACCTGAATAGCGATGAGATCACGGCGAGGACGGCATCTGAAGAGGAAGGGCAGCGCGGCGAGCCGCTGGCAGAATTGCTTGCGACTGGACGCATAGTAGCGATTCAGCTGGGACCCGAAGCGGCAAAGGAATGGCGGTTCATTCTGACCGAGACCTATCCGCGTTATGTGGCGGCGTTCGGCGAAAAAGACATGGCTCGAATTCGCGCCGGTCCGGAGATCACGGAGGCTGACGCATCGACAGTGGTGCCCGAGGTGCTGCGCCGTGGTGCGCTCAACCCATCGGTCGCGCGGCGAGAAGTTCTGGCTCGTTTTCTCACGCAATCGGGACCGGTCACGGTCCTCGAGGTCAACGATCGATACGGATGGCCGCGAGACTGGATCGAATCGCGACTTGCCGAGTGGGAGCGTACCGGCAAACTCGTGCGCGGAAAATTCCGCCGCGAAGTGAAGGATCTCGAGTGGTGCTCGCGACGGGTGGTAGAGATCGGTCGGCGACGGGCTTTGGCAGCGTTGCGGAAGCAGATCGAGGCGGTGGAGCTGCCGAAGTTCGAGGCATTCATGCAGCGCTGGCAGCATCTGGACGAGCGCGATCGGTTGGATGGCGCTGCGGGGACGGAGGCGGCAGTGCGACAACTATATGGTATAGCTCGTCCACCGCTTTCCTGGGACCGTGACTATCTGCGCTCGAGAATTCGAGGATACGATCCGGGATCGTTGTCGCAATTCAGCGCGGGTGGTGAACCGGTCTGGGTTGGTGAAGGCAACTATGATCCCGAGACGGGTGCGATTCCTCTGGCACGGATTCGATTCTTCGAGCGCGGAACGGGCGCGTTGTGGCTCGATAGCGAGGATGAACCAGTGCTGAGCGAAAATGCGCGGAAAGTCCGCGATACGATCGCGGAGGAAGGCGCTTCGTTCATCGGCGACATCCAGGCGATCACTGGTCTCACGATGCTGGCAGTGCGTGAAGCAATCCGCGAGCTGGTTGCCTGGGGGCTCGTTACGAACGATACCGTCGAAGCGTTGCGGGAGATCGCCCGGTGGCGACCCATGATGCCGAGGACGGGCAGTGATCCAACGAGTTGGCTGCCGTCGAACTATACGCCTTCTCCCAACCGGCGATTCACGCGCACGCGACCAAATGTGCGCCGGCTTCCGCGGTGGAGGCGACCGGACAAGCCGGGCGCAGCGGTAAGCGGATGGACGGGGCGTTGGTCATTGGTGCGGAGGCGTGGGACGATGGGGCCCGAGCTTCCGGAAGAGGAGCGGGCGGAGCGAATTGCGAGGCAGTGGCTGACGCGTTACGGGATCGTTTCGCGCGACTGGTGGCGGCGCGAGCGCCCGCCGGTATCGTGGCGCGCGATCTATCGGGAACTCAAGCGACTCGAGTTTCGTGGCGAGGTTCGACGCGGCTATTTCGTGAAGGGTTTGGGTGGGGCTCAGTTCGCGCTGCCGGACGCGGTGGAGTGGCTGCGCGCTGTCGCAAGCGAAGACGATGCGTCAGCGGGATTTGTGGTGATGGCGGCGAGCGATCCGGCGAACGTCTACAATCTCCCGCTCGAGCTGATCGAAAAGGACCCGCTGTGGCGGCCGCGGGGGAGCGGCGCGATGCTGGTTACTCGTGGTGGACGCGTGGCGATCGCAGTCGAAGGTCGCGGCCGCAGATATTCGGTTGCCGACTGGCTTTCCCCCGATGAGACGAGCGCCGCGAAGAAGGCGCTTGTCGAGCATTTGCGCGGCGAGAAATCCGCGCGTTATCTGATTTAGCGCGTCAGCGAATGTCGCCGCGGCCCAGCGCGGCTCGCACCGCCTCGCGCATTGCGATGACGGCCTCTTCGCGCGCGGCGGGCGAATCCTCCCGGACGTGAAGCTCGATGCCGTCGGCAACGGGAAGACGGTGCCAGCGGAGCGACAGATCGTCATCATGGGCAACTGCTTCATGCGCGCCGGAGTTCAAGGCCGGCGCGAGCGACAACGCGATCTTGCGCTCCAGCGCGTCGCCGGTAAGGTCGCGCATCTCGCCGCGAATCGTATCGAGGCTCTGGCCCTCACGCTGACGGATCTTGATGGCGAGAAGCTGAAGGAGATGCCTATAACCGTACGTCGCGCCGGTACCCGTTCCCTCGGGGCGATCCAGCAATCCGCTTGCAACGTAGAACCGAACGGCGCGCGCACTGGGCGCCGCCCGGGCTGATGCGTTGGTTGGTCTTATTCCGGCTGCGTCTACGAGAGCTGTTGCGTGTGCTGCAAGTCCGCGGGCGTTCCAGGGAGCGTGTCGAGCGTGGGCGCGGAGGAGAGCGACAGGCGATTCAGCCATGTGGATAGGATAACATTAAAGTCTTCGGCTCGCTCGTCGTGCGGGAGATCGCCCGCCGGTGACAAAACCGAGATCTCGAAATCGCGTTTGATCTCGCGAAAGCCGCGAAATTCTTCGACGGGCGACATCGAGCCCTGCTCGCCCCAGACGAGCAACGCCGGCTGACTGAGACGGCGCAGTGCATGACGAACGTCGATGTTGAGATGGCCGGACAGAAACGCTGCCGGTGCGTGGCGCGCTCCGCGCTGGTGTGACGTCGTGTAGTAGATGTCGACGAGCTCGCGCGTGACGAGCGAATCGTCGGAGTAAACCTGACGCAGGTAGCGACGCAGTGATGGTCGCGAGACGAGCGCGTTGAACATCGCGGTCCCCGCGATCGGAGTGTCGACGGCAAGCCGGCTCGCTTCTCCCCCAATGCCGACGGGCTCATTCAGTCGGACGAGGCCAGATGGCGCGATCAGCGCGACGGCGGGGAACCGATGGGGATCCCGCGCTGCCAGGACGATGGCATATGCGGCCGACAGCGAGGAAGCGACGAGGACGGTCGGCTCGTCGATGACCCTGCTCACGAAGTCGGAGATCAGCGAGATGTAGAGTCGCGCTGAATACCGGATGGCCGGCCGCTCCGACATCCCGAAGCCAAGGAGGTCGATGGTATAGACCGTGTTGGTGCGGGCGAGCGCGTCGACATTGTTCCGCCACTCATAGGACCAGGCGGCGGCGTGAATTCCGTGGAGGAGAAGGATTGGCGGCCCCTCGCCGCGCTTGGTGAAAGCAACCCTTCGATCGCGCCACTCAAAACCGCCCTCTTCACCGCCGACCAGATTGGTCAGCTGGTCGACGCCCTTGCGGGCGAACGCGTTGTATGCTGCGGCGGCGCCGAGGATCGCTCCGCCGGACAGCAGGATTTTTCGCCAGGGTGATTCTCTCTCGTCGTTATCCTGCATGGCTCCTCATTTCGGGGACAGCCAAGGAAAAAGCGCGGTTACTTGAGAGTAACCGCGCTTTGTGCAGCGCGCACGGGGGAAAAGGAAACTAGCGCCTTGAGCGGCCCTTCGAGCCCGATTTCCGGCCCTTGGACCGGCTGCTGGAGCCCCGCGAGCGTGACGCCGAACCCCGCCCGGCTGACTTCCGGCCGCCAGATGATTTCCTCGCTGAGGACTTCCGGGCTGAGGATTTCCGGGCGCCAGATGACTTCCGACCGGGCGATTTGCGACCGGAAGACTTGCTGCCTCCGGATTTCCGCGCGCCCCCGGACCGCGAAGATGAGGCCTTTCGAGTCGACTTACGGCTGCCTCCGGACGACTTCCGGGCCCCGCCCGATTTCGCGCTGCTTTTGGTTCGCGACCCGCCCGAAGAGGTGCCGCTGGTCGAGCTCGATTTGGCAGTTCCGCCACCGGCGCTGGCTCGGCCGGCAGTACTCGGCGTTCCGGCGCTACCGCTGCTCATGGAGCGGGTGCCGCCTGCTGTCGACGTCGCTCCGCCGCCAAAGCCGGTCCGCGCCCCGCCGGTTGCTGCTGCGCCACCGCCGCCGAAGCCGGAGGTGCCGCCGGTTGACGTACCGCCGCCGAAGGCGGAGCTACCCGAAGATCCGCCGCTCGCACCGCCACCAAACGCGCTGCCGCCACCGCCGCCAGTACCGGTGAGTGAGGTGTCCTGCTTCTTGCCGGAGCCTTTTGGGCGACCCCTTCTGCCGCGTGGGGCGCCGCCGCCGAAGAGATCCTCTTCTTCTTCCTCTTCCTCTTCGTCGCCCTCGGCTACTACCGTCGCATCGGTGTCCGCTTCTTCATCATCATCGGAATCTTCAGCGCTATCCCAGAGGCGATCGCTGTGATCCTCATTGATCGCCCAGCCGCCATCCTCATCATCGTCATCGTCGTAGGATCGCTTGCCGCGACTGAAGCCACCGAGATCGTCCGGGTCGTCGTCGTCCGCAAAACGCAATGGCTCCAC
>Ga0207707_10000833_pt1 | contig 30296 bp, 25 predicted proteins | sample KBSC83BmetaG_FD_184336 | JGI IMG/M metagenome (GOLD analysis project Ga0207707, IMG submission 184336) | Corn rhizosphere microbial communities from Kellogg Biological Station, Michigan, USA - KBS C8-3B metaG (SPAdes) (version 2) | ecosystem: Host-associated > Plants > Roots > Rhizosphere ... | reverse complement strand
CGCGCGGGAAATCACCTACGCGGAACTGCACACGATCGTGGGCCGCGTCGCCCATGCCCTGAAACGGGCCGGGGTCGGCAAGGACGATCGCGTCGCGGGTTTCCTGCCCAACCTTCCGGAAACCATCATCGCGATGCTGGCCACCACGTCGCTGGGCGCGATCTGGTCCTCGGCGTCGCCGGATTTCGGCGTCAACGGCATCGTCGACCGCTTCGGGCAGATCGAACCGAAGGTGCTTTTCTGCGCCGACGCCTACGCCTACGGCGGCAAGCGCCACGACTGCCTCGCCAAGGTGCGCGAGGTGCTGGCAGCGATCCCCTCGATCGAAAGGTGCGTGGTCATTCCCTACTCCCGCGATCCGCTGCAACTCGACGGTTTGCGGAACGCGGTTTCGTGGGACGACTTTGCCGGCCACGAAGACCACGCACTGGAGTTCGTGCCGACGCCGTTCGACCACCCGCTGTACATCATGTACTCCTCGGGCACCACCGGCAAACCCAAGTGCATCGTGCACGGCGCCGGCGGCACGCTGCTGCAGCATTTGAAGGAACTGGTGCTGCACACCGACCTGAAACGCGAGGACCACATCTTCTACTACACCACCTGCGGCTGGATGATGTGGAACTGGCTGGTGTCCAGCCTTGCAGTCGGCGCAACGGTGGTGCTGTACGACGGCTCGCCCACCTGGCCGGACGGCAACGCGCTGTGGAACCTCGCCGACGAGGCCGGCATCAGCGTTTTCGGCACCAGCGCCAAGTGGCTCGATGCCACCGCCAAGATGGGCGTGAAGCCGCGAGAGACGCACAAGCTCACGCGCCTGAAAACGATCCTCTCCACCGGCTCGCCGCTCGCGCCGGAAAGTTTCGACTACGTTTACCGCGACGTGAAGGAGCGCGTGCTGTTGGCGTCAATCTCGGGCGGCACCGACATCATCTCGTGCTTCGCGCTCGGCAATCCCGTGTTGCCGGTGTATCGCGGCGAACTGCAATGCCGCGGGCTCGGGATGAAAGTCGAAATCCTGGACGAAGCGGGCCAACCGGTGCGCGAACAGCCCGGCGAACTGGCTTGCGCCGCGCCATTCCCGTCGATGCCGGTGTATTTCTGGAACGATCCGGACGGCGACAAATACCGCGCCGCGTATTTTTCCAAGGTGCCGGGCGTGTGGTGCCACGGCGATCGCGCCGAACTCACCGCGCACGACGGCATCATCATCTACGGCCGCTCCGACGCCACCCTGAACCCCGGCGGCGTGCGCATCGGCAGCGCGGAAATCTACCGTCAGGTCGAACAGTTGCCGGAAGTGCTGGAATCGGTCGCGGTCGGCCAGCGCTGGCAGGGCGACGAGCGCATCGTGCTGTTCGTGCGCCTGCGCGAAGGCGTCAGCCTCGACGATGCGTTGCGCGACAGGATCCGCAAACAGGTCCGCGCCAACACCACGCCGCGCCATGTGCCCGCGAAGATCCTGCAGGTCGACGACATCCCGCGCACCGTCTCCGGCAAGATCTCCGAGCTCGCCGTGCGCGCCGTGATCCACGGCGAGACGGTCAAGAACACCGATGCGCTGGCGAATCCGCAGGCGCTGGACTGCTTCCAAAAACACCCTGAACTGACCCAGGCATGACGGCGCATCCCGATCTTTCCATCGTCTCGCCGGTCTATGCCTGCGACGGATGTCTGGAGGACCTGTGTGAACGACTCTGCAGGACCCTGGATGGAATGCACGCGTCCCACGAGATCATCCTCGTATGCGACGCCAGTCCGGACGATTCGTGGCAACGCATCCGCGAAATCGCTTCGCGCGACCATCGCGTGATCGGTCTGCGTCTGGCCCGAAACGTCGGCCAGCACTGCGCGATCAGTGCCGGGCTCCAACACGCAGTCGGCGCCTGGGTCGTGGTGATGGATTGCGATCTGCAGGACGTGCCAGAAGAAATTCCCGCGCTGCTCGCGAAGGCAAGGGAGGGCCATGACATCGTGTTCGCGCAGCGGGTCGAACGCCAAGACACGTGGTTGAAACGGCTTGCCTCGCGGGGTTTTTATCGGTTGCTCGGATACCTGACCGGCACCCGCTACGACGCGTCCACGGCCAATTTCGGCGTTTTCAGCGCCCGTGCCATTCAGGCAGTCAATGCACTGCCTGAGCGGGGTCGGTTTTTCCCGCTCATGGTGCGCTGGGCGGGATATCCAACTGCCGTGCTGCCAGTGAGCCACGCCAAGCGAGCAAGCGGGAAAACGACCTACACGTTCCGGAAGCTTTTCCGTCTGGCGATCGAAATCGTTCTCGCTTACTCGGACAAGCCGCTCCGGCTTGTCGCAAAAGCCGGTGTGCTGTTGTCGCTGGTCGCATTCGCCCTCGCGGGCTGGAGCGTGTACCGCTATCTGAACGGTGATGTCGCCGTGGCCGGTTACACCAGCATCATCGCTTCGATCTGGCTACTCGGAGGGGCAACCATATTCTGCGTCGGGGTAGTGGGTCTGTATGTAGGCCGCATGTTCAATGACATCAAGCAGCGTCCCTATTACACGGTCGACGAAACAGTGAACCTGCGAGACCGCATTCGCGAAGGCGGTGTTTCCGGATGCTGACCCCCGCCCCGCTCGAAACCCTGCGCTTCGGCCTCCGCACCTTTCGCGGGACGATCGAGGTCGTCGACACCCGACTGCTTTTTGACCACCTCGCAGCCGAAGGCGTTGATTTGGCAATCCTCCGCGTGCCGCCAAACCAGGCACCTGCCGTCAGAGCTCTTGAGCACTACGGCCTGACCCCAATACACGCCGACACGCTGGTCAGTTACACCTGCGACTTGCGCGACATCACGCCCCCGCCACCCAGCAAAAACGGCTTCGTCATAGACGCTGCCCGGGAGGACGACGCGGATGCAATAAGCGAGCTCGTCGATACCGTATTTGCCGAGTACCCGAGCCACTATACGGCGAACCCGTTGCTTGACTTGTGCGATGTGGTTGCCGGCTATCGCGAATGGGCGCTCTCACACCTGCGCGGCGACAATCGGGTTGCGTGGGTTGCCCGGGTCGACGGCCGCGTGGCGGCCATTGCATGCAGTACATTTGACACCTCACGCCGCGAATGCCAGGGCGTTTTGCACGGGGTGCATCCGGAATTTTCGCACAGTGGCATTTACACCGCTTTAATTCGGCACACCCAATCGTATTTCCGCAAGTTCGGTTGCAACCGGCTGACCATCCAGACTCAAGCCTGGAACATGCCCGTCCAACGAGTGTGGACGCGTGAAGGATTCATATTGGCGGAAGTTTTCGAGACATTTCACGTGAACGCGCTGTTCAACTCCACACACGATGGTGCTGGTGGTACCGAGATCATCTTCTGCAGCACCACGCCGCAAAATGTTGCGTCCGAAGTTCTGGAGACCTTGCTTCGAACGGCTGCCGACAACGGGCTGCAGGTGCTACCTTCCAATGTAGCCACGACTGCCACCGTCTTTGAGCCGATTGTAGCCGACATGCCGTATTCGCTGCGCCTCGGCAGCTACTACACCAAAGCCGGTCGGGGAATCGCCCTCGCGACCGGCGTGTTGCGCGATCCCGGCGACCGCCTCTGCGCGATCGCGCGAGTGACAGCGAGGTTGCAATCGTGATTTCCAAGCCCCAACCGCCGGCCGTCGCACTGAGTTACCTGCTGGTCGCACTGACGATCTTGCTTACGGTTTACGGCCAAATCGCCATCAAATGGCAGGTGCTGCGAGCAGGCGCGCTACCCGACGGAATGGGAGCCAAGGCGTTGTTCGTGTTCAAACTGCTGTTGAATCCATGGATTATCAGTGCATTGGCAGCCGCATTTCTGGCGGCCATCTGCTGGATCGGTGCCATGACCAAGCTTGAATTGAGCCAGGCATACCCGTTCATGGCGCTCAATTTCATTCTGATCACGTTGCTGGCAGGCTGGTTCTTCAGCGAGCCGATCACTTGGCCCAAGCTCGCGGGACTTGGACTTGTCGTGCTCGGCTTGATCGTGGGCAGTCTTGCGTGAAAATCTGCATGGCATGTCGAGAACCCATGCCGAGCGCAGCAGTTTGCGCGACATGTGGGCAGCGCGTGGCAACGCAGGATGGATTCGAGTTGTACGCACCCGATGCGGCACGCGCGGGCAACGGTTACGATCCGGCTTTGTACCCCGAACTCGCGGCGCTCGAGGATCAGAATTTCTGGTTCCAGGCGCGCAATCGATTGATCGTGCACGTCATCCGGAGGTTCTGCCACGGCTTCAACTCACTGCTGGAAATCGGATGCGGAACGGGACAAGTCCTGCGTGCAATTGGTGCAGCGTTCCCTGCAGTACACCTCTCGGGATCCGAGCTGTTCGTGGAAGGATTGGCATTTGCCCGACAGCGTGTACCTACCGCCCATCTGATGCAGATGGACGCCACGCGTATTCCGTTCACGAGCGAATTTGACGTGATCGGAGCGTTCGACGTGGTCGAACACATCCGCGACGATGAAGTCGTACTGTCTGAAATCCACCGTGCCCTGAAGCCAAACGGCAAGATCATCCTCAGCGTGCCGCAGCATCCATGGCTTTGGAGTCACCAGGACGAACTGGCGCATCACGTCCGTCGTTATCGCCGCAGGGAACTCGAACGCAAGCTGGAAAGATGTGGTTTCAAGGTCGCCTACTCCACCTCTTTCGTCGCACTGCTCCTGCCGGCCATGGTGGCTTCGCGCGTCGGCCGCCGCCGCACTCACGCTGGTGATGCCCTGCAAGACCTTCGCATTGCGTCGTCCGTCAATGCCCTGTTCGCGCGGCTCATGCACATTGAACTGGCGCTACTCCGCGCCGGGATGCGCTTTCCCCTTGGCGGCTCGCGACTGGTCGTCGGGCTACGGGAAGGCTGAAGCGCGCCGGCGCTTGCAAGGGCGCCTTCATGAATTCGGCGTTGGCGATCGTATGTCCTCACTGTCCGTATCAGTTGCGCCACATACCCTGATTTTGTTGATCGCGACGCCCAACCAACGCTGATCGGTGCCATGCGGTGGCCGTGGATGCGCGATCTCGATCATCACGGCATGCGTATCGGCATGTGCATGTGTCTGCAAGGGCAACCGCACCTCGCCATTCGCGAAATCCCGTGACAGCGGACGCGATACGCCTCGATCGGCAGAAACGACAACGCCTTTCCCGACGACCTTCACCACCCCGAGATCCACGAAAAACGGAGTATGCCCGCTCGCCTTGAACGCCAAGACAGCCAGCGTCTGATTTGTCCACCAGCTTTGTCCGGTCCGGCTGAAGCCCAACGTCGCCAGATCCGCGGCATAAATCGGAACCCATTGGCACAATGGCAGAGTCGGTTTTCCATTCGCTTGCTCAAGCACGTATTCGCTCAAGCTCTTCCGCTGACCTAACAACCAAGTGGCCCACCCCACCATCATCACGAGCAGCAGGATGCCCGGCGCGTACTGCAACACGGTGCGTCTCCTCACGAAACCCACTCCCAACGATAAAAGCGCATGATCGCGATTACGTTGATGAGAATCGAGAGGGCAAGAAAAGGCATGACCGCCAGCCATTTTCGCCATTCCTGACCGGACGGTTTTGCCAAAGCGCAACCCAGAATGATCGACCACGGCGCCAGATACAGGGTGTGGCGGCTGAAGTTGTTCAGATCAAATGATTCAATCACCATCAGAAATACGAAAAACGCGACATACATCCACCTTTCCCGTCTCGGTGCGGCGGAACACAGTGCGAGTGCCAGCGCGGCGATCGCGAGGCTGACGGTACCGAGCATGACCTTCCAGTCGGTCAACGAAGCGGATTCCGCGCTGACGCCTTGAAGGAAATATCCGACGCCACGAAGGAACGGCAGGTAAGCGCCGATCGAACTGTAGTAGTTGCGCCAGGCCGCACCGGAATTCACATAGAGCGCGGAGTCGTGAAATGCCAGGGCCATCCAGCTCGCGAACGCCATCAGCGGCAACGCCAGCAAGGCGAGCTTCAGCATGCTTCGCACCTCAAGCAACCGCCAAGGTCGCCATTCCGCCCTTCGCAGGACTTCGATGCCAACGAACAAGACCAGCACGGCAGCTTGCGGACGGCCCAACATCGAAATACCGGCGACCAGGCTGGCCGTCCATAGCCAATCTCTGCGCAGCGCCACCAGACACCATACCGTGCCCAATGCAAACAAGGGTTCCGTATAGCCGACGAAGTGATATAGCGCCAGCGGACCCAAGGCCCAGACAAGTGCCGTCAGTCTTGCGGCTTGCTTGCCCACGCAATCCTGAAGCAGCATGAAGAACCCGAACAGGATTCCGAACAGTGACACCGCGCCGAGAAAAAAAATCTTCAGGAAATCATTGTGGCCCGGCAGCATCCAGCGCACCGCCGCAATGGCGGCGGGCGCCAGTGGCAGAAACGAAATATTCTGTCTTTCCTGGATGTCGTCCGAAAACCGATAACCATGTTCGGCAATATCCAGATAATACTTTCCGTCGAATGCCACGACGTCCTTCCACAGCGGCACTGACCAGGATTTGGCGATCAGGAAAATCGCGCATGCCGCGATGGTCAAGGCTACACAGAACAGTACGTCCCGCTTGTCCGGCACCGTATGCTCGATCCGGGAGGCGATTGACGCAATGCCGTGCGTGCCTTGCGATATCCGCCTCATTTCGCCGGGCACATCATCGGGGATCCGCCACGCCGATGCTCCCCTCACGCATCAACGCGTGCATATCGATCTTCGAATCGCACGATATCGTCCTCACCAAGGTAATCCCCCGTCTGGACCTCGATGATCTCCAGCGGCTGCTCGGTAAGGTTCTCCAGCCGGTGCCGGGTACCAATGGGTATATAGGTCGACTCGTTGGCATGCAGATCGAACACGCGATCTCCATTGGTGACGTGACCGGTACCGGTCACCACTACCCAATGCTCGGCGCGATGATGGTGCATCTGCAGCGACAAACTGGCGCCGGGATTGACGCCAATGCGCTTGACCTGAAACCCGGGACCACACTCGAGTGAGTCGTACCAACCCCACGGCCTGAACACCTTGCGGGGCGCCGAAATTTCCTCGCGCCCCATCGCTTTGAGTCGCGCGACCACCCGCTTCACGCCTTGGGTCCGCTTTCGATCCGCGACCAGTATGGCGTCGGGTGTCTCGACGATCACCATGCCTTCGCACCCAAGCGCCGTGACCTGCCGAGAGTGCGCCAGCACCAGCGATTCCCGGCTGTCTTCCAGCAACACGTCCCCGCGCGTCACGTTGTTGTCCGCATCCTTGTCGGCCACTTCCCACAATGCGTCCCACGCGCCGACATCCGACCATTGCGCATCGAGTGGCACGACCACGGCCCCGCCAAGCTGCGGGTTTGCATCCAGCTTCTCCATCACGGCATAGTCGATCGAATCCGATGGACACGCCGCAAATGCATCGCGATCGACGCGCAGGAATTCTCCGTCCCGCTTCGAACCGCGGACGGCCTCCCTGCACGCTCGATCCATCTGCGGCTGCAGGGCCGCGATGGCGGACAGCCATGTCGAGGCGCGCATCAGGAAAATGCCGCTGTTCCACAGATAAGCACCATCCCGCAGATAAGCCTGAGCGGTTTCCGCGTCGGGTTTTTCGACAAACGCATCCAGTTCGAATGCACCCGGATGCGCAGGGTTGGCCCGACCACGGTGCAGGTATCCATAACCCGTCTCAGGTCGGGTGGGCACAACCCCGAAAGTGACGAAGGCTCCATGCGTGGCAGGCTCCAGCCCCATGGCAACGGCGTCGCGGAAGGCCTGCACATTTGCGATGATGTGATCGGCCGGCATAACCAGCAGCAACGGATCGTCACCTTTTTCACGCGCGATGTTGGCGGCCAGCGTCAAGGCCGGAGCGGTGTTGCGACCCACCGGCTCCAGCAGCAAGGTCGCACCATGAACACCGCCGGCGCGCATCTGCTCGGCAATCAGGAAACGATATTCCTCGTTGCCGATCACCAGGGGCGGAGACGGCGCCGGGTCGAAACCATCCAGACGATGCAAGGTGGCCTGCAACATCGTTTCGCCTCCCAGCAAGGACAACAATTGCTTGGGATGGTTTTCGCGAGAGGCCGGCCAGAGCCGCGTACCGGAACCGCCACACAAGATCACGGGCTGGAGGGTCGTAGCCATCAAGGTCTCGCGTCTGGAATCGCCGTCAGCACAAAGGATGCGCGGCAACAGCATAGCGATAATCGATCGTTCGCACTATCGGCTCTTGGTGGTGCAAGGTGTTGTCTGCAAGGTTCGCGTGGACAGGACGTTGTGATCGTCGTCAACGAGTGTGATTGTCCAGCCGTCCGACGCCCATTCCCCGGTGTCCGCCTCGCCCTTCGGAGGGCCCTGCCTCCACAGCGTGGGGAGATGGCCCGGCTTGTGGACAAACAGCTGGACGGTTCCACGTTTGACGACCGAGGTGGCGTCCCACGCGACGTGAACGGAAATATTGACACCTCGGCATTCCGAAAACACGGTCGGAGTGATCTCGAGCATGCTGTTGCCGAACCGGGAACAACCCGCGATCGCCAGCGAGAGCGCCACCAGCAACAGGGGGCGCAACATTCCCATCCCCACGATGCGGCTATCGGTTCGATGCGGTCGTGACATGCGCCTCCCCCTCGGATTCACCGTGCGCAAGATACGCATCCAGCTTGCCGCGCATGTGCAGCCGCGCCAGCGCATGAATTCCGTTTTCGATCACGTCCTGTCGCTGGTGGTCGGGGTTCTTTTCCAGTGCCGACTGCGCTTTCGCGACCAAACGGTAGTAGGGCGGCAGGGGCAACCCGGCCGAGCGCAGGATGTCGCTCCCCATCATCCACGATTCGATGTGTTGCGTGCCGTGTTCGACGCCGCTGCCCACGATGAACCACGGCACGTACTGCCGTGGACCGGTTTGCCCATTGTCAAAGTCCACTTGGCCGAATGCATAGGTCAGTGCCGGGAGATGGTCGCCATAGAAGACCAAGATGAATGGACGGCCTCGATGCACAAGAAAATCCCACAACCTGCCCAACTGTCGATCAGCGTTCTCGATGTGGTACATGTAATTGCGATATTCCAGCAACGCCTTGTCGCCCATGCCGGCCGGTGCTGAAATTGCATCGCGACGTGCGGGGTCGTCAACCGGGTCATTCAGGTACGGCCCATGCGCCTCGATGCTGACGGCAAAAACCAGCAAGGGGGACGTGGCTTCGTTCAAGGTCGCGATGATCTTGTCCGTCGTTGCCGCATCCGAGGTGAACCAGCCGTCCTGCTTGGCGTGCAGGAAAGACGTCTTGCTCAGGAAACGCTGGAAACCGATTTCCTTGAAGGCAACATTTCTGTTCCAGAAGGTCGGGTCATTGGCGTGGATGGCCACCGTTTGATAACCGTGCTTGCGCAGCACGCGAACGAAACTTGGAATGACGGGCTGGACGATCTGCAGGTAGGGAAATTCCACGTGGGCATAAGCGGCCAACGGAACACTCGTCAATACTTCGAACTCGGTGCGCAGTGTTCCGCCGCCGAATGTCGGCGCCTTCATCGTACCGCCCATGCCCGCAGCGAGCGCACGATGGAGATTCGGCAGCGTTTTGTCCGTGTCCGGAATGTCCTTAAGTATTCCTGGGTCGAAAAACGATTCGCTTTGCACGACAACGATGTCAGGGCGCTCCGGCTGTCCCGCCACAAGGGGCTGCGCCGCGTCCTTTCCGCCATTCATGGCTACGAAGGCCTGCGCGGCATTCACGTCGATCGGCGCATTCATGGTCCGCCGGTGTTCGACATCGGTGTGCAGAATCGAACTTATCAATCCCGCGTGTAATTGGGTCAACAGGGGCGAAAAAGGTGTGACGCGCAGCTCGGACCCCGCGTACACGCTGCCGACCCAATTGGCACCCGCACCCGCACTGATCAAGCCGAATGCCGCGATCAATGCCAACCCGGCGCGGGAGATGCTTCGGCGCCCAAAATACCTGCGCTCCAGCCACACCGATGCCGCGACAAACGCCGCCGCCAATACTGCCAACACCAGCAGATACCAGGTATTGACGTAATCCGAGAGCAGCTTGAGCGTGGATAGGTGCAGGTTACCGAGCAGATAGGCGTCGCTGAAGGACACCGGAATATCCAGGTACTTCAGCTTCAGATAATTCGCTGCATACAGGGCTGTCGTCAAGACGAGTGTGATGGCAAATGCCAGAACAATCCGATTCAACAAAGCCAGCAGCAGCAGAAACACCAGCACTACCGGAATGGCGTTGACATACGAGCCGTATGTCCACCCATAAGCAAACAAGGCCAGTTTCATCGATGCCCGATCGAGCACCCATGTGCTGAACCACAAAGCGATGCTCAGAACCGCAACCAGGACGACCTTGAGCGCAACGGTCACCACCGTCCTTCGCGCCACCAAGGGCTGACTGATTATCGCCATGATCTTCCCGACACAAGCGAAATAGCAGCGAGTCTAGCCTGTCACCAAGGACCACGCCAAGCGCATGGCGCAATGAACTTCTGAACAAAAATACGATGCTGCATTGCGACCCCAAGGGAACACCGACAGCAGTACGCCCATGGCATCCCGTGCCCATCGACTCCGGAAGGAACGAACCCGGTCACCGGGTCCAACGCGCCAGTTACATCAGCGTGGCTTGCGCGCAACAAAGACGTCGGCGCCTGCTCCCAGGATGCCGCAACCCGGCTCATGCAGTCGCCACAATTCAGTGTCGAAACCGATCTGCTTCAAACGCACCAGCATTTCCTGGCCGAAAATGGTCCACACCAAAACACCCTCGTCGGGGCGCACGGGATCACCGTGGTACAGCGCCTCGGCGTGGTAGACGATCTCGCCATCCACCCATGACGCGCGCACGTCGTCGCGCAGACTCGCCTCTCCGTAAGGCACCGTGAACACGTGCCGCCCTCCCGGCTTCAACACGCGGAAAATTTCCCGATGAGCCTGGTAGGGATCCGGTACATGCTCCAATACGTCGCTGGACAATACGACGTCGAAACTTGCATCGCCGAAACTGAGGGCCTGCAGGTCCTCATTGCGCACGCCGTTCACCGCTTCGCCGTATTGCGCCCGGTCGCCCCAATACTCCGAGCACTCATAACGGGAATGTCTCTTCAGCATTGTGTGCACAGGCCCATTGGCTTCCGTGTTGTAAATGGCGATGGCGTCCGGCACAGCCAGCGGGCCGCCGGGCCGCAAACCCAGCTCCCGGCGCAGCATCCATCCCATTTGGCGTTGCCTGTTCGAGCTTCCGCAGCGCGGACAGGCGCCCGACTCGCGCAAGTTTTCCGTGAACCCGAGAAACGTCACCGGGTTGCCGCAGACCGAGCACACGCCCTTGATGCGCCGCCCGGCGACGGCGTCCCGTTCCGCCTCGGTAACCACATGGGGTGGAGGCGGGTACAGACGCGTCGTCGTCGGAGCCGCGACCAACTTCTTTGTCGCGCGCCAGCGCGAAAGCAACCCCGCCATATGCCTGCCCTGCAGTGAAATTCAGTTCGCCTTGTGGATGCGCTGCGTGCCCTTGGGCCGATTGATCCATCGATTACGTCGCGATGCTTCCAGGCGCCCGCAGAACCCGCAACTCACCCTGTCCGCTGGAGTGCCCGAAGCACCCCGAGGACGCTTGCGGCATCCAACGCCACGACCGGCGTCCCGCCAAGAGGCGCTGGCGGAAGTTTGATACAAACGCCCACGCCCGCTGCCTCGCCGGCCGCGACGTCGGAAGGGGTGTCGCCCAACAACACCGAGCCGGAAAGGTCAATGTCCAGATCGCCTGCAGCTCGAAGAAGCATGCCCGGTTTGGGCTTGCGGCATTCGCATTGAAGCAGGTATGCGCCCTTCCCATGTTCGGGATGGTGGGGACAAAAATACACGGCATCGATCTGGGCACCGCGCCTGCGAAACTCTCCGCGCATCCAGTCCATGTAGGCCAGGAAATCCTGTTCGCTGTAGTAGCCTCGTGCAATCCCAGCCTGATTGGTGATCACGACATTCAGGAATCCTTGCCGCGTCGCAGCGCGGCACACTTCGAAAATGCCTTTGATGAACTGGGTGCGTTCCGGGGTACACACGTAGCCATGATCGACGTTGATCACGCCGTCCTTGTCGAGAAACAACGCGCGCCGGCTGATCACGCCATCCCTTTCGCACGGCTGAAAACGGATTGCGCGCGCAGGAAGTCCTGCGGCACGCCAATGTCGATGAACCCGTCCGTTTGCGTAAACGCTCCCACGCCGCCACGCGCAACGGCCGGGACGAGAACGTCGCGTTCGAATGAGAATGCATCTACAACGGGAAAGTCGTCAGCGAGCGAACGGACGATGCGATACACACCCGCATTGATGTATCCCGGGCCGGACGCTTCCTTCTCCGCAAATCCCGTCACGCGTGCGCGATCCAGACGGACGGCCCCGTAGCGCGCGACATCCGGCACCCGCGCCAACGCGAGCCCCAAGGTGAGCCCCGCGGCCTCCATTTTCGCATCGAACATCGCATAGTCGAGTTGCAGCCAGGTGTCACCGTTCAGAACAAAGCAGGTGTCGCCTTCGAGCATGCGCAATGCCAAGGCAATGGCACCACCGGTACCGAGCGGCCTCGCTTCCCGCGAATAGCCAAGCGCCATGCCGCGCCACGTCGCGCCGAACGCACCTTCGACCTGATCGCCAAGGTAACCGGTGGCCAGCACTACGCGCCGCATTCCATGGCTCGCCAGCGCATCAAGCAACCAAGCCAGGAATGGCCGCCCCGCGACGGGTGCCAATGCCTTGGGTACGTCATCCACCACGCTCCGCAACCGGGTGCCGAGGCCACCTGCAAGAACGATGGCTTCGTCAGTCATGCCCGGGTGGAAACATCTCTTGCTCGATCATGCCGCAGATCAGGTGTCCGATGAGTTCGTGGCCCTCCTGAATCTTCGGAGTCTCATCGGATGGCATGCGCAGGCAAACCGTGCACCGGTCGGCCATTGCGCCGCCCATGCGGCCAGTGAACCCGATTACCTCCATCTCCAGCGATCGTGCCGTATCGATGCCGTGCAGGACGTTTTTCGAGTTTCCCGACGTGGAGAGCGCAAACAACAGATCGCCCTTGCGGCCGAGTGCCTCGATTTGCCGGGCGAACAACCGTTCGTAACCATAATCGTTCCCAATGGCGGTAAGGGCGCTCGTGTCGGTGGTCAGCGCCATGCCCGCCAAGCCCGGGCGATCGTAATTGAATCGGCTGACCAATTCGGCCGCCCAGTGCTGGGCATCGGCCGCGCTGCCACCATTGCCTGCAAACAGGATCTTGTTGCCGCGCCGCAAGGCCGCGACGCTTCGCGCTGCCACGTCGAGTATCTGTTCACGCAAGCCGCGATCACCCGCGATGTCATCGATCAGCCGACGCGACTTCTCAAGTCCGGCGTCGAGCATGGCGCTCAGGCGATCCGCCATGATGTTGCTCCTTGCTGCGTGAAGTGGAAATCCAGTGTATTGCCTCCCTCGGCCTGCAGCGCGCGGATCAGCCCCACACGCTGCTCGGGATCACACAGGAACATCATGAAGCCTCCGCCACCCGCACCCGAAACCTTTGCCGCGCGCGCCCCATTGGCGAACGCGATTCTCTCGATATTGTCGATCAACGGGTTGGTGATGCCGGCAGCCATCCGTTTCTTCGCTTCCCAACCCGCCTGCATTGTCGCCTCGAGGCCGCGCAGATCGCCTTTCAGCACGCATTCCTTCATCCTGATCGCCTCTTCCTTCAATTGGTGGGTCGCTTCGGTGGAGTCATGGTCGCGGGCGTCGATATTGCGAGACTGCCGGTCGATGATTTCTGCGGAGGCCCGCGATACACCGGTGAAGTACAGCACCAGCGAAGCTTCCAGTTCCGCGCGGACCCAGTCCTTGATGCGCAACGGATTCACGATCACGCGATCGCCCTCGTAGAACTCCATGAAGTTGAAGCCACCGAACGCGGCTGCATACTGATCCTGCTTGCCGCCTGCCAATCTCAGATCCTTGCGCTCGATGTCGTAGGCAAGCTGAGCCACCTCATACTCGCCCAGAGGCAGCGAAAAGTATTCCGCGAAGGCTTGGACCAACGCCACCACCATGGTGGACGACGAACCGAGTCCGGAGCCCGGCGGCGCATCGGAAAAGGTGCGTATCGACAGTGGCGGACGCTCACCGTTTAGGAAATCCCGCGAAACACGGGTGTACACGCCTTTCAATAGTTGCAGCGGACCGTTGCCATCGATCGCGCTGTCGCAGGTGTGCACCTCTTCCCGGCCCACATCGAGCGCGTGGAAGCATGTGTCCGCCCCTTCGCGCGCGGCGATGATGGCATAGGCATACCGATCAATGGTGGCGTTCATCACGTGCCCACCATACAAATCACAGTACGGTGAAACGTCCGTCCCGCCGCCGGCCAAACCGAGCCGCAACGGTGCGCGTGCTCGCACAGTCACGACGAACGCCTTTTGGCGATGGGTTCCAACTCGGTTGCGAACGCCTGCCATTGCGCGGATTCCGTATAACGCGCGCGCACGAAGGTCTGTCCTCGCGCGGAACTGTCTCGCCACGCCGTGTCGTCCCTCAGATATCGGCACACCAGCGCTGCGAACGCCTCGGCATTATCGGCCACGCCGAGCGCCTCGCGCGCCCCGGCCAGCCCTTGCACGCCAGCCCTGGTCGTCACGCACGGTACGCCGTGCCACATTGCTTCAACCACTTTACCCTTGACACCGCCTCCGAACCGCAGCGGCGCCGTGATTACGCGCGCGGCGGCGTAGCGCGCCGCCAGCTCTTCATCGCTCACGAAGCCCGTCACCTCGATGCCCTCGCCGGCCAACGCCATGACACGATCCGGCGGATTCGAGCCGACAAGCGCCAGTGAAACATCGGGATGTTCATCCCGGATACGCGGCAACACTTCGCGGACCAACCATTCCGCTGCGTCCGCGTTGGGGGGGTGCGCAAAGCCGGCCACGAACACGATGCCCTTGCGCGCGGGAAGATTGGCATCAGGTTTTTGCGGCGGTTCCGGATAGACGTACGCGGGAACGGTGACGGCATGCACCTTCGGCGCGTGGCCATCCAGCCATGCACGCACGACCCGGGTTTCGTCTTCCGACGGGTAATACACCGCATCCACATGTTCCCACAGATGCTGCTCCTGTCGCTGCGCCTTGTTGCGCTCGGATCGCAACGTCGCATTGTCCGTTTGCACCTGCAATTGCTCGTCCATCCGCAGATAGTGGATGTCATGCCCGTAATACAAAATCCGCGCGTGGCTGTCGCGGCGCACGGCCGCGAGGTATTTCATGCCGATGTGCGGGCGGCTCAGCAGCACTACGTCGATCTCGCCTCCGTACTGGCGCATCCAGTCATCGAAACGGCCCTCGTATTCCTTGCCATAGATGACTTCCACCCCGATCTGCTGCAGCGCAGGGGTATACACGGGGTTGCGGTGCAGATTGTCTGGCCAGAATTTGACTACGTAACCGTGGCGCCGGAATCCCTGCACAAATTGCCACATCGTGCGCGAGCCAGCATCGCGGTCCGGCTCGGGCACGTAGTGATCCACCAGCAATATCGTCGGTCGGTCACGCGTGCGCCCGCGCGCGCGGAAAACGTTCGCCCCATTCGGATAGTTGTCCCGCGCCAGCACCTCTTGCCAGCGCTCGCGGAATTTCTGCTGGTTCACGGGCTGGTATGCCTTGACCCCCGTTGCTTCGTCGGTGCCGTGCGACACACCTTCGTGATGCACCACCACCGACTCCGGCTGGTAGTACACCTTCAGGCCGGCTTCGCGCACCTTGAATGCCAGGTCGGAATCCTCGCAGTAGGCCGGCAGATACCGCTCGTCGAAGCGCCCGAGCCGCTCGAACAGATCCTTGTGGATCATCAGCGAAGCACCTGAACAATAATCGACTTCGCGGATGTAGTTGTAGATGCTGCGTCCAGGATCATCCATGCGTCCGTAATTCCAGGCGCTGCCGTCTCGCCAGACAATGCCGCCGGCTTCCTGGAGCGTGCCGTCCGGATACACGAGTTTCGACCCGACCAAGCCGCAGTCGGAAAAACGTGCGAACACCGCGAGCATGGCATCCAGCCAGCCCTCGGTAACCTCGGTATCGTTGTTGAGGAAATACAGGTACTCGCCGCGTGCAGCGTCCACCGCGCGGTTGCAGGAACGCAGGAAGCCAAGATTTTCCGGGTTCACCTCATAGCGTAGTCCCTGCACCTTGGCCAGCAGGCGCATGTCGGCGTCGCCGGACGCGTCTTCCACCACCAGCACCTCGAATGGGACTTCCGGCGGGCTTTCGCAGATCGACCGCAGGCATGCCGCCGTCGCCGGCAAATTCCCGTATGCGGGGACCAGGACCGTCACCTGCGGATGATGGAACGAGGGAAACGCGATATCGGCAACCTGTTCCGCCGGTGACAGATTCTGAACGTCATTCAGCAGCTTGCCGAGCCACGCCGACTTGGCTGCATATTCAAACGTATTGTTCGTCCGATCCCGTAGCGAAAACATCGTGCGCAACGCGCCCCAGTCCCCGTGGATCAGACGTGTAAGCAGACGCAACGGCCGCGTCAACTTCCATGAACGCGAGTCGATCACCAGCGTATGGGATTCGTGCAGGCGCGCCAACTCATCGGCAAGCAGTTGGGCGCGCGCGCGCAACCGCTTGGAACGCTTGCGCAGCGAAACATTGATGGCATCCCTATCCGCCAACGCCGCATCGGTTTCTGCTTTTAACGTGTCGTAGCGCACCAACCAACTCGCCGCAGCCGGCCCAATGCTCTTCTCAAGTTCAACGCAGCGCTCGCGTGATTTGCGCAACTGCAGGTACAACGCGTGCCGGTGCCGGAACAAGCTCTCCGCATGCTCCGCATAAAAGTCCCGATTGTTGCGGAATATCCGTGAGTATGCCGCTACCTTCTTTTCCTCGTCACCTTCAAAACCGATGGTTCGCGACGATCGGTGCGTGCGGTAACGAAACAAATTTTCCTCAAGGCGAACCACATTGCATCCCTTGTGGACCAGCTTGAGCCAAAAGTCGTAATCTTCCAACCCATCGCGCAAGGCTTCATCGTACCCGCCGACAGCCGCCCAATCCTTCTTCCGAAACATCGCGCTGACAAAAATGACATTGCCGATCGCCAACTCGTCTGGCGAATACGGATTCAGGTCCCACGGCCCCTCTTCGACGCCGAACTTCGTGGCTTGGCAGTAAACGATCCCAACGCCCGGCCGCGCATCCAGCACGGCAGCCGCCTTCGCAGCATACGTCGGCTTGAGGATGTCGTCAGCGTCCAGCGGCAATATGTATTCCCCGGAAGCTTCCCCGATGGCGCGGTTGCGAGCAGCTGCCGGCCCCGCGTTGGTCTGGCGAATGATGCGAGTGCGCGGCCAATTCGCCTCATCCAGCAGGCGCAAGGTCTCCTGTTCCGTCGACCCATCATCCACAACCAAGACCTCTGTGTCAGACCAAGTCTGACCGAGTGCAGATTGCACGGCCTCCTGCAGCAAGGCTCCTGCGTCCCGGCAGGGTATGACGATCGAAACCCTGCTCATGACTAAAGGTGCTCGTGCTGGGGCGAGTGCCAGCCCGGCACCCGCGGCACCGCACGGAAATCAGCTTGGCTCTTCATCGGAATAGGTAGATGTATCGCGCCACACCTCATCGACCATCGAGGTTCGCGCGTAATCATGTTGTACGAAATAGGCCGAGCAGTCGAATCGGTTGCACCGAATTCCAGAGTGGCGTGCGAGGAACTCAATCGCTGCACGCGACGGACGGCCGAGAAAATGCGACCACCCCGCGTCGTCGCATCGCTCCACGCCATCCGTTCATTGTCTACGACATCGAGCAGCAACTGCACGATATGCGGACTGCGGCAAACAATCCGCGGATCATCTGTTGGCGCCACGGCCATCTCATCCACGGTTGGCATTACCTCGGTATCAAGGGCTATCAACCTCGTCTCGTTCTGTTCCACGAGTGCCAACGGCTCTACATGCCGTATTGTGCCGGCATGCAGCAGGAACAAACGACAGATGCGTTATCGACAGTTCAATAAGTTCGCGACGCACAAAAAAGTTGCGAACCGATAAATGTGTCATGAAAAAATCAGGAGCGTGGTAGTGACAAAAACAACATAAGCTGCTTGCTATTTCCACCAAAAAAGCAGAGAAGTGAAACGCGCTTACTAGACATGTTGCGCGCAGGCACGGATGGACAACAATAAATTACTCGTCCACCCGAAAAGCCTAACACCGCTAAGATCAAAATCGCCCAAATTCAGCGTTCGACATATCTCACACAGGTCATCTCCACTCAGCAGGTTTAGATTCTCCTCCCTCGCGAGCGCTTCGTGACCGATGAACCGCAGAACCGCTCGAAATATTGGAGCAGGCAGCCAATGAATCAAAGGAAGGGCGGAGTGAAATTCCACAGGGAACCATCGGTTCGGCGTTGTGATAAATACAGAACGCTTTGCTACCCTTGTCAGTTCTGACACAAATCGAACTTGATCGCCTAGCGATCCAACGTGTTCGATGACAGCGCTGGAGTGCACGACATCGAATTCATTGTTTTGAAAGGGCAAGGCCTTCCCATCTGCTCTGACGTACCGGACGCCCGGGTACTTTTCCTCGAGATGCGCAGCGCCCTCGTCGATGCCGCATGCGGTGAGCTGGTTCTTATGGGGGTACCATGCCTCCAGATAATTGGACGCTTCCAGCTTGTCGTCCGACGTCACCCCCACATCAAGGATCCGATCTTCACGGCGGATTTCCGCTGCAACTAAAAACCGCTCATACATCCGCCTGCGCATACGCGCGGCAACCCGATCAGCCACGGACCCCGCTTCCGCGACGCTGTACTGCGCACTTACGGTTCTTAGACGCCTCACGACGATTGAACTCTCTACGATACCTTAGACCGAGAATACTACTTTTGCTTGCACGATATAGGACACGACCGTGCCGATCGCCCCCGCAGCGCAGAAGGTCGCGACCGCCGGCAAATCAAGACGCGGGCCCAATGCTGATAACGCCCCAATCAGTAGCGCGTTGGCCACCTGCAGCAAAGCATAGCGTGGTAGCGAGCGCCTGCGTGGTGCAATGCTTCTAAATGTCAAGTGTCGCTGCATCCAGAATGTGGGAAGAATCGAAAGTAGCGTACCTGCGACTGCCGATGGGACTTCATCCAGCCCAACCCCATAATGTAACGCATTGGATATTACGAGGTACAGGGCAAAGCCCGTTCCACCGGCAAGGAGGAAATAAAACAAGCGCCTGATATTGACGTCAGAGGTTCTTCGACTTGACGGCATGTCTGAAAAACTCACTGAACGTTGTCGCGAAGAATGATGTGAACGCGATCTGTGCGCCCAGAAGGATGCCCGCCAGCGACAAGATAAACGGTCGCAGGAATTCTCCATAATGCAACGGCTGGTAACCAACCTCCGCCCACTTCGCAAAGCACCAAGCGGCACCGGCAATTCCGCCAATGCACAAGACCCCTGCAAGCGCCAACATGCTTTCCAAGTTTGCAGATGGACTCAACCAGCGTTTCTCATCAGCTCGAATTCCGAAACCACTGGCAAATGTACGAGCAATCGCCCCAAACAAAAGAACTTGGGCTGCCAATACGGTCATGAACACGAATGCCACAAAGCTATGGATATCTAGCGTGACGTTAGGACCGATTTGCTTCGGTCCACTAAAGAGGCCCACCACCCCCGCTAACCCGACGACCAGCATTGTTGAACCAGGCACGGCATAAAGATATCGTGGAGAAAAAATCAGGAGGAAGCGAAGATGTCTCCACCCATCTCGCCACGTTCGTAAATGCGGCGGACGGGATCGACCATCGGGTCTGAGCGTCGTAGGAACTTCTTTGATAGTCTTCCCGGACAGCGCGGACTTCACAATCATTTCGCTTGCAAATTCCATTCCGGGCGTCACAAGGCCAAGACTCAATATCGACGCCCTACGGAATCCGCGCAGCCCGCAATGAAAATCACTCACAGGAATGCGAAAGAATAATCGGCCCAAAAAACTTAATACCGGATTGCCCACATATCGGTGAAGAAAAGGCATGGCACCTGCTGCGACACCGCCCTTGAAACGATTTCCAACGACGAGATCCGCCCCATTCCGCAGTTCGGTAACATAAGGCATGAGATTGCTGAAATCGTAGCTATCATCCGCGTCCCCCATGATCACATACGTGGCCCGGGACGCCTTGATGCCTCCCAGCAAGGCGGCGCCATAACCGCGCTGCGGAACGTCCACGACCACCGCACCCTCCCGACGCGCGATGTCTTGGGAGCCATCTGTACTTCCGTTGTCGGCAACCATCACCTCGCCGACAATATCGCTGGACTCAAGAAACTTCCGGGCCTTGCGAATGCAAATCGCCAATGTTTCGGCTTCATTCAAACAGGGCATCAAGATTGTGAGTTCAGGGTCCAATGTCCTACCTTCCTCTTCGTCAGCTCACGCTCGGATCTATAAATAGATGCGTGTAGGTCCTATTTCAGACTCAGAGCCGGACACGCAATTTGGGACGGTTAAAAAGCCCGAATAAATCGCAACTTGGCAGCTACGCATAAAAGGTGCATTACACAAAAATTTGGACGTTCGTGAAAAACCACCTCTGTACCGAAGTCCATAGAATAGAACCCCTTGGAGCTAGAGACGTATAGAACACGTCGTCGGATAACAAAACTAGGTTAGACTCTCAGCCTTCAACACGACGGGCCTCGTTGTATCTTTCATTAGCGTGACTTCGCATCAACGTAAAAATATGCGAAATTGAGCAACTAATAACAAACGTCACCAAAAACCACAGTGATAGCTCAGCGACAGCCAAGTAACGCGGCTGAATCCCAGGGTACATAAAGGCGTCGATGGCGGAAAGCAAGGCCAGTCTTGGTAGCACGACTGAAAAGCAAATAGTTACAATCAACGACAGTTCGACCATTATAGTTGCATAAACACCCAACAACGCCGCCAACGCTGCCCCGACGAGGAATATCGCTGTCACAATAAATAAAACCCTCATCCCATAGTACGAACCGAGCGACGTCCACCACGCTCGCGAAAATTCGCTTGATTGAGACAGGTCTGGGGATTTAACTACTTGGTCGACCTGAATTCTTACGCCGTGGATCGAAAACCCCGTGCCTTGAGCGGTTGCCATTAATTTGCTAATGGGAATGTCCGTTACTGCACCGTCATACGCAACTACGACGCTTCCTTCATTACCTTTAGGGGTCCCAGGAACAACGAGCTGAAATCCAACCATTGGATGTGCCGCTTGAGCTTCGCCGAGACCGAGAATTATTCCCGCCACATCCGGACGATCAATCAGCTTGAGTGCGACACCCGACGCGAACGCAGTTTGATTCAGAGAAATGGAGCTTGGTATTCCCTTGGCCGGATCGACCATCCAGCCCACAATCTGTCGCTCACCAGATTGGACCAGCGCTGTCCGACGCAGGGCCAAAAGGTCGAAGTTGTGTTCAATTTCGGGATTAGTCGACGCATACCCGACCTGCGGCAACAAAGGATTCCCGAAATTGATCATAATTCTCGCAATTCTCTTAACCGACTGCCAGTAGTGCCGATCAAAAAGGGAAAAATTGGGGCCAACCGCTGGCGAGATCACGGTCCTTTTCTCTAGCAGCCCACTGTCGAACCCAGCGTCTAATTGCTCGGAAACAGTCCTGAGGTATGCCAACATTCTCTTCGCGCTCGGACCAGCAACGTAGGCGCTTGCTTCTAGGAGCGCCCACTGGAAGTGGCCCCCATCAATACTTCCATCCCGCGTTTCGTAGCCTTTTGGGGCCCATGCACTCCACCCACTTCCGCCGAGGTTCGGGGAAAAATATCCCTTCGCTTCCCGGAACGCGGGACTCACCCAATACGCCTGCTCAAGGGCCGATATTGGTACTGGCGCGTATCGACCGCCGTCACCATTTTTTGGCTTAATGGACATCAGGGCCGACAGAGCGCCGGTGAAGTCCTCGCTCTTCATGATAGTTGGTGCCCAGAAGCCAAAATATACCTCATTCACAGCACTCATTGCTTGCTGAAAAACAATAGGAATTATGCACACGACAAAGGCACTTTTAGCAAAAAGCATCAGTCGGAAGCGCCAATTTTTTTGTGCTGCCAGTAAAAAAATTACAAATATGACAGATACTAGGGGGGGTGCGAGGAATAGCACACCCTCCGGCCTGGTTAATACCTGCAGACCAGCAATTACTCCAGCTATTATTAGCGCGCCCAGTTCAGCTCTTGTGCGGAAAATCCATATAGCGGAGCCAATGGACAGTGGAGTTAATATAAGCTGCAAAGCATCGTAGGTTGTTAAGTTGAATACGGGAGACTGGTACGTGAAGACGGCCAGCGGCAGGACCGCGAACCACGCCATGAAAGTACGACTCGTCAACCTTCTTACTTGCAGCCATAACCAAGCTAGCGCTATCCCGTAGCATATTACTTCGAAGTTTCTCAGACTCAAGCCGTATATACGTGATACGTGTATGAATAGTGAATACAAGTATTCCTTAATAGGTGCCAACCGACTCCCCATGAGATTGAATGAATCAGATCGCAATAGAAAATAATATTCATCATACGGCGCGTCCTTGGCTAATACTTCCTGATGGCCACTAAACACAAGTGCTATGCTGATTATTACAAATGCAGCGCAAACGGGAGATCGTGCTGCGGACTGTGTCGCGAGCGTTAATTTATTGTAGATATCGCGTACTGCGCTCATTTCATTTCACCTGAGTGACCCCAACCTACCTACGACTAGGCAGAGGTGCCATTTGGCGTCTTCTTAGTCGTGTCTCGGCGAGTTGCGCCACAGTGGTTGAAGAGACCTTCTTAAAAGTCCCGCAAGCCGTCGTAGTCTCCGGTGGCGGTTTACAAATTTGTCCAAGCCTCCATAGCGCCCCTCCCAATATATACGGTAATCAGAAATTGCTTCTTCAAGCTTGTTGCACTGGTTCGTGAGTTCCCGAATGCGCGCCCCGGTGCGACGTTCCAGATCTGTATACCGCTGCTTACCTTTTGCTATCTGCGCATAGAGGTCGAATCGGTGCTCAAACAACAATTCGGCGTGCTTGGCATAAAACTCGTTGTTGTTCCGAAATATGTCCGCATAAGTGGCAACCTTCCCATTCATGCCGTTTTGAAACCGGGTGGTGCGCGATTTCTCCTGCACCCGGTAGTTGAATAGGAATTCATCCAGCTGCACCACGGACTTGCCGGACGCGACCATCTTCACCCAAAAGTCGTAGTCTTCGACGCCATGCCGGAGGCGCTCGTCGAACCCCCCGATGGTCCGCCAGTCCGCTTTGCGAAACAGCGCCGTCACGAAAATCACATTGTCGATGGCCAATTCTTCGAGCCGGTAGGGGGGAAGATCCCAAGGCCCCGATTCGGCTCCGAACTTCATGGCCTTGCAATACACGCACCCCACCTCGGGGTGCGAATCCAGAACCGCTATGGCCTTTTCGACATAAGTTGGCTCGATGGTATCGTCGGCATCTAGGGGAAGGATGTACTCGCCGTGCGCTTCTCCAATGGCGCGGTTGCGCGCCGCTGAGGGGCCAGCGTTGGATTGATGGAATATCCGCGTGCGCGGCCAATTCGCTGTTTCCAATAGACGCAAGGTATTGGCGTCAGTCGAACCATCGTCCACGATGATTACTTCAAGATCAGCCCACGTCTGCTCCAACGCAGACTGCACCGCCTCATCCAGATACTGCCCCGCGTCGAAGCACGGAATAACAACCGACACCGCCTTCATCCCGTCTCCCCTTGAAATATTCCCTCACTGCTTGGTCTGGGCGCGCCCCCGCATCGCCCGCATGGCAGCCTTGCGCATTGTAGTTCCGACCCCGAACGTACGTACCGAGTACACTACCTGGTCGAGGACGCTTGGCGAAGAACAAGCCGTTTCCGGCGCAGAACTGGTACTGCCATTGAATTTCTCGACCACGTCCCGTTGGGCGGATCTGGCAAAAGACAAGATTTCCTCGTCTGACGAAGAGAACGGCTCGGGCACTCTTTCCCACAATTCCCAGTTGCGGTAGGCCACCCGTGCGTCATTGCTGACCTTGCGTCCGTCTGCGTAGTTGGCATAACTCCACGGCGAACTTCCGAGCGTAGCCTGCCCGTGATCTACGAGTAATTGCTTGTAGGCCTCATAGAGGTCCACGAAGGTGTTTCGATTGTTTTCCGTCAACCACCAGCCGATGGCCTTGTCGATGGTTCCTGAGTCGAGTCCCGAGAAATGGATGAAACGCAGCGGATCGCCGTTGACCACATAGCGTCCATCGACTTCGCGCAAATCGCTGTTGAGTAGTGACCAGGTCGCAAAGTCATAGCCATGGTGTTTGAGGACAGTCACATCAAAGAAGCAGGGTGCCAAGTCCACCCAACGCTGATCCGTAAAGATGCCGCGACTCATATCGTCGTAACAGAAGCGGAACAGACGCTCCGCCCACCAACTCAGGAAGTTCAGCGCGTTTTGGGACCGGCGTACGGCGAGAAATCCAAGGTTGTAGCAGCCATGCGCGAGCGAACTGATTTCCATATCGATGTTGCCGGGTCGCAATAGGTGAGGGCATAGGACAATGCTCGCCTCCTCACCCAGAAGCGCGTCGAGCTCGACGAACTCGCTGTAGACCAGCGCGTCAGGGTCCAGATACACAAATTTTGTTTCGTCGGGATGGCGACGGAAGAGATCCAGCATGAACTGGGCCTTCACGGCAGTCGAAGCTTCGACGATGGCGTGACGAAACATGAAGCGATCGAAATGTTCCCAGCCGGCATCCTTGGCGAGCACCACTTCATCGAAATGCGGATAACTGGTAGCCACGTTCGGTGCTTCGCGTTCGACCAGGCACAATACGAAGTGCGCATCCTTGCAGCGTCGCTTCACAGACTCCGCAAGCGTCATTGCCTTGGGGAGATAATTGGCGCAGATGGAGGTAAAAAAGATCACTCTGTGTCCCTCTTCTCAATGTTTCCTTGCCCTGCCTTCGCCCCGCGAGGCCGCTCCTCGCCGCGGAACATCCTTGTCCAACGCCAAGATCTTGAAGCGTAGACTGTACGCAGCTCATGTTCGAGATCGGCGTGGCGGCCGGCCAATTGTGCGAGCTCGGCGCGAAGTGTCTCGCACTCGGAGTTTTTTCGTTGCAGGCGGCTTTCCAGATCATTCCGCGCACATTCAACGTCGTCGAATGCATGTTGCAGCTTTGCAACCTCAGCTAACAGCGCGTCGACTTCCGCCCGCAACGCTTCGTTCTTCTTCTGGGCCTCTTCGGACCATCGAATCTGCGCCGTCAGTTTCGACGAAAGATCGGCATTGTCCACCTGAAGCTTCTCATGTTTCTGCGTTGCCTGCTCCGACCACTGGATCTGCGCAATGAGCTTTGACGAGAGATCGGCATTCTCGGCCTGCAACTTTTCGTGCTTGTACTTGGCCTGTTCCGACCACTCGATCTGCGCGTTGAGTTGGGAAGCAATGACTTGTCGGTCGCCCTCACTTTTCTGCGCATCTGCGGCAATTTTCATTGCCATGCCGGCCAAGGCATCGATGAGCGCACCGCGTTCGAGCCATTCCGCCCGGAACGCGACCATGTTCTTTTCCACCTCGGCCCAACCGCCCACGCCCTCCGCCAGTCCAGCTAGCGCTCTGTACAAGGAGTGCGCCACCGCTGGAAACCCTTGCCCGACCTTCAGCGTCGCGGTTTGCCGATGGTGCCGATTCGTCGCGCTGACAAAGCTTTCCACCGTTGAGCGAAGCTCATCGTCCAGTTCGGGAATGGCAACGCCTAGACGAGTCAGCGCGATTTGAGTTACCACGAGTGGTTGTACAAGCAAGTCGTCGAACAATACGACTTCGCGAGGTGTGTATTTGCTGGCTGCAAGAGCGTCAGTGACATACCTCAACCACAAAACCTCTCCGAATGGAGGAGCCCAGCAGTTCCGCACGTGGAGAGAGGCCGAAACCTCACTCGGATTGCGCGCAATGAACAAGACGCAAGGCAGGATCTGCATCCGGTCGAGCACATGGAGCCAGAGAGGCAGGAGACGGCATAATCGCGGATCTTTGACTGCCCAGAGAGACTCGCTCCCAAAGTCCCGCTCCAGGATTGCGCCTATCGCCAAGGCTGCTCGCCGCGCAGGCTCCCCAGACAGCCATCCTTCTGGAAGCGCACGCACGTCATCCCATCGTGAACCGAGTTCGGCCAACAATTGTTCGTGCACTGCCACGATGTCGCCATGCTCCCAATACCCCTTCGGGTTGTCAGGCCCAGGTTTCAACAATCGATCGCCCAAGGGTATGCCAAGCAGGCTCAGCGCACCCGCCAGCGCGGAAGTGCCGCTCCGGTGCATGCCCACGACCAGAATTGCCTTGGCAGCTTCAACGGTCACCCAAGCACACTCACTTCCGGCTCTGTGTCGAGGAGGTCCACGAACCCGGTGGCGAGCCTCTCCGCAGACGGCATTACTCTGAACATGTACGTGTCGATTCTTCGATCGACGTAATCTTCGCCTTCGCCGAGGGCTGCCAATACGCCCGCATTCATGAAATATACGCCGGGATGCAGCACACAGCGGAAATTGAATCGCGCCTCAAGTACCGCGCCCGCATCCACAATCGGCAACGCATCTTGCGGCAACATGCTCGCAGCCCCTCCCACCTCGATACCTGTAAGGGAGCGGATCATCATTCCGCAACGCACGCCAGCGAGCGCCCGTTCGAGCCGCACCTTGTACCGGTACACATAAGTCCGACCCGGCGACAACACGTTTACGCGACGACCATCGAGTGTTTCCAGATGCGGATCGTCGATGCATGCCCCCTGCCTTTCGTATTCGACGGTGCTGGTCGACACCATGCCCTCTTCCCAATAGGCCGGGTCATCCTCCTCGAAACCGGCGGATTCATTATCGACGGCCAGCACGCCAGACTCGGAATTTCCGGGCGCATCGCTGCTTGGCGACGGCGGACGTATCCCCTTTCCCTTGTGGCTGCTTCGAATTTGCTCACGGATCAGCGACGTCCGTTCGCGCGGAGCGTACAAAAGCTTTTGGTAGCTGGCCACGACCGCTTTGGGCGTTCCCTCCATCAGTAACTCGCCCTGATCGAGCAAAACCGCACGATCGCACAATTCGACCACAGTGCCGGCGGAGTGGGAAACGAACAAAACCGTAGCGCCGGAATCCCGAATCGTATCGATTCGTGCGAGACACTTGCGTTGAAATGCTTCGTCGCCTACCGCCAGCGCCTCGTCCACCACAAGCAGATCCGGTGACACGTTGATCGCGACGGCAAATGCCAAGCGCACATACATGCCGCTGGAGTACGTCTTGACGGGCTGTTCGATGAACTCCCCTATGCCTGCAAAATCCAGGATCTCATCGAATCTCCGGCGTATCTCGTCTTCCGATATCCCGTAAACGAGCCCGCTGAGCATCACATTCTCGCGCCCCGTGAACTCTGGGTTGAATCCTGCCCCCAGTTCCAGCAGCGCGGAAATGCGACCGTCCACGGTGACCCGTCCCAAGGTCGGGTGCAGCGTGCCGCAGATCATCTGCAACAACGTTGATTTGCCCGAGCCGTTGCGACCTACGATTCCGATGGTTTCTCCTCGCCTCACATCGAACGTCACGTCCCGCAGCGCCCAGAACTCTTTAAAATACGCGCTTGGCGCCCGTCGGACCGCCCGTTGGAAGCGGGGGAAGATCATTTGTTTGAGGCGATCCGATGGTTGCGCGTACATTTCGTAGCGCTTGGACAACCCTTGGACATGAATCCTGATGTCGTCAGATGACATCCGCGAAGCCCTTCCGGGTTTGTTCGAACCAAGCGAAGGCGAGCCACGCCAGCACCCCGGAAACAACGACGTATACGCCCAAATGACTCCAGATCGGCGGCTTTCCCCAAAGCAAGACGTTTTGGGATGCCTCCGCGATGATGGTCAACGGATTCAGGTACAACCAGATCTGGTATTGCGGCGGGATCATCGTCTTGGGATAAAGGATCGGCGCGAGGAACATCAGCGCAGCGGTGATGATGGCGACCAACTGTTTGATGTCTCGAAAGTAAACGCCAAGCGATGCGAGCAGCCACACGGTTGCGACGCAAAATGGCAGAAAGCAGGCAATCACTATCGGGAAAAGAACCACTGTCCATGGAATGTGGTGATTCACCAGAAGGGACAGAATCAACAGCGCCAATGTCGCAATCAATAGGTGAAACAGCGCGGCGCCGATGGTGCTCCATGAAAGCGTTTCCAGCGGAAACACTACCCGCTTCACGTAATTCGTGTTTTCTTCGATGAGGGTCGTTGCCTTGTTCGCGCATTCCGAAAACATGGTGCTGATATTCAGCCCCGCGAACAAAACAATCGCATATTCCAGATGGCCGGTGACCTGAGAGCTCCAGCGCGCCTTGAAGATGACGCCGAAAACGAAGCTGTAGATCACCAGCATCAGCAACGGGTTGAAAAAGGACCAGAACACCCCGGCAAACGAACCCCGGTAGCGTTTGACGACATCGCGCTTCGCCATCTGCAGTATCAAGGCAAAATGGCGCTTCAGCGCGATGTAGGGCGACAAAGGGTCGCCCAAGCGATAGCTGGATGTCGTCATGACAGGCGCGCGCTCCCTACCGCATCGGTTCGGTGAAAAGGTTGCAAACTACCGTGCCGCTTGGCAGACGGGGATTGTACCGGCCAACCGCAAACCTTAGGCCAACGACCGTTGCAACTCGTCACGCAAATCGCGCACGTCCTCGACACCGACCGAGAGCCGCACCAATCCGTCGCTGATGCCGAGCCGCTTGCGGTTGGCGGGCGGGACGGAGGCGTGGGTCATGATGGCGGGGTGTTCGATCAGGCTTTCGACGCCGCCCAGCGATTCGGCCAGCGCGAAGAAATGGCAGCGCTCCAGCATGCGGCGCGCTTTCTTGAGGCCACCTTTGACTTCGATCGTCACGATGCCGCCGAAGCCGTGCATCTGGCGGCGCGCCAGTGCGTGTTGCGGATGCGATTTGAGGCCCGGATAGATCACGCGTTCGACCGCGGGATGTTTTTCCAGCCACTTGGCCAGTTCGAGCGCGTTGGCGCAATGCGCCTGCATTCGCAGCGCCAATGTCTTGACGCCACGCAGGGCGAGGAACGCATCGAACGGCCCTGCGACCGCGCCCACCGAGTTCTGCAGAAACGCCAGGCGTTCGGCGAGTTCCGGCGTCGACACGATCGCGACACCGCCGACCATGTCGGAATGGCCATTCAGGTATTTCGTTGCCGAGTGCACCACGATGTCCGCGCCGAATTCCAGCGGGCGCTGCACCATCGGCGAACAGAAGGTGTTGTCCACCACCAGCAGCAGGTCGTGCTTCTTCGCGAACGCCGCGATCTTTTTCAGATCCACCAGCTTCAGCATCGGATTGGTCGGCGTTTCCGCCCAGATCATCCGCGTATTGGGTTTCAGCGCGGCCTTCAATGCCGCCGCATCGTTCAGGTCGACGAAGCTGAAATCGATGCCTGCGCTGCGCCGGCGCACGCGTTCGAACAGACGATAGCTGCCGCCATACAAGTCGTCCATCGCGATCACGTGGCTGCCGGAATCGATCAACTCCAGCACCGTCGCGGTGGTGGCCATGCCGGATGCGAAAGCAAACCCGGCAACGCCGCCTTCGAGGTCGGCGACGCAACGCTCCCATGCAAATCGAGTGGGATTTTGGGTGCGTGAATACTCGAAGCCCTGGTGCTTGCCGGGGCTGGCTTGCACGTAGGTCGAGGTCTGATAGATCGGCGTCATGATCGCGCCGGTCGATGGATCGGGCGATTGGCCGGCGTGGATCGCGCGGGTTGCGAGGGAGAGTGTTGCGGGTTTGGGCATGATGGGATCCGTATGCTTGCTAGCCGGCCGCCAGCGAATGCCTCGTGGCTTCGGCAATATTCCGCCCATTATCGCCGGGTTCGATCCGGCGCGCGACCATGGTGCCGGCGCGAAGCACGCGATTACGCCACTCGCCGGCGCAGGTAGTTCAACAGGTCGATGCGGGTGATAAGGCCGAGGAACCGCTCGCCGTCCATCACGATCACCACGCGCCCGCGTTCGAAGACGGGCAGCAGGTCTTCGATCGATGATTTGACGTCGAGCGTCTGCAGGCTCGTGATCATCGCCGTGGAAACCGCGTCGAGGAAACGCTTCTCGTCGCCGTAAACGTGCAGCAGCAGGTCCGACTCG
>Ga0207707_10000832_pt1 | contig 30304 bp, 28 predicted proteins | sample KBSC83BmetaG_FD_184336 | JGI IMG/M metagenome (GOLD analysis project Ga0207707, IMG submission 184336) | Corn rhizosphere microbial communities from Kellogg Biological Station, Michigan, USA - KBS C8-3B metaG (SPAdes) (version 2) | ecosystem: Host-associated > Plants > Roots > Rhizosphere ... | reverse complement strand
TGATTCGCTCGCTCAGCGTCGAGTGGACCGACCCGGGCGCGCTCGCCGCCGCCGGGCGCAGCATGAGCGGGCTCGATTTCCTGCGCGCCATCCGCGACGGCAAGCTGCCGCCGCCGCCGATCGCCATGCTGCTCGGTTTTCGCCTGACGGAAGTCGAGCCGGGGCACGCGGTTTTCGAGTGCACGCCGGGCGAGCAGCACTACAACCCGATCGGCGTCGTGCACGGCGGGCTGGCCATGACGCTGCTGGATTCCGCCATGGGATGCTGCGTGCAGACGCGCGTGCCGGCGGGCAGCGGCTACACCACGCTCGAAGCGAAGACCAATCTCGTGCGCGCGATCACGGACAAGACCGGTCGCTTGCGGGCGATCGGCAAGGTCTTGCACATCGGCAGCCGCATCGCGACGGCCGAAGGCCGGCTCGAGGACGCGAGGGGCAAGCTGTACGCCCACGCGAGCACGACTTGCATCGTCCTAAACGGCAGCTAGCCGCTCGCCCTGCCATTGCAGCTGCCGCTCGTGATGACCGCGCAGGCTGGTGCGGTGCCCGATCGAGACCAGCGTCGTATTCGGCAATCGCTGCTTGAGCATGCGGTAGAGCCCATCCTGCGCCTCGTCCGGCAAGGACGCCGTCGCCTCGTCCAGGAATAGCCAGTCGGGCTTGTTGAGGAGCGCACGCGCGAAGGCGAGCCGCTGCTGCTCGCCGCCCGAGAGCAGGTGCGCCCAGTTCTCGCTTCGCTCGAGCTCGCTCGCCAGATGGGCGAGCCCGACGGCGTGCAGCGCATCCGCGATGTCGCGATCGGCGAACGCCGCGGTGTGCGCCGGATACGTAACGGCGCGCTTCAGGCTGCCGATCGGCAGATAGGGTTTTTGCGGCAGAAAGAGAAGCTTCGCGCCCTGCGGCACGCGCACGCGGCCCTTCCAGTACGGCCAGATGCCGGCGAGCGCGCGGAAAAGCGTCGACTTGCCCGCCCCGGACGGTCCGGTGATGAGCACGTCCTCTCCGGGCTTCAGCGTGATGGAGGTCGGCGCGAGAAGCGGCCGGCCCTTCGGCAACGCGAGCTCGAGGCCTTCGACGCCGAGCGTCTCGGTCGCCGCTTCCTCCCGCTCGCCCGCGATGTGCTCGCCTTCGGCGCGCGCTCGCTCGAGCGACGCGTTGAAGGTGGTCAGTCGGTCGACCGTCGCCTTCCAGGCGGCGAACTGCGGATAGTTGTCGATGAACCACCAAAGCGATCCACGCACGTTCAGGAACGCGGAAGCCACCTGGAAGATGTATCCCAGCATGACTTCCCCGGCGAAATAACGCGGCGCCACGATGATGTAGGGGAACGGGACGGAAAACTGGTAAAGGAAGCTCGCGACCCAATTGAGGCGCTTGCGCATCCTCATGATGCTCCACCAGTTGTCGATCACATGGGTGAAGCGCTCGCGAAAGCTGCTGAATTCCAGCCCCTCGCCCTTGTACAGAGCGACGCCTTCGGCGTTCTCGCGCAGCCGCACGAGCGAAAACCGGTAATCGGCCTCGAAGCGCTGCTGGTTGAATCCCAGGCCGATCAGCGGTTTGCCGATGAAGTGAACGATGACGCTGCCGACCAGCGAGTAGGCGAGCACGGTCCAGAACATGAACCCCGGTATCGTCACGCCGGCGATCTGGTAGTCGGCGGAAAGCTCCCACAGGATGATGGTGAAAGTGACCAGCATCACCAGGGACGAAAGAAGCCCGATGCCGAGGTCGAGCGTGTTGTCCACGAAGAGCCGCAGGTCTTCCGCGATGCGCTGATCGGGGTTGTCCACGCCGTGACTGGTCAGCTCCAGGCGGTAATACGCGCGGTCCTGCAGCCATTGCGCGAGAAAGCGCTCGTTGAGCCAGGTGCGCCACTCGATCTGAAGCATCTGCTGTAGGTAAAGGCGGTACACCTGGGCCACGATCCAGACGATCGCGAGGCCGGTGAAGACGCCGAACTGCCGGAAGAACTCGCTCTGGTTCTTCTGCTCCAGGGCGTTGTAGAAGTTCCGGTTCCAGGTATTGAACTGCACTTCCAGCCAGACCAGGGCGAGCGTGAGGCCAATCACCGTCGCCAGGAGCACGAGCCCTTTTTTGCGCCGCTCGGACACCCAATACGGTTTGGCCAACGTCCAGAAAGACGTTAGGAATCCTGCCTTTTGCATGGAGCACCTCAGAAAGGACGCAAATCAGTTTACAGAAGGGGCTCGGCCGCGTAACTTTGGTCTTGCATGTCTTCGGGCCGGGTTTACCGCTTCACCCCGTCGCAAGAGCACCGCACGAACCACTTGTTCGTCTTCCTGCATGGCTGCGGCGCCACCGCCCAGTCGATGATCCCGATCGCCTTCAAGTTCCAGGCGCGCTTTCCGAGCGCGGCGCTGGTCGTGCCGAGCGGATTCGATCCCGACGCCCACGGCGGAGCGGCCCAGGACTGGTATCCGACGCGCGGCCTGAACTGCGACAACCACGGCGAGCGGGTCGCCTCGGTACTGCCCGACCTGGAAGATCTCGTGCGCCGCGAGCAGACGAACTTCGGCGTCACCGCGAGCCGTACCGTGCTGATCGGCTTCTCGCAGGGCGGCACGCTCGCGCTCGAGGCGGTCAAGACGCCGGGCATCGCCGGCGCGGTGGTCGCGTTCTCGTCGCGCTATGCGAAGCTGCCGGCGCGCGGCGCGCGCATCGGCTCGCGCATCCACCTCGTCCACGGCGAAGTGGACTCGGTCGTCTCGCGCGTATACGCGGAGCGCGCCGCTCGAGTGCTGTCCGGCTTGCACGTGCCGGTCACGCTCGACATCGTCGAAGACCTCGGCCACGCACTCTCGCACCGCGCGATCAGCCTCGGCTCGCTCCGCCTGCTGCAAGGCATCTACGAAGGTCGGCGCGCGACCATTCATTGAAAGGTCTCATCCTCTTCGCGCACGGCTCGCGTGACCGCGAGTGGGCGCGGCCCTTCGAGCAGCTCGCCGCCACGCTTTCCCGCCAGACCGACGTCGCCGTGCGCCTCGCGTACCTCGAGCTTATGCAGCCTTCGCTCGGCGACGCGATCAGCGCGCTGGTAGCCGATGGCGCGAAGGCCATTCGCATCGTCCCGGTGTTTCTCGGGCCGGGCGGTCACACGAAGGATGATTTGCCCAGGCTCACCGCAGCCGCGCGCGAGCGCCATCGGGGCGTCGAGATGACGCTCGAGCGGCCGATCGGGGAGCAGCCCGCGGTGATCGAAGCCATCGCCGCGGCGATAGCCGGGAAAGCCTAGCCGCCCGCCAGGCGGTCGATCATTCCCTTCACGGCGCGGATCTGCGCGCCCGACTGCGTGTGGTAGTCGAGCCCGGTGTAGCCCCACCAGTCCCAGCAGCCGCGCGGATTCCACGTGAACGGGCTGAAGCGCTTGATGACCTGCGGGTAGAGCACGATCAGGTTGTTCGTGTCGGCCCATGCGTTGTAGCCGGCGTAGCGCACGAACTCCTCACCCACGTCCGACGCGCCCTGGCGGCAACCGTGAAACGCGACATGGATGCGGCAGCGTTCCTTCTCGCATCGCTGCGGGATGTAGACGAATCCCGTCGCATCCATGGACACCGCGCCGTCACCGTACGCGCTCTGGTCGAAGCGGACGAGACGCCCGGTTTCCTTCTCCGCGCGCGAGCTGAGTTTCCCAAGGAGCGCCTGGAGAAGCACGCCCGCCGCGTCGTAGTCGCAGTCGACGATGAAGGGCGGCTCGCTGCTGCCGCACTTGTTGCCGCGCACCTCGGTCACCATCGCATGGCCGGCCGGCTTGTCGGCGACCAGCGTGACCTGCACCTTATAGCCGGCGTAGAAATCGCGCAGGCCTTCAACCACCTGTCGATAAACCGTATGGTCGTTGCTCCCGGTGAAGAGCCAGGCCCGCGAGTTCTCGAGATGGCGGACGGAATCGATCTGGCGCGAGAGCGACAGCGCATCGGTTTCGGCCTTGAGCGTGGCGGTGTGCGGCAGTGGCGTCCACCAGCCCGGCGTCATGCAGTTGTAGAAGGCGGTGAAGACGCTGCCTTGCGCGCAGTAGTACGGCCCGCCGGCGATCACGCCGGCGCCGACGACGCTCGCCGAATGCGCGACGTGCATCTGCACCGCCATGTAGCCGCCGGAGGACACGCCGGAGACCGTGACTCCGCTCGCCTGCGCATGCAATGCCGGCAACGGCTCCGCTGCCGCTGTGGCGAACGCCACGCAGCACATAAGGAGCGCGACGACGCTACTGCGCGGTCCAGCCACCATCGATGGAGAGCGAGGCACCCGGGATCTCGGATGCCGCATCGGAGCAAAGGAAAACCGCGAGGCCGATGCCGCTCGTCGAGCCGGTGACGAGGGCCACTTTTCCGTCGAGTTTCATTCCACGTGGGTGAAGTAGTCGAGCGCTTCCGGATTCGCCAGCGCGTCGGTGTTCGCGACCGGCATGCCGTGCACCATCGCTTTCACCGCCAGCTCCACCACCTTGCCATTCTTGGTGCGCGGGATGTCGGGCACCTGGACGATGCGAGCCGGCACGTGGCGCGGAGAGGCATGCTTCCTGATGTCGGCGCGGATGCGATCCTCCAGCTTTTCATCGAGCGAGAACCCGGGCCGCAGCTTGACGAAGAGCACCACGCGGGTGTCCTTTGGATCGTCCGGCGGCCAGAGCTGGCCGATGGCGACGCATTCCTCGACTTCGTGGATGCGCTCGACCACGCGATAGATCTCCGCCGTGCCGATGCGCACGCCACCCGGATTGAGCGTCGCGTCCGAGCGTCCATAGACGATCATGGTGCCGCGCTCGGTGAGCTCCGACCAGTCGCCGTGGCACCAGACGTTCGGGTAGCGGTCGAAATAGGCGGCGTGATAGCGCTCGCCGCCGCGGTCATTCCAGAAGCCCAGCGGCATCGAGGGGAAGGGCTTGGTGCAGACGAGCTCGCCTTTCTTGCCGACGACGGCGTTGCCTCCTTCGTCATAAACCTGCACCGCGAGACCGAGCGAGCGGCACTGCATCTCGCCGCGGTACACGGGCAGCACGATGTTGGCCTCGGTGAAGCCGCCCATGATGTCGGTACCGCCGGAGATGGAGGACAGGCAGACGTCGCCCTTCCAGGCGGCGTACACGTAGTCGTAGCTCTCGGCGGCGAGCGGCGAGCCCGTGGAGACGACCATGCGCAACGCCGCAAGGTCGTGCGTCTCCATCGGCTGCAGGTCGCGCTTTGCGCAGCCGTCGATGAACTTCGCCGAGGTGCCGAAGTGCGTAAAGCGCTCCTTTTCGGCGTAATCGAAAAGGATCTTGCCGCCGCGGGCGAACGGCGAGCCGTCGTAGAGCATGACGGTCGCCTCGGCGGCGAGACCGATGAAAAGGATGTTCCAGACCACCCAATTGGTCGTGCAGTAGTAGAAATAGCGCTCGCCGGGCTTCACGTCGAAGTGCAGCTTGTACATCTTGAGCGCCTGCAGGAGGCACCCGCCGGCGCCATGCACGATGCACTTCGGCTTGCCGGTGGTGCCGGACGTGAACAGGATGAAAACCGGATGATCGAAGGGCAGCTGCACGAAGCTGATGTCGCCCGGCGTATAGCGGCGCAGCCACTCGGGCAGCGTGACGGCCTTCGGGATGTCGGACACGTCGACGCGCGCGTCCTCATGCGGCACCACCACGACCTTGCGCACGCTCGGCAGCTTCTCGGCGATCGCCCGGACGCGCTCGAGCGAGTCGTGCCGCTCGCCGTTATAGCGGTAGCCGTCGGCGCAGAAAAGCACCTTCGGCTCGATCTGGCTGAAGCGCTCGAGCACGCCCTCCACCCCGAAATCCGGCGAGCACGACGACCACACGATGCCCTGCGAGAGGGCGGCGAGCGCGAGCATGCCGGCCTCCGGGATGTTGGGGATGAACGCCGCGACGCGGTCGCCGGCGCGAAGGCCGAGGGCCTGGAGCGCCTGCGCGGCGCGCGAGACATCGCTCGTCAGGTCCGAGTAGCTGACCCGGCGCCTGAAGCCGGTCTCGTCCCAGAGCACGAAGGCGTCGCCGCGGTCGCCGCGGCGAAGCAGGTTCTGTGCGAGATTGAGGCGCGCCTCGGGAAACCAGCGCGCGCCGGGCATCTGGTCGCCGTCGATCAGCACCGTCGAGCCCTTTCGAGCCGCCACGACGCCGACGAAGTCCCACACGTCCGACCAGAACTCCTGCGGGTTGTCGACCGACCACTGGTAGAAGTCGGCGTAGCCGTTCACCTCCAGCCGGCGCTTGCGGATCACCTGGCGAGCGAACTGGGTGAGCTGCGCGTCTTCGATCGTGCGCTCGCTCGGCTGCCACATGACCGGGGGTTTGGATTGCGATGATGCCGCCATCCCGCTTCCTTTAGGATTTTGGCCGGTGATTATATTGCCCGATGCCCTCGCCTCCGTCCGCCGCCTGCACCGCATGGCGGAAGCGGATGTGGTCGCGCGCCTGCGCACGCAGCAGCCGCGCAGCGCCGGCATCGAAGCCACGGCCCTGCGCCTCGCCCGACGTGTGCGCGCGACGCCGCCCGGGCCGCTCAGCGCCGAGTCGTTCCTGCGCCACTACGGGCTGTCGACGCCGGAAGGCGTCGCTCTCATGTGCGTGGCCGAGGCCCTGCTTCGCATTCCCGACGCCGGGACAGCGGACGCGCTGCTGCGCGAAAAGCTCTCGCAGGGCGACTGGTCGCCCTCGAGCGACGATTCGCTGGTCGCCAACGCGGCCGACTGGGCGCTGCTCCTTACCGGCAAGCTGGCGCGCTGGCACGACGAGCCTTCGCCGCTCAAGCACGTGGTCGCGCGGCTCGGCGAGCCCGTGGTGCGCGCGGCGGTGCGCCAGGCGATGCGCATCCTCGCCGAGCAGTTCGTCCTCGCCGAAACCATCGAGGACGCCGTGCGCCGCGGCGCGGAGCGAAGGCCCTATCTGCATTCGTATGACATGCTCGGCGAGGCGGCTCGCACCGCCGCGGACGCCGAGCACTACATGACGCTCTACAGCGGCGCTATCGGCAACGTGCGCCCGCCCGACACGATTTCGATCAAGCTGTCCGCGCTGCATCCCCGCTTCGAGGAAGCGCAGCGTGCGCGCGTCTTCGCCGAGCTGCTGCCCCGCTTGCGAACGCTCGCCGAGCTCGCCAGCGCGCGCGGCATCGCCTTCACGATCGACGCCGAGGAATCCGAGCGCCTCGAGCTCACGCTCGATCTCCATGCGGCGCTTGCCGAGCGCTTCACGCCCGGCCTCGCCGTGCAGGCCTACCAGAAGCGCGCGCTGCCGGTGTGCGAATGGCTGGTCGAGCTGGGGCGCAAGGCGAAGCGCCGCCTGCCCATCCGGCTGGTGAAAGGCGCCTACTGGGACAGCGAGGTGAAGCGCGCCCAGCAGCTCGGCATGCCGGACTACCCGGTGTTCACGCGCAAGGCCGCCACCGACCTGTCGTACGTCGCCTGCGCGCGCACGCTCCTCGATGCGCCCGACGCCATCTATCCCGCGTTCGCCACGCACAACTGCCGCACCGTCGCGACGATCCTGGAGCTCGCCAGCGAGCGCGACTTCGAGTTCCAGAAGCTGGTCGGCATGGGCGACGCGCTTTATGACGCGCTGCTTGCCGAGCGCGCGGCGACGGTGCGCATGTACGCGCCGGTCGGCAGCTTCACCGATCTCCTGCCGTACCTCGTGCGGCGCATGCTCGAAAATGGCGCCAACACTTCGTTCGTGCACCAGATCGCCGATCCGGACGTACCGCTCGAAGCGCTGGTCGCCGACCCCGTAGCGCAGCTCCCCGAGCCTTACACGCCGAACGAACGCATACCGCTGCCGCGCAATCTCTATCCGGACCGGCTCAACTCCGTCGGCATCGACCTCTCGCGGCGCGATGTGCTCGATGGCCTGCGGCAGCGCATCGCTTCCGCTCGGCCGCTCTCGCCCACCTCCGGTCCGCCGCTCGACACCTGCATCTCGCGCGCGGTCGCCGAATTCGAGCGCTGGTCGAAGACGCCGGCGGGCGAACGCGCCGCGCGCCTGGAAGTCGCCGCCGATCTCCTCGAAGGTCGCATGGTCGAGCTCGTCTCGCTCATCGTGCGGGAAGGCGGCCGCACTTATGCCGATGCCGTGGCGGAAGTGCGCGAGGCGGCCGACTTCTGCCGCTACTACGCGCTGCAGGCCCGCACCGCGTTCTCGCCGCGGCTGCTGCCCGGCCCGGCGGGTGAGCGCAACGAGCTGCATCTGCATGGCCGCGGCGTGTTCGCGTGCATCAGCCCGTGGAATTTCCCGCTCGCCATCTTCACCGGCCAGGTGGCCGCTGCGCTCGCCGCTGGCAACACAGTGATTGCCAAACCCGCCGAGCAGACGCCGCGCATCGGCCTGCGCGCGGTCGAGATCCTGCGGGAAGCCGGTATTCACGCCGATGCCGTGCATTGCGCAGTCGGCGACGGCGAAACCGTCGGCGCGCGGCTCGTGGCGGACGAGCGCATCGCCGGCGTGGCCTTCACCGGATCCGTTGAGACAGCCAAAAGAATCAATTCGGCGTTGGCCGCGCGCGAGGGCCCGATCGTGCCGCTGATTGCCGAGACAGGCGGCGTCAACGCGATGCTCGTCGACTCGTCCGCGCTGCCCGAGCAGGTGGTCGACGACACGGTGATCTCCGCCTTCCAGAGCGCGGGCCAGCGCTGCTCGGCGCAGCGCATCCTGTTCCTCGACGAAGGCGCCGCGCCGCGCATCGTGCAAATCCTCGCCGGCGCGCTCGCCGAGCTGAAGGTCGGCGACCCGCGCGAGCCCGACACCGACATCGGCCCGATCATCGACGAACCCGCGCAGCGCGCGCTCGCCTCACATGTCGAGAAACTGCGCCGCTCGGCAAAATTGATCGGCGAGGCGCCCGCGCCCAGCGCCGCCGGACACTTCATCGCGCCGATCGCGTTCCAGCTCCCGCTCGAGCGGCTGCCGCGCACGGAGGTGTTCGGCCCCGTGCTGCACGTTTGCACGTACAGGCGAAGCGAGCTGCCCAAGGTGCTCGACTGGCTGCGCGCCACGGGCTACGGGCTGACGCTCGGCATCCACAGCCGCATCCAGAGCTTCGCCGACGAAGTCGTGGCGGCGACGCGGGTCGGAAATACCTATGTGAACCGCAGCATGATCGGCGCGGTGGTGGGCGTACAACCGTTCGGCGGCGAAGGCCTCTCCGGCACCGGTCCCAAAGCGGGCGGGCCGCATTACATGCAACGCTTCACCACCGAGCGCACGATCACCGTGAACACCGCGGCCGTCGGCGGCGTCACGGAGCTGCTCAGTCAGCCCGAGCGCCCGATTTCCGGTTGAAGCAGCTTCATTTCGGCTTGAGCAACGTCGAGAAGTGCGGCTTGGTCAGGCGCTCGGGCTGCAGGAAGTCCTCGAGTTGCGCCGGCGTGAGGTAACCCTTCTCGATCACGAGGTCGCGCACGAGCTTGCCGCTTCGCAGCGCCTCCTGGGCGATCTCGGTGGATTTCGCGTAGCCGAGCACGGGCGTGAGCGCGGTGACGATCGCGGTCGACTCGTCGACGAACCGCCGCGCACGCTCGCGGTTGGCGACGATGCCCCTCACGCAGCGGTCGCCGAGCGTGCGGCACGCGGTCGCCAGATGGGAGACGCTTTTGAAGAGGCTGTGGGCGATGATCGGCTCGAACGCGTTCAGCTGGAGCTGGCCGGCTTCGGCCGCCATGGTCACGGTCATGTCGTTGCCGATCACCTCGAAGGCGACCTGGTTCACCACTTCCGGGATCACGGGGTTCACCTTGCCCGGCATGATGGACGAGCCGGCCTGCACCGCCGGAAGCGAGATTTCGCCGATGCCCGCGCGCGGACCGGAAGAGAGCAGGCGCAGGTCGTTGCAGGTCTTGGACAGCTTGACCGCGATGCGCTTGAGCACCCCCGATAGCTGCACGAAGGCGCCGCAGTCCTGCGTCGCCTCGACGAGGTTCGGCGAGCTGATCAACGGCATGCCCGACACCTCCGAGAGGCGCAGCGTGACGAGCTTCGCGTAGTCGGGATGCGCGTTGATCCCGGTGCCGATGGCCGTGGCGCCCAGGTTGATTTCCCGTACGAGCGTGGCCGCTTCGGCCAGGCGCTGCTCGTCTTCCCCGAGCATCACCGCGTAGGTGGAAAACTCCTGGCCGAGTGTCATCGGCACCGCGTCCTGCAGCTGCGTGCGGCCGACTTTCAGGACGTCGTCAAACTCCTTCGCCTTGGCCTCGAACGCCTTGCGCAGGTCGACCATCTCCTCGATCAGCCGCCGGATGCCGAACTGCGCCGCCAGCTTGAGCGCCGTCGGGTAGACGTCGTTCGTGCTTTGCGAAAGGTTCACATGGTCGAGCGGGTGGAGGTAGTGGTATTCGCCCTTGCGGTGCTCGAGGCGTTCGAGCGCGCGGTTGCAGATCACCTCGTTCGCGTTCATGTTGGTCGAGGTGCCGGCCCCGCCCTGGATGACGTCGACCACGAACTGGTCGTGCAGCTTGCCTTCGCGGATCTCCTCGCAGGCCAGGCGGATCGCCACCGAGCGCTGGTCGTCGAGCAGGCCGAGCTCGCAATTGGCGATCGCAGCCGCCTGCTTCACGCAGGCGAGCGCATTGACGAGGTCCGGATAGATGGAGATCGGGGTCCCGGTGATCGGGAAATTCTCCAGCGCCCGCAGCGTGTGGACGCCGTAGTAGGCGTCGGCCGGAACGACCCGGTCGCCGAGAAGATCGTGCTCGGTCCTGACAGGCTGCGTCATTGCCAGCGATTCTGGCACTATCATGCTGCCGATGAGCGACGACCTCGATTTCAGCCAGCCGGCGGGCGCGCCGAAGCCTCAGCCCGCGCCCAAGCCGGCGGCGCCGAGCGTGGCGCTCTACATCCCCGCGGTCGCCCGTTCCTTCTTCGAATCGGCCGGCAAGGAGGAGTCGGTGCCCGCCGGCACGGTGTTCTTCTCCGAGAACGAGAAGGCGAGCCGCCTCTTCCTGAAGCGCGACAAGATGTACTTCCTGCTCGAAGGGCGCGTAGCGCTGGTCGTGAAGGGCCGGCCGATCGGCGAGCCGAAGGTGGGCGAGATCTTCGGCGAGATGGCCGCCATCAGCGATTCGCCGCGCAGCGCGACGGCGGTGGCGCAGACCGCCTGCCGCGTCATCTCGCTCGACGACAAGGGCTTTGCGTCGGCCCTGCAGAAGAAACCCGAGTTCGCGCTGATGATGCTGGGCACGATGATCATGCGGCTGCGCGGCATGATCGCCAAGCTGTCCGGCGTGCCGAGCGGCACGCAAACCCGGGAGCAGACGCGGGTCTTCGACAAGAACCTGCTGGCCAGCATGGCGAAGGGCCTCGGCGAGCAGGCGGTGGTGCGCTACGAGAAGGGCAAGGTGATCATGGTCGCCGGCCAGACCGGCGCCCTGATGTACGTGGTGGTCGACGGCTTCGTCGCCATTTCCATCCGCGGCGCGGTGGTCGAGCGAGTCGGACAGGGCGGCATCTTCGGCGAGATGGCGCTGATCGACCAGTCGCCGCGCGCCGCCAACGCCACGGCGGAGACCGATTGCGCTCTCCTCGCCATCAACCGCCCGGTGTTCCTGAACCTCGTCAAGTCGGAGCCGACCTTCGGCATCTCGCTCCTCGGCGCGATGGCCGAGCGGCTGCGCAATACCGCCGCCGCTCTGAACTAGATAGAATTTTTCGGAACCTTAAGGGAGGTACCACCATGAAGACCATTTTCGCCCTGCTCGCCGCCCTGGCGCTGGCCACGCCGGCCGCGGCGCAGGACACGCTGAAGAAGATCAAGGATACGGGCGCCATCACCATCGGCCACCGCGACGCGTCGATCCCGTTCTCGTACTACGACGACAAGCAGCAGCCGGTCGGCTACGCGCTCGACATCTGCATGGCGATCGTCGACGCGGTGAAGAAGCAGCTCAACATGCCGAACCTCAAGGTGAACTACCAGCTCGTCACCTCGGCGAACCGCATCCCGCTGATCGCCAACGGCACGGTGGACCTCGAGTGCGGCTCGACCACCAACAACAACGAGCGCCAGCAGCTGGTCGGCTTCAGCAACACCTACTTCATCCCCGCCAACCGCTGGGCCTCCAAGGCGTCGGCGAAGCTGAACTCGCTCAACGACCTCAAGGGCAAGACAATCGTCTCGACGGCCGGCACCAGCAACCTCAAGCTGATCACGCAGCTGAACAGCGAGAAGAACCTCGGCATGAACATCATCTCGGCCAACGGCCATCCGGAAGCCTTCCAGATGGTGGAGACCGGCCGCGCCGCCGCCTTCGTGATGGACGACATCCTGCTCGCCGGCCTGATCGCGAACGCGCGCAACCCGAAGGAATTCGCCATCTCGAAGGAGTTCCTGTCGCTCGAGCCGTACGGCCCGATGCTGCGCAAGGACGACGCGGCGTTCCAGAAGCTGGCGGACGACGCCACGGCGCAGCTCTACACCTCCGGCCGCATCAACGCGATCTACGACAAGTGGTTCATGAAGCCGATCCCGCCGCGCAACATCACGCTCCACGTGCCGATGAGCAGCGAGCTGAAGCGGGTGTTCGCGAAGCCGACGCATTCCGGCGATCCGAACGACTACAAGTAAGGCATAGGCCGGTGTTCACGTCAGGAGGAGCGTGAACTACAACTGGCACTGGAAGATCCTGCTCGAGGCGGAGCCCGGCGGCACGGGCTCCTACCTCCACTACCTGATCGTCGGTCTCGGCTGGACGCTCGCCACGGCGCTCGCTGCGTGGGTGGTCGCGCTGACGCTCGGCGTGATCATCGGCACGCTGCGCACCACCTCGCGCCGCTGGGTGGTGCACCTCGGCAACCTGTACGTCGAGATCTTCCGCAACATCCCGCTCATCGTGCAGATGTTCCTGTGGTTCTTCGTCGTGCCGGAGCTCCTGCCGCAGGCGATCGGCGACTGGATCAAGCAGATGCCGCCGCCGTGGGGCTCGTACGTGCCGGCGGTGATGTGCCTCGCCATCTTCACGTCCGTGCGCGTCGCCGAGCAGGTGCGCGCCGGCATCAACTCGCTGCCGCGGGGCCAGCGCATGGCCGGCACGGCGATGGGCCTGACTGAATTCCAGACGTATCGCTACGTCATCCTGCCGCAGAGCTTCCGCATCATCCTGCCGCCGCTCACCTCGGAATTCATGAACATCATCAAGAACTCGTCGGTCGCCCTGACCATCGGCCTGCTCGAGCTCACCGGGCGCGCGCGCGCCATGCAGGAGTTCAGCTTCCGGGTCTTCGAGGCGTTCGCCACCGCGACGGTCATCTACCTCCTCACCAACCTGGTGGTCGTGATCGGCATGCGCTGGCTCGAGCGGCGCGTGCGCGTGCCGGGGCTGATCGGCGGCCAGGCGATGCAGGCCGGACACTGATGCAGGGCTTCGACTTCGACGTCATCGAGCGCTCGCTCGGTTACCTGTTCCTCGACGGAATGAGGTTCACGCTGACGCTCACCGCCATCGCCATGGTCGGCGGCATCGTCTTCGGCACGCTGCTCGCCATGATGCGGCTCTCGGCCGTGCGCGCGATCTCCGTCATCGGCGGCGCCTACGTGAACCTCATGCGCTCGGTGCCGCTCGTCCTGGTGATCTTCTGGTTCTTCTTCCTGGTGCCGTACATCGGCGGCTGGATCACCGGCGCTTCGCGGCCCATCCAGGTCGGCGCGTTCCTGTCGGCGGTGATCACCTTCACGATGTTCGAGGCGGCGTACTACTGCGAGATCATGCGTGCCGGCATCCAGTCGATCCCGCGCGGCCAGGTCTGGTCGGGGTACGCGCTCGGGCTCAACTACTGGCAGACGATGGGATTCATCGTCCTGCCGCAGGCCTTTCGCAACATGCTGCCGGTGCTGCTCACGCAGACCATCATCCTCTTCCAGGACACCTCGCTCGTCTACGTGATCTCCGCGACGGACTTCCTCGGCGCGGCCGCCAAGGTGGCGAACCGCGACTACCGCCTGGTCGAGATGTACACCTTCGTCGCCGTGGTGTACTTCATCATCTCCTACTCGCTCTCGCTGCTCGTCAAGCGGCTCCAGGACAGGATCGCCATCATCCGATGATCTCGCTCAAGAACGTCTCCAAGTGGTACGGCAACTTCCAGGTGCTGACCGACTGCTCCACCGAGGTCGCCAAGGGCGAGGTGGTCGTGGTGTGCGGCCCCTCGGGCAGCGGCAAGTCGACGCTCATCAAATGCGTGAACGCGCTCGAGCCCTTCCAGAAGGGCGCCATCACGGTGGACGGCGTGTCGGTCGGCGACCCGAAGACCAACCTTCCCAAGCTCCGCTCGCGCGTCGGCATGGTGTTCCAGCACTTCGAGCTCTTTCCCCACATGACCGTGACGGAGAACCTGACGCTCGGCCAGATGAAGGTGCTCGGCCGCACGGACGACGAGGCGCGCAAGAAAGGCCTCGCGCTGCTCGACCGCGTCGGCCTCCTCGCTCACAAGGACAAATATCCGGGCCAGCTCTCCGGCGGCCAGCAGCAGCGCGTGGCCATCGCCCGCGCGCTCTCCATGGATCCGATCGCCATGCTGTTCGACGAGCCGACCTCCGCCCTCGACCCCGAGATGATCAACGAGGTGCTCGACGTCATGGTCGAGCTCGCGCGCGAGGGCATGACCATGATGGTGGTGACGCACGAGATGGGCTTCGCGCGCAAGGTCGCCCGCCGCGTGATCTTCATGGACGCCGGCAAAATCGTCGAGGACGCGAAGAAGGACGAGTTCTTCGGCACGCCGCGCTCCGAGCGCGCGCAGCTTTTCCTCTCCAAGATCCTGGAGCACTGAACAGCGGGCGGCTCATTTGGCCGCCTTGCGCTCCACCTTCGCCTTCATCTCGTCTGAAATGACGTAATCCGGGTAGCGCCTGCGAAACTCGGCTAGCGCCTTGTCCGCTTCCTCGTCCCGTCCCTGCCGGCGCAGGTCCGCAATCCGCTCGAGCTCGCGTTCCGGCGTGACCGCCGCGTATGGCGAGGCCATCGGCGCGGGCGCGGCACGGCTCGCCGCAGCGCGCTCCTTCTTCAGCGCCTCCACGTTTCGCTTCGCCTGCTCTTCGCGCGCGCTGGCTTCCGCATCACGGCGCGCGGCCGCGGAATCCGCCATCGCACCCGCGCTTGGCTGTGCGGACTGCGTCGGCGCCGGAGCGGCGGGTGCCGGTGGCGGTTCGGGTGTGTAGACCTGCCTGCGCTCCTTGCGCGCTGCCATGTCGCGGCTCGGCTGAGCGGCAGGCGCCGTTGGTGCCGAGACCGGTTTGTCCTGCTGCGGGGCAGGCGGAGGTGCCTCCGCGAGCTCGGCATCCGGCTGCTGGCGCTCGACGTGAATCGTGACGGCGATCGCGAGCACGAGCACTGCGGCCGCGCCGAGCGAGTAATACCAGCGATGGCGTCCGGCCGGCACCACCAGTGGCGCGTGCGACCGGTCGACCGAGCGGTGCGCGGCGGCGAGGATCGCCTGGTCGAGCTCGCGCGAGGGCTCCTCGCCGGAGAGATTGCGGTAGCGCTGTGAGATTTTCGGATCGCGCTCGTCAGCCATCGTCCACGGCCGCTTTCAGCTTCGCCATCGCGTAGCGCAGGCGGCTCTTCGCCGTTTCCTCGTTCGCGCCTGTCGCGGACGCGATTTCCGCGACGCTGAGCTCGCCTTCCTCGTGCAGCAGGAACGCTTCGCGCTGCAGCGCGGGCAGCGCCTCCAGCGCGGCAGCGAATCGCGCCAGCGACTCGCGCGCCTGGGCGTGGTCTGCCGGGTCCGGGCTGGCCGACGCAACGTCGTCCGCCTCGAGGGCGACGAGCGTCAGGCCGCGCTTCCGCCAGTGGTCGACGAGCCGGTTGTGCGCGATCGTGTACAGCCACGTGGTGAAGCGCGCCTTCGGTGCATAGCTCGCGCGTGCCTCGATCACCCGCATCCAGACCTCCTGGTAGAGCTCCTCGGCCAGCGCGCGCGCCTTGACGCTGCGGAGGACGAAACGGAAGAGCCGGGTGCGATGACGTGCATAGAGAACCTCGAAGGCCCCGGCGTCGCCGCCTCGATAGGCAGCCATGAGTTCCTCGTCCGGGGCCTCCGCCATTCATGGTCATTATCCGCGCGGATCGGGCACAAACCCCGGAAACGGCTGCGGCAGCGGCGCCACGGGCGCCGATTCGCGGATCACGCCGCGAGCGACGAGGTTGGCGTAGCTGTCGTAGTAGAGGACCACCGTTTCCGCTGGCGCCTGCGTGGCGCGCTCGAAGGTCACCTGCTGGGCATACGAGGCCTCGCGGCGGCCGTGGCCTGTGCCCAGGATGGACTCCGCGGCCGCCGGAGCTCCTGCGGCATCGCTGCGTGCTCCGGCCCCGGGCTGGGGTTGCGCGATGGGTTGCGGCGTCTTTTTGCGGCGGAAAAGCGCTACGCCGATCACGCCGACGTTATCCGGCCGGCCGGTGCGCGCGGCGTACGAGTCGGGCAGCGCGGTGAAGTAGAAGGCCGCCGTCTCGGCGAGGCTCTTTCGCCAGCCGAGGATGTCGTACGACTGCCCGACCGAGAGCACATAGCCGGTCTGCGACGGATTCGCCGTCTCGCCGGAAATCACGTTCACTCCGTCCACCGAGACGACGGCCAGCACATCCTCGCGCTGCCGATTGCGCACGCTGACCTGGTATTCGTTGCCCGGTTTTCCGACTACGTACGCTTTGCCTTCGTGCCAGTGCACCGCAAGCCGCTTTCCTTCGGTGCGGTCATACACGGAAAGATCCGCCACGCCGCCGTGCGCGCCCGCCTCCCCGGCGCCGACCATCGCGGCCAGCATCAACCACGTTCCTGCATTCATGCTCATCCCTTTCTTCTTTGCGGGATGCCACCGTGGCGTCCCATGCAGCATGAAACGAAAGCGCCGGCAAAAAGGGTTAAAGGAAAGCCGCGTCATGGTTTCAGCTACATGGCTTGCGAAAACGGTGAGCGCCGTAATTTCGCTCGCGTACAATTCGCCGCTTCGTCGACGGATCAAGAATGAAAAACGGCAAACCTTTTCCCATTCCGGTGCGCGCCAAGCCGGCCGAACCGCGAGCGCGGTATTCCTGCGCGAAGTGTCCGGGGTACTGCTGCAGCTATCCGGAGATCGAGATCACGCCGCGCGATATCGAGCGGCTCGCCAAGCGCTTCGAGCTCGGCTATCGCGACGCCGAGGAACGCTTCACGAAGTACGATCCAAAAGAAAAGGTGCGCCTTCTCCGCCACAAGAAGGACAAGGTGTTCGACAGCGTGTGCATGTTCTTCGACCAGAAGGCGCGCCGCTGCACCGTGTACGAGTCACGTCCCGGCGTGTGCCGCGCGTATCCGGACAGCAAGCACTGCGGCTACTACGACTTCCTCAGGTTCGAGCGGGCCCACCAGGCGGACCCTGACTTCATTGCTTTGACTTGAGCGCCTTTTCGCGGATAGCGGAAAGGGTCGTCGCCGGCGTGATGGCGTCCGGATCGATCCTTAGCTCGATGAGCGCGGGCTTGCCGGCGTTCATCGAGCGCTCGAATGCCGGTGCGAAGTCCGCGGTGCGCTCCACGGTCTCGCCATGCGCGCCGAAGGCGCGGGCATAGGCCGCGAAATCCGGATTCCTGAGATCGGTACCGTAGACGCGGCCGGGATACTCGCGCTCCTGGTGCATGCGGATGGTGCCGTAGAGGCCGTTGTTGACGACCAGCGCGACGAAGTGCGCGCCGTACTGCACCGCCGTGGCGAGTTCCTGGCCGTTCATCAGGAAATCGCCGTCGCCGCACACCGCGATGACCGGACGCTTCGGATCGGCGAGCTTCGCGCCGAGCGCGGCCGGAAAGCCGTAGCCCATGGAGCCGTTGGTCGGCCCTAGCTGGGTGCGAAAGCCCTTGTAGCGGAAGTGCCGGTGCAGCCAGCTGGCGAAGTTGCCGGCGCCGCCGGCGACGATCGTGTCCTGCGGCAGCCGGTCCGACAGCCACTTGATCACTTCGCCGTATTGCAGATTGCCGGGCATCGGGCGAGGCGCAGTCCACTCCAGGTAATTCGCGCGCAGTGGCTGCAGCTCCGCGCGCCAGCCCGGTTTGTCGATCTTGAGGCGCTCGAGCGCCTCGACGAACTGCGGGTACCCCGAGTTGATCGCGAGCGCGGGACGGTAGACGCGGCCGAGCTCCTCGGCGCCGGCGTGCACATGGATGAGCGTCTGCTTCGGCACCGGCGCATCGAGCAGGCTGTAGGCGCTGGTCGTCATCTCGCCAAGCCGCGCGCCGATGACCAGCAGCACGTCGGCATTCCTCACTCGCTCGGCGAGCTTGGGATTGATGCCGATGCCGACGTCACCAGCGTAGTTGTCGCTGCGGTTATCGAACAGGTCCTGGCAGCGGAACGAGGTGCCGACGGGAAGCCCGTTCGCTTCGACCCAGCGCTGCAAGCGCAGGCACGCGTCGCGGCCCCATCCTCCGCCGCCGAGAAGGACGAACGGACGCTGCGCGCCGTCGAGCAGCCGCTTCACCTCGTCCATGTCCTTCGGCGATGGAGCTGGACGAACGGTGTGATGCCTGGGCGCGTCCGCCACCGCCGCTTCGGCGAAGAGCGTGTCCTCCGGCAGCGCGAGCACCACCGGCCCCGGGCGACCGGCACAGGCGGTGTGGAAGGCGCGGCTTACGTACTCGGGGATGCGCTCGACGCGGTCGATCTGCGCCACCCACTTCGCCATCTGGCCGTACATGCGCCGGTAATCGATCTCCTGGAACGCCTCGCGCTCGGCGAACTCGTTCGGCACCTGGCCGATGAAGACCACCATCGGCGTGGAATCCTGGAAACCGGTGTGCACGCCGATCGAGCCGTTCGTGGCGCCCGGGCCGCGCGTGACGAAGAGGACGCCCGGCTCGCCGGTGAGCTTGCCGTACGCCTCGGCCGCATACGAAGCGCCGCCTTCCTGCCGGCAGACGATGAACTGCAGCCGGTCACGCAAGTCGTGCAGGCCATCGAGCACCGGCAGGTAGCTTTCGCCCGGAACGCCGAACGCCATCTTCACGCCCTGCGCGGCGAGCGCGTCGGCCAGGATTTTTCCGCCGTGGCGGGTCTTCAGATCGGATTTCATGCAGTGACTTTCTCGAAAGCGCCGCGCAGCGCGGCACAGCACTCGGCGACGGCCGCGTTTGCGGTGTCGAGCACGCCGCCGAAAAGGATGAAGCCGTGGACCATGTCCGCGTATTCCCGGTATTCGACGCGCACGCCGGCGGCCTTTAGCCGCTCCGCGTAGGCGCGGCCCTCGTCGAGCAGCGGATCGTAGCCGGCGGTGATGACCAGCGCCGGCGGCAAATCGGCGTGGCTCCTGGCGAGCAGCGGAGAGGCGCGCCAGTCCGTCCAGTCTTGCTCATTCGGCAGATACGCGCGCCGGAAATAGTCGATCGCGTCGCGGGTCAGCAGGTAGCCCTGCGCGTTGCGCTCGTGCGATGCCGTGGCGAGGCGCTGGTCGGCGGCCGGATAGATGAGGAGCTGGAACGCGATGGGCGGCCCGCCCGCATCGCGCGCCAGCAGCGCGACCGTCGCCGCGAGGTTGCCGCCGGCGCTGTCGCCGCCGACCGCGATGCTGCCGATGTTCAGCTTCGCGGCGTTGTCGGCAACGTAGCGCGTCGCGGCGAAGCAGTCCTCGACCGCCGCCGGAAATGGATATTCCGGCGCCAGACGATAGTCGACCGAGACCACCACGCAGCGCGCGCCGATCGCCAGCTCGCGGCACAGCACGTCGTGCGTGTCGATGTCGCCGATCGTCCAGCCGCCGCCGTGGAAGTACGCCAGCGCCGGCAGCTTCTCGTTCTTCACCGGACGGTACACGCGCAGCGTGAACTTCTCCGTGACGAGCAGGCGGATTTCCGGCAGTTCCGGCGCCTTCGGCGAAAGCAGGGCCCGGGTGTCGCGGTAGATGCGGCGCGCCACCGGGGCCGACACCGTGTGATACGGCGGCAGCGGCGAGCGCGCGGCGCGCAGGAGCAGCTCGGCGACCTGGGGATGAAGCGCCATGGCTACTTGCCGGCCGCGAGCATCTTCTTCAGGCGGTCGACGAAGAAGGGCGCGCATTTCATGATGCGCGACTCCTGCCGCTTCATGAGCGGCCGGATCTTCTTCAGGTACTCCTGCCAGTCCGGGTCGGCCGACATCGCGGCGCGGCACTTCTCGCGCTGGTCGAGGCTCTCGTACGCCCACATGTGGATGATCATGTTCAGCGTGCCGATTTCGGTGAAGTAATAGCCGACCATGTGCGGCAGGTGGCGCAACTGCACCTTCATGCCATCGTTCTGGTAGTGCTTCAGGTATTCGGCCGCCGTGCCGGGGTGCAGCGTGTACATCCGCTCTTCAACGTACATGGGATTTTCGCGAGGAAGGGAAGCGAAGGATTATAGTAACCACAGCATGGACGACATCAACACGCTGCGCCGCATCCTGCGCGAGTCGAAAGTGATCGCCGTGGTGGGCCTGTCGGCAGACTGGTACCGGCCGAGCTTCTTCGCGGCGAAGTACATGCAGGAGCACGGCTACCGCATCATCCCGGTGAACCCCAAGTATCCCGAGATCCTCGGCGAGAAGTGCTACAAGTCGCTGCGCGACATCCCCGGCAAGGTCGACATCGTCGATGTCTTCCGCAAGGCCCAGGACGTGATGCCGATCGCCGAGGACGCCATCGCCATCGGCGCCAAGGTCCTCTGGCAGCAACTGGGGGTCCGCAACGAGGCCGCCGCCGCCAAGGCCCGCGCGGCCGGCCTGGACGCGGTCATGGACCGCTGCGTGAAGATCGAGCACGGCCGGCTTTTCGGGGGGTTGAACTGGGTTGGTGTAAATACGCACATCATCTCGGCTAAACGCCCCCGCTGGCTGGCTTACTGACCCCCAAGGGGTAGACGACGGGAGTATTCTTCCGCCATGGGGAGAGTCATCAGGCTGTCGGAGGGTCGGTTCGGTCGGCTCGTGCTGGAAGAGCTGGGCGCTGAGGAGCGCATCCAGGCGCCCGAGGAACCGGCCATCGTCCTGCAGAGCCGGTTCGACGAGCTGCTGTTCCTGAATCCGGGCGAATCGCACGTCACCCGCGGCCCGACCAAGGCCCTCATCGTCTACGCCGCGCAGGAGTGGCTGCGCTCCAACTTCCCGGTGTTCCAGGAAGACGAGGCCCACCCGTTCTCCCAGACCGTCGAGACGATTACACCTCGCATCCGCCAGCTCGCGGATACGCTCGCCGTCGAGGTGGTGAACGACCGCTTCCTTTCGCCGGAGCGGCTGGAGTTCATGCTGCAGGAGCTGCTCCTCTCGATCGTCGAGACCTACCTCGCGCGCCGCCGCTCGTCGTCGCCGCTCTGGCGCGGCTCGCGCTTCGAGGACACGCGCATCCGCCGCGCGATCGCGTTGCTCCGCGCCAGGCCGAACAAGGAGCTGAACATGGACGAGCTCGCGAGCCAGGTCGGCCTGTCGCGATCGCGCTTCTACGATCTCTTCCAGGTCTGCACCGGCTTCTCGCCGCGCGCCTACCTCGACATGCTGTGCGTGGAGACGGCCATTTCGCGCCTGGCCTCCGGGCGCGGCAAGATCGCCGAGGTCGCCGCCGAGCTGGGTTTCTCGGCGCAGAGCAATTTCACCCGGTTCTTCCTGAACCAGGTCGGCGTGCCGCCATCGGAGTACCGCCGCGCCACCGCGGTCGGGGCGGCGACGAGCCAGCCGGAAACGCCCGCCTCGCCGCCAAAACCCCAGCCCTAGCGGTTCGCAGGCGCCCCGCCTTCGGGGGCTAGAATCGGCCTCACCCCGATGGCCGATCGCAAGTTTGGCTTCGAGACGCTCGCCCTGCACGCCGGCCAGATTCCCGACCCGGCGACCGGCGCGCGCGCCGCGCCCATCTACCAGACCACCTCGTTCGTCTTCGACTCGGCCGAGCACGCGGCGAGCCTCTTCAACCTGCAGACGTTCGGCAACGTCTACTCGCGGATCTCGAACCCGACCGTGGCGGTTTTCGAGGAGCGCATGGCGGCACTCGAAGGCGGGCGTGCGGCGCTCGCCACCTCCACCGGCCAGTCGGCGGAGGCGACCGCGCTCCTCACGCTCTGCAAGGCCGGCGACCACATCGTCTCGGCATCCACGCTGTATGGCGGGACGCATACCCTGCTCGGCGTCAACCTGAAGAAGCTCGGCGTCGACACGACGTTCGTGCACCCGGATGAGCCGGAGAATTTCCGGCGGGCGATCAAGGCCAATACCAAGCTCGTTTACGCGGAGACGCTCGGCAATCCGCTCATCAACATCGTCGACATCGAGGCACTGGCGAAGATCGCGCACGAGGCGGAGATTCCCCTCGTCGTGGACAACACGGTGCCCTCGCCCTACCTGTGCCGGCCGATGGAATGGGGAGCGGACATCGTGGTGCATTCGGCCACCAAGTACATCGGCGGCCACGGCACGACCATGGGCGGCGTGATCGTCGAGTCGGGCAAGTTCAACTGGGGCAACGGCAAGTTCCCGGAATTCACCTCGCCCTCGCCCGGCTACCACGGCGTGATCTTCCACGAGACGTTCGGCGACTTCGGCTACACGATGAAGGCGCGCATGGAGATCATGCGCACCTTCGGCCCGGCGCTCTCGCCGATGAATGCCTGGCTCCTCCTGCAGGGGCTGGAGTCGCTCCACGTCCGCATGGACCGCCACTGCTGCAACGCGCTCGCCGTGTCAAAGTTCTTAAAAGACCACCCGCGCGTGGCCTGGGTCAACTATCCCGGCCTGCCGGACAGCCCGTACCACGCTCTGGCGAACAAATATTTGCCCAAGGGCGCGTCGGGCCTGCTTAACTTCGGAGTGAAGGGGGGAGCGAAAGCCGGAGAGCGCTTCATCGAGGCGGCCCAGTTCATGAGCCATCTCGCCAACATCGGCGATGCGAAGACGCTGGTGATCCATCCGGCTTCGACCACGCATCGGCAGATGGAGGAAGCGGACCTCATCAAGGCCGGCGTGACGCCGGACATGGTACGGATGTCGGTCGGCATCGAGACGCTCGATGACATCCTGTGGGATATCGACCAGGCACTGAGCGCGAGCGCGAACGTATGAAGATGAGGCTGCAAAGGCAATGATCAGCTACCAGATCGTCGAGCACGGCCAGCCCCTGCAGAAGAAGGTGCTCGACACGCCGAAGCCGCAAGGCACGGAAGTGCTCGTGCGCGTCACGCGGTCCGGCGTCTGCCACTCGGATCTGCACATCTGGGAGGGCTACTTCGACCTCGGCGGCGGCAAGCGCTTCTACGTGAAGGAGCGCGGCTGCGTGCCGCCTTTCACGCTGGGACACGAGCCGTTCGGCATCGTCGAGGCGCTCGGCCCGAAGGCGAAAGGCGTGAAGGTGGGCCAGAAGCGCCTGGTGCATCCATGGATCGGCTGCGGGAAGTGCGCGGTGTGCAAGGCCGGTCAGGACAACTACTGCGTCTCCGGCAGCCGCATCCTCGGCGTCAACCGCAACGGCGCGTACTCGACGCACGTGCTCGTGCCGGACCCGAAATACCTGATCGACGCTTCCGGCATCGACGAATCCTTCGCCGCCACGCTCGCCTGCTCAGGCCTCACGGCCTACAGCGCGGCCGCGAAGCTGCCCGAACTCACGAAATCCGACCGCGTGGCCGTGATCGGCTGCGGCGGCGTGGGGCTCGCCGGCATCTCCGTGCTGCGCGCGCGCGGCGTGAAGAACATCGTGGCGTGCGACATCGACGATGCGAAGCTCGCTACCGCCGCGCGGCTCGGCGCGACGCAAGGCGTCAATACGCGGGCAGCCGACGCGGCGCAGAAGCTCGCCGGCATCGGCGGCGCAATCGATTTCGTCGGCACGCCGGCGACCGCCGCGCTCGGCATAGCGGCGCTGCGCAAAGGCGGCCGCTACGTGCTGGTCGGACTGCACGGCGGCGAGCTGGTGCATCCGCTGCCGCCGATCGCGCAGCGCGCCATCGGCATCGTCGGCTCCTACGTCGGCAACCTGCAGGAGCTGAGGGAAGTCGTGGCGCTCGCGAAAAAGAAGAAGCTGAAGCCGCTGCCCATCGAGACCCGCCCGGGCGAGCAAGCGAACGCGGCGCTGCAGGACCTGAACGCCGGCCGCGTCGCTGGCCGCGTGGTGCTCGATTTTGAGACTGTGTCCGCGTGAGCGGACCCGACCACACGACGAAAATCCTGCGCAAGCCGCGCGCGGAGAGCGTCGCGGACAGCTGGCCGCCTTTTGTCTGGCCCGCGCCGCCCTACTACGACTACTCGGCGGAAATGGCGCACGAAGGCGAGCCGTGCCTGCTCGCCTTCGCCGACGGGCGCCGAGCGGTCGGCGTGCTGGAGAGCTTCCTGCCCGAGCACGAGATCCTGAAATTCCAGCCGGCGAACTCGAGGAATCCGCTCACCGTCGCCTTTTCCGACCTGCTTACGCTCCAGCTGCTGAACGCCGCCCAGCTCGAGGTGCATACGCTTCCCGACGGCGCCGGCCTGCATGCGCCGTCGGAGCGGCAGCCGTTCTACGTCGAGCTCGCGGACCAGAGCCGCCTCGAAGGCGAGACGGTCGGCTACGTGCAGGCCGTGTGCGGCATCTTCCTCTTCGTGCCCCAGCACGGCGGCGGCGTGCTGCGCTGGTTCGTGCCGACGACCGCGATCCGCGAAAGCCGGGTGGGCGCGCAGATCGGCAAGCTCCTCATCGACGCCGACGCCGCGTCGGAGGAGACGATCAGCGAGGCGCTCGAGCGCCAGCGCCAGATGCGCGCCCAGCGGCTCGGCGAATATCTGACCTCGAACCACATCGTTTCCCACGAGCAGCTCGCGCTCGCGCTCAGTCACCAGAAATCGCAGCCGGTGCAGAAGCTCGGCGACACGCTGGTCGAGCTCGGCTTCCTCACCAAGCCCGAGCTCGAGGAGGCGCTGGCGGCGGAAACGAAGAACCGCGCCACGCCGCTCGGCCAGATCCTCGTCGACATGGGGATGCTCGACCCGGGCCTCGTGCACAGCGTGATGGCGAAGAAGCTCGGCGTGCCGTTCGTCAACCTGCGCGCGTTCCATCCCTCGCCGGAGGCGCTGAAGCGCATCCCGCCCGGCGTCGCGCAGCGCTACCAGGTGTTGCCGCTCGCCGAGATGGAGAACGCCCTCGTCGTCGCGATCGACGACCCGGCGAACATGGAGCGCATGGAGGAAGTGCGCTTCGCGGCCGGCGCGAAGCTGATTCCCGTCATGGCGCCCGGCACGGAGATCCGACAGGCGCTCGAGGCGGCCTACGGCGCCGAGCACAGCCCGCAGCCGCGGGCGGACGGCGACCTCAACGTCGAGCAGCTCGCGCTGCGCCTGTCCATCGAGGCGGGCGGCGAGGAGGCGATCGAGCAGCAGGCCGGACAGGCCGACAGCACGCTCGTCAAGCTCGTCAACAAGATCATCGTCGACGCCGTCGAGCAGAAGGCCTCCGACATCCACATCGAGTCGAACGGCGGCGGCCGCAATGTGCGCGTGCGCTTCCGCAAGGACGGCGTGCTGGTGAACTACCTCGACATCCCGGCGCGCTTCCGCGCCGCGGTCATCTCGCGGATCAAGATCATGAGCCAGCTCGACATTTCCGAGCGCCGCAAGCCGCAGGACGGCAAGATCGCCTTCAAGCGGTTCGGCCCGCTCGACGTCGAGCTGCGCATCGCCACCATCCCGACCGCGAACAGCCTGGAAGACGTGGTGATGCGGGTGCTCGCCGCCGCCACCCCGCGCCCGATCGAGGAGCTCGGCTTCGACGCGGACTCGCTCGCCACGGTGAAGCGGCTGATGTCGCGCCCGCACGGCCTGTTCCTCGTCTGCGGCCCGACCGGTTCCGGCAAGACCACCACGCTGCATTCGCTGCTCGGCCACCTGAACACGCCGGACGTCAAGATCTGGACGGCGGAGGACCCGATCGAGATCACGCAGGCGGGGCTGCGCCAGGTGCAGATGAACCCGAAGATCGGCTGGACCTTCGCCGCCGCGATGCGCAGCTTCATGCGCGCCGATCCGGACGTCATCATGGTGGGCGAGATGCGCGACGCGGAGACCACCAAGATCGGCATCGAAGCGTCGCTCACCGGCCACCTCGTCCTCTCGACGCTGCATACCAACAGCGCGGCCGAGAGCGTGGTGCGCCTGCTCGACCTCGGCATGGATCCGTTCAACTTCGCCGACGCGCTGCTCGGCGTGCTCGCCCAGCGCCTCGTGCGCCGCCTGTGCACGCATTGCCGCGCCCGGCACGAGCCGAGCGTGAAGGAGATGGAGGAGCTGGCGGTGGAGTACTGCGCCAACGACGAGCAGGTGCACAAGCTGCTGCGCAAATGGCGCCAGGCGAAGATCAACATGTTTCGCGCCAAGGGCTGTGCGGAATGCGACCACACCGGCTATAAGGGACGCGTTCCCGTATACGAGCTGATGGCCGCCGACGCGGCGGTCAAGCGCCTCATCCAGACCCGCGCGCCGGTGGCGGATATCGCCGCTGTCGCCGCGGAGCACGGCATGCGCACGCTCAAGCAAGACGGCATCGACAAGGTTCTCGAGGGATTGACCGACATGCAGCAGGTGCGCGCCGTATGACGCCTTTTTCGTGGCACAACCCCTACGCCTGGCCGCGCAAGCCCCTTCTCGCGGCGAACGTAGTCGCGACGTCGCAGCCGCTCGCCGCGCAGGCCGGCCTGCAGATGCTCGCGCAGGGCGGCAACGCCGTGGATGCCATCCTCGCCACGGCGATCACGCTCACCCTGGTCGAGCCGGTATCGAACGGCATCGGCTCGGATGCCTACGCCATCGTGTGGGACGGCAAGCGCCTGCACGGACTGAACGCGTCCGGCCGCTCGCCCGAGGCGTGGACGCCGGCGTATTTCAAGGACCATAAGTCCATGCCGGTGCGCGGCTGGAACACCGTCACCGTGCCCGGATGCGTCGCCGCCTGGGTGGAGATGCATGCGCGGTGGGGCAAGCTGCCGTTCAAGAAGCTCTTCGAGCGCGCGATCGAGTACGGCCGCGAAGGCTTCCTCGTCTCGCCGACCATCGCCGGGCAGTGGGAAAAGCAGGTGGTGGAGCTGAAAGACCAGCCGGGCTTCGCCAAGTACTTCCTGCCGGACGGTCGCCCTCCGCGGCCGGGTGAGCGCTTCCGGTTTCCGCAGCACGCCAAGGTGCTGGAATCGATCGCCGGCACGAAAGGCAGGAGCTTCTACAAGGGCGAGTGGGCCGGGCGGCTGGAGGCGCACGCCAAGAAGAATGGCGGCGCCCTGAAGGCCTCCGACATGGCCGCCAACAAGCCCGACTGGGTGAAGCCGCTCGAGACGGACTACCGCGGCTATACGCTGCACGAGATACCGCCGAACGGCCAGGGCATCGTCGCGCTGATGGCGCTCGGCATGCTCGAGCACTTCGACGTGCGCTCGCTGCCCGTCGACGGGCCCGACAGCCTGCACCTGCAGATCGAGGCGATGAAGCTCGCGTTCGCCGATGCGCGCCGCTTCGTGGCCGACATCGACCACATGACCGAGGTGAAGCCGCAGCATCTCCTCGACAAGGGCTACCTCAAGTCGCGCGCCAAGCTGATCGACATGAAGCGCGCCCAGGATTTCGGGCACGGCACCCCGCCGAAAGGCGGCACCGTGTACCTCACCGCAGCGGACGCGAACGGCATGATGGTGTCGTTCATCCAGTCGAACTACATGGGATTCGGCTCGGGCGTGGTGGTGGACGGCATCTCGCTGCAGAACCGCGGCGGCACCTTCAGCCTCCAGCCCGGACACCCGAACTGCGTCGGTCCGCGAAAGCGGCCGTACCAGACCATCATCCCGGGCTTCGTCACCAAAGGCGGCAAGCCGGTGATGAGCTTCGGCGTGATGGGCGGCACGATGCAGCCGCAGGGTCACGCGCAGGTCCTGGTGCGCATCGCCGACTACGGCCAGAGCCCGCAAGCGGCGTGCGACGGCCCGCGCTTCCGCGTCGTGCAAGGCATGGACGTCAGCATGGAAGAAGCGCGCCACTCGCCCGCCACGCTGGAAGAGCTGCAGCGCCGCGGCCATCGCATCGTCATGATCGACGACTACAACCAGTTCGGCAGCGCGCAGATGGCGTGGAAGCTGGACGGCGGCTACTTCACCGCGAGCGATCCGCGCCGCGACGGCCAGGCCGTCGGCTTCTGACAACGGAAAAGCGGAAACACGGACAGATTACGTTGCCGCTTTGCCGCTGTCCGAAAACGTGGTCTGTCCCTGACTAAGAGGTTTTATGTTGAAGATCTGGGGACGCGTTAATTCGGTCAACGTAAAGAAAGCGCTGTGGGCCGCGGAAGAGCTCGGCCTCAAGTACGAGCGGATCGACGCCGGTTTGCAGTTCGGCGTTAACAACACCGCGGACTACAAGCGCATGAATCCGACCGGGCTCGTGCCGACGATCGACGATGACGGCTTCACGCTGTGGGAATCCCACACCATCGTGCGCTATTTCGCGGCGAAGCATGGCGCGGGATCACTATGGCCTGCGGATCCCCGGCCGCGCGCGGATGCCGATCGCTGGATGGACTGGGCGCACAGCTTCTCGCGCGAATTCCAGCGGCCGGTGTTCTGGCCGCTCGTGCGCACACCGCCCGAGCAGCGAGACCAGGCGGCGATTGCAGCGGCGGTCAAGAAATGCGGCGAGATGCTCGCCGTCGCCGAGCAGACGCTGAAGGACAGGCCGTACCTGGGCGGCAAGACGTTCACCATGGGCGACATCCCGCTCGGCTGCCACATCCAGCTCTGGATGCGCCTGCCGATCCAGCGGCCGAAGCTGCCGGGGGTGGAGGCCTGGTTCGCGCGGCTCTGCGAGCGGCCGGCCTACGGCCGGATCGTCGACATCGCGCTCACCTGAGCGCGCAGCTCGGCGCGCGCCGATTCGCTCTCGGCGAGCGCGCGGGCGCGGCGGTAGAACTCATCCAGGCTGCCGGAAGCCGCCAGCACGCGCTCCAGCGCCGGCACGAGCTCGTTGTAGAGCGCGATCGAGACGAGGAACGCGTTGTTCGGCTCGGCCGGCACGAATTGCGGGAAGCTCGCGCGCAGCCGGTCGAACTCGGCGCGCTTCTGCTCGAGCTTCTGCTCGTCGGTCAGGTTGCTCTGGTACACGAGCCTCAGGCGCTCGCGCGTCTCCTTGATGCGCGCGGCGAGCTCGCGCTTGCGTGCCTGCGCCTCGTGGAACGCAGCGAGCTCCACCCGACGCCCTTCCGATTCGAGCCAGCGGCGCACGCCTTCATCCTCCACTACCACCGCGAAGGACTCATTGAAGGTGGTGTCGTTCTTGGCGTAGACCACCTGGTGCGCGAGCTCGTGGAAGACGAGCCGGGCGACCTGCGAGTCCGGATAGCGGATGAACGTCGAAAGCAGCGGATCGTCGAACCAGCCGAGCGTGGAATAGGCGAGCACGCCTCCCACGTAGACGTCGTAGCCCTGCTCGCGCAGCTTCGCCGCATGCTGGCGTGCCGCATCCTCGGAATAGAAGCCGCGATAGGCGACGCAGCCGGTGAAGGGGAAGCACTCGGGCTTCGGATCAACCGAGAACTTCGGCGCCGCGAACACGTTGTAGACGGCGTAGCGGCGCTTGAGATCGGCATAGGAGTGATAGCTGCCGTTCTCCGGCAGGTGCAGCTCGCGCGAGGCGTACTCGCGGATGCGCTGCGCCACCTCGAGGCGCTGCTTGAGATCCGCCGGCGTCGACGGGTCGTCGATCCACGAGTCGATCGGCCGCGCCGCCGCCATCAGCTTCAGGTGGCCGCCGATCGCCTGGCCGTAATACGAGACCGACTCGCAGCCTGCGCACACGACGACCAGCAACACCGCGAGGAGCGCCCTCACGCGAAGCGCCCCGTGCCGATGAATTGACGCGCAAGCGATGCGACATGCGACGACACGGGCAGCATGCTGTGCGCCGCGCACACTCGCACGTGGTCGGCCATGCCGTCGATCCAGGTTTCGTCTACGCGCACCACGCCGTCATTTTCGCCCGGCAGGCGGCCGAGCGCCCGCCCGAGGCCCAAGGGCAGCGTGCCCGCGATCACGCCGAGCGGCTCGGGGCGTCGCCATTCGGCGTCGCATTCGCTCCAGCGTGCGAGCGAAGCGCCGAGCATCCAGCGGCCGATCGCCGCAACGCCCAGCCGACGGCCCGCCAGGCAGCCGCGCACCGGGGCACCCAGGAGCAGCACGTGGCCGCACGCGAGCGCAGGGAATCGACGCAGCAAATCGAAAATCAGGACGCCGCCGGTGCTGTGGCCGATGAAATGCACGCAGCGGCCGTCGACATGGCGCGCCAGACGCTCGAGGTTCGTCTCGAACGGCTGCCGTCCATTGAACGGGAAACAGCCCGTCG
>Ga0207707_10000831_pt1 | contig 30306 bp, 23 predicted proteins | sample KBSC83BmetaG_FD_184336 | JGI IMG/M metagenome (GOLD analysis project Ga0207707, IMG submission 184336) | Corn rhizosphere microbial communities from Kellogg Biological Station, Michigan, USA - KBS C8-3B metaG (SPAdes) (version 2) | ecosystem: Host-associated > Plants > Roots > Rhizosphere ... | reverse complement strand
CCGGAGCAGGTCGGTGTGGCCGCCCGCCACCTGCTGCACGCCACTGCCGCCGCCGAGACCCGGGAGACCGCCGAGCAGCGTCGCCTCGCCGGCCGCTACCTGACCATCGACGCCACCTACGACGGCATGTACGCCGTGACCGGCATGCTGCCCCCCGACACCGGCGAAGCCCTTGCCGCGGCGGTCGGCGCGCTCGCCCAACCCGCCGGCGGAAACGACGAGCGCAGCGCCGGGCAGCGCCGCGCTGATGCCCTCGGCCAGGTCGCCCGGCACCTGCTCGCCTGCGACGGGCTGCCCGACAACGGCGGCGAACGCCCCCAACTCGTCCTCACTCTGAACTACGCCGACCTGAGCGACGCCCTGACCGGCAGCGGCCACGCCGCCACGCCCGGCGACACCGACCTCACCGACCGACGCAACGCGAGCGGCCTGCCCGCCAGCGTCCTGCGCCGGCTCGCCTGTGACGCAGCAGTCATCCCCGCCGTCCTCGGCGCCGCCGGCGAAGTCCTCGACATCGGCCGAGCCACCCGCACCTGGCCCACCGCCATCCGCCGCGCCGCCCGGCTACGCGACCGCGGCTGCACCTTCCCCGGCTGCGCCGCCGGCCTCGACCAGTGCGACCTGCACCACCTCGTCTTCTGGGCCGACGGCGGGACGACATCGCTCACCAATGCCGCCCACCTGTGCGCCTTCCACCACTGGCTCATCCACGACAAACACTGGACCGCCAGGCGCACCCGCGACGGCACCCTGCTCTTCACCAGACCCGACGGCACCACGGTCCACGACCCGGCACTCGCCCGCGCCGGTTGACACCGCGCCGCCCCTGCGGGCCAGCCCCCCACCGGCGCGTCAGAGCAGGAACGAGAACAGCGGTGAGCCGGCCGGCACCTGCTCGATCTGCAGCGGGCTCGCGGCCATGCGCGCGAGCAGCGCGGTCAGGTCGCCGGCCCGTTGCAGCTCGATGCCGACGAGAGCGGGGCCGGTCTCCCGGTTGTTCTTCTTCACGTACTCGAAGACCACGATGTCCTCGCCCTGGGCGAGTACCTCGTCGAGGAAGTGCCGCAGAGCGCCGGGCTCCTGCGGGAAGGTGACGAGGAAGTAGTGGCGCAGGCCTTCGTGTAGCAGCGAGCGCTCGACCACCTCGGCATAGCGGCTCACGTCGTTGTTGCCGCCGGAGACCACGCAGGCAACCGGGCCACGCAGCACGTCAAGGAGACCGAGCCGCACCGCCGCGCTGGCCAGCGCACCGGCGGGCTCGGCGATGATGCCCTCGGACTGGTAGAGCTCGAGCATCTCCGTGCAGACCGCGCCCTCCGGCACTGCGACGACCGCGTCGACGAGTTGGCGAACCAGGGGGAACGTGTGATCACCGACGCGGCCGACCGCAGCCCCGTCGACGAACGTGTCCACGGCGGCCAGTGTCGTCGGCGCACCGTAGGCCAGTGCGGCCGCCATGCTCGCCGCGCCCGCTGGCTCCACGCCGACGATCCGCGTGTCGGGGCAGCGGCGTCTCAACCACAGCGCCATGCCGGCGATCAGGCCGCCCCCACCCACCGGCACGACGACCGTGTCGAGGCGGTCGGCCTGGTCGGCGAGCTCGACCGCCACCGTGCCCTGACCGACGATGGTGCGCGGATCGTCGAACGGATGCACCCGCACCGCACCGGTGCGAGTGCTGTCCTCGAAGGCGGCGGCACTTGCTTCGTCATAGGAGCTGCCGACCACGACCTGCTCGACCCACTCGCCGCCGATCGCGGCGATTCGCTCCCGCTTCTGCCGCGGGGTGTTCGCCGGCAGGAAGACCCGCCCCCGGATACCGAGCTCCCGGCAGCTGAACGCGACACCCTGCGCGTGGTTGCCCGCGCTGGCGCAGACGATGCCCCGCTCCCGCTCCTCCGGCGAAAGGGACGAGATCAACGTGTAGGCGCCGCGCACCTTGTAGGAGCGGGTGAGCTGGGTGTCCTCCCGTTTGAGCAGCACGGGTGCCCCGGCGGCGACTGACAGCCGCTCGCTCTCGTCGAGCGGCGTACGCCGGACCACAGGGCTCAGCAACGCAGCCGCATCGGCTACCGCCTCGGCACTCGGCGGGGCCACGCGCTGCTTCGACACGACGGGGATGCTACGGACGTCAGCCGAGGCGCACGGCGCCGTCGGGGAGCGTCACGCCGGTCCAGACTCGAGCGCCGTCACGCAGCTGGTTGCCCGCACCGACATGGGCGTCGTCGCCGACCACGACGTCTTCGAGGATGCAGCCGTCACCGATCACTGCACCGCGGCCGACGATGGTGCCGGCCAGTCGCGCGTCGCGGCCGACCGACGCGCCGTCGAACAGCACCGCGCCGTCGAGCACAGCACCACTTCCGACGCGGCAGCCGCGGCCCACCGTGGTCCCTCCGACCAGCGCCGCGTCGTCGGCGATCTCGGCGCCGTCGAGCACCAGGGATTCGCCGTGCACTCCGGTGAGGGCGGACGACGCCACCCGACCGAGGACCAGGTCGCGGCAGCCGGCGACGAAGGCTGCGGGGGTACCCAGGTCGAGCCAGTAGGCAGTGTCGACATGGCCCACCACCACCGCACCGCCGTCGAGCAGCGCAGGGAACGTCTCGCGCTCGACCGAGACGACTCGGCCGGCGGGGATCGTGTCGATGACCGAACGGCGGAAGACGTAGCAGCCGGCGTTGACGAGGTTGGTCACCGGCTGGGGCGACTTCTCGTAGAAGGCAACCACTCGACCGTCGGCGTCGAGCGGGACGCAGCCGAACGCCCGCGCATCCGCCACCTCGACGAGGTGCAGTGTCACGGCCGCTTCGATCTCGGCGTGCCGCCGCAGCTGGGCGCGGATGTCATGACCCGACAGCACGTCGCCGTTGAAGATGAGCACCGGGGCGTCGGGGCCGCCGCGCAACCGGTCCGCCACGTTGCGGATTCCACCGCCGGTGCCGAGCGGTTCCTCCTCGGTCACGTAGTCCAGGTCCAGGCCCAGCGCCGACCCGTCGCCGTACTCCTCGCGAAAGACCTCGGCGCGGTACGACGTCGACAGCACGATGTGATCCGCGCCGGCGTCACGCGCCTTCACGAGCAAGTGGGTGAGGAACGGCACCCCGGCGACGGGCAGCATGGGCTTGGGGCTCGTGAGGGTCAGCGGTCGCAGCCGGGTGCCCTGACCCCCGACGAGAACGATGGCGTCCACTCAGATCCGCCCGTGGAAAGGCCCGGCGAGCGGCAGGGAAGGCGGCGGCAGGGAAGGCGGCGGCGACTCCACTCAGGACCCTCGCTTCGGCTCGGCCAGGATCGTGCCCGACCGGGTGGGGGTGGCGCCGTGACGGACGCGGCGTACGGCGACGGCGAGCAGCAGACGGCCGAGCAGGCCCGCGGCGAGCAGCGCCCGCAGCGGCGCCCAGCGCGGTCCGGGGTACTCCTGCGCGAGGTAGCGGTAGGCGCTGCGGTGGTGGGCGACCTGCATGCGCAGCGGTTCGCGGCTGGTGGCGTGACCGCCGGTGTGACGGACGACGGCGGCAGGCACGTGCACGCGTTCCCAGCCGGCCGCGTCGAGCCGGCGGCACAGGTCGAGATCCTCGAAGTACATGAAGTAGGCCGGGTCGAAACCCCCGACCGCCTCGAAGGCCTCCCGCCGCAGCAGCATGCAGGAGCCCGACAGCCAACCGGTCGGCCCCTCGGTCGGGACGCCTCGCTCGCGGCGGTAGTCGCGGGTCCAGGGGTTCGTGGGCCACCACCAGCCGAGCAGCGCATGGCCGATGCCGCGTCCGAGGGACGGGAACGCCCGGGCCGACGGGTAGAGGTCACCTTCCGGCGTCAGGATCGCCGGGCCGACCGCACCGGCGCGGGGCCACCGGGCCCCGGCCTCGAGCAGCAGGTCGAGCGACCCGGGGGCCCATTCGACGTCGGGGTTGACGACGACAAGCCAGTCGCCCGAGGCGCCGGACGCACCGGCGTTGGCGGCCGCGCCGTAACCGGCGTTGGAGGCGAGCCGCAGCAGGCGCACGTCGGCACGGGCGGCCGCGGCCCGTTCGGGCGCCTCGTCGGTGGAGCCGTTGTCGGCCAGCACCACCTCGACCGGCCAGGACGTCGCTGTCGACAACGAGTCGAGGAACGTCGTCAGGCTCTCGCCCGGCGAGTAGGTCACCACGACCACGCGCACGGGCACCCGCGCGCCCTGCCGCGCGGCGGAGGCTGCGGTCACTCCCCCGCGGCCCGCGCGTAGCTGGCCAGGTGCGCCTCGGCGCTCGCCTCCCAGGTGAACTCCCCGGCGCGGGTGAGCCCGGCCCGGGCGAGGGACTCCCGGCGGGCCGGGTCGTCGATCAGCGCGGCCAGCGAGCGGCCGATCGACTCGGGGTCGGGCTCGGTGTAGGCCACCGCGTCGCCGCCGACCTCCGGCAGGGACAGCCGGTGGGTGGTCAGCACGGCAGCGCCGGACGCCATCGCCTCGAGCACGGGCAGGCCGAAGCCCTCGCCGTGGCTCGGGTAGGCGACGACCAGCGCTCCGCCGAGGAAGCCGGGCAGGTCGTCGAAGCGCAGGTAGCCCGGGCGCAGGACGCGCAGGTGGCTCGGCACCTCGGTGACGGCGGCGTCAACCTCGTCGTCCCACCCGGTGCCGCCGGCGAGCACGAGCGCGGGCGGGTTGTCGCGGTCCTGCACCGCCTGCACCCAGCCGCGGATGAGGTTCGGGACGTTCTTGCGCGGCTCGAGCATGCCGAGGAACGCGACGTAGGGCACGCCCTGCAGCCCGAGGCGGGCGGCGATGCGGTGCTTCTGCTCCTCGCTCGGCACGTGGAAGGTCGCCGTGTCGACACCGTGGTAGGCGACGTCGATGCAGGTCGGGTCGGCGTCGAGCAACCGGACGAGCTCGTCGCGGGTCGCCTTCGACGGCACGATCACCCGGGTGGCGCGTCGCAGCGCCGTGCGGGTGGCCGAGCGGAAGAACGTCCCCTTGACGGCCGTGTGCACCTCGGGCTGGGTGAAGAACGTCGCGTCGTGGATCGTCACCACGACCGGGCGCCCGGCGCGAAGCGGCAGCGTGTAGTGCGGCGAGTGCACGACCTGCGCGCCGACCTGGTCGGCGACGAGCGGGAGGCCGGTCTGCTCCCAGGCCAGCCGGGCCGGCCGGTGGCTGATCGCCGCTGGTCCCGGGACGACGGTGGCGTGCGGGGCCATCCGGGTGTAGCGCTCGGCATCGGCACGCTGGCAGGCGACGGCGATGTCGGCCTGCGCGGCGCCGAGTGCGGCGATGAGCCCGTCGACGTAGCGGCCGACTCCCCCGCGGTCTGCGGGCACTGCCGTTGCGTCGACGAGCACGCGGGGCGCCACGGGCGCACTCCTCCTCGGAACTTCGAAAGGACCGCCTGCAGCGTACGCCGATCAGGCGCCGAGTCGGCGGTAGTGCGACCAGAGCGTTTCCGCGGCGCGGGCCCATGAAAACTGCCGCGCCCGAACCCGTCCTGCGGCGACGAGGCGGGTGCGCTGCGCCTCGTCGCCGGTCACGGCCGCCAGGGCGCTCGTCAGCGCCGCGACGTCGCCCACGGGCACCACGGCCGCCGCACCCCCGGCGACCTCCACCAGGGCGGGCGCATCGGAGACGACGACCGGCGTGCCGAGTGCCATTCCTTCCAGCACGGGCAGCCCGAATCCCTCGGCGCGCGACGGTACGACGAGGGCGCTCGCGCGACCCAGAACGACCGCGAGATCCGCGTCACCCAGGCGCCCGGTCAGCAGCAGCCGGTCCGCCGGCAACCCGGCGGCCGCAGCGGCTGCGGGCAGGTCGACGCCGCCCCACCCGGGCTGGCCGGCGACCACGAGCGGGAGGCGCGGTGCTTCCGGCGCGGCCATCGCCGCGACGAGCACATTCAGTCCCTTGCGTGGCTCGAGGGTCGCGAGGCTCACGACGTAACGCGGCGGCAGGCCGAGGCGGCGGGCCCTTGCGTCGGCGTCGGGCGGCACGGCGAGCTCGGGCGCAACGCCCTCGCCGACGACCTCGATGCGACCGGCCAGGTCGAGGATGGGCTCGAGCTCGCGGCGTACGGCATCGGTCGGGACGACGACCAGGTCCGCCTCAGCCGCGGCGCGCGCGGCCATCCGGCGGTGGAAGCGCACCCCTCGCGGCGTCAACGTCTCCGGGTGGGTCCACGGCACGGCGTCGTGGATGGTGACGACGAGCGGCCGCCCGCGCCGCGGCGGCAGGAGCAGCGTCGGCGCGTGCACGACGTCGGCCTCGCGGGGCGCCGGCCCGATGCCCCGTTCCCACGCGGCGATCAGCGGGCGCCGCGGCAGGGGCAACCGGCGCGGCCCGCGGACGCCCGGCACGCGGGCGGCGGAGACATCCGCGTGCCACGCGGTCCAGGCGCTGACCGAGTCGGCATCGGCGACCGCGAGGGCCCGCGCCAGCTCGCGCGAGTAGCGCCCGGTGCCTCCCGGCACCGGGGCCAGGCACTGCTCCAGGACCAGCGCGACGCGCACTAGGAGGAGGCGAAGCGGCTGGTCGCTACGCCCTGCTCGATGGCCAGCTCCAGCGTGCGGGCCAGGAACACCGCCATCTCGTCACGGGGCAGGCTGGTGTCCGGCTGGTAGGTACGCGGCCCGCTCGGCTGCGTCTGACCCTGCACCACGCCGACGGCGGCGAGCGCGTTGATGTCGGCGTCGAACGGCGGCCCGTCGTCCTGGAAGTAGTCGTTCGAGGACGCGGGTACCTGGTAGCCGGCGAACGCGAGGGTCCGCCGCAGGAACGACGCCATCTCACCGCGCAGCACCGGCGCCCCCGGGTCGAAGTGCTGGGCGTCCTGCTTGCCCTGGCTGATGCCGGCGGCCGCGATCGCGCAGATCGCGTTCTGCTCGTCCTGCGGCAACGTCGAGATGTCTACGAACTGGCAGGGCGCCTGGCCCGGCGGCCGGCCCTTCGAGGTGGCAGCCAGCAGGTTCGACAGGAACATCGCCATCTCGCGACGCAGGACGGTCTCGCCGGGGGCGTACTGCGTCGCGGTGCGGCCCTGGGTGACTCCGTAGGCAGCGATGCAGTTGATCGCGGCCGCGAACGCGTCACCGGAGGTGTCGGTGAAGCCGGCGTTCGGCGTGCTGCTCGGGGGGCAGGCCTTGCTCGTGTAGTCGGGCGCGGCGGCGGGAGCCGGCGCGACCACGGTGAACCACGAGCTGCGGATCGGGTTGCTCCCGCCGGGGTTCGCGGCGCGGATGCCGTCGCCGGTCGTCGTCACCGAGGTCGGCTGGCCCTGCGCGTCAACGCCCTCGAGCCGAACCGACGTGACCCGGCCGCCCCAGTCGCCGTTGCCGTCGCGGGACACGATGACCATGCGCTGCACGGTGCCGACCTGCGGGAACTTCGCCTGCAGCTGCGCGGCGCTCAGCGTGGCGGTCCAGTCGTGGTACGGCGAGTCGATGGCGTCCCACGGGTCCTGCTCGGCGATCAGGTAGGGCTGGCTGCCGGCGACGGTCCACCCCCCGTTGGACGAGCTGAACTGCGCGAAGATGACCTGGCCGTTGTAGGTGCGCACGATGCCCGCGGTCGCGGCGATGGCGTCGTTGGTGCTCTGCGACTCGAGCTGCGTGGTGGTGCCGCCGGCCGGGGTGACGCTGGCGCCGCCGTAGACCTGGCAGAAGGTGCTGTCGCAGATGTCCCAGGGGCTGCCGCCGTTGTTGACGTGCTCGTAGGTCGAGTAGGAGCGCGCCGCCACGGCCTGTGCCTGCAGCGCCGCCGCCGGCCACCACGCGGGCGACTCGCGCGGCACGACGTCCTGCAGGTAGTTCTCGATCGGCAGCGCGTTGACCCGCATGAACGTCGTGGCGCCGGTGGAGTCGACCTCGAGCGTGCCGTGGTAGCTGCGCACGGTGCCGTCGCGGTAGGACATCGACAGGTCACCGGTGGCGGCGAACCGCAGGGGGCCGGTCAGCACGGTCTTGCCGCCGATGGGCACGGTCGTCCAGGCGCCGTTCTTGTGCATGTACGCCGTGAGGCCCTTGCCGCCGGGGTCGGCGTTGATGCCGTAGCGGTCGGCCGCCGGGTCGCTGAGCGCGACCGACGTGCCGGTTGCCAGGTCGGTGACGGTCAGGCCGGCGGCCGGCAGCACCTCGAGGTCGCACTTCACACTCGGCGTGGTCGACGCCGCGTCGCACTGGTAACGCCGGTCGGGGTTGCTGGTCTGGCCGGGCTGGTAGCCCTCTGCGCCGAGCTCGGTCAGCGCAACCCGGATGGTCGGGTTGCCCTGCTGCGTGGCGGTCGTGCCCGGGTAGTAGAAGTCGAGGATCTTCGTCGCGCTGACCCCCTGCTTCGCCGCGCCCTCGGCTCCCCATTGCGAGAGTCCCCGCCCGTGCCCCCAGCCGTGGCCCTGCAGCTGCAGCACCCCGGAGGCCGGGATCGGGTAGGTCTCGTCAGCCAGCGCGGGTGAGGCGGGCAGGGCGACGGCCCCGGCGACGAGCAGGCTGCCGAGCGCGAGCACGGCGGGCGGGCGTAGACGCATGAACGTTCTCCGAGCGAGGGGGGTCGGATCACGGTAACCGGCGGGTGGTGGTTCCTCCCGGTTGCGCCGTCGGTGTGGCGTCTTGGGATCCGCCGGCCGGCCGCCGGCTACGGCGGACGGCGAGTGCCGCGCCCGCGGCGAGCGCGAGGTCGCAGAGGGTCACGACCACGCGGCTGACCACCGCGACCGCCGTCGCCGCCGGAGTCGGCATGACCGTCCGCAGGACGACGACGAGCACCGCCTCCCGCACGCCGGCGCCGGCGGGCAGGGGTACGACGAGCAGGCCCACGACGACCGCCAGCGCGTAGCCGCCGATCGCGAGCGGCGACTCGTGGACGTGCAGGCTGCCGATGTCGCCCGCGAGCAACGCCGCCTGGCCGCCGAAGGCCAGCCAGGTCACGACGTACAGCGCACCTGCCGTCAGCATCCCGCGCCCGGTGAGCGGCTCCTCCAGCGGTGGCCGCCTGAGCAACGAAAAAGCCTTGCGCAGCAAGGGGTTCAGTACCCGTGGATGCAGCATGAGCACGCCGGCGGGCGCGGCAAGGAGGGCCCAGGCGTAGACCCCGCCGGCGCCGGACAGCAGTGCGGGCAGAGCCATCACCCCGACCACCGCGCCGGTGACGACCGAGACGCCGGTCGCGATGAGGTAGGCCGCCACGCTGCGCGACCGGGGCACGCCGAGGTCCGCACCCATCTCCGCCTGGGCGACGGCCGGCCAGACGCTGCCGGGCAGGTACTTGCCGAGCTGGCCGACGAAGAACACCCGTGCCGCCGCACCGGCCGGCAGCGGCGAGCCGAGGTCGGCGAGCACGGCCCGCCAGGCGAGCATGGAGAACCACAGCCCTGCGGCGAAACAGCCGAACGCCCCGACCGCGTAGGGCGCCGACAGCCGCGACAACCGGGTGGCGACGTCGTGCCACTGGTCGGCGAGCGCGAACGCGACGCCGGCCGCGACCGCGAGGACGAAGGCGAGGCGTAGCGCCAGCCGCCACCGCCTCCGGCGCGGCCCGCTCACGCCGCTGCGCGTGGCCGGGTGGGCACCGGCGTGGGCATCAGCGGCAGCGGTGGCCCGGCCGGGCGGGAGGGGCCGGTCGTCGCGACCCAGATGTAGGTCGGCACGAGCGGCATCGCGGCGCGCAGTGCCCAGTGCGGAGCGCGGGAGACGGGGCCCGGCACGATGTCGTCGCTCGCGAACATCCGCGGCGCCGTGAGCACCGGCAGGGTGTAGTCCCAGACGTGGTAGCCGGAGAGCAGCGCGCGCAGCCCCGGCCGGGTACGGAACCGCTCGTAGTAGTGGTCGGCGCGGCCCGACGCGCGCACGTAGCGGTCGGCCACCGGACCGGGCAGCCAGGACAGGAACGGCAGCCGGTAGTGGGGCTCGATGACGCCGAGCCGGTTGCCGAGCCCGAGGTACATGACGCCGCCCGGCCGCAGCACCCGGCCCAGCTCCGCGACGACGGCGTCGGGGTCGACGACGTGCTCGTAGATGTGGTTGAAGACCACGACGTCGAGGCTCTGGTCGGGCAGCGGCAGCCGGTCACCGCTGGCGCAGCAGAACTGCACGTGCCCGCCGAACCGCTGCTGCGCCTTGCCGAGCCCCGGCACGTCGATGTCGAAGCCCAGAACCCGCGACGCGCCCGCGGACGACAGCTCGTCGGCGATGTAGCCGGCGGAGCAGCCGACGTCGGCGACCACCAGACCGGACAGCTCGTCGCGGCCGAGAAAGTGCCGGAGCACCGCGAGGATCTTGCGCGCCTTGCCGCGCCGGTGCTCCTCGTCGAGCATGGTGTCCATCAGCTCGGAGTAGGCGAGCTGCGGCGAGCCGCGGCGGGCCATCAGCGCACCGCGCCGGTGAGCGTCGAGACCAGCACGTCGAGGTAGTCCTTCCACTGCGCGTCGGCGTCGACCGGCCGGATGCCGGACCGCAACCGATCGAGCATGCCTGGTTCGTAGAGCCGGCGCAGCGCAGCGGCGAGCGAGTCGGCGTCTCCGGGCTCGCAGAGCAGGCCGTCGACCCCGTCGCGCACCTGCTCGGGCAGCGCCCCGACCCGCGTCGCGACCACCGGGATGCCGTACTCGAACGCGAGGTAGGCGTGCTGCGACCCCGTCGACGACAGGTAGGGCACGACCAGGGCGTCGGCCGACCGGAACAGTGCCGGCACGTCGTCGGAGGGCACGTAACCCGGCCGGATCTCGACCCGCCCGGTCAGCCCGAGCGAGTCGACCAGTGCGCGGGTGTCGTCCACCCCTTGCCAGAACTCTCCGGCCACGACCAGGTCGACGTCGGGCACGGAGGGCAGCGCACGCAGGAGCACCTCGAGTCCCTTGTAGGGCCGCACCAGCCCGAAGAACAGGAGCCGGCGTCGTACCGACCGGGTTTCCGACGGATCAGGAGGCGCCGGACGCAGGAACGCCGGAAGCGGGCAGACGGCGACGTGCACGCCGGTCAACGACCGGGCGAGGGCCGCCTCGGCGGGCGAGTGCACGAGCACCGCGTCGGCACGGCTGAGCACCGCACGCACCAGCCGCTCGTCGACGCCCCGCCGCTCGTGCGGGAGCACGTTGTGGCACAGCGCGAGCACCCGCGCGCGGCCGCCGCGCATCGCCCGCAGGATCGTGAGGTAGGCCGGCACCTGCACCGGGGTGACCATCACGACGACGACCCAGTCGACCTCCGCGGCGAGCCGGCGGCCGACCCGCCACCAGGAGTCGGGCCGGCGCCAGGACAGCGGGTAGGTGGTGGCGGCGTACGGCGGGATCTCGGGCTCGGCGACCGTCTGCTGCCCCGGGTAGAGCAGCGCCGGGTACTGCGCGGACCACGACACCAGCCGCACGTCGTGGCCGGCGGCGGACAGCCGGCGGGCGAGCTCCGTCGTGTGCTGTGCGATGCCGCCCTTGTAGGGGTGGGTCGGGCCGACGATCGCGATGCGGAGCCGGCGCGGCTCAGTCGTCACGCGAGCGCACGATGAGGTCGGCGAGCAGCGCGAGAGAGCCGATGATCAGGCCGGCCACGATCAGCAGGATCGAGTTGGCCGGGAGGTAGAGCGGGTGCGCGATCTGGTCGTAGGTGACCGCCTTCAGCACGCCGATGCCGAAGACCCACAGCGCGACCGGCATCAGCACCTTGAGCGGGTTGAAGTACATGACCATCCGCAGCACCTGGAGGATGTAGCGGTAGGCGTCCTTGGTGAAGTGGAACTTCGACGTCCCCGAGCGCTTGGCGTAGTCGATCGGCACGTAGCGCACGTAGTGCTGGTTGGACAGGAACGCCAGGGTGATCGTGGTGACGCAGGAGAACCCCGGTGGCAGCAACCGCAGGTAGGGCAGCGAGACCTGCCGCCGGAATGCCCGCAGCCCGGAGTTGAGGTCGGGGATCTGCGTGCCGCTGAGGTACTCCGCGATCTTGCGGATGACCCACTTCGCCGGCACCCGGAGGATCTTGTAGGTGCCCTGCTCCTCGGTGCGGGCGCCGACGACCTGGTCGACGGTGGCGTCCTTGTCGAGGATGCCGACCAGCTCGGGGATCCGGTCGTTGGGGTAGGTCATGTCGGCGTCGGTCCAGACCACGATCTCGCCGCGGGCCTGCTCGGTGCCGATGCGCCGCGCGGTGCCGGAGCCGCCGTTGCGGTGGAAGGGCATCAGCCGCATCCGCGGGAACCGCGGAAGCGCCTCCTGCAGCAGCGCCAGCGTGTTGTCGGTCGACGCGTCGTCGATGACGATCAGCTCGTAGCCGTAGCCGCTCGCGTCCATCGCCGCCGTGATCCGCTCGAGCTCGAGCAGGACGTGGTCCTGCTCGTTGAAGCACGGCAGGATGATCGAGACGTGCGGCGCGGGTCCGAAGCGGCGTCCGGTCCCGACCTCCTCGACCGCCCGCTCGGCCGCGGCACCGGCCGCCTGCGCCTCCGCGGCGACCAGCTGTTCCTGGGTGAACACCTGCGTCGGCGCATCGGCCGCGGTGGACCAGGGTGCGGCACCGGAGTCGGGCGTGCTCATGCGGAACGCTCCCAGGGTTTGCGGCGGCATGGGAAAAGATACCGGTCATGTCCGAGGCGACCGTCGTCGTCGTGTCGTGGAACGGCCGCCATCTGCTGCCCGCCTGCCTCGATGCCCTGCTGCCCCAGCGGCCCGCCGCCGTCTGGGTCGTCGACAACGGTTCGGTCGACGGCACGGCCGACTGGCTCGCGACCGCCTACCCGTCGGTGCGGGTGCTGCGCAGCCCGACGAATCTCGGCTTCGCCGGTGGCAACAACCTCGCCCTGCGCGAGGTCGCGACCGAGTTCGCCGTACTCCTCAACAACGACGCGGTGCCACGGCCGGGGTGGCTCGCCGCCCTGCTGGCGGGCTTCGACGCCCCCGAGGTGGCCGCGGTGGCGTCGAAGGTGCTGCTGCCCGACGGCACGATCAACAGCATCGGCGGGCGGGTCGACCGTGACGGCTACGGGCACGACATCGGCTTGCGCGCGACGGACGACGGCAGCTACGACGTAGCCGCCGACGTGCTCGTCGCGCCCGGCACGGCCTGCGCGCTGCGCACGGCGGCGCTGCACGACGTCGGCGGGTTCGACGACGACTACTTCCTCTACTACGAGGACGTCGACCTCTGCTGGCGGCTGCGGCTGGCCGGCTGGCGGGTGCGCACCGCGCCGGCAGCGGTCGTCGACCACCTGCACTCCGCGACGACCGGCACCGTGTCGGACCTGCACGCGTTCCACGACACCCGCAACCGGCTGCTGACGCTGACGAAGGACGCGACTGCGGGCCTCGCGCTGCGCGAGGTGCTGCGCTTCCCGCTCACCACGGCTTCGATCGCGGTGCACGAGGACCGGCACCGGGCGCGGGTCAGGATGCGCGCCTACGCGTCGTACCTGCGGCTGCTGCCCCGCACGCTGCGCAAGCGGCGCAGGATCGGCGCGACGGCGAAGGTCTCGCGCGCCGACGTGCAACGGCTGGTGGGCCGGGTCTAGCCGCGGCGGGCGCGGACCGCGTTGCGCACCTTGCGGGCCGCGCGGAAGGCCGGCGCGATCGGCGTACGACGAAGGATCTCCATGCGCCGGTTGAGGGTCTGCACGGTGGCCTCGAGCTCGGTGACGTACTGGTCGAGGGTGGCGAACTGCCGGTCGCGGAACATGATGCGCCCCGACAGCCGGCCGTCGGCGTAGGCGCCGTAGAGCCGGTTGCGGTCGTCGAGCAGCGCACGCACTTCCTCGGTGATCTCGCGGTCGCGTGGCCGAAGCCGGCGGGCCTCCTGCCACTCCCACGGCCGCAGCACCACCTCACGCAACGGCGCGACGGAGTCCTGCCAGCGGAAACGGTGGGACACCGTACGGGCGTTGGCCGAGCACTCGGCGCGCAGCACCGGGCTGGTCAACATCTTCGTGAGCGCGGCAGCCAGCGCGATCGGGTCCTCGGGCGGCACCAGCAGGCCGACCCGCTCGTCCCGGACGAGGTCGGCCAGCACGTCGCCCTCGGTGGCGACGACCGGCAGCCCCGCCCACAGGTAGTCGAGCACCCGGGTGCGAAACGACAGCCTCGCCTCGGCGAGGTCGCGCGCGGCGGTCACCGCGACGTCGGCCTCGAGCAGGTAGGCCTCGCGCAGGTCGTAGGGCGCCCAGTCGCCGAAGACGACGGAGTCCTGCAGGCCGAGCTCGGCGACCTTCGCCTGCGCGACCTTGGCGACGTGCATGGTCTTGACGTTGGGGCTCTCGAGCTGGAAGCCGAGGAAGTAGAGCTTGGCGTTGGGGACGTCCTTCACCACGCGCCCGAACGCCTCGATCGTGCCGATCGGGTCGAACCAGTCCCAAGTGCCGCCGCCCCACAGCACGACGAGGTCGTCGCGGCCGATCTTGGGGTGGACCCCCTTGAGCACCTGCCGCTCGTGCCGCGGCGCGCGGTCGGGCAGGCCGAACGGCACGACGTCGACGAGCTTGCGCAGGTTGGGGTCGAGGGCGTACTGGCCGAGCGTGAGGCGGTCGCGCGCGGCGAGCATGCCGAGCCAGTAGTCGCGCTGCCGCTCGGAGGCGCAGATGAAGAAGTCGCCGACGTCGAGCAGCTCGTTGAGGACCGCCACGTCGCTCTGCAGGGCCGTGTCGCCGTAGGGCTCGCCGTTGTGCAGCTCGACGTTCTCGAAGATCCACGGGTCGTAGAGGTCGACGACGAGCAGCGTCGGGACCCGCCGGAGCGCGGGCGCACGTTGCAGGGTGTAGCCCTGCACGACGGTGACGTCGGCGGCCTCGGCGAGGCGAGCGAGCGCCTCCGGGTCGTGGTAGACCGCGAGCTGTACGCCGGGCGCGGCCTTGTCGGACGCTTCGGGCACGGCGACCGTCACCTCGACGGTGCCGGCGAGGGCCTTCGCGATCTCCCAGGCGCGGATCGCCGGCCCGCTCATCTTTTCGGCGAGCGCGTCGTTGCTGATGACGAGCACCCGGGTCGCCCGGCGGCGCGGAAAGACCTTGTCGAGCCCGAACGCCGTCGTCAGCCGCTCCGACGCCTCGAGGTAGGGGCGCTCGGGCAGCACCGGCCACAGCGGCCGGTTGAACCGGTCGAACACCTCGAGGTCGCTGCGCCTGCGGGCGCGCTGGATCGTGGCGCGGTCGACCATCACCTGCTCGATGTCGTCGACCACGTCGCCGATCGCGTGCAGGTGCGCGAGCGCGTAGCGCGGCACGACCTCGGTCTCGTCGCGGTCGCCGCCGATGTCGTACGGCGTGCGCGGGAGGCCGCCCCGCAGCACGGCGCGCTTGACCATGAGCATCAGCGCCGGGCCGAGCACCCGGCCCAGGTTGTGGTCGTCGTAGTTCTTGAGGATCATCCGCAGCGCGTTGCGCTCGTAGAGCAGGAACCGTTGGTGCATCGGGAAGCGCGACGACGTGCCGTGCATCCGGTGGTAGGCCCGGGCCTTCTTGGCGAGCACCACCCGGAATCCCAGCACCCACAGCCGCCAGCCGAAGTCGACGTCCTCGAAGTAGGCGAAGAACCGCGGGTCGAGCCCGCCGACGTCGAGGAACACCTGCCGGCCGCAGAGCATCGCGCCGCCGCAGGAGAACAGCAGCTCCTTGCCGTCCTCGACGTGGGCGGTGTCGATCGGGGTCCCGTAGCCCAGCTGCTGGCCCATGCCGTAGAAGTTCGTCGCGCCCTCGCCGAAGTCGAGGGTCGAGCCGTCCCAGGAGACGATCTGGGCGCCGACGCAGACGATCCCCTGGTCGGGGTCGTAGGCCCGCACCAGCTCGCGGACGAAGTCGGGGTCGACCCGAGCGTCGTTGTTGAGCAGCACCACACACTCGGTCTCGAGCGCGGCCACGCCGGTGTTGACGGCCGGCGCGAAGCCGGTGTTGCCGTCCTGCGGCAGGACCCGCACCCACGGGTAGCGGCTGGCGAGCAGCTCGCGCGACCCGTCGGTCGACGCGTTGTCGACGAGAACGACGTCGAGCAGGTCCTTGGGGTAGTCGAGGGCGGCGATCGAGTCGAGGCAGTCGGGCAGGTGCTCGGCGCCGTTGAGGTTGACCAGCACGATCCCGACCGACCGCAGCGCTGGTTCGCCGTCGGCGACCGGCTCCGGCACCTCGACCGGCCCGGGCTGCTCGTCGCGCACGGCGTCGAGCGCGGTGCGCAGCGACCGCGCAACGACCGAGAACGGCTCGCTGTCCTGGGCCTCGATCCAGCGGCCCAGCGTGGAGTGCTCCGACCACGGGTCGTCGCCGCGCGGCAGCGCGCGCTGCAGCTGGGTCGCCAGGTCGACGAGCCGGACCAGGTCGCCTGTCACGTCGCCTTCGGGTGCGGACGGGTTGAAGTCGGGGTAGCCGGCCGGCGGCCGGATGACAACCGCACGCCGGTAGTGCGGCGGGCGCCGGTCCTCCTCGCGCAGCAACGTGTTGAACGCCGCGTCGACCTGGTGCAGCTCGTGCTCGCGCCGCTCGCTGGCGAGGTGGCCCTTGAGCAGCCAGAACGCGATCCAGTGGTAGAGCCAGCCGTCGCCGTGGACCCGGTGCACGTGGTCGTGCTCGTCCAGCCACCCGGTCAGCTCTGCGAGGTCGGGCAGGCCGAACTCTGCGTGCTCGTCGAGGGCGGGAAGGCTGTGGCCGAGCCGGGCGACCCAGTAGCCGTTGACGATCGCCTCGCATCGGGAGACCCGCGGGTCGGCGTACGGCGCGACCACGACCACCGGCCCGCGCGACACGCGCAGCAGCTCCGCCACGAAGGCCGTACGGCGCGCGGCGGGCAGGTGCTCGTAGACGTCGTGGCAGGCGACGATGTCGAACGACCCGTCGCGGAACGGCAGCGCGAAGCCGGAGCCGATCAGCGGGACGTGGCCGTCGCGCGCCGGGTCGTCGGCGTAGACGTCGATCGAGACCGTGCGATCGGTCGGGAACAGCGCGGCGATCGTGCCGAACGGGTCGCCGACGTCGAGGATGCTCAGCGGTTCGGAGCCGTAGGACTCGTGGCGCAGCCGGTGCAGATAGGTGTAGCGGGCGTACTGGTCGAAGCTGGCTCGCCGCATGGCATCCACGAGCGAGGAGCCTACGGGGAGCGCCGCGCTACGGGCGTTCCGGCACGGCGCAGTAGGCGCCCTCGGAGAAGCCGGCAGCGGGCATGCCCAGCGCGATGTTCCACCGCGACCGGTAGTTCTCCCACGCGACCGCGCTGACGATCTCGACGATCTGCGGCTCGGTCATCCGCTGCCGGAGCGCGGCGATCGTCTCCTCGGGCACGTCGGCGGGGGTGCGGGTCATGCCCACCGCGAGGTCGAGCACGAGCCGCTCGTCGTCGCTGAACGCATCACTGTCGCGGTAGCGCGGCAGGTCGTGGATCTGCTGCTCGGTGATGCCCTTCACCCTGCTCACGGCAGAGTTGATGTCCATTCAAAACGGGCAGCCGGCGAGCGTCGCCGTCTTGAGCACGGCGAGCTGCTTGAGCTTCGGGTCCGCCGCTCTCGCCCGGCCACTCACCATCTCGAACAGCCCGACGGCGACGGCGTAGGGCTTGCTGTGCGCGTAGACCCGCGGCTGCTGCGTCTCCCGGCCGAGTCGCTTGAGCGCCGCCCTGGCGTAGAAGTCGGCGAACCACCCCCGGGCGGCGCCGATCCGGTTGCTCACGGGCGGATCGTATGACTCGTCCTACTTGGTCAGCCGACCCCAGGCCTTCTTCGCGACCAGCCGCGGGCCACCCTGACGCAGGTAGTCGCGGGCCAGCGCGACGTTGGCGCGCAGCCCCGTCGGCGGGTGGCCGATGACCGACAACGGCGGGGTGAGCCTCCCGACGAGGTCGGCGTCGAGCAGGTCCGGCGCGCGATGCGGATCGCGGCAGAAGTCGACCAGCGGCGCGAGCACCTGACCCCAGTGGAACCGCTGGGCGACCCGGGCGACCGCTGCCCGGCACGACGCGGCGAGCTCCGCGTCGTGCAGGACGCGGTCGAGCGCGGCGGCCAGGGCGTCGATGTCGCCCGCCGGCACCGTGAGGCCCAGCCCTTCCTGCTCGACGAGCGCGGCCAGCGAGTCGCCGGCCGTGCACACGATCGGCAGCCCGGCCCACAGGTAGTCGAGCAGCCGGGTGCGAAAGGAGAACGCCGTCTCGACATGGTCGAGGTGCGTCGACACGCCCGCGTCGGCGTCGAGCAGCCAGTCGGCGCGCTCGTCGTACGGCACCCAGCCGTCGTTGAAGACGACGTGCGAGCCGAGCACGCCGAGGGAGCCGGCGAGCTCGCGCGCGGCCACGGCCATCCGCATCTCGGGGACGCGTGGGTTCGGGTGGGCGCCGCCGAGGAAGACGAGCCGCACGTCGCCGCGCAGCCGGTCGACCGCGCGGACCAGCGTGAGCGGGTCGAACCAGTTGTAGATGCCGCCGCCCCACAGGAGCACCTTCTCGGTGTCGCCGATGCCGGGCAGGGCGCCGCGGATGCCGTGGCGACGCCGTACCGGCGGCTCGTCGGGCAGGCCGAACGGTGCGACGGTTAGCAACGACCGGAGGGTCTCGTCGGCGTCGTACGACGCGGAGTTGACCCGACCGAGCGCGGCGAGCGCACCGAGCCAGAAGTCGCGTTGCTTGTCGCTGGCGCAGAGGAAGAAGTCGCCCCTGCGCAGCTGGTCGTTGAGCACGACGACCGCGTTGTGCACGATGTCGCGCCGCCGCTCCTCCCCCTCGTCGCGGGCCTGCTCGAGCAGCTCGAGGTGGAACGGGTCGTAGACGTCGGCGACGACGACCTTGCCGGTCTCTCGGAGGAAGGGGTACTCGTGCAGCAGCGAGCCCTGCATGACGAGCACGTCCATCCACTGCTCGAGCTCGCGCAGCTCCGGCTCCCCGACGCACCGAACCGCGAACCGTGGCGAGGACGCGTCGGCACCGACGTGCGAGACGAGCTGCACGTCGTGGTCGGCGGCCAGCGCGTCGGCGATCGCCCAGGCGCGGATCGCCGGGCCGGCCATGCGCGCGCCGATCACGTCGCCGGTCGCGACGACGATGCGGCTCATGCCCCGGCGGGCCCGGTCGACCAGTCGGCCGACCACGAGCCGCCGAGCGACAGGAACCCGTGCTCCTCGCGCGGGTCGCCCAGCTCGACGTCGAAGCGCAGCGCCCGGTGCCGGTGGTCGTAGGGGTGCTGGCAGGTGAAGTCGTAGACCGAACCCGACAGGTCGTAGGTGCCGGGGAGCAACAGCAGCCGGTCGATGCGCAGCTCTACGACGCCCGTGCCGTCGATCTTCTCGGGCACCAGCCCCGCGTCCCGAGTGTTGGGGCCGGTGAGCTCGACCCCCTCGACCGAGTGCAGGGCCATCCCGAAGACGGGCTTCTCGATCGGCTCGTTCGTCGTGTAGTGCAGCCGGACGGTGACCGGGTCGCCGGTGCGTACCGACGTGGTCACCCCGCCGTCGGGGCCGAGCAGCTCGAGCCGGTCGATGCGCGCCTCACCGGAGCCCCACCGCGAGCCGGTGTGCTGCGTCGGGTCGGCCGGTCCGTCACCGGCCGCGACCTGGTCGCGGGCGTGGTGCGACTCGCCGACGTAGTCGTCGACGACGTTGCCCGGCGCCCCGACCTCGCGGACCTGCCCCTCGTCGAGCCACACCACCTGGTCGCACAGGTTGCGCAGCTGGCCCATCGCGTGGCTCACGAGCACGATCGTCTTGCCGCTGCGGCGGAAGTCGGAGAACTTCTCCGCGCACTTGCGCTGGAACGCCTCGTCGCCGACGGCGAGCACCTCGTCGACGAGCAGGATGTCGGGGTCGACGTTGATGGCGACCGAGAACCCGAGCCGCACGTACATGCCCGAGGAGTAGTTCTTCACCGGCGAGTCGATGAACCTCTCGAGCCCCGCGAAGGCCACGATCTCGTCGAACTTCGCCTCGATCTCCTTGCGGGACAGGCCGAGGATCGAGCCGTTGAGATAGACGTTCTCCCGGCCGGACAGCTCCGGGTGGAAGCCCGAGCCGAGCTCCAGCAGCGCGGCGACCTTGCCGTTGGTGGTGATCTTGCCGTGCTCGGGCCGCAGGATCCGCGCGATGCACTTGAGCAGCGTCGACTTACCCGAGCCGTTCTCGCCGATCAGGCCGAACGTCGTCCCGACCGGGATCTCGAACGACACGTCGCGCAGGGCCCAGAACTCGTCGTACTTCGCCCGGCCGCGGCGCATGATCGCGACCTTCAGCGACTGGTTGCGCTCGTGGTAGAGGCGGAACCGCTTGGAGACCCCGTCGACCACGACCGCGGGCTCGGTGCTCGGGGGAAGGCTCACAGCTCCTCCGCCAGGCCGCCCTCGCGAGCGCTGAACAGCGCCCAGCCGGCGAGGATCGCGAACGCCGTCCAGCCGACCAGGTAGCCCCAGGTCTCGGCCGACGGGAACCGCAGGTCGTAGAAGATGTTGCGGTAGGCGATCGCGAACTGCGTCATCGGGTTGGCCCGGTAGAGGTCGAGCGCGCTGACGCCGAGCGCGTGGTACTTCGCCAGGCTGTGCACGTACTTCATCGGGTAGACGACGGGCGTGGCGTAGAACCACACCTGGAGCCCGATCGCGAGGAAGTGCTCGACGTCGCGGAAGTAGACGTTCATCACCGCGAAGCCGAGCGCGAGGCCGAGCACGAAGACCGTCTGCAGCGAAGCGACGACGAGGACCAGCGGGATCCAGGGCAGCACCATGTTGCCGAAGGCGAGCAGCACGCAGGCCAGCACGCCCATCTCGATCATGAAGGTGACGAGCCACGCGCCGACCGCCGAGCCGACGAGCAGCTCGCGTGGGAAGTAGACCTTCTTGATGAGGTTGGCGTTGCCGACGAGCGAGCTCATGCCGCCGGTGAGGCTGTTGGCGAGGAAGTTCCACGGCAGCAGCCCGGTGAGCAGCCACAGCGCGAAGATGTCGAGCCCGCTGGGGTTGCCCGCGTCGGGCTTGGCCTTCAGGAAGACACTGAAGACGACGGTGAAGACCGCCATCGTGACCAAGGGGTTGACCAGCGACCACGCCCAGCCGAGTGCCGACCGCTTGTACTTGCTGCGGAGTTCCCGCAGGGTGAGGTTGGCCAGTAGCTCGCGCGAGGTGACGATCTCGGCGAGCGCGGTCACGTGGCCGTCCCGTTCACGCCGGTCAGTCTAGGGATCAGTCAGCGCTGGGAGGTGCACGCTGTGCGGGTCGGCCTCGACGCCACTCCGCTGCTCGGCCGGCCCACCGGGGTGGGCCGCTACGTGTCGGGTCTCGTCGCCGGGCTGCTCGACCGGTCCACGCCGCCGGACCTGCAGCTGACGCCGTTCACGTGGCACGGCGGCGACCTCGACGGGCTGGTGCCCGCGTCGCCGCACGTCCGGGCCGGCGGCCGGCGGGCGCCCGCGAGGCTGCTGCGCGAGCTGTGGGCGCGCGGACCGTTCCCGCCGGTGGAGTGGCTGTCGGGTCCGGTCGACCTGTTCCACGGCACCAACTACGTGCTGCCGCCCGCCCGGCGAGCCGCCGGGGTCGTGACGGTTCACGACCTGACCTACCTGCACCGCCCGGAGTGGGTCAACGCCGAGTCCCTGCGCTACCGGGCGCTCGTGCCGGTCGCCCTGCGCCGCGCCGCTGCCGTCTGCACCGACACCGCCGCCGTGCGCACGGAACTGCTCGACGCCTACCCGGCACTCGACCCCGCTCGCGTGCACCCCACGCTGCTCGGCGTCGACGGCTCGTGGTTCGCCGCCGAGACCCCCGACGGCGCGTGGTTCGCCGCACGTGGCCTGCCGCGCAGCTACGTGCTGTTCGTCGGCACGCTCGAACCGCGCAAGAACCTTCGGACCTTGCTGGCGGCCTACGCCGGCCCCCTCGCCACCGCCGACGTGCCGCCGCTCGTCGTGGTCGGGGCACCGGGCTGGGGCGACCAGATCGACGCGGCGACGCTGCCCGAGGGCCGGGTGCACTTCACGGGTTACGTCGAGGCGGCGGACCTGCCGGGCGTGGTCGCCGGCGCCTCGTGCCTGGTCCTCCCCTCCCTCTACGAGGGCTTCGGGCTGCCCCCGCTGGAGGCCTTCGCGGCGGGGCTCCCCGCGGTCGTCGGCGACGTGCCGGCGTTGCGCGAGGTGTGCGGCGAGCACGCGCGCTACCACGCCCCGCTCGACGCCGAGGCGCTCGCGCACGCGCTGACGGCGACGCTGTCCGACGGCGGCCCGACCACCGCGCAGGCCCGACGGGCCCACGCGCGGACGTTCACGTGGACCCGCTGCGCCGACGCGACCCTCGCGGCCTACGAGCAGGCACTCGCGCCCTGAAGGAGTTCTCGCGAACTGGGTGGCCCTGCTGCCCCCCGTCGCGCAGCGAACTCACCCAGCACGCGGGAAGCAGTCCCTAGCTCGGGACCGTCGCGAGCTTCTGATCGACCGCCAGCGCCAGCACCCGGGCGAGGAACGACGCCATCTCGTCGCGCTGCACGCCGGCGTTGGGCCGGTAGGTGCCGTCGGGGTAGCCGCCGGTGAACCCGGCTGCCGCCGCCGTGTTGATCGCGGACTCGAGCGCGTCGCCGTTGTCGTCCTGGAAGACGTCGGGGCCGGCGGCGAGCGCCGGCAGGCCGGCCTGCTGCGCGCGGTAGTCGTAGGCCCGCACCAGGAACGCCGCCATCTGCGAGCGGAGCACCTTCGTGGTGGGGCTGAACGTCGCCGTTCCGGTCCCGTTGACGATCCCGGCCGCGGCCAGCGCGTTGATGTCGTCCTTGAACGGCGACGTGTTGTCGTCGCCGAAGTAGTCCTTGGTCGGGGTCGGCAGGGTGCCGCCGGAGGCCCGCACCAGCCGGGCGATGAACGCCGCCATCTGCTCCCGCGTCACGAGGGCGCCCGGCTGGTAGCTGGTCGAGGTCACGCCGTTGGCGACCTTCCACTGCACGACGCAGGCGATCGCCGCGGCGTGCACGTCGGTGGACGGGATGTCCTGGAAGGAGTCGGGTCGGATCGTCCCGGACGGGCACGCGTCGGTGATCGGCCGCGGCGGCGGGATGACCGTCGTCGCACCGAGCGTCACGGCGCCGACCTTCGTCGCTCCGCCGGTCCAACGTCCGGGGACCGGCACGTCGGTGAGGCCGCCGAACACGAAGCCACCGCTCGGGGTCGCCGACACGACCTGGTCGCTGAGCGACCACTGCAGGCCGTTGTTCGTGGGCGTCGCCACGCCGATGCCGGTCTTGCCGTCGCCGTTCCAGTCGCCGGTGACGGGGATCGCGGTCGGCGCGCCGTAGACCACGTCGTACGCCGTCGTCGGCGCGGCGCCGCCGGACCCCGGCGTCGACGAGTCGGTCAGGTGCCAGTGCAGCCCGTCGCTCTGCGCGGCGACGGTGCCGAGCCCGGTGTGGTGGTCGCCGTCCCAGTCGCCGGTGACCGGGTAGCCGGCCGGGTCGCCGTAGGTGACGGTGACGGGGGTACCGCTGCCGTCGGCGGAGTTCCAGAGCTGCCAGTGCCATCCGTCGGCGGCCGGGCAGGCGACGCCGGCGGTGGTGCGGCCGTCGCCGTCCCAGTCACCGGCGACCGGCACGCACGACGTCGAGCCCGCGGTGAAGCTCGTCACCTCGGTGCCGCTGCGGTCCGCGATGTGCCACACCCAGCTGGTGCCGGACGCCTGCACCATCGCCGGCGTGTCGACGCCGGCGCCGTCCCAGTCACCGGCGAGCGGCACGCCCAACGTCGAGCCGAACGACAGCGAGGTGCCGGCCGCGCCGCCGGTGCTGCTGGCTCCCTCGGCCCACTTGGCCACGGCGCTGCCGCCACGGATGAAGGTCGTGCCCACCGGCGGCTTGACGGTGACCGACGCGAGGACGGGGACAGCGGTGTCGGTGGCGCTGGCCACGTCGACCCGCAGGTCGTAGGTGCCGGGCAGGGCCAGCAGCCCGCCGATCGTGCGTCGGTCCCAGGTGGCGCGCACGACCGTGCTCGCGGTGCCGGTGTCGACCTGCACGGGCAACCCGGTGGCCCGGTCGGTCACCCGTAGCGTCCAGGCGGCGGGGCCGCCGAGCAGGCCGGCCACGATGCTGACCGAACCGCCGTCGCCGTAGACCGGGGAGCCGCCGCTGAGCCCTGGATCGACCATGCCGAGGCCGAGGTACTGCCGCGCCTTGGTGCGCAGACCCGGCAACGTCGCGTAGCCCGCGTCCCCGGGGCAGCTCGTCAGGTCCGCGTCGCGATGGCCGGAGATCGCGTTGAACGTCACCCGGGTGCCGACCGGGCAGGGCGAGACGTTGCTGCCGTTGACCACGCAGTGCGACTCGCTGAACGAGCCGGCGGTGAGCACGCCACGACCGGCGGGGTCGCGGTTGGCCAGACCGAGCCGCCAGGCCATCAGCCGGGCGACCGCGTCGGTCATCGCAGCCGGCGGCGTCGTCGACTGGAAGGTGCCGATCATGGCGACACCGAAGCTCTCGGTGTTGAAGCCGCCGGTGTGGGCCCCGATCACGGCCTTGGTGATGCCGCCGTAGCGGCCCTCCCAGATGTTGCCGAACTGGTCGACGAGGAAGTTGTAGCCGATGTCGCACCAGCCGTTGGACTGCACGTGGTAGGCGTAGATCGACCGGATGATCGCCGGCACGTCCGACGGCGCGTAGCTGTTGCTCGTGTCCGTGTGGTGCACGAATCCGACGCGCACCGTCGAGGCGTAGTCGGGACCCTGCGGGCAGGCGTTGGTGCGCAACGACTCGTCGGCACCCCACTGCGCGCGGGTGTGGATCACCGGCTGGGCCTCCTGGGCGTAGGCCGACGCCGCAGGGTCGCCACGCACCACGGAGGCATCGGCGGCGCTGGAGCCGCCGTCGACGAGCACGACATGGGTGTCGGCGGGCGTCGCGACCGGGCCACCTGCGGCGTTGACCACGCGCGTGCGTACGCCGTCGGCGTTGCCCACCCACAGCGGCTCGGCGTTGACGGTGTCGCCGTTGTGGTGGGCCGCCCGGACCGCGTCGGCGCTGCCGCCGTCGGGACCGCCGTCGGCGCCGGGCAGGTCGTTCCAACCCGACCACCGGCCGTCCTGGTGCACCTGCACCTGCAACTTCGCGCCGGCGGGGAGCGCATCACGCCGCCAGTGCGCACCGACCAGGTCGAAGTGCCGGCCGGTCACCCCGGCGGAAGCCTGCGCCGCGTCCAGGTTGTGCACCGCGGGCGCGACCGGCTTCGGGTGCGCGGCGGGCGGGGTGAGGACGGGCAGGGCGACGACGGCAGTCGGCAGGGCGGTGACGGCGGCGAGGACGAGCACGGGCCGGCGAGGCAGCAAACGGCGCACGGAGGCGACTCCGACGGTGAGCGAGGGGATCCGCCTTCACTGTGGCGGCTCATCGTGTCTATCGGATGGATTTACGGCGCCGTGTCACCGATCGGCCGAATTTCTCCGCGAAATGCGTCGCCCACCGTGCGGAACGCCTCGGCGAGGGCGTCTCGCCAGTGCGGCATCGGCGGCAGTCCCGCCTCGCGCCACCGGCGGTCCGACAGGACGCTGAACGCCGGTCGCGGCGCCGGTCGCGGGAACTTGTCGGTCGTCGTCGGGTGCACCCGGCCGGGATCCGCGCCGAGCTCTTCGAAGATCGCCTTGGTGAAGCCGCACCATGTCGTGTCGCCACTGCCCGTGCAGTGGTAGACGCCCGGCGCCGGCCGCACCCGGGCGACGTCGAGCAGGCCCTGGGCCAGGTGCCGCGACCAGGTCGGCGAGCCGCGCTGGTCGTCGACGACGTCGATCGAGTCGCGCTCCCGCTCGAGCCGGCACATGGTCTTGACGAAGTTGTTGCCGCCGGCGCCGTAGACCCACGCCGTGCGCACCACGTAGGCGCCCGGGTCGGCGTCGAGCACGGCGCGCTCGCCGGCCGCCTTCGTCCGCCCGTAGGCCGATCGCGGGTCGGGCGGCGTCTCCTCGTCGTACGGCGTCGTCGCGGTCCCGTCGAAGACGTAGTCGGTGGAGACGTGCACGAGCAGGGCGCGGCTGGCGCAGGCCCGGGCGAGGATGCCGGGCGCGACGGCGTTGACGGCGTGCGCGACGTCCTCGTGCTCCTCGGCCGCGTCGACCGCGGTGTAGGCGGCCGCGTTGAGCAGGACGCAGTCGCCGCCGCCCGCGAGCCAGCCGTCGACGAACGACCGCGTCGCGGCCTCGTCGGTGATGTCGAGCTCGGGCAGGTCGACGGCGGTGACGTCGTCGTCGGCCAGCAGCTGCTGGAGGTCGGTGCCGAGCTGACCCTTCGACCCGGTGATCAGCCACCGGGTCACGCCGCGTTGCCCTCCTTGAGGGGCCGCCACCAGTCCTCGCGCTCGCGGTACCACCGGACGGTGTCGGCCAGCCCCTGGTCGAACGACATTCCCGGGGCGTAGCCGAGCTCCTCGCGGATCTTGGCGTCGGACAGCGAGTAGCGCCGGTCGTGGCCCTTGCGGTCCTCGACGTAGTCGACGAACTCGTCCCAGTCGCGACCGCACGCCGCGAGCAGCCGCTCGGTCAGCTCGCGGTTGGTCAGCTCGACGCCCCCGCCGATGTTGTAGGTCTCACCTGCGCGACCACCGGCCAGCACGAGCTGGATGCCGCGGCAGTGGTCGTCGACGTGGAGCCAGTCGCGAATATTGAGGCCGTCGCCGTAGAGCGGCACCTTCTTGCCGTCGAGGAGGTTCGTGACGAACAGCGGGATGACCTTCTCGGGGTACTGGTAGGGGCCGTAGTTGTTGGTGCACCGGGTGATCGAGACGTCGACCTTGTGGGTGACGAAGTAGGCACGGGCGAGCAGGTCTCCGCCGGCTTTCGCCGCGGAGTAGGGCGAGTTGGGCTGCAGGGGCGAGGCCTCGGTGAAAGACCCGTCCTCGATCGAGCCGTAGACCTCGTCGGTGGAGACGTGCACGATCCGCGGCACGCCGGTGCGCATGAGGGCGTCGAACAGCGTCTGGACGCCGAGCACGTTGGTCAGGACGAAGTCGGCGGCGCCGCTGATCGACCGGTCGACGTGGGTCTCGGCCGCGAAGTTGACGACCGCGTCGTGGCCGGGCAGCACCTCGTCGAGCAGCGACGCGTCGGTGATGTCGCCCTGCACGAACCGGTAGCGCGGCGACTCGGCGACCGGCGCGAGGTTGGCGAGGTTGCCGGCGTAGGTGAGCTTGTCGAGGACCGTGACGTGGGCGTCCTCGTAGCCCGGGTATCCGCCGGACAGAAGCGTGCGGACGTAGTGGCTCCCGATGAAGCCGGCCCCACCGGTGACGAGCAGGCGCATGCGCTCATCCTCGCAGACCGAGCGGGTGGCGGCCGCGCGGCGCCACCGCATCCGCGGAGACCCGGTTACCCTCGCAACGTGCAGCGAGCAGTGCTGGCGGCGCGGTGACGCACGCCCCTCCGCCCCCGCCGCCCCCGACGTCGCCCTCACCGCGGCAGCTGCCGCCGGAGCTCGACCCGCGGGGACCGCGGCACCGCCAGCCGACCCCCCCGGGACGCACCCGCGGGCGCAAGGCGGCGCGCTTCCTGTCGTGGACCGCGATCGCACTGTCGATCATCACGCTGGTGGTCAGCGTGGTCGGCTACGGGCTCTTCCACTACTACGAGGGCCGGCTCGGCACGGTGCACCTCGGGCTCGGCGGCAAGGACCGGCCAGCCGCCGGCGCCGACGGCTCCGCGCAGAACTTCCTGCTCGTCGGCTCCGACACCCGCAACTTCGCCGGCGGCCAGCAGTACCAAGGCACCGGCGCCGACTACGTCACGGGGCAGCGCTCCGACACCGTGATGCTCGCGCACATCCCACCGGGCAAGGCGCGCGCGACGATCGTGTCGTTCCCCCGCGACTCGTGGGTCGAGATCCCGGCCTACACCGACGGCCAGGGGCACCTGCACCCGGCGCACATGGGCAAGCTCAACTCGGCGTTCGCGCTCGGCGGGCCGCGGCTGCTGGTCGAGATGATCGAGCAGCTGACCGGCATGCGGGTCGACCACTACGTGCAGATCGACTTCGCCGGCTTCAAGAACATGGTCAACGCGCTGGGCGGCGTCACGCTCTGCATCGGCACCACCCGGCACGACCACGACAGCGGCGACTTCCTGACCGCCGGTACCCACCAGGTCACGGGCGACCAGGCCCTGGCCTTCGTCCGTGACCGCAAGGGCCTGCCGCGCGGCGACATCGACCGGATCGCCGACCAGCAGTACTTCCTCGCGCAGATGCTGAAGAAGGTGCTGAGCGCCGGCACCCTCGCCAACCCGTTCAAGATCAACGGCTTCCTGCAGGCGTTGACCGCCTCGGTGCAGGTGGACGACAACTTCGGCTTTTCCGCGATGCAGACGCTCGCCCTGCGGCTGCGCCACCTCGACCCGGCGCACGTCGCGATGGTGACGATCCCGATCACGACCGACAACGGCTACCGCGACGGGCAGAGCGTCGTGCTCATCGACCAGACCGCGGCCGACGGCCTCTTCGCCTCGCTGCGCGACGAGACGTCGTCCCAGCCGGCCAAGACCACCCCGCCGAAGGTGACCGTCGCCCCCGGCGACGTCCACGTGGTCGTCCTCAACGGCACCGCGCGCAACGGCCTGGCCCGTTCCACCGGCGACGCGCTGGCCGCCGAGGGGTTCCACGTCGACCGGTTCGGCAACGCGACGAGCCACGCCCTGGCGCGTACGACGGTCCGCTACAGCGCCGGCCACAAGGAGGCCGCGCAGACGGTGGCGGCCGCCACGGGCGCCGTGCTCCAGCAGGACGACACGGTCGGTGACGCGATCATGCTCGTGCTCGGCGGCGACTTCACCCAGGTGCAGGCGCTCGCCGGCGGGCCGGCACCGAGCACCGCTCCGTCCAGTGCTCCCACGGGCGTCACGCCGGCACCGAAGACCGCCGCGACGGCCGCCTGCGCCCCGTGACGGCACCGGCGGCACCCGCCCACCTGCTCGCGGCGACGCTGGCGCGTGACCCGGCCCGGCCGTTGATCACGTTCTACGACGACGCAACCGGTGAGCGGGTCGAGCTGTCGGCGGCGACCACCGACAACTGGGTGGCGAAGAGCGCCAACCTGCTGCGCGACGACCTGGCCGTGGAGGCCGGCAGCCGGGTCGCGCTGCTGCTGCCGCTGCACTGGCAGACCGCGGTGCTGGCCCTGGCCACGTGGGCGCTCGAGGCCGTCGTCACCGACGCGATCGCCGGAGCCGACGTCGCGGCGGCCGAGGAGTCGCGGTTGCCGGAAGCGCTCGACGCACCCGAGGTCCTCGGCCTGTCGCTGCGCCCGATGAACGCACCGCTGACCGCAACACCGGCCGGCGTGGTCGACTACGGCGCCGAGGTGCTCGCGCACGGTGACCGCTTCGCCTCCTACACGCCGGTCGATCCCGACGCGCCCGCCCTCGACCTCGCCGGCCGGGCGGCGACCGGGCGAGAGCTGGTCGCGGCAACCGCGGCCTACGCCGTCGGGCCGACCGATCGGCTCCTGACGACCCTGCCACTGCTGACGTGGGAGGGCCTGGCCGCCGGGCTGCTCGCGCCGCTCGCCGCGGGCGCCGGGGTCGTGATGTGCCGCAACGCCGAGGCGGCCGCGCTCGAGCGGCGAGCCCGCGAGGAGCGGGTCACCGCGACCGCCGGCGTCGACGTCGACGGGCTACCGCGCCTGGCCTGACGCGGCCATCGCGACGAACGTCGCCAGCGCCTCGGGGTTGGCCATCGCCCCCTCGCTGACGGCCTGATCGGCGGGCACGCCGGACAGGATCCGCTTGACCGGCACCTCGCACTTCTTGCCGTTGACGGTGCGCGGCACGGCGGCGACCGCCTCGATCGCATCGGGCACGTGCCGGGGCGAGAGCTCCCGCCGGCAGGCGTCGCGGATGGCCGCGCGCAGGTCGTCGTCCACCGTGCCGACGACGAACAGCAGCAGCCGGTCGCCCACGTCGACCACGAGCGAGTCGTCAACCCCGGGCAGCGCCTCGACGACCCGGTAGAACTCCGCGGTCCCCATCCGTACGCCGCCCCGGTTGAGCGTCGAGTCGGACCGGCCGTAGATGACGCACGTGCCCCGCGGGGTGATGCGGATCCAGTCGCCGTGCCGCCAGACGCCCGGGTAGGTCGCGAAGTAGGCCTCCCGCAGCCGGGACCCGTCGTCGTCGCCCCAGAAGCGGACGGGCATCGACGGCATCGGCCGGGTGATGACCAGCTCGCCGAGCTCGTCGACCACCGGCCGGCCGGCGGCGTCGTAGGCCGCGACCGCCGCCCCGAGCAGCCGGCACTGCAGCTCACCGGCGTGGACGGGCAGCACCGGGCACGAGCCGACGATCGCCGTGCAGAGGTCGGTGCCGCCAGAGACCGAGGCGACCAGGAGGTCGTCGCCGACCGCGTCGAGGACCCACGCGAACCCCTCCGGCGGCAGCGGCGCACCCGTCGACCCGACCGTGTGCACCCCCGACAGGTCGGCGAGGTCGCGCGGG
>Ga0207707_10000830_pt1 | contig 30314 bp, 28 predicted proteins | sample KBSC83BmetaG_FD_184336 | JGI IMG/M metagenome (GOLD analysis project Ga0207707, IMG submission 184336) | Corn rhizosphere microbial communities from Kellogg Biological Station, Michigan, USA - KBS C8-3B metaG (SPAdes) (version 2) | ecosystem: Host-associated > Plants > Roots > Rhizosphere ... | reverse complement strand
CGGCGTGGCGACGGTCATCGAAGCGCCGGCGCTCGTGAGGCTGCCGCGGGCAAGCTCTATATAGCCTATCTACGTGATCTCGACGGCAACAAGATTTGCGCCTTGCACCGCATCGGCTAAACATCGTGGCTGCCGCCGACGCATCGCGTCGGTTTGACGCCGCGCCAGCAACTCTCGGTCCATCCCAATTGGCGGACATTGCGAGTCCGACCGGGCGGGTTTGCTTTATGCAACTTGCGAAAATGGACTAAGGCTGCCGATTCCTGATGTGCGGCAGACGATCTTCTGCGGCGACCCTGCCGCCATCAATGATGAAAAACTCGGTATCTGCCGCGCCGTCCCTGTGCTCCTTTGCCTTTTGATACGCGGGACTTTCGTACCAAGCCTTGGCTGCCGCCACATCGGGAAATTCGATCAGGACAACACCTTCGAGAGGTCCCATCAACTCTAGCGGTGTGACCGGAGTGTAGCTGGAAAGGGGCCTGGCGCCCCGTCCCTCGAATGTCGGGCCGGCTGCCTTCCAATAGGCTTCCAGTTTTTGTAGATCATGCACGCTTCTGTTCAGGGCAATCATGTAAGCAGGCATCGTTCACTCCCACTAATGATCAAAAAGAAATCGCCGTTTTCGTATGACTGCGATCGGCCCCCGCATCGAAAGCTCCATAGGTGGGCACCGGATCGTATCATCCGTTACATTTTAGAGTCGACTGCCCCAGTAGGCGTTTGGTCCTTTTCACGCACCACGCGGAAGGTCGCACTTGCCCGTGCGATGACGACGTCGTCGGCTTTGACGAAGCACTGCGCGAAGCAGATCGTGCTGCCCGTCTTGATCACGTCCGGCTCGACCGCTAGCCATTGCCCGACCCGGGCGCTGCCGATGTAATCCACCGCGAGGCCGATTGTGACCAATTGGGTCGCGCCCAATTGATAGCCGCAGCTATAGCCCATCGCGATATCGGCAAGCGTCGCAATCAGGCCGCCGTGAATTAGCCCGTGACCGTTGGTATGCGGCGTGGCCAATCGCAATCCGACGATCACGACTTTGTCGGTCCGCTTCGAATACAGCGGCTCCCATGGATCGGTGAGCGGGCTCCGTCGGGTTCGGCGCTCAAAACCATTGGGGATCGCCGTATCGATCATGCGGGAGCCTCGCATTGGGTTGGGTACCAGGCAACCGCATCATAGCCTATCTTGCTTCCTCCGGGCCAATGTCCGCCTCGAGTCAAAGCGTGACGTAGGCGAACGTCAGGCGTTTGCCCACTCCGCTACAGAAAGCCGGACATCTCGGCGTTCGCGCGTATGTCAGCGGCGGTCATTCTCGGACTCACGCACAGCAACGAGCGACGGGTAAATCTGTCAAAGGTAACTGCTCATAACTCCACGATTTGGCGGAAAACGCTTGTCCTGTCCGGTGGGTTTCCAATAGTGGAAACGTAACGGGGCAAGCCGTCCCCGGGGAGGAAGCGATCGCGTGAGCAACTCGCCGTTCCGGCGGATGATCGAGGCCAGCGGGCCGGACTTCTGGCGTTTGTGGTATGTCGGCCTGATCGTCGCCACCGTGCGCTGGCTGGAGACCATCGCGGTCGGAGTTGTCGTCTACCAGCGCACCGATTCGGCGTTCCTGGTCTCGATGATGACCATGCTCCGCCTGCTTCCGATGGGTCTCTTCGGGGTGTTTCTCGGCGCGCTTGCGGAGCGCTTTGATCGCGGCAAAACCCTCCTCATCGTCGTGCTGCTCATGAGCGTCAGCTCGGCAGTCATCGCAGTTCTGGACCGGACTGGACAGCTCGAGATCTGGCATCTCGCGCTCGCCAGCTTCATCAACGGGTGCGGCTGGTCCACCGACAACCCGGTGCGCCGTGTGATGATGGGTGAGGTCGTGGGCCGCGAACAGATGGGCACCGCGATGTCGCTGGATGTCGGCGCCAGCAATGCGAGCCGCATGGTCGGCCCTGCCGTCGGCGGATTCCTGCTCGCCGGGACGGGCATCCAGGGCGCCTTTATCCTGAGCGTGCTGATGTATGGCACCGCGCTCTGGGCGGTTCTGACGATCCGCTCACGCATTCCCCGCACCGCGGGCGCCGGCGCGGTGCTGGCGCGGATCGCCGAGGGGCTCGCTTTGGTGCGCACCGACAAGCGTCTCATCGGCGTGCTGGTCGTGACCGTGATCTACAATATCTTCGCCTGGCCCTTTACAAGCATGATCCCCGTCATCGGGCGCGACCGCCTGCATCTGGGTCCGGAGGGCGTGGGCCTGCTGGCGACCATGGACGGCATCGGCGCTTTCATAGGCGCGCTCATGCTGGCGCTGTGGCTCACCCCGAAATGGTACGGCCGGGCCTATCTTTGCGGTGTCGTCTGTTACTTGATCATGGTGGTGATTTTCGCGCTGGCGCAAGGCCCGGCGCTGGCGGGCGCGGCATTGCTGGTGACGGGGTTGGGTGGCGCCGGATTTGCGACGATGCAGGCCACTCTGGTCTATCTCGCCGCGCCGCTGGAAATGCGCTCGCGTATACTGGGCGTTCTGACCGTCTGCATCGGCACGGGCCCAATCGGCTTCCTGTGGTTGGGTTGGCTCGCAGACCGCATCGGGTCCCACAACGCCACGGCCGTAACCGGTGTTCTTGGCTTGCTGGCCCTGGCCGCGACCTGGCGCTGGTGGAAGGAAATTTGAGGTGACGCGCCGGTTCACCGGAATTCTTGTCCGGTTGCGAAGTCTGATCTCTGCAGACAGCTGCCACCCGATACCCGTACCCGTGCTACGCTCAACGAGTGCACCCATGATCCGCCTCGTAGAGGTTCGCCATGAAGCTGTTCTGCGCGCCCGGTACATTGTCTCTGCTGCCGCATATCGTGTTTCTTGAGGCCGGGCTGCCGTTCACGGCCATCAGGATCGACGAGCACACCAAAGCCATCGAAGCCGGCGGCGACTATAGGACGGTGAATCCGCTGGGCTACGTGCCGGCTCTGCTGCTCGACGACGGAACCTTGCTGACCGAAGGGGCCGCTATCGTTCAATACATCGCCGATCAGGTCCCTTCCAAACGACTGGCGCCACCCAACGGCACGATCGAGCGCGCCAAGCTGCAGGCGTGGCTCAACTTCTTTTCGAGCGAGATGCACAAGGGCGCCTATGGACCCATCTTCCACAAGGGGTTGTCGGAGGAATCCAAGGATGTGTTTCGTGACCGTCTCGGAACGCGCTATGCCCACCTCGATCGGCATCTTGCGGATCACGAGTATCTGATGGGAAACGACTTCACGATTGCGGACGCGAACTCTTTCGCGATCACGAACTGGGCCCCTCGCGTCGCCTTTGATCTTTCGCCCTACCCGAACGTGCTGGCGCACCATGCGCGCATCGGCCGCCGTCCGGCAGTTCAGGCTGCGATGAAAGCTGAGGGCCCCATTCCGAGCCCCGGCTCGTAGCCTTGGACAGGGCTGCTCTGTGTTGCGCGTTCTAACGCCTCAACAGCCCCGGCAAATACCGGTGAAGGAGCTGACCTCCGGGCGACCTCGCCGACGAGGCGGTGCCTTGCTTCTCGGTTCGACGGCATGCGCGCCGATGATCCGTTGCGATGCGCCCGGATAAGAAGGCGGCGTGACGACCCGTGTCGGGGCCGTCGGCGTCGATGTGACAACGGGTGTCGGGGTGTTGCTGCGGAGCGGCGGCAAGCCCGAGGCATTTCCGATGCCGCTGGGGTCCGAGAGCGACCTGGGATTGGCAGGGCCATACGGCACGCCACTGATCGGCGCGTTGCCGGCCCCGGCCGATCCGGCGGGAGGGGTCAGCTGCGCAAAGGCTTGCCCTGGCAGGCACAATCCGCCGAGCACGGCGAGAACAAGCAGGGTCATCCGGGACATTTCGCTTCTCCGTCAACTCAACGATGAAACAAGCCGCTCATTTCCTGCAGACAAGACGTCCACTCCGCCTTGGTTCCACGCCAGGGACCTGGGCGGCGCCTTTCTCGGCGGGATCTACTCACGCCGCTAATCCTTCCGGAACACGATCGACGCCATCCAGCCCGTCATCAGCGCCATCGCTGCGGTGACGAGACCATAGATCAACCCGTTCTGCCGGGACGTCGTGGCGACGAATTGCTCGAAGCCGACCTTGACGATCTCGAAGGCGCTGTCGGCCTTGGTCACCAGCGCGCCGTTCGCAAACAGCTTGATCTCGATATCATAGGTGCCGATCGGCACCTGGCCCGGCAGCGGGATGCCGGTGCGGAACAGCGTCGGCGTCAGGAACGTCACGGCGGCGGTGTCCTCGCGATAAAGTCCCTGCTGCTTCTGCAAACGCACAAAGGCCTTCCGGAAAGCATCGTCGGGCACGACGTCGGCATAGTCCGGCCCGACGCGCTGGGTCAGCAGCACATTGTTGAGTCCGAGCTGCTGCCGCCGCTGGACCTCGGCGGACGCGAGGTCGTCGAACGGGCGGTTGGCAAACAGCGCGAGATAGGTCGGCACCTGCAGGAACTGCCGCGAATCGTTGTTGATCCAGATGCCGAAGCGGCGTTCCTTGCGGCGCGCCACCATGTCGGCGCGCGGGCCGCTCACGGTGACGACCAGGTCGTAGGCGTTGCGGCCGGACGGCGTGGAGGAGTCCCTTTCGATCGACCCGAACAGCACGAGCTCCTCGCCGGAATAGTTCGGCGTCACGGTGACACGGTGGTTCGACACCGACGCGATCAGCCGTTCGGCGTGCGCCGGCGGCGCGGCGCAAATGGCGGTCAGGAAGGTAACCGCGAAAAGGCCGCGCGCGATCATTGGCTCGCCCCGATTTCGCGGACGGTGAAGAGGTCCTCGGGCCGGATCCCCAGTTCGACCGCGAAGCGGATGCCGACGGCGAGGATCAGGAGCCCGAGCAGGAGCCGAAGCTGCTCGCTGCGGATCTTCTGGCCCGCGCGTGCGCCGAATTGCGCGCCGGTGACGCCGCCGACCATCAGGATCAGCGCCAGCACCGCGTCGACCAGATGATTGGTCACCGCATGCAGCAGGGTCGCGAACAGCATGGTGAAGAGGGTCAGCACCATCGAGGTGCCGATCACGGTCGAGGTCGGCACCCGCAACAGATAGATCAGCACCGGCACCAGGATGAAGCCGCCGCCGATGCCCATGATCGCGCCGATGAAGCCGATCACGATGCCGACCGTGACCACCGGAATCACCGAAAGATAGATCTTCGAGCGCTTGAACCGCATCTTCAGCGGCAGCGCGTGGATCCAGTTATGGGTTCGCCGCGGCGGCGTCACGCCGCGCCTCGTGCGCAGGATGGCGCGAAGGCCCTCATAGAGCATCGCGCCGCCGACGGTGGTGAGCAGCACAACATAGGACAGTGCGATCATCAGGTCGAGCTGGCCGAGCGAGCGCAGATAGGTGAAGGTCGAGACGCCAAGCGCGGTGCCGGCCGTGCCGCCGGTCAATAGCACCCCTGCAAGCGCCGTATCGATCGCACGCCGTCGCCAATAGGCGATCGCGCCGGAAAAGGACGACGCGGCGATGTGGCTTGCGACCGAGGCCACCGCGACCGCGGGCGCAATGCCGATGAAGATCAAAAGCGGCGTCATCAGAAATCCGCCGCCGATCCCGAACATGCCGGAGACGAAGCCGACCGCCGCGCCCATCGCCAGGATGAGGAAGATGTTGACCGGGATGTCGGCGATCGGAAGATAAATCTGCACGCGCGGCTGCTTTGACGTCAGTAAGCCGTGCGACTGGCGCAGTGGCTGATGACTTGTTGGTTGATACGGCCGATCTGCGGATTTTGGTTCACCTCTCCCCGGCGGGGAGAGGTCGGATCGCGAAGCGATCCGGGTGAGGGGCGCTGCTCTCACGAGAGACCTGAACCCCTCACCCGATTTGCTTCGCAAATCGACCTCTCCCTATGGGAGAGGTGAGCTTCCGTCGTGGCGACAGCTCAACCTAAGCTCATCATGCACTGTCCGCGGGCGGCCAGGTTTCAGACAGGCACCTGCATAGCCGAAATCGCGCCCGTGCGGGACTAAAGAATCCGCCTGCCTGCGACGTTTCGACCGGGAATATCGGGTGTGGTGAAGATTTGCGATTAACGCGCCCCGACGGGGTCGGTGACGAGGTTCATCGTCAGCGCTTCCTTCGGGGCCAGCCAGCGCACGTCGCTGGTCTCCGACATCGCCTCGACCACGGAGGAGGATACGCCCATCTTTTTCATGTAGCCCAGCAGCATCCCGGTGGTCCGCTGCGCGTCGGCAACGGGATCGCTGACGGGAGAGGTCGTCACGAAGCGATGGACGCCGAGCAGCGAGCCCTCGACCCCGTAGCGCGGCTTGCCGCCGGCATAGACGAGGACGCAGGCGCTGGCGCAATAGGCCGGCCGCACGCGGCCCGAGGCGTCGGCAACGCCGACGACGGTGGCGAGCCCGTGCGAGCGGATGATTTCTCCCATGATGATGGCCTGGTCGAGATTGCCGCCTGGCGAGGCCAGCAGCACCGCATCGCCCGGCGCGAGATGCGCTTCGTCGAGCCGCTCGCGAAACCAGCTCGCCGCGGCCGGGCCGATCCTGCCGCGGATGGCGAGCGCCCGATGTCCACGGCCGGAGCCGTCGAAGTCAGCCTTCGCCACCGGCGACGAGGTCAGGCTCGGCGAGAAATACTGATCCTTCCAGTAAGCCCAGGCCTCCGGCCGCGATACATCGCGATAGGCGCGAATGCCGACACCGAGGACGATCAGCGAAAAAATGAGCGTCGATAGAACGGGGGTGCGACGAAACAGCCTGCGCGGCCGCGGTTCCGGCCGAGGCGACTGCGTTGGACTCGAAGCAGCGGGCGGCGGTGTTACCCAGGGCCCTGTCGGCGACTTCTGAAAGCCGCTTCCGTTCTGCTCCCGATCGTCGGCGGGCATTCGATCCTCATCACGACAAGGCCGTCCGCGCGTCTGAGAGGCCCCTCTCATGGTGAGGGGAGACAGCGCTCAGCGCGTTCTATACGGCCTTGATGTTGAGGTACATGCCGCGGCCGCGCCGCGGGCGATCACAAGCGCGCGGTGGCGGCGCGCTTGATGGGCTTTGCGGCGGGCTTCGCAGCCGCCGCCGGGGCAGCCGTCGTCGAGTCCCAGCCGCCCTGCGGAGCCGCGACATTGACGGCGTCATCCGGCTGCGGCTCGGGTGTAAACGTCTGGATCGCAAGCTTGGCCGCCGCGAGCGACTGGGCGTCGAGGCGTTTGGCGATATCGTCGCGCTTGTGGCCTGCATCTGCATCGCCCTGTGCGGCGGCGAGGCTGAACCATTTGAAGGATTCGGCGAGGTTCTGTTCGACGCCGATGCCGCGGGCATAGAGGATGCCGAGGTTGAACTGGCTGTCGGCGACGCCGCGATCGGCCGCCTTGCGGAACCACTGCGCCGCGCCCTTGTAGTTCGGGCCGTTGCCGCCGCCATCGGCGTCGAGCACGGCGAGGTTATGCATCGCCTTGGCATTGCCGCGTTCGGCAGCCTGCACGTAATAGCGGCGCGCGGTGATGACGTCCTTCGTCACGCCCATGCCCTTCTCGTAGAGCGTGCCGAGCCTGAATACCGCCGGAATGATGCCGGCCTGCGCGGCGCGGTCGTACCACTTCGCGGCCTCTTCTAGGTTCTGCGGCACGCCCTTGCCCTCGGCAAAGCGTACACCGACCTCGTAGGCCGCGGTGGCGTCGCCCTTCAGGGCGGCCGTGCGCAAATTCGGTCCGCCGATCTGGTCGGGCAGGCGCTCGCCCTGCGGTACCTGTACCGTTGCCGATTTCTTGCCGATCGCGGACGCGTTCGGAATCGCGCCGGTGATGTCGCTGCCGGAAGCCGCCGCTTGCGGAGTTTCGATGGACGCGGTGGCGTCGGTCGCGGGTGCGGAATTGTTCAGGGACTGCTTGCCGATGGGGGGCGGCGAGGTCAGGGAAGGCGCCGGCACCGACTGCTCCGGCGCGGGCGCCTTGGCGCCGCTGTCTGCAGGCGTCAGCGTCGACGGCTGTTCGGTGGATTTCTCCATCGCCGGCATCGGCGGCGCGCTGCCGGCATCCAGCAGGTTCATCGCCAGCTTGAAGGTGCCGAGCACGATCACGACCACGCTCGCGCCGACCAGCAGCGAACGGATCTTGGACGTGACGGATGATGGCTGCTTCGTGCCGTCCTTGGCGGCATCCCTGGCTTTGGCTTTCTCCGCCTTCGCGGAGCGGCGATTGTCGGGGAGCGGCTGCACGGCGTTGGCGGCCTGCGCGGCACGGCGGGCGGCGGCAATGAAGCTGGAGGAGGAAACCGGCGGCTTCGGCGCAGCCGAGATTTCGCTGATCGCGTCCTCGGATGCGGCGATGCGCTCCGACGGCGAAGCGGCGCGTGCGCCCGGCCGCGTGCCCGGCTCGAGCGGATGATCGGGCGGCAGATCGGTTGCGTTCGCCGAACGTGCCGGTGCGCTTTGCGGCAGCAGGATTTCGCTGATGGCAAGCGGAGGCGGGGCAGGCGCGGGCAGTTCCGCCACCGGCGGCGTCATCACGGCTTCGGATTCGTGCGTGCCGAAATTGCGAGGCGCCGCGGCGAAATGCGGCGGCGGCTCCTGGCTTGCGGCCGGATTGGGCAATTCGGGCTTCGCCTGCGGCGGCGCCATCACAATGTGCGACGCGGCGGCCGGCGGTTCGAACGGTTCCGGCGCAGGCGCGAACGGAGCCGGTTGCGGCACCGGCGCAGAGCGAACCGTGCGCAGGTCGCCTTCGATCACGGCAAGGCGATCGACGACGTGGCCGAGCGTCGAGTGAACGGCTTCGAGCGAATCCTGGGTCTGACGGTCGGTCTTCGACTGGCCGAAGCGGATGTCGGAGAGCTCGCGCTTGACGAGATCGGCCAGGCCGTCGTCGCCCCGCTCCGGCTGGCTGAGCTGCTGGCTGCTCGCGAAAGAGGCGAACGCCGCATGCTGGTTGTCGGCGAAGGAAGCAAGCGCCGCGTGCTGGTTTTCGAGATGGCGCAGGATGTCCTGCAGCCCGTCCTCGACGCGGCCGAGATTGGCCGAGCGGTGATCGCCGGAGGATTCCAGCCGCTCCAGCAGGTAGGAGACGCGCTGCTCGAGATGGGCAAAGGCGGAAGCGGAATCGCTGCCGATCGGCATGCGGTCGAAGCGGTCCGACAGCGCGCGCAGTGCGGTTTCGATCTGCTCGAAATTGTCGTTGTATTGCGGCCGCTCGCGGTTTTCCAGCACCGACGTCAGGGCTGCGATGCGCTGTTCCAGAACGGCGAAGTGATCGCTGCTGTTGCTGGCGCGCGCGACCTGGTCGACCTTCGACGACAGCATCTGCACGTCGTCGGAAAGCCGCACCAACGCATCGTTGGAGGCGACGTTGGAGACGATGCCTCGAAGCGCCGCGATTGCTTGCTCGAGCTGCTGCACCGTGCCGGGATCGTCATTGGCGCGAAGAATGGTGTCGAGCTTGGCGCCGAGATTGCGGATCGCCTGGTCGTAGCCAGCGAGCTGCTCGGCGGACTTCAGCGACCGCAGCACGTCGCGGATTTCGTTGAGCGCGTTCTCGATATTGCCAAGAACCTGGTTGTCGACGCCGTTCTCGCGGCTGTCGTCGATGCGGCGCGACAGCGAACGGATCTCGTTTTCGATCGAATCGATCGCCTGGCGCGGCATCGCTTCGATGATGGCGGCGCGGATTTCACCGAGCTCCTGGCGGAACGCGGCAATCGATTGCTCGATATCGGGGCGTTGCAGCGACTCGATCTGGCTCGTGATCTTGAACAGGTGCCGTTCCAGCGCCGAGAAGTCCGGACCGGGCGGGGGCGGTAGCGGCGCCATCGCGGGGGCGACCGGCGGCGGCGGCGCGATCGGCGGCGCGAAGCGCTGCTGCATCGAACGCGGCGGCGCGTCCAGTTCGTTCTGGCGCGCGGCGATTTCGGCCACCGCAAAGTCGAGCGAGGCCGGGCTCAGCGGCGGCGAATTGCGATAGGCCAGCGGGGCCGGCGCTTGCGCTGCATAAACCTGGCTTGCGGCGCGCTCGACGGCTTCGGCCTGGCGCTGCTGCTTGTCCTGGTTCTGCCGCGCGGCCTGCGGATTCGAAATCTGCGAGAGACGGGCATCGAGACGAGAAATGGCGTCGTTGAGCTGGCGTGCGACGCCTTGCTCGCGCGCGGTGTCGTTGCGCGGCGCCGGCTGCGAAATCCGCTCGATCTGGCGGGTGATGGAATCGAGTCGCTGGTGGATGTCGGCGACGTCGCTGGTCGCCGGGGGCGGAACGGAAGGATTGCGGAAATTGGGCGGAGTCGATTCGCCGACGGTGGAATTGAGCCAGTCGTTCAGCGACATGCCGGCGCGCCGCGCGGCAGCCTCGGCCCGCTCGCGGACGGATGGATCGATGCCGTCAACACTCCACGATACGCGCGAATTCATGCTTCCGTCCGGTTTCGACTCCGGCGCCCCACCCGGCGCCTGCAGCCTCCCCGCGCGTCCCGATCGAGAGAAAATCCAATTCCGCGCCGGTCGTCTGCTTCAGACGCCGACTTTTTCCCTTTAGGGTAAAGAACGGGTTAAGGAATTGAGCTGGTAGGACCTAAAGTTACGGGCGAATGGAACCGCTGGCGCGGGGCTGTTCCCGACTACCCGTTGCCGTCGCGTTCCAGTGGCACGACGTTGCCCTTGCCGGCGAGCGCCGACAGCGCCTCGATCGCTTCCTCGCACAGCTCCGCCACCGCGCGTTCGTGGCGCATGCCGACCTTCAGGCTCAACAGCTTGCCGACGTCGGCAGGCGGCGCGACCCCTTGCGGGAAGCGCTTGGTGAGCAGCCGTTCGTAACGTTCGTAGCGGTCGCGATGATGTTCCAGCCGCGCCATCAGATCGGTGCGCAGCGGCTCGATGTCGACACTGTCGAGCGCATAAAGCCGCACCAGCAGATCGTCCTTGATCGACGCCGGCATGCTTGGGCGCGCGGCCCAGTGCCGGAACGCCGCCTTGCCTTCGGGCGTCGGGGTGTAGACCAGCTTGTTGGGTTTGCCGGACTGGACGACCTCACGCACCTGGACGTGACCGCGGTCGCGCAGCTTCGAGAGTTCGCGGTAGATCTGCTGGTGGTCGGCCTTCCAGAAGAAGCCGATGGACGAATCGAACGTCTTGGCGAGCTCATAGCCCGTCATCGGACGTTCCGTCAGGCACGCGAGGATCGCGTCACCGAGCGCCATAAGCTCCCTCCGCCTCGAGTCCTGCTTGACTTTATGCACATAGACGCATATGCGTCAATGTGCATATTGAAGCTTCCGGGACCCCGGAACCCGATGGCCGAGAGGAGACGCCCCCGATGTCGATGGCCGGTCTCGCCAAATGGTACGCCTACATGAAGTCCCACGACCGCGCCGCGCTCTGGGACCTGCTGCATCCCGACGCGGTGTTCGAAAGCCCCGTCGTGCACACGCCGCAGCGCGGCCGCGACATTACCTTCAAGTATCTGTCGAGCGCGGAAAAGGTGTTGGGCGGGCCCAGCTTCGCCTATCGCGGCGAGTGGCGCAGCGACAACGGCGCGGTGCTCGAATTCGAAAACGAGATCGAGGGCATCAAGCTCAACGGCGTCGACATCATCACCTTCGATGGAGACGGACGGATCACCCATTTCAAGGTGATGGTGCGCCCGCTGAAGGCGATCAACCTGCTGCACCGGCTGATGGGCGAGGAACTGATGCGGCAGGCGGGCCATGCCGGCGGCGCCAGTGCCGCACGCGCATGATCCGGAAAAGTGGCAACCGGTTTTCCGGAAAGATCATGCGCAAACAACAGCCTAAAGCGCGATGGCGCTTTGACCTCAGGCCATCGTGCTTTAGGTCGCAGCCGCCTCCGCGATAATTACTTTCCCGGGAGGGCGAAACGTATAAGGTCCTTTCGGGTATTTGCGTGATCGATGCGCTGCCGGGTTTTGCGGAAGCAGCGCCGGAAACCAGAGCCTTTCCTGCCGGAGCACCCCATGCCGATCTACAAAGCCCCTGTCGAGGACGTCAACTTCCTGTTCAACGACGTCTTCCAGATCGACCGTTACGACAATCTTCCCGGTTTCTCCGACGCCTCCTCGGATGTGCGCGAGGCGATCCTGGGCGAGGCGGCCAAGCTCGCCGAAGAGGTGCTGCAGCCGCTCAATCGCACAGGCGATCTCGAAGGCTGCAAGCACAACAGCGACGGCAGCGTCACCACCCCGAAGGGATTCAAGGAGGCGTTCAAGCAGGTCGCCGAAGGCGGCTGGCTTGGCCTCTCCGCGCCGGCCGAATATGGCGGGCAGGGCCTGCCGGTGACGCTCTCCCAGGCCGTCAATGAATTCCAGATCTCCGCCAACATGGCGTTCTCGATGTATGGCGGTCTCACCATGGGCGCGACCGCGGCCCTTCTGGTGCACGGTACCCCGGAGCAGAAGAAAACCTACGTGCCGAAGATGATCGCGGGCGAGTGGACCGGCACCATGAACCTGACCGAGCCGCATTGCGGCACCGATCTCGGTCTCCTGCGCACCAAGGCGGTGCGCCAGGGCGACGGCAGCTTCAAGATCACGGGCACCAAGATCTTCATCTCCGCCGGCGAGCATGATCTCGCCGACAACATCATCCATCTCGTGCTGGCGCGCGTCGAAGGCGCGCCCGCGGGCATCAAGGGTGTGTCGCTGTTCGTGGTGCCGAAATTCCTGGTCAATCCGGACGGCACGGTGGGCGCGCGCAACGGCGTCACCTGCGGCTCGATCGAGCACAAGATGGGCATTCACGGCAATTCGACCTGCGTGATGAACTACGACAGCGCCACCGGCTGGCTGATCGGCGAAGAGAACAAGGGCATGCAGGGCATGTTCGTGATGATGAACGAGGCCCGGCTCGGCGTCGCCGTGCAGGGGCTGGCGCAGTCCGAGGTCGCCTATCAGAACGCGGTCGCCTATGCGCGCGATCGCCTGCAGGGCCGCGCGCTGACCGGCGTCAAGGCACCGGACAAGCCGGCCGATCCCATCATCGTGCATCCCGACGTGCGCCGCACCCTGCTCACCATCCGCGCGTTCAACGAGGCGGCGCGGGCGATGGTGGTGTGGACGGCGCTCAAGAGCGATGTCGCGCACCGTTCGAGTGATCCCAAGGATCGCCAGGAGGCGGACGACCATATGGGCCTGATGACGCCGGTCCTGAAGGGCTTCCTCACCGACAACGGCTTTGCCAACGCAGTACAGGCGCAGCAGATGTATGGCGGGCACGGCTATATCGCCGAGCAGGGGATGGAGCAGTTCGTCCGCGACGCGCGCATCGCCATGATCTACGAGGGCGCCAACGGCATCCAGGCGCTCGACCTTGTCGGCCGCAAGCTGGCACGCGACGGCGGCCGCGCCATCATGGCGTTCTTCGCCGAGCTTGGCGGCTACTGCAAGGATCACGGCGGCGACGAGGCCATGAAGCCCTACGTCGCGCCGCTCTCCGGCGCGCTCGGCCATCTGCAGCAGGCCACCACCTGGCTGATGCAGAACGCCATGAAGCAGCCTGACAATGCCGGCGCAGCCGCCACCGATTATTTGCAACTGTTCGGTTTCGTCACGCTCGGCTACATGTGGGCGCGGATGGCCAGGGTCGCGCTCGACAAGATTGCGGCTGACGGCGAGACGGCCTATCTGAAGACCAAGCTCGTGACCGGCCGCTTCTTCATGGAGCGGATGCTGCCGGAGACGGCGCTGCATCTGGCGCGCATCCAGACCGGCAGCACGACCACCATGGAACTGGCGGCGGAGGCCTTCTGAACCGCTTTTGTTGCTCCGCCCGATCCACTATCATATGACGAACATCATCTTTCAGGAGAGCGTCATGCCCGAGGCCTATATCTACGATCACGTTCGCACCCCGCGCGGCCGCGGCAAGGCGGATGGTTCCTTGCACGAGGTGACCGCGCTTGCGCTCGCCACGGTGCCCTTGAAGGCGCTGAAGGACCGCAACAATCTCGGCGAAGACGTCGTCGACGACGTCGTGCTCGGCGTGGTCGATCCGGTCGGCGAGGCCGGCTCCGATATCGCCCGCTTCGCCGCGCTGAAGTCCGGCCTCGGCGAGAAGGTGCCGGGCGTGCAGATCAGCCGCTTCTGCGCCTCCGGCCTCGATGCGGTGAATTTCGCCGCCGCGCAGATCATGAGCGGGCAACACGAGTTGGTCATCGGCGGCGGCGCCGAATCCATGAGCCGCGTCGGCATCGGCGCCTCGGGCGGTGCCTGGCCGATGGATCCCTCGATGGCGGTGCCTGCCTATTTCATGCCGCAGGGCATCTCGGCCGATCTGATCGCCACCAAATACGGCTTCTCGCGCGACGATGTCGATGCGTATGCCGTGCAGAGCCAGCAGCGCGCCGGCAAGGCCTGGGAAGAGGGCCGCTTCAGCAAATCGGTCGTGCCGGTGAAGGACGTCAACGGGCTCACCATCCTCGCCAAGGATGAGCATATGCGCCCGACCACGACCATGCAGTCGCTGGCGCAACTGCAACCGTCATTTGTGCAGATGGCGCAGATGGGCGGCTTCGACGGCGTCGCGATCCAGTCGCACCCGGAAATCGAGCGCGTCAATTACGTGCATCATGCCGGCAACTCGTCGGGCATCGTCGATGGCGCCGGCGCCGTGCTGCTCGGCAGCAAGGAAGCGGGCGTCAAACACGGGCTGAAGCCGCGCGCAAAAATTCGCGCCTTCGCCAATATCGGCTCCGAGCCAGCGATGATGCTGACCGGTCCTGTCGACGTCACCGAAAAACTGTTCGAGCGCTCCGGCATGAAGAAATCGGACATCGACCTGTTCGAGCTCAACGAGGCCTTTGCCTCGGTGGTGCTGCGCTACATCCAGGCCTTCGACATCGACAATGCGAAGATCAACGTCAATGGCGGCGCCATCGCGCTCGGCCATCCGCTCGGGGCCACGGGCGCCATGATCCTGGGCACCGTGCTCGACGAGCTGGAGCGCACCAACAAGCAGACCGCGCTGGTGACGCTATGCATCGGCGGCGGCATGGGCACCGCGACGATCATCGAAAGAGTGTGAGTCCGTAGGGTGGGCAAAGGCGCGCTTGCGCCGTGCCCACCGTCACGAGTTTCGCAAGGAATGGTGGGCACGCTTCGCTTTGCCCACCCTACGCAGCGATTGCATTGGGAGCACCACATGGCCTTCAAGAATTTCAAACTCGAGACCGACGCCGACGGCATTGCGCTCGTCACCTGGGACATTCCCGGCCGCTCCATGAACGTGCTGGACCAGACCTCGGTCGACGAGCTCGAGGCGATCGTGAAGCAGACCACCGCCGATGCCGCGGTGAAGGGCGTCGTCATCACCTCCAGCAAGGAGGCGTTCTGCGCCGGCGCCGATCTGTCGATGCTCGAGGGCATGAGCCACGCCTATGCGAAGGAGCTGAAGGACAAGGGCGAGGTCGCGGCCAACCAGATGCTGTTCGACCAGAGCCGGCGCTTTTCGCTGGTGTTCCGCAGCATCGAGACCTCGGGCAAGCCGTGGGTGGCCGCGATCAACGGGCTCGCGCTCGGCGGCGGCTTCGAGCTGACGCTGTCCTGCCATTACCGCGTCGCCGCGGAGAATCCCAAGACCCGGCTCGGCCTGCCCGAGATCAAGGTCGGCCTGTTCCCCGGCGCCGGCGGCACCCAGCGCGTGCCGCGCATCGTGCAGCCGCAGGACGCGATGCAGCTTCTGCTCAAGGGCGAGGCGATCAAGCTCGACAGGGCCAAGGCGCTCAATCTCATTCACGCCATCGTTCCTGCCGCCGACATGGTCAAGGCCGCGAAAGACTGGATCAAGGGCGGCGGCAAGGCGGTCGCGCCGTGGGACGAGAAGGGCTTCAAGCTGCCGGGCGGGCCGGTGTTTTCCAAGGCCGGCATGATGATGTTCCCGGCCGGCAACGCCATCTATCGCCGCGAGACCTACGACAATTATCCCGCCGCGCGCGCGATCATGCAGTGCGTGTACGAGGGCCTGCAGTTGCCGATCGACGCGGCGCTTCGCGTCGAGTCGCGCTACTTCACGCAGGTCCTGCGGAGCAAGGAAGCCGCCGCGATGATCCGCTCGCTGTTCCTGTCGATGCAGGAGCTGAACAAGGGCGCGCGCCGGCCCGCGGGGGTGCCGCCCACCAAAGTGAAGAAGCTCGCCGTGATCGGCGCCGGCTTCATGGGCGCCAGCGTCGGCTATGTCTCGGCGCGGGCCGGAATCGACGTCGTGCTGGTCGACCGCGACCAGGCCTCTGCCGACAAGGGCAAGGCGCATGCGCAGGGCGTGATCGACGATCTCGTCAAGAAGGGCCGCGCCTCGGAAAAGGACCGCGACGCCACGCTGTCGCGCATCACGGCAACCGCCGATTACAACGCGCTCGCCGATTGCGATCTCGTCATCGAGGCCGTGTTCGAGGACCGCAAGGTCAAGGCCGAGACCTATGCCAAGGCGCAGCCGCTGCTCAAGCAAAGCGCGATCTTCGCCTCCAACACCTCGACCTTGCCGATCACCTCGCTCGCCGAATCCTTCGAGGACCAGGGCAAGTTCGTCGGCATTCACTTCTTCTCGCCGGTCGAGAAGATGATGCTGGTCGAGATTATCCTCGGCAAGAACACCGGCGATGCGGCGCTCGCGGCCGCGCTGGATTACGTGCGCCAGATCGGCAAGACGCCGATCGTGGTGAACGATTCCCGCGGCTTCTTCGCCAACCGCTGCGTCGGCCGTTATGTCGCCGAGGGCAACGAGATGTTCCTGGAAGGCGTGCCGCCGGCCATGATCGAGAATACCGCCAAGATGGCCGGCATGCCGGTCGGTCCGCTGTCGCTCTCCGATGAAGTCGCGCTCGACCTCGGGCTCAAGATCATGAAGGCGACCGAGGCCGATCTCGGCCCCAATGCCATCAACCCGGATCAGAAGAAGCTGATGGTGGAGCTGGTCGAGAAGCAGGGCCGTCTCGGCCGCAAGAACAGCAAGGGCTTTTACGACTATCCCGAGAAGGGCAAGGGCCAGAAGAGCCTGTGGCCCGGCCTGTCCGCGCTGCAGCCGAAACATCTCGACCCCGATACGTTGGATATCGAGGAGCTGAAGCAGCGCTTCCTGGTGGTGCAGGCGGTGGAAGCCGCGCGCACGGTCGAGGATCACGTCATCACCGATCCGCGCGAGGCGGATGTCGGCTCGATCCTCGGCTTCGGCTTTGCGCCGTTCACCGGCGGCACGCTGTCCTATATCGACTTCATGGGAACCAGGAAGTTCGTCGAGCTCTGCCACAAGCTCGAGAAGAAATACGGCTCGCGCTTCACCCCGCCGAAGCTCCTGGAAGAGATGGCCGCCAAGGGCGAGACCTTCTACGGCCGCTTCCCGCCGAAGAAGCCGGCAGCCCAGGCCGCGGAGTAGTCGATGTCATTCCGGACAGTCCGCACCGCGGACTGATCCGGAATCTCGATCGTCTTGGTGTAACAACTGCGAGATTCCGGGTTCGCCGCCGCGCGGCGCCCCGGAATGACAGTTCGGCTCACGCCGCCTTCATCAACCCTTCCTTGGTCATCGCTTCCTGCACCTTGGGCCGCGCGGCGACGCGGGCCTTGTAGGCCATCAGGTTCGGCATGCCGGAGAGGTCGAAGCCGAGCCGGTCGGTGGCCCACATCAGCATGGTGAAGAGATAGCCGTCGGCGACCGTGAACTGCTTGCCCATCAGATAATCGCGGCCCGCGAGCTGGGTCTCGATATATTTGAACTTGCCCATGGCGCGGTCCTTGAAGAACGCCTTGGCGTCGTCCTTGAGCGCCGGCGCGAACTGGGGCCCGAGATTCTTGTGCAGCTCGGTCGTGATGTAGTTCAGCCATTCGAGCAGCTTGTAGCGCTCGGCGGAGTCGCGGGCGGGCGCGAGGCCCTTGCCGGCCTTGTCGGCGATCATCTGGACGATGATCGGGCCCTCGGTGACGAGTTCGCCGGAATCGAGCGCCAGCGCGGGCACCTGGCCCTTCGGGTTGACCGCCAGGAAGTCGTCGCCATTTTCAAGCTTCTTGGCGCGCAGGTCGACCTTGACCAGGTCGTAGGGCAGGCCGGCTTCGAGCAGGGCGATATGGGGCGAAAGCGAGCAGGCGCCGGGGGAGTAATAGAGCTTCATCGAATTTCCTCCTCGTTATGGGTGTCTCTTGAGGGTTGTCTCTTGGCTTTGTTGGCGGAACGACTAAATGCATGTGCATGTAATAGTCAAGATTGATGCAGATGCATTCAGTAAGGTACACTCCGGCCTGAACGATATGGGCAAGATCATATCATGAAGCGCAAACCATCGACCGAGGCGACCGCCGCCTGGATCCGCCTGATGCGGGTCCAGACCCGGGTGCTGGACGCCGTCGAGCAGGACCTGAAAAAGGCCGGCTTCCCGCCGCTCGCCTGGTATGACGCGCTGCTCGAATTGTCGCGCGCACCGACCGGCGAATTGCGCCCGGTCGAGCTGGAGCGGCAGATGCTCCTGCCGCAATATTCCACCTCGAGGCTGATCGACCGTCTCGTCGACGAGGGCCTTGCGGCGCGTCGCGAATGCAAGATCGACAAGCGCGGCCAGTTCGTCGAGATTACCGAGGCGGGCCGCGAACTGCAGAAGAAGATGTGGAGCGCCTATTCGGCCGCGATCGAAAAGCATGTCGGCTCCAAGCTCTCCGACGCCGACGCGATAAAGCTCTGCGGTCTGCTCGACCGGCTGGGTTGTTCCTGCAGCGACGCGCAATCGCCTGCGATCGGCGAGGGCGCATCGCCCCGATGACCTCGTTCTCACCTCTCGCGTCCGCGCGCGGTTTTCTCGCGCGGACATTCCCGCTACCCGCGCGCGTCTTTCGCGCGCCCTTGACCAAAAAGAATTTGCATGGCGCGTGACCAGATCGATATGACGCCGCTGCAATCGCGCGACGAGCTCGTGGCGTGGATTGAGGCGGGTGTGAAGCCGCCATCCGAATTCCGGATCGGCACCGAGCACGAGAAGACGCCGTTCACGCTCGAGGGCCACCACCCCGTGCCGTATGACGGCGCGCGGGGCATTGGGGCGCTGCTGGAAGGCATGAAGCTCCTGCTCGGCTGGGAGCCGATCATGGAGAAGGGCAACATCATCGGCCTCTATGACGTCACCGGCGGTGGCGCGATCTCGCTGGAGCCGGGCGGGCAATTTGAATTGTCCGGCGCGCCGGTCGAGACCGTGCACCAGACCCAGGGCGAGCTGATGGCGCATCTGGCGCAGGTGCGCGAGATCGCAACCCCGCTCGGCATCGGCTTCCTCGGCCTCGGCATGACGCCGTCCTGGACGCGCAAGCAGATCCCGGTCATGCCCAAGGGCCGCTACAAGATCATGACCAACTACATGCCGAAGGTCGGCAAATACGGCCTCGACATGATGTACCGGACCTGCACGGTGCAGACCAATCTCGACTTCTCCTCGGAAGCCGACATGGTGAAGAAGCTGCGCGTGTCGCTGGCGCTGCAGCCGGTCGGGACCGCCTTGTTCGCCAATTCCCCGTTCACCGAAGGCAGGCCGAACGGTTTCCTCTCCTTCCGCTCCGAAATCTGGCGCGACACCGACAATGCGCGTGCCGGCATGCTGCCCTGGGCGTTCGAGGACGGCATGGGGTTCGAGCGCTGGGTCGATTATGCGCTCGACGTGCCCATGTATTTCGTCAAGCGCGGCGACGAATATATCGACGTCTCCGGCTCGTCTTTCCGCGCCTTCTTCGACGGCCGGAATAACCGCCTGCCCGGCGAGCGTCCGACGCTGTCGGACTGGGCCAATCACCTCTCGACGATTTTCCCCGAAGTGCGGCTGAAGCGGTACCTGGAAATGCGCGGCTCCGACGGCGGGCCCTGGGAGCGGCTGCCGGCCCTGCCGGCGTTCTGGGTCGGCCTGCTTTATGACGATGAGAGCCTCGATGCGGCCTGGGACATGGTCAAGCACTGGAAGGCGCATGAGCGCCAGGCGCTGCGCGACGATGTCCCGCGCCTCGGCTTCAAGGCGCGCATCCGCGACCGCTACCTGTTCGAGATCGCCAGGGAATGCCTGACGCTGGCCCGTGCCGGCCTGCGCCGGCGCGGCCGCATCGATCACCTGGGACGGGACGAGACCCGGCACCTGGACCCGCTCGACCGGATCATCGATTCCGGCAAGACGCCGGCGGAGGAACTCCTGGAGAAATTCAACGGTCCGTGGCACGGCTCGGTCGAGCCGGCCTACAGCGAGTACGCATTTTGAGACTTAAGGCGTATTTTGTCCCGCCTTTAAGTCATTTTGCCGCTGGGGTTTTTCGGGGCCGTTCATCCGCCGTACAGGTTCGCGGCGATCAAATGGCCGCTCCGGAAGGAACGTCTGACATCCAATCATCGAGAGCGCCTGGATATGGGGATCGGCCGCCTGCTCGGGGCGTGTTTGATGACGCTGACCTTGTTCGCGGCGGCCGTGCCCGCGCGGCCGGCCGCTGCCCAGAGCAATTTCGACCGTCCGGGTGGCGATTACACCAACTCGCCGGTGACATCAGGCGATCCCGCCGACTGCGCGCTGCTCTGCGAGCGCGACCGGCGCTGCCATTCCTGGAGCTTCAACTACCCGATCGATCCCGCGGTCGGCGCGGTTTGCTGGCTGAAGGGCAATGTGCCGGCGCGGGTGCAGGACACCTGCTGCGTCTCGGGCGTGCGCGGCGCCGGCGTGGTCGAGACGCGCAGCATCGCCCAGGAGAACGCGATCGACCGGCCCGGCGGCGACTACAAGAATTTCGACGTGAAGGGCGAGGGCGACGAGCCGTGCCAGGCCGCCTGCACCGCCGACAACAAGTGCCGCGCCTGGACCTATGCCAGGCCCGGCTATGTCGGCAAGGAAGCCCATTGCTTCCTGAAGAAAGAGATCAAGCCGCCGCGCCGCCGCGCGGGGTTCACCTCGGGCGTGGTGCGGTGACTTTTTCCGCTGTCGTCCCGGACAAGCTCCGCGAACGCGATCCGGGATCCATTGCCACAGGAAGTTGTCGTTGCACGCGATGGCGCCCCAGCCTGCCTATCACCATGTCCGGTGGTTATGGGTCCGTGCTTTCGCAGGGACGACAGCAATGGGCGCCTGACGACCGCGCCTCCATCACCGTGACCTCCGGCCACAGTCGCTTCCACCGCGCCGCCTTCGCCGCGTAATTCGCCGGTGAAAAATTGGCCCCGGATTGGGCCGCACGATCAGGCCCGCGATGTCGTCAAGGCCGTTCGGTGCGTAGACCTCGTACCCCTCGGCCGTGCGGCGAATCCCCACCATCGTATTCGCGGTGAGGAATCGGTCGATGCTTTCGGTCGAAGATTTCACCGCCGGATAGGGCAGGCCGTGCTTTGCCGCGTACCAGAGATGGACGCGCGCCTGGTTGCGGGCTTCGGTTCTGACGCCGAGCTTCGCGAGCCGCGTGTCCAGCCTGCGGATCACCGCGTCCTCGGCTTCCCAGGACGTGTCGGGATCGAAATAGAACACGTCGTAATCGCTGATCCCGTAGCCGGCGGCGCGGCCGGTGAGGACGTTCCACGCGCTCTGCACCAGGCAGCCCGACACCAGCCACGCATCCGGCAGCCCGAGATCGAACAGCTCGCGCGTGATGGCTTCATTGACGGGGTTTTTCAGTGCGGCGGCGAGGAAATCTTCGCGGTTCATTGTCTGTCCGGTGAGCAACGCACATTCATCTGTCGTCCCGGACAAGCGAGCGCGATCCGGGATCCATCATCACAGGATCAAATTGTTGCGAAGACTGTGTCTGCTTGCACGTGTCATCACAAGCGCCAGTGTTTATGGGTCCCTGCTTTCGCAGGCACGACACTAAATTCTGTACGAGGCCTTTGCGTCGTACTCTCTCACCGCCTTCTTCGACGCGAGTTCGCGCCAGCGCCGGCGCAGCAACGGCTCGACGGTTGCGCGCTTCGCCTTCGAGAGGCGGATCAGCACCATCGGGTAGTCGCGGTAATGGTCGGTGAAATAGAAGATTTTCGGCTGGCTTTCGCACAGCATTTCGCGTTCGTCCTGCGGCACGCCGGGCATCACGAGGCTGTCGCCGTCTTCCTTCAGCCGCACCAGCATCTTCTTGCGCACCGTCAGCGCAGATGTGCCGTAGGAAGTGCCGTCCTCGACCTCCGGCCACGCCAGCGCAATTTTTCTGACGTCGTCGAAGGTCATTTGTGGAATCCGTAGGGTGGGCAAAGCGAAGCGTGCCCACCACTGGACGTCACGATGCTGATCGAAGGTGGGCACGGCGCTGTCGCGCCTTTGCCCACCCTACAGATCGACACGCTCAATGCACGGCGGTGAAGAACCGCGCCATGCGGAAGCCGGAGAGCCAGTTCCAGACCGGCTGGCTGCGCATGCCGAGATCCCAGGAGCCGACCACGGCATCGGCGCGGCCGACGAGGTTGTCCATCGGCAACAGGCCGACGCCGCCTTCGCGCACCGGCACGCGGCTGTCGGCGGAATTGTCGCGGTTGTCGCCGAGCACGAAGAGCTTGCCGGCCGGCACGGTCACTTCGGACGTGTTGTCGAGCCGGCCGTTGTCGCGCATCTTCAGGATCGCGTGCGAAACGCCGTTCGGCAGCGTCTCGGTGTAGCGATAGGCGTGCTCGACATTGCCGTTGTCGTCCTCGGCTTCGGCGATGCCTTCCTGCTTCAGGGTAGCCGGGTGATCGTTGATGAAAAGCTGGCCCTGGCGCATCTGGATGCGATCGCCAGGCAGGCCGACGACGCGTTTGACCCAGGCCTGCGAGGTGTCGCCCGGCCAGCGGAACACGACGACGTCGCCGCGCTTCGGCGTTCCCTCGAACACCCGGCTGGTCTCCGGCAGGTTGATCTGCATCGGCAACGAGGCGGTGCCGTAGCCGTAGGGGAACTTCGAGGCGAGCAGGGCGTCGCCGATCAGGAGCGTCGGTTCCATCGAGCCCGAGGGAACATAGAAGGGTTCGGCGATGGCGCCCTTGGCGATGAAGACGGCGAGCACGATGCCGGCAAGCTGCATGATCTGGCCCAGCCAGTTGCTCGCCCTGCTGCGCATCGTCACGTTTTCGCTGCTCATCGGCCCGTCCCCCCCACCGTAATGCGTTCCATGCGAAGCGTCGGCTGGCCGACCCCGACCGGCACGCCCTGTCCGTTCTTGCCGCATGTGCCGATGCCCGTGTCGAGCGCCAGATCGTTTCCAATCATGGTAATTCGATGGAGATCGGTCGGTCCGTTGCCGATCAGCATCGTTCCCTTCAGCGGTGTGCCAATTTTACCATTCTCGATGCGGTACGCCTCGGTGCATTGGAATACGTATTTGCCCGAGGTGATATCGACCTGGCCGCCGCCGAAATTGGCGGCATAGATGCCGTTTTTCACGGACGCGATGATTTCCGCCGGATCGCGGTCGCCGGAGAGCATGTAGGTGTTGGTCATGCGCGGCATCGGCACATGGGCGTAGCCCTCGCGGCGGCCGTTGCCGGTCGGCTTCATGTTCATCAGCCGCGCGTTCTGCCGGTCCTGCATGTAGCCGACCAGGATGCCGTCCTCGATCAGCACGGTGCGATTCGTCGGCGTGCCCTCGTCGTCGATCGAGAGCGAACCGCGGCGCGAGGACATCGTGCCGTCGTCGACCACGGTGACGCCTTTGGCCGCGACCTGCTGGCCCATCAACCCCGCGAAGGCCGACGTCTTCTTGCGGTTGAAATCGCCTTCGAGCCCGTGGCCGACGGCTTCATGCAGCATCACGCCGGGCCAGCCGGCGCCGAGCACGACGTCCATCTCGCCGGCGGGCGCCGGCACCGATTCGAGATTGACCAGCGCCTCGCGCAGCGCGCCGTCGGCGGCCTCGCGCCAGGATTTGGTTTCGATGAAGCGCGCGTAGCCCTCGCGGCCGCCATACCCCTTCGAGCCGCTCTCCTGCCGGTCGCCTTGTCCGGCAACCACGGAAACATTGACGCGCACCAGCGGGCGGATGTCGCGATAGCTTTCGCCGTCGGGGCGGACGATCTCCACCACCTGCCAGGTCGCGCTGAGGCTGACGCTGACCTGCCGCACCCGCGGATCCTTGTCGCGCAAATAGGCGTCGATCTCGGCGAGCAGCTTCACCTTGGCCTCAAAGCCCGGCGCGTCCAGCGGATTGTCGTCGCTGTAGAGCTTCACATTGGTGTGCGCGGGCGGAGCGGCGAAGCTGCCGCTATAGCCGCCGCGCACCGCCGAGACCGCATCCGCCGCGCGGATCAGCGCCGGCAGCGAGACGTCGGAGGAGTGCGCGTAGCCGACCGCGTCGTCCTTGACGGCGCGGAGCCCAAACCCCTGGGAAGTGTCGTAGGTCGCCTGCTTCAGCCGCCCGTTGTCGAACATCAGCGCCTCGGTCTGGCTGTATTCGAGGAACAATTCGCCGTCGTCGGCGCCGGAAAGCCCGCGCGCGATCTCATGGCGAACGGCGTCGCGGTCGAGATTGGCGCGGTCGAGAAGCGAGGTGGGGGGATTGGTCATCATTTGGTCCATTGTCGAGGCGATGGGTGCAAGATAGTTGTTTTGGGGCCTGTCCGCGAGGGCTGGCGAGGGCTGGATTGAGCACATTACCGAGACGAAATGATCGAAATCGTCCCTATCACCCTCGCCCATATCGACGGATTCCACCGCACGCTCGACTTCATCGCGCGGGAACGGCGCTATTTGGCGCTGCTGGAGGCGCCGCCGCTCGAATCGATGCACGCGTTCATTCCGGACATCATCAAGAAAGGGCATCCGCAGTTCGTGGTGTTGTCGGATGGCGAGGTGGTCGGCTGGTGCGACGTGCTGCCGAAGCCGTGGCCGATCCACGCGCATGTGGGCGTGCTCGGCATGGGCCTGTTGCCGCCTTTTCGCGGGCGGGGCATTGGGCGGCGGCTGATCGGGAAGGCGATCGATGCGGCACGCGGGCTCGGGCTGTCGCGGATCGAGCTGACGGTGCGGGAAGATAATGCGAACGCGATCGCGCTTTATAAAAGCATCGGTTTCGTCGCCGAAGGCGTTCAGCGCAACGCCTTCAAGGTCGACGGCCAGTATCAAAATCTCGTCATGATGGCCCTGCTGTTCGAGGGCTGACGCATGATCCGGAAACGTGTGTAGCGGTTACTTCGGCGACGCAGCCGTTGGGCAGGCAGCGGACGAAGCCGGCGCGGCCGGCGTCCTGGTTGTCGAGCTTCGGCCCGAGGCCGGAGGGCAGCAGCACGCCGAGCGGCGCCACCATCCGCATCAGGCGGCTCTTCTGTTGCTGCGCCGAGCCAGGAATGATGCTACGATCGCTACCATGACCTATCAGGACATCATTACCATCGAGCCCGGCAAGCGCGGCGGGCGACCTTGCATTCGCCACATGCGGATCGCGGTGGCGGACGTGCTCGGATGGTTGGCCGCGGGTCAGACCCACGCGCAAATTCTTGATGACTTCCCTGAGTTGACCGAGGATGACATCCGCGCGTGCCTGGCCTACGCCGCCGACCGTGAAAGGCGGCTGATCACCGCCGCACCATGAAGCTCCTGTTCGATCAGAACCTCAGCTTCAAGCTTTGCCAGATGGTAGCCGATCTTTTCCCGGGATCGAGCCACGTTGGCCCGTTGGGGTTATCGGAAATCGCGGACCGGGCCCTTTGGGAATATGCGAAAATCAACGGTTTCGCGATCGTTTCCCAAGATGTTGATTTTGCCGAGTTGGCCGCCTTGCTTGGATCGCCGCCCAAGGTGATCTGGCTGCGCGTCGGAAACCAATCGACTGCTGCCGTTTCTGCCTTGTTACGCGGTCATGCCGAGATCATTACCTCGTTCGGGGACGACCCCGATATGGCTTGTCTTGAGATCTACTAGCTAGCGGCGTCCCCTCACGGCAGCTTGTCAAACCCCTCCGAGAGCCCGTTCAGGCTGAGCGGAAAGCCGATGCCTTCTTCCGGCGTTTCGAAGATGATGAATGTCGCGGTCTTGGCGGACTTGAGTTGCCCGAGCAGCTTGTCGTCCATGATCACTTCGGCGACGCAGCCGTTGGGCAGGCAGCGGACGAAGCCGGCGCGGCCGACGTCCTGGTTGTCGAGCTTCAGCCCGAGGCCGGAGGGCAGCAGCACGCCGAGCGGCGCCACCACCCGCATCAGGCGGCTCTTCGCATCCGCCGTCTTGAGCACGATAACGGTCAGGCCGGCATTGGAACGGTCCTCCGCCACCACGCTCTGGATCAGCGCGCATTGCTCGCTCTGCGCGCCCGGCGGGGTGTCGCAGCGGATCTGCCAGTCGCCATGCACCGAGCGCACGGCGCCCTGCGCCTGTGCGGGCTGCGCCCAGCCCAAGAGAAGGGTGGAGGCAAGGCTTGCGGCAAGGGTGGCGGCCAGCGCCACGGCGCGCACGCCAAGGCCGGCCGCGCGGCGGGTGGTGTGTCGGTCGGGTCCGATCCGGGTCATCCCTGAAAATTACCTCAAGCTGTCACGTAAAGCACGCGACTGAACCGGGAATGACGGCGCCTTGAAGGCGCACTTTCCGTCATTTCGAGCAAATCCCGCGCCCGGGCGGTCGTTCCCGCCTTTCGACCAGTTGCGAATCACTCCGCTCTGGCGCAGGCCGCCCTTGGCTACATCCGGCAAGACGGCTGTCAAGCGGCGGAACGTCGCTGCTGGCGCGGTCGGGCCTGATTTTGTGGGGAAATCTGCGTTCCCATACGCTTCCGCGAAGAGCCGGTGATGGCTGTGCCATCACCCTTACTACTGCATTGCGAGAGCCTGAGAATTATGGTTTGAGAGGCTGGATTTCGGCTTGTCGCACGATCTGGCCCGGGCGCCTTAATGGCGCCTTTCAGGCCGTTTGGCAGGGGGCGGATCGTAGCATCGACGCCGACCGGCGGGGTGCCTCGGGGATGTTTTCGAAGGGAGCGCGAGCGGCATGAAGATGTCGATGGGCCAGTTGAGCCGGCGGTTGCTGGGATTTGTGGTGGCCGGCGCGGCGCTGGTGACGAGCGGCGCGGCATTTGCCGAATTGGGGCAGCCCGCGCCGTGGGAATACAAGCTGCAGGAAGCCGGCTCGCCGGTGATGGAGCACATCGAGTGGTTCCACAACTGGCTGCTTGTCATCATCACCGTGATCACGCTGTTCGTGCTGGCGCTCCTGATCGCCGTGATGGTCAAGTTCAACGCCAAGGCCAATCCGACGCCGTCGCGGACCACGCATAACACCCTGATCGAGGTGGCCTGGACGCTGATCCCGGTGCTGATCCTGGTGGCGATCGCGATTCCGTCCTTCCGTCTCCTGTTCCAGGAGCTGGACATCCCGAAGGCCGACCTCACCATCAAGGCGACCGGCAAGCAATGGTACTGGACCTACACCTATCCCGACAACGGCAAGTTCGAATTCGATTCGCTCCTGGCCTGCGACGAGTCGCGCACCAAGTGCACCGCGCCGCGGCTGCTCTCGGTCGACAACGAGGTCGTGGTGCCCGTCAACAAGGTGATCCGCGTGCAGACCACCGGCGCCGACGTGATCCACTCCTTCGCGGTGCCGGCCTTCGGCATCAAGATCGACGCGATCCCGGGCCGCCTCAACGAGACCTGGTTCACCGCGACCAAGACCGGCATGTATTACGGCCAGTGCTCCGAGCTCTGCGGCAAGGATCACGCCTACATGCCGATCGCGGTGCGCGTGGTCGAGGACAAGGATTTCGTGGCCTGGATCGAGGCCGCGAAGAAGAAATATGCCGCCGCAAGGGACAATACCTACGCGTCGGCGGCGGAGAGCGCGGCGCACTAACGCCGCGCGACGAGGGACAAGGGCGACGGGACCGGTGAGGTCCAAACGGGACTGCAAGGCAGGATTTCAAAATGGCAACGAACGCTACGACGCACGACGCTCACGCCCATGATGACCACGCGCATGACCATCCGACCGGCTGGCGGCGCTTCGTCTATTCGACGAACCATAAGGACATCGGCACGATGTACCTGGTGTTCGCGATCATCGCGGGCTGTATCGGTGCGGCGATGTCGATCGCGATCCGCGCCGAGCTGATGTATCCCGGCGTCCAGATCTTCCACGAGACCCATACCTACAACGTGTTCGTGACCTCGCACGGCCTCATCATGATCTTCTTCATGGTGATGCCCGCGATGATCGGCGGCTTCGGCAACTGGTTCGTGCCGCTGATGATCGGCGCGCCGGACATGGCGTTCCCGCGCATGAACAACATCTCGTTCTGGCTGCTGCCGGCCTCCTTCGCGCTGCTTCTGATGTCCTCGTTTTTCGAGGGCGAGCCCGGCGCCAACGGCGTCGGTGCCGGCTGGACCCTCTATGCGCCGCTATCGACGTCCGGCCATCCGGGACCGGCGGTCGATTTCGCCATTCTCTCGATCCACTTGGCCGGCGCCTCCTCGATCCTCGGCGCCATCAACTTCATCACCACCATCTTCAACATGCGCGCGCCGGGCATGACCCTGCACAAGATGCCGCTGTTCGTGTGGTCGATCCTGGTGACGGTGTTCCTGCTGCTGTTGTCGCTGCCGGTGCTCGCGGGCGCGATCACGATGCTGCTCACCGACCGCAATTTCGGCACTGCGTTCTTCTCGGCCGACCAGGGCGGCGATCCCGTGCTGTTCCAGCACCTGTTCTGGTTCTTCGGCCACCCCGAAGTGTACATCCTGATCCTGCCCGGCTTCGGCATGGTCAGCCAGGTCGTCTCGACCTTCTCGCGCAAGCCCGTGTTCGGCTATCTCGGCATGGCCTACGCCATGGTCGCGATCGGCGGCATCGGCTTCGTGGTGTGGGCGCACCACATGTATACGGTCGGCATGTCGTCGGCGACGCAGGCCTATTTCGTCGCCGCCACCATGGTGATCGCGGTTCCGACCGGCGTGAAGATCTTCTCGTGGATCGCCACGATGTGGGGCGGCTCGATCGAGTTCAAGACGCCGATGCTGTGGGCGGTCGGCTTCATCTTCCTGTTCACGGTCGGCGGCGTCACCGGCGTCGTGCTGGCGAACGCCGGCGTCGACCGCGTGCTGCAGGAGACCTATTACGTCGTCGCGCACTTCCACTACGTGCTGTCGCTCGGCGCCGTGTTCGGCATCTTTGCCGGCTGGTACTACTGGTTCCCGAAGATGACGGGCTACATGTACAACGAGACCATCGGCAAGGCGCACTTCTGGTTTACCTTCATCGGCGTGAACCTGGTGTTCTTCCCGCAGCACTTCCTGGGGCTGTCCGGCATGCCTCGCCGCTATGTCGACTATCCCGATGCCTTCGCCGGCTGGAACCTGGTCTCTTCGCTCGGCTCCTACATCTCGGGCTTCGGCGTCCTGATCTTCATCTACGGCCTGATCGAGGCCTTCGCGCGCAAGCGGCAGGCGGCCGACAATCCGTGGGGCGCAGGCGCCACGACGCTGGAATGGACGCTGCCCTCGCCGCCGCCCTTCCACCAGTTCGAAACGCTGCCGCGGGTGCAGTAATCGAAAAGCCGCGGCGCCTCGTTCGGGCGCCGCGCCGTCTTTAAGGGAATCGAGTTACCTTGTCCGTCGTCGATCACAACGCCATCGAACTTGCCGCTCCCCGGATATCGGAAGCGGACGTCGGCGATTACATCGCGCTGTTGAAGCCGCGGGTGATGTCGCTCGTGATCTTCACGGCGCTGGTGGGCCTTGCGATCGCGCCGGGGCATTTCCATCCCGTGCTCGCCATCACCTCGCTGCTCTGCATCTCGGTCGGCGCCGGCGCGTCCGGCGCGCTCAACATGGCGCTCGAGGGCGACATCGACGCGCTGATGTCGCGCACCGCCAACCGGCCGATTCCACGCGGCCGCATCACCCGCGCGGAGGCCATGGCGTTCGGCACGACGCTGTCGTTCTTCTCGGTGATGACGCTCGGCATCCTCGTCAACTGGTATGCCGGCGCGCTGCTTGCCTTCACCATCTTCTTCTATGTCGTGATCTACACCATGGGGCTGAAGCGCCGCACCGCGCAGAACATCGTGATCGGCGGCGCCGCAGGTTCCCTGCCGCCGGTGGTGGCCTGGGTCGCCGCGACCGGCTCGATCTCGGTCGAGCCGCTGCTTCTGTTCCTCATCATTTTCTTCTGGACGCCGCCGCATTTCTGGGCGCTCGCGTTGTTCCGCTCCGATGATTATGCACGCGCCGGCGTGCCGATGCTGCCGGTGGTCGCCGGCCCTGATGCAACGCGGCTGCAGATCCTGCTCTACACCATCGTGCTGGTCGCGATCGCAGCCAGCCCGTGGCCGCTCGGCTATTTCGACGCGATCTACGGCGTCACCTCGCTGATCCTCGGCGCCGGCATGCTCGTGCTCGCGGTCAATGTCTATGTCAGCCGCGAGCGCAGCCAATCGCTCCGCGCCACGCGAAAGCTGT